>ERZ894232.141-NODE-141-length-101289-cov-13.807575_pt1 | contig 101289 bp, 95 predicted proteins | sample MGYA00380296_ERZ894232 | MGnify/ENA primary metagenome ERZ894232 (study PRJEB32331, sample SAMN06328433) | human gut metagenome | biome: human gut microbiome; feature: stool | host: Homo sapiens | collected 2014-08-14 ...
TCCGTTGCGGGGGAGCACACCCGGTTGCTTGCGCTCCCAGCTGAGCTATACCCCCGTGTCTTTGCCTAGAGAAAATTGAGGAAACCTTTGTTCTTTTGTCGTGTACAGTCGGATTGTGCTACTCAAGTGGGGGTCGGCATACATACCAACCGTGCTCCCAGCTGAGCTATACCCCCGAACCGCTTGTCCTATGCGGCTTTCGCGCTCGGAACATTGATAAGTATAACAAGATCATCGCCAAATGTCAACACTTATTTTTCGATTTTTCAAATTTTTTCAATAGGGGGTTTTCACTCCTCTTCAGGCCGCAGGACACCGTGGAGGACGAAGCGTGCATTCTCAAATTCATAGCTGCAGGTGGAGAGCGTCACCACCCGGTCCTCTGCCCTGGGTGACACCTTGCTGGAAAAGGCGGACTTCTCCCCCACCTCCTCCAGCCAGGCCAGGTACGCCTGCTCATCGGAGAAATCCAGCATCCAGGCACTCTCCGCCGTGTCCGCCACGTAGCCGGAAAACAGCTCCACCACATACCGCCCCTCCGGTGTCACCAGCAGAAAAACCGGGTGGGCGTCATAGTAGACCTGCTCCTGATAATTCCCCAGGGCGGCAAACATAGTGCCGTTTTTCATCCGATGGCCGTAGATCACCGTGTTGCGGCCAGAAAAATCCGGCCGGCATGATGTGTCCACAAAAAGGCACCCGGCGCTGTTGGCCGTGCCGTCCAAGAGATGGTCCAGGTAATAGTCATTGTCCGTCCCCTGGACCACCGGGTAGGAGATGCCGGTGTCCGGGCCGTAGAGCCAGGCAGTCACATCCGGATTCACCGCCGCCAGGGCCGTGAAGTCCACCTCCGGCCAGGCCAGCTCTGCCGGCGTCTCCTCCGTCTCCTCCGACGCAGGGGGCAGGGACGCAAACTGCTCCAGTTTGAAATAGGCGTCTGCTCCCACCCGGTACTCGTGCAGGATCCGCAGGACCTGATATCCGCTGAAGCAGGCAATGCCCAGAAACAGGCAGAGAAAGAGCCCGCAGCTCCGGCCCTTCATACCCCCTCCTCCTTTGCGCAGTCCTTCCAGCGCAGGCTGCGAAGCTCGTCCTTCTGCTCCGGCGTGATCCGATAGCTCTCCACAGCCTTCTGAATGGTCTTGTTGTGGGTCCAGCGGTCCAGGCGACGCTGCCGCAGATAGGGCAGCGCCGCGTCGTACTGCTTGGCCAGGGCGGTGGCAAAATACCAAGCCGCCATCATCTTCACGTAATACTCCTCCCGCCGGACACCGGCAGCCAGATCCAAGTCCTCCATCTGAAACCCCTCATCCAGATAAAAGCTCATCAGCATCCCCAGGCCGAAGCGGACAGTATAGGTGTGCGCATCCTCCACCCAGCGGCGGATCTGTTTCCGCAGCTCCGGCGGATGCTTCCGGAATGCCTTCGGGCTCAACAGGTCGCAGGTGGCCCAGTTGTCCACATAGGGCAGGAATGTCTCCAGCGCCGCCACGGCACCGTCATAGTCCGGGATCGCCGAGATCAGCAAGCCGTGGAGGTTATTCTCCTCATAATAGCGGTGGGGCAGCTCCTGGAGGAAGCCCCCTGCCACCGGCGTTCCGGCGATTTCCCGGGCCAGCTTCCGCAAAGCCGGCATCCGGACGCCGATCACCGTCTGCGGGTCTATGGTGGGTATCAGCTTGCTCTGAAAAGCCTGATAGGCCGGGTCCCGCAGGGCAAAGAGCGCAGTTTGGATGTCCGTCATATCCCCGCCTCCCATCAGCGCAGCTCGTCCTTCAAATTGCCGTCCAGATCCAGCCACTGGACGGCGTCCTCCGTCATCCGCATACAGCCGTGCCAGCTGTTCTCCTTGGGGATAGAAACAGAGCCGGGGTTCCAATACCACACCCCGTCCTCCAGACGCCTCATGGGCACGTGGAAGTGGCCGTAGACCACATACCCCGCCCCGTCCAGCAGGGTCTGGGAGGGCCGCTGATCCACATTGAAATGGTGGCCGTGGGTCAGGAACAGCCGCCTGCCGCACAGCTCCTCCACCTGGAAGTCCGCCTCGATGGGAAAGTGCAGCACCATCTGGTCCACCTCCGCATCACAGTTGCCGTGGACACAGAGGATCCGGTCCTTCACGCTGTTCAGCATGGCAAAGACCGCCTTGGGATCGTATCCCTCCGGCAGGTCGTTCCGGGGGCCATGGTACAGCAGGTCCCCCAGCAGCACCAGGCGGTCCGCCCCCCGCTTCTCCATCAGGTCCAGCAGCTTCCGGCAGTACAGGGCACTGCCGTGAATGTCCGACGCGATCCATACGTTCATCGTTCTTCTCTCCTGTCGTTTCGTGTCTCTTCCGGGTATGCGGGCCCAATCTCCAACTCCTCATAACCGGTCTCGCTGTCCGGCCGGCGGGTGAACACGCAGCTCCGGATTTCTGCCAGTACGATCTCGGCCGTGGTGTTCACCGTGCACCCCGGCAGCAGGTGGCCGCCGAAGGCGGAGAGGTCCTCCCGGCTGAAGCTGGCGTGAAGGTGGCAGCCGTACTCCGATACGGTGCCCATCAGGGAGACGATCTCCACATCCTCCTCTCCGCTGCGCACCCGGACACCGGTCGCGTCCCGCAGCCGCCAGCGGGAGACGCAGCCCACACCGGAAACCACTGCCCCGGCGGCGATATGATGCGCCTTCACATAGGCCTCGATCTCCTCGTACAAATCCTGCCCCCGGCGGAGGCGGAAACAATGATACATGATGTTCCCTCCCTGATTGCCCCCGTCTCCGGCGGCTTTGCGGCTATTGTACCACGGAACGGCGCCGCGTACAACGGATTTCCGGCGACAATGTGCAGGGGCGCGGCTTCCGCCGCGCCCCTGCGCCTCATTTGGACCGCTTCAGCACTTCCAGCACGAACCGCCACACCCGCTGGACGGAGGCGATCTCCATCCGCTCCCGCGGGGTGTGGATGTCCAGCAGATTCGGGCCAATGGACACACAGTCCAGCCCCGGCAGCTTGCCGCTCAGAATACCGCACTCCACGCCCGCGTGGATGGCCTCGATCTTTGGCTTCCGGCCGTACTGCTCCTGAAAGACCTCCGTCATCAGGTCCCGCAGGGAGGAGTCCTGCCGGTACTCCCAAGCGGGATAATCCCCGGAGATGGAGACAGTGCCCCCCAGCTGCGCCATCAGGGTCCGGAGGCGACGGTGGAGCATCTCCTTCTGGCTGCCCAGGGAGCTGCGGACGCAGAAGGTGGCCGTCAGGGCCGTCTGCTCCGCAGCCAGGATGCCCAGGTTCAGCGAGGTCTGCACCAGACCGTGGATCTCCATGCTCATGGCCTGGACGCCGTTGGGCAGGCAGGTGAGCATGCAGACTGCCCGCTCTGTGGACGCCCAGTCCATAGGCGTCTCCCGCACGGTGCAGGGCGCCGCCTCCACGCGGAGGCCCGGGTCCGCTGCGGCATATTCCCGGGAGAGATCCGCGGCCAATGCCTCCGCCGCCTGCCGGGCGACGGCATCGTCAGATACCACCACCTGGGCGGACGCCTCCACGGCGATGGCGTTGTCCTTTCCGCCGCCCGCCGCCGTCACCAGGCGCAGCTCCGTCCGTTCCGCCATGGCCTGGAGCAATCGGCCCAGCAGCACACAGGCATTGGCCCGGCCCTTGTGGATCTCTGTGCCGGAGTGCCCCCCGGCAAGCCCCCGGACCGTCACCTCCAGCGCCGCGCCGCCATAGGGCGCCCGGGTCACGGGCAGAGTGCACTGGGCCATGCTTCCGCCTGCGCAGCTGACGGTGAAGATCCCCTCCTCTTCGGAGTCCACGTTGATGAGCTTCCGCCCCCGGAGAGGCGCGGCGTCCAGGGCCTCCGCTCCCAGCATTCCGATCTCCTCGTCCGTGGTGAGGACCACCTCCAGCCGGGGGTGGGGGATCGCCTGATCGTCCAGGATCGCCAGGGCCATGGCCACCGCAATGCCGTCATCGCCGCCCAGGGTGGTGCCCTTCGCCCGGACGCAGCCGTCCTCCACCAGCAGGTCCAGGCCCTCTCCGGCCATGTCCTTGGTGCAGCCGGGCTCTTTTTCACACACCATATCCAGGTGGCCTTGAAGAATGACGGGTGCCGCCGCCTCATACCCGGGCGTGGCCTCCTGGATGATAATGACGTTCCCCGCCTGGTCCTGATGGCACTCCAGCCCCCGCTCCCTGGCAAAGGCTGCGCACCAGTCGCTGACCGCCTGGCAGTTCCGGGAGCCGTGGGGGATGGCACACAGCTCCTCAAAGAAGCGGAACACCCCCTGGGGCTCCAACTGTTCCAACACGCGCATAAACACTCCTTTCCCGGCGGGCCATTCTCCCGGCGCCGCCGTCTGTTTCCGCCTTGTAGTATATCCCATTCCCAGGGGCGGCGCAAGCCGATTGGGAAAAACAGAAGAGGCGCCGGCCATTTTGCCGGTGCCTCTTCCCCGTGCGCTGTCTCTCACGAAAGCTCAGAGAACCGCAGGACCACCTTGAACAAGTCTCCGTCCACAGTCAGCTCCAGGGTGCCCTTCTGGAGCTCTGTCAGGCTCCGGGCGATGGAAAGGCCCAGGCCGTTTCCCTCGCCGCCTCGGGCGGCGTCTCCCCGGACGAACCGTTCCAGCAGTTCCTCCGCCGGGATATCTAACGGCGCCCGGGAGGTGTTTTTGAAGGAGATCACCGCCTGGCCGTCTCGCTCCTCCAGCGTCAGGTACACCCGGGTGCCCCGCTGGGCGTACTTACAGATGTTGTTCATCAGGTTGTCGAACACCCGCCACAGCCGTCGGCCGTCCGCCAGGATGGTCACCGCTGTCTCCGGTTGCCGGGTTACCAGGTCCAGGCCCGCGTCCTTCAGCTTCTGTTCGTACTCCCCTGCCGCCTGGGTCAGCAGCACGCCAGGCTGGCAGGGGGCCAGATTCACCTCCAGATTCCCTGTGGAGGCCTTGGACGCCTCCACCAGATCCTCGATCAGCCGCTTCAGCCGCTCGGACTGGCGGGTGAGGACAGCCGCGTACTCCGGGATCTTCTCACTGTTCGGGGGCTCCTTTCCGATGAGGTCCGCGTAATTGATGATGGAGGTCAGGGGCGTCTTGATGTCGTGGGACACGTTGGTGATGAGCTCCGTTTTCATCCGCTCGCTGCGCATCCGCTGGTCCACCGCCGCCGCCATGCCCTGGGCGATGTGGTTCAGGTCCTCGCCGTGGGATTTGAAGTCCAGCACCATCCGGCTGGTGTCCACCTGATAGCTCAGGTCCCCGGCGGCCAGAGCCCGGCCGCCCAGCAGCAGCTTCCGGCACATGAGGGCCAAAGCCAGCACCGCCAGGAGCAGCAGGAGCTTCTCAAAGATCCACAGGAGCGCCAGCAGGCCCCAGCTCCAGGCGAACATGCTGAACAGGATCCCAAGGCCCTCCAGGACACAGAGGCCCAGGAACACCAGCACGGTCTTGCCCACCAGGGGGACGTTGTGAAGCAGTCCCGCCAGCCCATGCGCTGCGCCCCGGAGGCCGCTGCCCAGGGCCCGAAGGACCGCCCCGCCGCCACGGCGGAGCAAGCGGAGGGCCACATAGACCACTGTATTCCTCCACCAGCCACCCAGTTTGAGCCGCAGGGCCAGGGACATGCACCAGCCGGTAAAGACGCCCGCCAGGGCGGCAGGACCCAGTACCACAGCCAGCACCACGCCAATGCCTCCAAAGTTGGCCTCCACCACCAGTTGGATGCCCAAGAACAGCCCCAGTGCCACCGCCGCCGTCAGAAGGTCCAGTGGGATCCGTGTCCCCCAGCCGGGACGGACGCCGTCCACGTAAGGATGGTGCCCGGCGGCACACAGCAGGAAGATGAAGCAGACTGTCACCAGCAGCGCCGCAGCAGCGATGATGGCGTAGATCCAGTAGCGGAGGGCGTAGGCCAGTTCCGCCAGCCGGTTGGCCAGGGCGTAGTCGTCGTCATAAACAAACACAGAGGACAGCGGCACTGTAATCCGCACGGTATAAGCGTTCTCAACAACGCCGGCGCTGGGCCGTTCCGGATTTGCCCAGTCATAGGAAAATCTGAACTGCCACGGACTATCATATTCTGCAAGCCCCGTGTACCAGAGCTCCCTGCCGGTCTTATCCTGTACCATGACGTAAGAGATGTTCCGCTCCGCACAGTAGCTGTCTGCTGCTTCCGTATTCATCTGGTATACCTGCTCTTCACTGTTCCAGATCAGGAAATTGAGAAGCGTCTGCCCGTCTCCCCAGGCGATATTGGAAAACAGCTCCTGCTTGAAAGCCGTCTCGCTGGTGACATAGACGTCGGTGCTGTACAAAAACACCGCGCCCAGCACACCGCCGGCGGTAACGGCGGTCATCACCAGCATCAGCAGAAAGGCTATGACCTTGGCCGCCGTACTCTCCGTGAGCCTCTTTTTCCGTTTCGGTGCCGGAGGCTGCATGGGCTGCTCCTCCATCACCGCCTGGGCGATCTCCTTTTCGATGTTCTGTTCGATGGCCTTCATGCCCGCATCCCCTTTTCCAGTTTGTACCCCTGGCCCCAGACCACCTTTAAGTATCTGGGCTCCGCCGGGTCGATCTCGATCTTCTCCCGCAGGTGGCGGATGTGAACCGCCACTGTGTTCTCACTGCCGAAGGGAGCGTCCTTCCATACCTTCCGGTAGATCTCCCTGGGGGAGAACACCTGCCCCGGGTGCTCCAGCAGCAGCTTCAGAATATCGTACTCCGTGGGCGTCAGAGCTACCGGATCCCCATCCACGGCGACGGTCTTCTCCCGGTCGTCCATCTGGATAGTGCCCAGGGTCAGCACCTCCGGCCGGAGTGCACCGCTCCCCAGCTGGAAGTACCGCCGCAGCTGGCTGCGGACCCGGGCAGCCACCTCCACCGGGTTGAAGGGCTTGGTGATGTAGTCGTCTGCCCCCACGTTGAGGCCCAGGATCTTATCCGTGTCCTCGCTCTTGGCAGTCAGCAGGATCACCGGCACGTTACTCACCTGCCGGAGCTTTGCCAAAGCGGTAATCCCGTCCATCTCCGGCATCATAATGTCCAGCAGCACCAGATGGATGTCCTTCCGCTCCAGGGCATCCAGAGCCTCCTGACCCGTGTGGGCCTCCAGCAAATGGTAGTCCGGATTGGCCAGGTAGATTTTCAGCGCGTTGACGATGTCCTGTTCATCGTCGCAGATCAGGATGTTATACATGGGGCTCCCTCCTTGGCTTCCATGATACCGGATGGCGGTTTAATAAAAAACCGGGAAACTTCTTAAGATTTTATGAAGACCGCTTTCGGTGCCGCCTTCCGCCGGGCGGCACAGCCGGACAAACGGGAATCTCTGAACGCACGGAGCGGCCCCCGCCCATACGGGCGGGGGCCGCCTGCCCCGGATCCGCCCCAGCACGCTGCCGCAGCGGTCTGTCTGGACCTCGTCGAAGCCGGATTCCTCCATCTTCCCACTGTACCAGTTCTGCCACCCCCTGCTCCCGGCCGGAGGGGCCGGGGATGCGGACGGTCTCCTGGCAGAAGGGATCAGCAGTTCCTCCCGGCTGTCCTGTTCACTCCATTTTCCGCAGCGCACCGCGCTGCTTAAGATACTCCTATGGTAGGGGATTTCGCCGGAAAAATCAACCCCGGAAAAAAGCCGCCCGGCGGGAGTTTCCCGCCGGGCGGCTTTGAAGGACGCAGGCGCATACATTTAGGCGTCCTTCTTCATCATGATGTCCAGGATGGTCTTGTCGGTCTCCACCATGCCGGGGGTGCTGACCAGGCCCATGTTGCGGATGGCCTGCTCCGGCGTCTTGCCGCAGATGCCGTCCGTGGACTGGAGCACCACATCGCTCATGGCCAGTTGGGCACACATGATGGCGGCGTTGGTGGCAGTAGCCAGCTTCAGGGCGCAGCCGATCTTGCCGCCGTCGCAGATCATACCGGTGAGGTTGCCGCTCATGTTGATGATGGCCTTGCCGATCTGCTCATCGCTGCCGCCCATCAGCCACACCATGGACGCGGCGGAGGCGGTGGCGGCAGAGACGCCGCAGCCGCAGGTGGCAGACAGCTTGCCGGTGAAGATCTTGATATACACGTTCAGGGTGTGGGAAAAGGCCAGCGCCTTTTCCAGCTGCTCCTTGGAGGAGCCCAGGTGCTTGGCCAGCTCCACCACAGGGATGATGGCAGTGATGCCGTGGTTGCCGCTGCCGGCGCTGCTCATAACGGCGTAGGGGCAGCCGCTCATGCGGCCCTCGGCGCTGCTGGCCACCCGCAGCATGGTGTTGGCCGCGAAGCTGTCGCCCAGCAGGTCTGCCTTCTTCAGGGCCGTGGCGATGCCAACGCCCAGGGTGTGCTCCAGGCCGAAGTCGGCCAGCTTCTCATTCATATCCATGCCATCCAGCATGAAGGCCAGCTCCTCCTCGCTGCACTGGTCCACCAGGGCGCGGATCTCCGCCACAGTCATGGGAGCCAGCCGCTCATGGAGCTCATCCTGTCCACCGGCCGCATACTCCTTCTTCACCAGCACGTCGTTGTTCCGCACGGTGAGGACGATGTTGGAGTGGGTACCCCGGATCTCGCTGATGCCGATGCCGGCGGTGGTGATTACCTCTGCCCGGGCATACAACTGTGTCTCCTCCTGCTTGATCATCACCACCACATGGCGACCCTCCACCAGCCGGATGGCCTCGTCGCTGACGGCGGGGGTGATGTCCTCCAGCAGCTGGAGGCTCTTCTCCGGGTTGTGCAAGCAGGCGCCCAGAGCGGCGGCGTACTTCAGCCCCACCCGGGAGAAGCCGGGGATGCCCACGCTCATGCCGTTCTTATAGATGCCGGGGTTGACTTCCACCTTGATGGAGACGATGTCTCCGCCGATGGCATGGCTGGCGTCAGCGGTGGCCAGGGCCACGCACACCGGCTCCGTGCATCCCAGAGCGGGGACGACCTCCTGCCGCAGCAGGGTCAGCAGTTCTTCTTTCGTAATCATGAGGGAAGCTCCTTTCTGTATCCAGGCGAATCTCCAATGGCCCGCAACATATTCAACCTGATAAGATAAGCAAATTTCGTGCCAACTGCCTCCCCCGTGAATTTCCTGAAAAAACAGCCTCTCCCCCTTGTAAAGGAGAGCGAATTATGGGAAAATGGTCAAAGTAAATGGTTAATTGGGAGGTGAGCTGCGTGGAAAAAAAGGCAATCTCCATCATTGCGCTGGACCCCAGAGCTGCCCGCTCCTATGGGCGGGATGTGGAGGGCCTGTTCGGAGAGGTGGCGGATGTCTCGGTGTTTTCCGTCATGGACGGGAGCGCCATGGGCATGCTGCCCCATGCGGATCTGTTCGCCGCCTCCACGGACGCCTTTGGGTCGCCGGAAGAGCTGGCCCGCCACGTGCCTATCGACAGTCAGACCATGGCGGTGCAGGCCTCCTTCCGCTGGCAGGAGCTGCGGCGGCTGAAGGAACTGCCCGCCGGCAGCCGGGTGCTGTTTGTCAACATGACGGAGACCATGGCCCGGGAGGCCATCGCCCAGCTGGAGCAGTTCGGCATCACCCACGTCCATTGGATTCCCTTCTATCCCGGGGCAGAGCTGCCGGGGGATGTGCACATCGCAGTGACACCGGACGAGATGCGCTATGTGCCGGAGGAGATCGAGACCAAAATCGACGTGGGACAGCGGGCCTGCACCTCCGGCATGATGATCGAGATCGCCCTGCGGCTGGGGCTGGAGCATCTGCTGGAGACGGAGAAATTCCAGACCTATTTCCAATCGATTGCAACCAGCAATTACAGCTTTGACCAGATGTTCGCCCGCTCCATCCGGCTCGAGAGCCAATTCCATATTTTAATGGAGACGCTGGAGGACGGCGTGGTGGGCGTCAACGAACGGGGCGAGGTCTTCGCCTGCAACCGCCATGCGGAGGAAATCACCCGTACCAGCGCCGACTTGGTGATGGGCAAGCCGGCCTCTCAGGTCTTCCCCTATCTCCCCTTCTCGAAATGTTTACAGGAGCGGGAGCGGCTGCCTGCCAAAATCATCCGCCTCAACGGCATCAACGTCAGCGCGGAGGTGGTGCCGGTGATGCGGCAGCGGGCCTGCATCGGCGCGTTTGCCATCCTGCAGCGGTTCAACGACGTGGAGGCCCGGCAGAGCCAGCTGCGCAACCAGCTGCTTCACAAGGGCTACCGCGCCAAGTACGGCTTTGAGGATGTGATCGGGGAGTCGGATGCCATCCAGAAGGCCAAGGAGGTGCTGCGGCGGATGGCTGTCAGCGAGAGCCCCATCCTGCTGATCGGCGAGACCGGCACCGGCAAGGAGCTGTTCGCCCACGCGGTCCACCGGGCCTCCCGGCGGCGGAACGGGCCCTTCGTGGCCATCAACGTGGCGGCCTTCCCGGAAAACCTGCTGGAGAGCGAGCTCTTCGGCTATGAGGAGGGGGCCTTCACCGGCGCCAAAAAGGGCGGCCGCCTGGGCCTGCTTGAGATCTCCCACCAGGGCACGCTGTTTCTGGACGAGGTGGAGGGCATGAGTCCGGCTCTTCAGGTCAAGCTGCTCCGGGTCCTGCAGGAACGGGAGATCATGCGGGTGGGCGGCACCTCCATCATTCCCATCGACGTGCGGATCGTGGCCGCCACCAACGAGTCTCTGGAGCGGAAGGTGGCGGAGGGCACCTTCCGCCGGGATCTGTATTACCGTCTCAGCACCCTGCCCATCGTCATCCCGCCCCTGTCGGAGCGGGGGGACGATCTGTTCCTGATCCTGGAGCAGTTCCAAAAGGAGCTGGGCGGCAGCTTCCGCCTGACGCCTCAGGTGCGGGGCTTTCTGAAATCCTACTCCTGGCCGGGCAACATCCGGGAGCTGCGGAACGTAGTGGAGTACTTTCTCTACACCGGCCACGATCCCATCACCATGGAGGACCTGCCCCCCACCGTGTTCCACAGAGCCCCGCAGGCGCCGATCCGGCAGTTGCCGGAGACGCCGCAGCAGCCTTCTTCTGATGTGTTCCGCTTTGTGCTGGAACAGCTGTATCAGGCCTCAGAGGCCCGGCAGCCCATCGGCCGGGAGCGGCTGCTGCAGCTGGCGCGGGATGCTTTTGTCCCCACTTCCCAACAGGAAATCCGAAGCATTCTGGCCCAGATGGCAGACCAGGGACTGGTCCGGGTCAGCCGGGGGAGGGGCGGCAGCCAGCTGACGCCGGAGGGCCGGCAGCTATACGAAACTGGTCGAATTTGATATTTAGATCAACCAATAAAACCATTTGAAAGCAAATTTGAGAAAACCGGTACCAAAATACGGCTCCGGGCGGGTTTGGCTTATCTGCCAAACCCGCCCGGAGATTTTTGGTTAGAATTTCCGATTGTCTCCTCTGTTTTAAATTCTTTTTCCGTTTCCTCGGTAATTCCCGCTTTTTTGGCATATATTTTGCTATATAACAAAGCATCAGCGCACAAGAACGCCGCAGAAAGGATGGATACTAATGACCTACCAGTTTGACGCGGTGGTGGACCGCTCCGGGAACCACTCCGCCAAGTATGACGAGCGGAAGAAGAAATTCGGCACAGAGGACGTGATCCCCCTGTGGATCGCGGACATGGACTTCAAGACCGCCCAGCCCATCATCGACGCCCTGAAGGCCCGGGCCGAGGAGGGCATCTGGGGCTATACCGCCCGGCCGGACAGCTATTTTGAGGCCATTCGGGGCTGGCAGAAGCGCCGCAACGGCTGGGATATCGACCAGTCCCTCATGAGCTTCAGCCTGGGCGTGGTGCAGACCCTGTCCGCCTGCGTGAAGCTGTTCACCCCGGAGGGTGGCAGCGTCCTGATTCAGACGCCGGTGTACTCCGAGTTCTATGATATGACCGAGGCATGGAACCGCAAGGTTCTGGAGAATCAGTTCGTGGAGAAGGACGGCAAGTGGACCGTTGACTGGGCAGACTTTGAGGAGAAACTGAAGCAGGCGGACCTGTTCCTGCTGTGCTCCCCCCACAACCCCCTGGGCCATGTCTGGACGGAAGAGGAGCTGCGCCGGATGATGGAACTGTGCCTGAAGCATCACGTGCTGGTGGTCTCCGACGAGATCCACTCCGACCTGATCTTCCACGGCAAAAAGCACATCCCCACTGCCACCCTGTCCCCCGAGATCGCCGCCAACGTCATCACCGGCATCTCTGGCACCAAGACCTTCAACCTGGCCGGCCTGCAGGCCAGCACAGTGGTGTTCCCCAACGCGCACAAAAAGGAGGTCTTTGACAAGTTCTGGATGAACATGGATATCCACCGGAACAACGCCTTCTCCCTCACCGCCATGGAGGCGGCCTTCAACCAGGGCGAGGAGTGGCTGGACCAGCTGCTTCCCTATCTCTCCGCCAACTTTGACTATGTGGTGGACTACTGTGAAAAGCGCATCCCTAAGATCAAGACCTATGCCCCCGACGCCACCTATCTGATGTGGCTGGACTGCCGGGAGCTGGGCATGGGCAATGAGGCGCTCCACGACTTCATGATCCGGAAGGCCAAGCTGGGCCTCAACGACGGCTGCTCCTTCGGCCGGAGCCTCAATGGCTTCATGCGCCTGAACGCCGCCTGCCCCCGCGCCACTTTGGAACAGGCCATGCGCCAGCTGGAGGCCGCTGTCAACAGCCTGTAATCCCCAGCAAGAGCGCGCAGAGAAATAAGGGAAAAGGAGAAAGAACATGGCAACCATTCAAAAGAAGAGCTTCTGGCAGCAGTACGGAGGCCTGATTCTGATTCTGGGCGGCATCGCCATCGGCGCCCTGATCGGCGCTTTCGCGCCCTCTGTGGGTACCACCATCAAGCCCATCGGCGATATCTTCCTGAATCTGCTGTTCACCATTGTGGTTCCTCTGGTGTTTGTGTCCATCGCCTCCGCAGTGGGCAGCATGGCCAACATGAAGCGCCTGGGCCGGATCCTGGGTTCCACCGTCGGCACCTTCATCTTCACCGGCCTGATCGCAGCGGCCTGCGTGCTGACCTGGGTCAACCTGTTCAGCCCCTCCGCAGGCGCCTCCATCCAGCTGACCACCGGCGAGGTAGGCGAGGCCCAGAGCGCAGGCGAGCTGCTGGTCAGTTCCCTGACTGTGTCCGATTTCTCCGACCTGTGGGATAAGTCCAACATGCTGCCCCTAATCATTTTCGCCATCATCTTCGGCTTCTGCGTGTCCGCCTGCGGCGGCGACGAGAGCCCTATGGGCAAGCTGCTGAACAACCTGAATGACATCATCATGAAGTTCGTGGGCGTCATCATGTTCATCGCTCCCATCGGCTTGGGCGCCTACTTCGCCAACCTGGTTGCCACCTATGGTCCAGAGATCGTGGGTGACTACGGCCGGTCCATGCTGGTCTACTATCCCCTGTGCCTGCTCTATGCGGTGATCTTCTTCCCGCTATATGCCTTCCTGGCCGGCGGCAAGCTGGGCGTCCGGATGATGATCCAGAACATCTTCCCGCCTGCCATCACAGCCTTTGCCACCCAGTCCTCCGCCGCCACCATTCCGGTCAACAAGGAGGCCTGTGACAACATCGGCGTGCCCAAGGACGTCAGCGACCTGGTGCTGCCCATGGGCTGCACCATGCACATGGACGGCTCCGTCCTCAGTTCCATCGTGAAGATCGCCTTCCTGTACGGCGTCTTCGGCAAGGACTTCGTCGGCGCGGAGACCTATGCCATGGCCATCGTTGTGGCCATTCTCTCCGCCTTTGTGCTCTCCGGCGCTCCCGGCGGCGGCCTGGTGGGCGAGATGCTGATTGTCAGCATGTTCAACTTCCCCGCCGAGGCATTCCCCATCATCGCCACCCTGGGCTTCATCTTCGACCCTGCCGCCACCTGCCTGAACTCCTCCGGCGACACCATCGCCTCCATGATCGTCACCCGTCTGGTGGAGGGCAAGGACTGGCTCGTGAAGGCTGTGGCCGCCAAGAAGGAGACCGCCTGATTCCATCGCTTTCCAGATTGATTTTATCAGCTATCCAATTTTAGAAAAGGAGTTTTTCACATGAACGTCATTGAAACCAAGAATGCCCCCGGCGCCATCGGCCCCTATTCCCAGGGCTACGCCTTTGGAGATCTGGTCATCACCTCCGGTCAGATCCCGGTGGACCCCGCCACGGGCACTACCCCCGAAGGTATCTCCGCCCAGGCGGAGCAGAGCTGCAAAAACGTGGGCGCCATCTTGGAGGCTGCCGGTTCCGGCTTTGACAAAGTTGTCAAGACCACCTGCTTCCTGGCGGATATGGGCGACTTCGCCGCCTTCAACGAGGTGTACGCCAGGTATTTCACCTCCAAGCCCGCCCGCAGCTGCGTGGCCGTGCGGGAGCTGCCCAAGGGCGTGCTCTGCGAGATCGAAGCCATCGCGCTGAAGTAACGGAGGTATCAGATGAAAGTCACTGTCATTGGAAGCCACCTGTGCCCCGACACCCTGTACGCCCTGAACCGCCTGTCCGAGGTCAAGGCGGAGATCGAGTTCAAGAATCTCTCCGCCAGCCTGCCGGACCTGAAGGCCTATCTGGCCCTGCGGGACAGCGATCCCCACTATGAGGCCGTCAAGAAAAACGGCGGCATCGGCATCCCCGCCTTTGTCCTGGAGGACGGCACCGTCACGCTGGATCTCGGGGACGTGCTGAAATAAAGCGATCACAAAGCCCGGCGGGGGACCTGAAAGGTCCCCCGCCGGGTTTCTGCTGTTCTTCAAACCTCCGTGACGGCTCCTGTACCGCCCTCCTCCATCTGCCGCAGGGCCGCCAGGGTGCCCAGAGTGGTGCCCAGCTGGGTCAGCAGGATCGCCGTGCGGGACAGCTCCTCCGTGGTCATGCATTTTGCCATGGCCACCGCTGTGGCGTAGACTCCTGTGCTCCAATCATAGGCATCCATCCCTCGGCCCCCTCCCTGGTGAACAGTGTATGAGGCGGCGAGGGATTTCTTGACGGGGGCGGCGTGTCATTTCTCCAGCAAAGAGGTCAGATACGCCGTCTCTGTCCGCAGGTCCGCAGAGCCGGTGTACCAAAGGGCAAGAACCTGTTTTCCCTGCCGGAGCACGGCGAATTGTTCAGGACTTCCGATTCCGTCCGCCTCCTCTGCCCACCAGAAGCCGTCCAGAGCCGGGGCCTCTATTGGGTCCAGCGGCAGTTCCGGCCGGCTGTCCAGAAAGCCGGCCCGGTTCTCCGTCAGCTCTGCCGTCAGGGTCCGGGCCAATCCGGCTGTCAGCATACGGTAATACGCGGTCTGGAGAAAAGCCTGCTCCCCGTCGGGCAGCACCGCAGACTGGCGGGCAGCGTACATCTCCGGCGCGATGGGAAGGGATTTTTCCTGCACCTCTGTCCGCAAAGGCTCCAGGCCGTCCAGGGCTGTCAGGTCCGCCAGAACCATCTGCACCGGCGGACGTTCCCCCGCTTCATAAACCGTCCGCGCCGCATGGTCCCAACCAGAGGGATTGCCGTCCAGATTCTGAATGCTGACCACCAGATTCAGCACAGATATGACCAGTGCAGCGCCCCACGCCAGCTGTCCCAGCCGCAGCTGACGGCGGTATAGCTTGGGCCTCTCCAGCGGGACGCCCGCCGTCAGAGTCTTCCACAGCCGCCAGGTGTTCCGGGCATCCAGCCAGAGCTGCATCCCCAAGATGGTCAGCAGCGCCGCAGCCACCAGCGGCGCGGCTACAAAGCCCAGCCAGCTGGCGTTTCTCAGGATGTTCTCCAGAGAAGCAGCCGAAAGCGCCACCGCCAGGATGAAATACGCCGTCATTACCAGCCAGATCAGCCCGCCCCCCACTGTGCGGAAGATCATCCGCCGCTTTAAGTATCGGTATCCCTCTCCCTGGACCACCGGGTCCGTGTCCAGCTCCGGGGCATTCGGGTCATCGCACCGCCAGACCCAGAAGGGCCCCAGCTGCCCCACCAGCCGCCAGCCCATGCTCCGGTATGCCTCCACCCGCTCCGGGTCCAAAGCCTCTTTCCACCTTTGGAGGGGCTGGAGCCGGAAGCGGCACTCCCACGGTTCGTCCAGCAACAGGTCCACCCGGCTGCCCGTGAAGCAGACGGGGTTCTCCCCCTTGCGGGCCAGGTCCTCCAGCCAGGTCTCCACCGCCGCCACGTCGTAGATGCTGATGGGGCAGCTCTTCCGATAGGAGCTCTGCCCATGTCTGTTTTCAGCGCCCATTCTCCTCTCCCCCTCTCCGCTGATCTACTGAAATTTCATCAGAACGGCGGCGAAGTAGTCAGTCTGTATCCGCAGGTCCTTGTGCCCGGTATAGGAAAACATCAGCACGCAGTTTCCCCGCCGGGCCACCACGCACTGGCACGGATCCTCCCGCCGGGAGAGCTGCTCATCTCCGGCCCACCAGAAGCTGTCCAGTCCGGGGACCTTTAGCCGTTCCGGCTCCCCGCCGCCGAACCACTTCTGCCAGGTCTTGAGCTCTTCCTCCACCCGAAGGGCCAGCCCTTTCGTCCCCATGCGGTAATACGAGGTGTTGCCGGAGATCAGATTCAACGGGCCGCCGGGGCCTTCCGTGGACTGCCGGGTCCAGTACATCCGGGGTGCCAACAGCAGGGACTTGCGCTCAGCGGAAAAACCGGTCAGCTCCTCCGAGCCCTCCAGCTCCCGCAGATCCACATATACCACCTCCGCCAGCGGCTCGCCGTCCCCGTCCATGGCCGACCGGGTGAAATGGGGATCTCCGCCATCCGGGAGCAGCCAGGATATCAGGACGCCCGCCCAAATCAGGACCATTACCGCCTGCGTGACCCGTTTCTGGAGCCGCCAGGATCTGGGGCGTTCCAGAGGGACGCCGGTGCCCAGCGACCGCAGCAGCCGGCGCATCCGGAAGGCGTCCAGCAGCTCGACCCCCACCACGGCCGCCGCCATCAGCAGCCAGAACAGTCCCTCGCCCGGCAGGGCATGCTCCAGCTGATCCACCAGAGGCATGTCCCCGGCGCCCCAGAACCAGGGAAGGACACAGATCCCCAGGCACACCAGCAGGATCGCGGGCAGCCGCAGCAGATGGCGCCGCATTTTTCGCTCAAGATACCCGTACCCCATGCTCTGGACCACCGGGTCCGTGTCCAGCTCCGGGGCGGCCGGGTCGCCGCAGCGCCAGATGTGGAAGGTCCCCGCCAAGGTGCAAACATATTCCCACCCCAGCTCTCTGTAGGCATCCGTCATCTCCGGCAGCGGAGACTTCTCTTTGCGCAGCAGGGGCTGGAGCCGGTAGCGGCTGGGAGCGACGGAGCAATCCTGACAAAAGATTCCGTAAAGCCCCCGGAACCGCAGCAGGTGATAGCCCTCCCGGTCCCGTTCCTCCAGCCAGGACTCCACAGCAGCCACGTCATAGAGCTCCACAGGCCGGAACTCCCTGTATTCCTGCCGACCGCTCATAGATCGCTCCCCCCTTCTCTTTCTGCTGAACCTCCGCCAGGACGGCGGCGTACCGCTCCGCCAGATCTATCGTTGGCTCCGTGGTGCCTGTGGAGATGCTCCACACCTGATCCCCCAGCCGGACCACTAGGAACCAATACCCGTAGTCGTCGCGAGTGGACACCCAGGTCTCGTCCAGTCCGGGGATCTGCCAGGCCATGATGGGCCAGCCTTTCTCCTGGTAGTCCGCCAAGATGCCGTCTACCAGATCGTCCGCCAGCCAGGGGAAACGGAGGCGGTAGTAGCGGTTCTCCGTCTCCCAGTCGCCCATGCCCTCAAAGGTCCACCACTGGTCTGTGGTAAGCCAGTTGTCCCAGTGGATGGCCTGGACCTCCTGCAATCCCTTTTCCGTGATATATGGGACCGGCTCGTCAAAGGTCTCCGCCGGTTCAAAGGGCCGCGATCTGGGGTCCGCCATATCGGCGCAGAGTGATGCGATGTAAATTCCCCACAGCAGCATGATCGCCAGGGACAATCCGCAGGCCAGCCGGTAAGGCCGCCTGTGGCACACGGGTACTCCCGCCCGCAGAGGCCGCAGATACCGTCGTAGAGACCACCACTGCCGGAACGCCGCCAATGCGAGTGCCAGCAGAAAGCCCCAATAGGCGGCCTCCCGCCACAGTGGCTTCCACTCCTGCACACTCCATACGAGAAGGGTTCTCTCTGTCAGAAGCGTCTGTACCGCCAGCACCGCCAGAAGCGCCGTGACCGCGGCCCAGAACTGCGTCACCTTTTGCTGGCGGCGGAACAGCCGGTCATATGCCTGGGCCTCTGTCTCCGGGTCCGTGTGGAGTTCCGGCGCATCGGGATCATCGCATCGCCACAGGTGCACGGACTTGCCGGAGGTGTCCACATACTCCCAGCCCATAGACCGGTAGGCCGCCAGGCGCTCTGGGTCCGGGCAGCTCTCCTTTACTGGGGCAGGTTCCAGTCGGTAGCGAACAGCCTTTGGCTCCCCCTTCTCAAAGACCGCCAGGAAGAAAATACCGGGAACCGAGACGGCAAACCACCCCCGGGCGGCCTGGTCCTCCATCCGGGCCTGCTGGGCGGCTACGTCGTAAATGTTCATGGGCATCAGCTTCAGCATGGCGTTTCCCCTCTTTTTCTATTGAAACTCCGCCAGGACGGCGGCGAAGTTGTCCAGGTGATCCATCAGGTCCCGGTCTGTCCGCACCCGCTCCATCAGCACCGCCCGCCCCATCCGGCCGATGAAGCATCGGTTTTTATCCGTGTCGATCACCACCGCTTGGTCAAAGCGGCTGTCCGCCACCTCCCGGACCTCTACCACGGACCAGGTGTCCAAGAAATTCGCTAAGCGTTCCCGATACAGGGCCTCCGCCAGGAAGGTGAACCGCACCCGGTCGAAACCGGCCCACAGGGACGCTTTAAAATCCCAGCGGAACTGGCTGACCTCCCGGTGATCCGTCAGCAGACTCCGTCTCTCCCGGTAAACAGATGAATCCAAGGGCAGGGCGGCGGCCTCCGGGGCCACTGCCTCCATGGAGACATAGGGCAAGGGCTCCGGCGCGTCGGACAAGGGCATCTCCTGCTGGCTGCCGAATACAGATACGGCAAGTGCAGCCACCAGTCCGCAAATCCCCCAGGAGACGAGATTCTGCCGCCTCCGCCGCCGTAACGACGCATCCAGGTCCTCAGTATCCGGCGCCATCCCCGCCTCCAGCTGGCGGCGCATCCGCTGAACGCCCCGCAGCGCCCGCAGATTGCCGCAGAGCCACTCCAGGGCACAGACCACCGCAAGCAGCCACACAGCCCACATCCCTTTCAGGAACACATCCACCGGCTGGCCGCTCTCCCAGAGGCTGCGAAACTGCAAGATCGTCCAGACAACAATCAGCACCATGGAGATCAGCCTATGTCGCCGGAACAGCCGCAGCTGCCTCTCCCAGGTCAGACACAGGGCAGAGGGATCTGTAAACAGCTCCGGCGCCTGTGGGTCCGCGCAGGCATAGACCCGATAGTCCCCCAGGACGCCGGCAGGCTCCCACCCCATTTCCCGGTAAGTCTCCTCCCGCTCACATTGGGCGTCATAGGTCTCTGTCCGCAGGGGCTCCAGCCGATACCGGAGCTTCCTGGGCTCCGCCGGCTCAAACTTTCCGCTGCCATAGCGAGAAAACGACACCGGCCGCCAGCCCTGGACAGCTTTTTCCTCCAGCCACCGCTCCAGAAGGGCGGTATCCCAATAGGCCTCCGGCATGAGAAAACGCTTTTTCACGGTGCCTCCTCTCTCATCCCCGGCAGCAGCCGCTCCGACGCCAGCTCCTCCCGCTCGCCATCGGCCACGCAGAGGCGCAGGCGGGAGAGCTCCTGCCGGAACAGGGCCCGGCCCCGGTCCGTGATGGCGTAGGTCCGCTTCCGCCCCTCCACCGCCGCCTCCCGGATCAAGCCCTCCTCCTGAAATTTTGCCAGAATCGTGTACAGCGTCCCTGGCCCCAGGGGTACCCGACCGGCGGTGGCGTCATCCACATACCGGACAATCTCCGTGCCGCACCGCTCCTGCCGCAGCAGGCTCAACAGCACATAGAACATGCTCTCCGTCAGGACTTTCAGCGGCTCCCTGGCCATGGTATCCCCCCTAATATCGAAACACGATACTTTCTGGGTTCACTATAATATCGTTGCACGATATTGTCAAGCTGTCTGTTCGCTTCCAGCTCTGGAATGTTTTGAGGGTTGCAGCCCGCCCCCTCCCTCCTGTATGCTCTTGTACAGCAGCGACAAACCAGAAAGGACGAATTTTCCCCATGAAACGAAAACTTCTCTGCGGCCTGCTGGCCGCCCTTACCCTGACCTGCGCCACCGTCAAGGCGGCCCCCAGCCGGGTGGTACCCGTCCAGGTGGACGGCACCGTTCTGAGTCAGGGCGTCAACTACCTGCAGAGCGGCGTGACCTATGTTCCCCTCCGGGGACTGCTGGATGCCTTCGGCGGCTGGAGCGTCTGGTGGGACAGCAGCCGAAAGGTGGCTGCCGCCGCCTCCGGCAGCCAGTCCGTCACCGCAAACCCGTCCCGAAATACCGTGACGGTCAACGGCCGTACATACAGCGGCAAGGTCTTTGTGGAGCGTGGCCGGACCTACATCCCCCTGCGGACTCTGGCCACCGCCCTGGGCGGCAGCGTGGCCTGGGATCCCCAGCTGGGCGGCGCGGCGGTGACCTCTCCCGGCGCGGATCACAACGCCATGGACCTTTACTGGCTCAGCCGCATCATCAGCGCCGAGAGTCGGGGCGAGAACATGACCGGCCAGATCGCCGTGGGCAATGTGGTGCTGAACCGGGTTGCGGCGAAGGAGTTCCCCAACACCATTCCCGCCGTGATCTTTGACCGCAAGCACGATGTCCAGTTCACGCCCGTCTCCAACGGCACAGTGTACCTGCCCCCCACGGCCAAATCCGTGGAGGCGGCCAAGCGGGTCCTGAACGGCGAGAACACCGCCGGCAAGGCTCTTTACTTCTACGCGCCCGCCCTGTCCCAGGGCACCTGGATCAACGCCAACCGGGCGTATCTCAAGACCATCGGCTGCCACCGGTTCTACCTGTAATTGACATTTCTCAGCCAGGGGGCTAAAATAGGGCCATCAAGAAGCAAAGGAGCAAGCCACATGCTGTTTTCCGATCATCCCCGGACCCACTACCGCAACGCCCCGGCCCATGAGGTCATCTGCCAGTTGCGGTTCCCGTCTATTCTCACCATCAACAGCGTGGAGCCCGCCGATTTTCAGGAGGCCATCCGCGCGGAGTTCCCCCAGTATGCCCGGCGCCAGGACGCCGCGCCGCCCCGCATCACCGGGCTGGGCAGCCCCAATCCCAAGGTGGAGCAGCAGCCTCCGGTGACCAATCACAACTTCGTCTCCGAGGACAACCAGTGGAAGCTGAATCTCACCAAGGACTTCATCGCTCTGTCCACCCTCCACTATCCCGGGTGGGAGGAGTTTGCCCGCCAGCTGGACAAGCCGCTGGCCGCCTTTATCCGGCTGTACAAGCCCGCCTATTTCCAGCGGGTGGGCCTGCGGTATGTGAACATCTTCTCCCGTGCCCGGCTGGGGCTGGAGGGTGCCCGCTGGGCGGAGCTGTTCTCTCCTGCCTACACCGCTCCCATGCAGGAGGCGGAGCTCCCGGAGGACCGCTTTCTCAACTGCGCCTGTGATCTGACGCTGAAGCTGGATTCCAGCTGTCAGGCCAAGGTCCACGCGGGCCCCGGTGTGGTGAAGCGGAACGCCCCCGGCGTTCCCCAGGACCCGGAGGTGAAGTTCATTTTTGACATGGATCTGTCCATGACCGGAAACACCCCCTGCACCCTGGCCGCCGGTGCGCTGGAGACGCTCCACGGCCACTCCACCCGCCTGTTTGAAGGTGCTGTCACCGACAGGCTCCGGGACGCCATGGAGGCCGGATAATCTGCGAAAAAGCCCGGGAGACGTGTACGGACGTCTCCCGGGCTTTTTGTACATGTTGTCACTTCTGGAACATGGGGGTGGAGAGATACCGCTCGCCGCTGTCCGGCAGCAGGGCCACGATGGTCTTGCCGGCGTTCTCCGGCTGCCGGGCCAGCTGGGCCGCTGCCCACACGGCGGCGCCGGAGGTGATGCCCACCAGAATGCCCTCAGTCCGGGCCAGCTCCCGGCCCGTGGCGTAGGCATCCGCATCCGTGACCGTGAGGACTTCATCCAGGACGCTGCGGTCCAGATTCTCCGGCACAAAGTTGGCGCCGATGCCCTGAAGGCCGTGTGGGCCCGCATGGCCCTCCGTCAGCAGGGGCGAGGAAGCGGGCTCAAAGGCCACCACGCGCACAGCGGGGTTCTGTGCCTTCAGATACCGGCCCACGCCGCTGACAGTGCCGCCGGTGCCGACCCCGGCCACAAAGATGTCCACCTTCCCCTCCGTGTCCGCCCAGATCTCAGGGCCGGTGGTCTTCTCGTGTGCCGCTGGATTGGCGGGGTTTTCAAACTGTCCTGCGATGATGCTGCCGGGAATGGACTGATGCAGTTCTTCCGCCTTGGCCACAGCACCCGCCATGCCCGCCGCTCCCGGCGTCAGGATAATCTCCGCGCCGTAGGCGGCGATCAGAGCCCGGCGCTCCACGCTCATGGTGTCCGGCATGGTGAGAATCACACGGTAGCCCTTTGCCGCAGCTGCGGCAGCCAGACCGATACCGGTGTTGCCGGAGGTAGGTTCGATGATGGTGCCGCCGGGAGCCAGACGGCCCTCCGTCTCCGCCCGGGCGATCATGTTGGCAGCCACCCGGTCCTTGGCGCTGCCCGCGGGATTCATGCACTCCAGCTTGGCCAACAGCACGGCCTTCAGGTCGTGGTTCCGCTCGTAATTGCACAGCTCCAGCAAGGGCGTGCGGCCGATCAGCTCAGTGACGCTGTGATAAATAGGCATTGGAAATCCCTCCGTTCTGAATGAATAGCCTCATGATACACCTGCCGCACCGGGTTTGCAACGGACCATTTGCCGAAAATCCGCCTTTAATTCATAGCATTTTTATAGGATATGGAAGAAAAAAAGCGGACCGCCGACAGGCGGGCCGCTTTGAGATGGTATACTCAGGCCACCACGGGGATTTCCACAATCCCGGCGGCACCGGCGGCGATGCTGTACTCGGGGAACACCAGCGTCACAGAGCCGTCCTCATTCAGATAGAAGGAGGTGGCGTCATCCACAGTGGTGAAGCCGCCCTGCTCCGGGGTGAAGAAGAGGCCGCTCTCATCCGCCGCGATCTTCGCATTTACGGCGTCATTGCAGATGCCGACCCAGTCCTCGCCCAGCACGTCGGCCAGGGTGATGTCCTTGTCGTTGGCCAGGTCCAGGTTGTAGCAGTACCGCTGCTGCATGGCAGCGACCCAGCCCTCAGCGAAATCCACCACAAAGGAGACCGTAGTGTCGGTCTGGCTCTTGATCTCGTAGTCGATAAGCACGTTCATCTCCCGGTCGGCCCACTCTTCCTCGGTGCCGCCGGTAGCCAGGAATGCATCCTTGTAATCATCCCAGTCCGCCTGAGCCTGGGCCAGATGGGCGTCCACCCGCTCCTGGATCTCCGCGTTGACCTTCTCGGCCAGGTCGCCCTCAGACTCCACACCGGGGACGGTCACCTTGTAGTCGATGCCGTTCTCCACGGTCTCATAGTCCCGGATCGTCAGGACCTGGAACAGCCCGCCCAGCACCGGTACATCCGCAGCCGCAGCCGCGAAGGTCGGGGAGACATTCAGGCCCGCCATCAGCACAGCCAGACAGGCGGCCACGCTGCCCGCAGTCCGCCGGACCACCTTATAACCGCGGCTACGGCTGCTGGTCCTGCCCTGCCGGATGCCTGCGCGGACCCGGGCGTCCAGCTCCTCCGGAATGGGGGTGGACTCATATTCTTCTCGTGCACGCTTGAATTCGTTCATAATTGATCTCCTTCCATTGATATCCGTAATTTCTTCAAGCCGGTGTACAGTCTGGTTTTCACGGTGTTCAGATTCCAGCCGGTGACGGTGCTGATCTCCTTGAGAGACAGGTCCTCATAGAACCGCAGCTTGATGATGGTCCCCACCTCTGGCGGCAGAGCGTCCACCCGTTGGGCTAGCGTGCCGTCCGAAGGCAGAGGGTCCTCATAGCTGCCGGCGTCCAGTGCCTCCGGCGGGATCAGCGTCACCCGCTTTCGGCTGCGAAGCACGTCCATGCACACGTGAACCAGAATGTGATAAAACCACGCACGGAGGGCCTCCGGCTCCTTCAGCTCCCCCTGTTTCTCCAGTGCCCTGCAGACGGCGGTCTGCACCGCGTCCAGAGCCTCTTCCCTGTTTTTCAGGTAGCTGTACGCCAGTCGGTAAAACCGCGCCTGATCCGTTACGAGATAGTCGGTCAGTTGCTTTTCCAGGATATGTGACACGTTTCTCATGGTCCTTTCCGTTCGTTCTGCTGTATAGACGCGCCGGGAGCGGAAAAAGTTTGGAGGGAGAACAATTTTCTGAAAAATTTTCTGCGCAAAAAAGAGACCGGTCTCCCGGTCTCTTTTCATCGGCTGGAATCAATCGTAACGCAGGGCGTCGATGGGGTTCAGCTTGGCCGCCTTGTTGGCGGGGAGATAGCCGAACAGGATGCCCACCGCCACGGAGACGCCGAAGGCCACACCGATGCCGCCAGCCGTGGGCATAGCCACGAAGCCATCGTTGCCGGTGCCCAGCACCAGAGCGATGACATTGGTCAGCACGTTGGCCATGAGGATGCCCAGTAAGATGCCGATGGCACCGCCGATGGCGGAGGTAGTGCCGGCCTCAATGATGAACTGGCTACGGATGTCCCGGCATTTGGCACCCAGGGATTTTCGGATGCCGATCTCCCGGGTCCGCTCCGTGACGGACACCAGCATGATATTCATGATACCGATGCCGCCCACCAGCAGGCTGATGGCCGCGATGAGGATCAGGATCATCATCAGGGTGTTCAGCATGGAGTCCATGGCGTCCATCATCTCTGCGGAGGTCATGACCATGTAGTAGTCCGAGGACTGGTAGGTCTTGAACAGCCGGTTTTCAATGATGCCCTTGGCAGCAGACGCCGTATCCCGGTCCGTACTGGTCATCAGATACATGTCCCCATATCCGCCCCCCAGCCGCTGGGCATTGGCATAGGGGATGTAGATCACATCATCGACGCTGCCCTCGGTGCTGTCGCCGCTCTCCGCCAGTACGCCCACTACCATGTAGGGCACGCCGCTGACGGAAATCGTCTGACCCAGCGGATCCGTCCGGAAAGCGTTTTCCGCCAGATAGGAACCGATGACACACACATTCTGATGGCGCTCCACGTCAATGTAGCGGAGGAAGCGGCCATTCTCCAGGCTGGAGCCCTGCATGGTCTTCTGGGTGTCGGCGCGGTAAAATGCCTCGCTGACGCCGTAAATGCTGGTGCGGTCGAAGTCCTCCGTTCCCTGCCGCACCTTGGCTGTGGCGGACACATAGGGCGTGACGCCGGAGAGGTACTGGGGGTACTTCTCCACAAGCGCGTACATATCTTCCGTGCTCACGTCCCGGGTGCCGCCCTCGCCGCGGCCGTAGACCATCACCTGGATCAGGTTGGAGCCCAGCTGCTCGAACTGGGCGTTCATGTAATTCTGCATGCCGTTGCCCAGGCTGGTGATGATGATGACCGCCGCCACGCCGATGATGATGCCCAGCATGGTCAGCAGCGCCCGCATCTTGCTGAGCAGCAGGGATTTGATGGCCAGCTTGAAGGATTGGGTGAAATTCATGCCGGCTCCCCCTCTCCCGCGTCCTCCTGGGGCTGGACCACGGCCTGGGGATCACTGGCGTCCCCGTCGTAGATGATCCGGCCGTCCTGCAGACGGACGATGCGCTTGGCCTTAACAGCGATGGAGTTGTCGTGAGTGATGAGGACCACGGTGTCCCCCTCCTGGTTTAGCTTCTGCAGGAACCGCAGCACCTCCCGACCCGTGCGGGAGTCCAGGGCGCCCGTAGGCTCGTCGGCCAGGATCACCGACGGATTCCCCGCCAGGGCCCGGGCGATGGAGACCCGCTGCTGCTGGCCGCCAGAGAGCTGGCTGGGCAGGTTCTTCCGCTTGTCAGCCAGACCTACCCGCTCCAGAGACTGGATGGCCCGTTCGCGGCGCTCCTCTGCGGAGACGCCGGCGTACAGCAGCGGCAGCTCCACATTTTCCTGCACCGTCAGCTTGGGGATCAGGTTATACTGCTGGAAGATAAAGCCCAGCATTTTGTTGCGGATCTCCGCCTGCTGGTCGTCCTCCATGGTGGACACATCAATGCCCCCCAAGTGGTAGGTTCCCGACGTGGGAACGTCCAGGCAGCCGATAATGTTCATGGCCGTGGACTTGCCGGAACCGGAGGAGCCTACGATGGCCACGAACTCCCCCTGATCCACCGTCAGGTTGATGCCGTCCAGGGCGTGGACGGTCTCCTCTCCCATGTGGTAGATCTTGTAGATGTCTTTCAGTTCAATGAGATGGCTCACGGGATCAGCCTCCCATCATCATGTCCATCAAACTGGAAGCCTGGTTGCTGATGAGGACCACATCGCCCTCCTCCAGGCCGTCGGTAACCTCGATATACTCGTCATCGTTCCGACCCAGGGTGACCTCCTTGGTCTCCAGCTTGGTGACGTCCACCACGCTCAAACCGTCCTCACTGAGGGCGCCGGGGCCGGGAACAGTCACCGTGTTGCCCCGTTCCACCGCATCCACGGGGATGCACAGGGCGTTGGGGACCACTTCGCCGATGATCTGAGCGGAGACATTCATGCCCGGCCGCAGATCGCCGTAGTCCTCAATGATGATGGTGACGGGATAGCTGGTGGCACCGTTGGCGGTAGTGCCGTTGATGCTGACCTTATCCACCACGCCGGAGAACGTCTGGCCCTCCAGAGCGTCGGCGGTGATCCGCACCTCCTGCCCCACTTCTACCTTGCCGATGTCCAGTTCATCCACTGCCATCTCCAGCTCCAGATAGCTCAGGTCGTAAATCACCGCCAGCGTGCCGGAGGAAGCGCCGTCCACCTTGTCGCCGGCCTTGAAGTTCTTCTCAATCACGGTGCCGGCAATGGGAGATTTGATGTTGTAGTCATCCACTGCGCCGGAGGCAGTGCTGGCAGAGAGCTGGGCGGACTGGAGGTTCAGCCGTGCGCTCTCGATCTGGTCCCGGATGGTCTCGGACTCCACAGTGCACAGCACCTCGCCCTTGGTCACCGTGCTGCCGGCCAGCTTGGAGAAATCGTTCACCGTGCCGGAACCGGAGGCATACACCACAGAAGAGGCGGGCATGGACACCGGAGCCTGGCCGTAGCTGGAATAGCTGCCGATGATGGCGGAGGCAGTGACGGCGTCGGACACCGTACCGGGATTGTTCAGCCGCACCCGGACGGAGACGGCCTCCTTGCCGTTGCTGGTGATGGTGGTGGAGTTGGAGACATAGGTCACCGTGCCCATCTGAGAGCCGGCGTAGCCGTCCACAAACACGGTGGCGGCCTGCCCCACATAGAAGTCACTGGGGGAGGCAAAGGGGAACAGGAAGTCGATGGACAGCTCCGTGCTGGCCACGATCTTCGCCAGCTGCGTCCCAGCGGTGACGCTCTCGCCGTTGTGGACGTAGATCTCGCTCACCGTGCCGGAGATGGGCGCCGTGGGGTGCAGGGCCTCCTGGGCCTGCTGATAGGACATCTGGGCCTGCTGCACGGAGATCTGGGCCCGGTCCATGGAATCCTGGGCGTCGCTGCTGTCCATGGTGTAGAGCAGGGTGTCCTTGGTCACAAGGTCGCCCTCTTCAAAGGGAGCGCTGACGATATCGCCGGAGAGCAGGGTGGTGACGTTGTAAGAGTCCGCCGGCTGCAGCGTGGCGGTGCCGGAGACGCTGACCGTCAGATCCTGCCGGGTGACGGTGGACACCAGATAGCTGCTGCTGAGTTGGGTGTTGACGTTTTTGGTCAGTCTGGACACGCAGCCCGCCACAATGGCGATCACCACTACCAAAATAATCAGAATTTTCAGCCAGCGCTTCTTTTTCTTGCCGCCAAAGCCCTTCAGGGAGAATTTCTTTTTCTCCGTCTTTTCCGGCGCGGGCACGCTGGGCGCCTCGGCGGAGGTCTCGTTCATCCATTCAGTTTCCATGTTATGTAATCTCCTTGTTCTCGATTTCCGCGGTGGGGCGCTTCCCCATACCGCGCTTGAAGATGTTCAGAATGTTTTCCAGGCGATCCCGGGTCCCGGGATCGCCACCGGCCTGCAGGCCGGTGTAAATCATGGGAGCCGCCACAACCAGCAGTGTGCCCAGGATGTCGCCCAGGTCCCGGTCCTGCCGCAGGTCCAGCAGGTCCGGATTCACCGCGCCGCCCAGGCGCTGGAGAAGCGTTTCCGCATCCAGCATTTCCAGCAGCCCATTCTTCTGCATCCCGCTGTTGCAGCGGATGATTCCGGTCATGGCGCCGATCTCTCCCAGGTGCTGATTGTCGATTTTTGCCTGCACGTAATCGTACAGTTCCAACAGCGCCTGAAAAATGTCGCCGCCGTTTCGGAGCAGAAACTCCTCCAGCAGCATGAACAACTGATCCACATATCCCTTCAGCAGATAGCGGAACAGGTCCTCCTTATCCTGAAAGTACATGTAAAAGCTGCCCCGGGGGATGCCTGCCTCCTTGATGATCTGGTTGATGGACGCCTCGTTGAAAGGCCGGTGGGAAAACTCCCGGGTGGCCGCCTCCAACAACTTCTCCTGCTTTTCCGCCGGCAGATTCAAAAAAGTGCTGCTCGGCACGCTGTTTCATCCTCTCTTATACGAAATAGAAGGTCCGTTTTCTTCAGCGCCGCCCCTGATTTTATACCTTCCTCCCGGGGGAAGGTCAAGGGGTTTCCGGCGAATGGAAAAAAGAAACATGACAACCTGTCGCTTATCATAGCTGACAAGTTGTCATATTGCAAGAGGGAATTGCGAAAATTCACAAATATTTCACAGTGTTTCCGTCACTTCATACAGAGGCCGGACCCGCTGATAGGGCTGAGGCCGGTACTCCACCGAAGCGATCCGCCGTCCGGAGACACCGTACTTGGGGGAGTAGCCGAATAGATCCACATACCGGTCCAAATCGTCCCGCTCCGCCGCCATGGCCTCCAGCAGCACCGCTGCGGCCCGGGCGTCATCCACCGCCCGGTGGCTGTTCACCGCCTGATCCTCCAATCCGTACGCTGTGATGGCATCGTTGAGCTTGTGAGGGTAATCCCGCCGGTCCCGGTACACCGTGAGGACATCCAGAAACCGGGGTGCCCGCAGGACATCCGCCCGCCCGAAGGGCCGCAGGAAATGATAGAGGAAGTTCAGATCGAACTGGGCGTTGTAGGCCGCCAGCAGCGTCCGCTCTCCCCCGCCCAACAGGTTGCAGAACGCCTCACAGGCGTCGGCCTTCTCCACGCCCTCCTGTTCCAGCTGCTCTTCCGTGATGCCGGTGAGCTGGGTGATAAAGGGCGGCAGCGTCCGCCCCGGGGAGAGGCGGAGCAGCAGGTCCATGCAGTCCGTCTCTCCCTCCGCGGAAAAGGCGGCGGCCCCCAGCTCGATGATCTCGTCCCGCCCGAACTCGATGCCGGTGGTCTCCGTGTCGAATACCACGATCCGGTCAAATTGCTTCCAAAGGCCTGTCTCCATGGCAGTCCCTCCTGTCGAATGTTGTCTTTTCAGAATAGGGCGGCCAGCCGGAATTGTCAAGGGGGTGCCGCCGTTGACTTTCTCCCCCGGGCCGGATAAAATGAAGGCAGAATCTCGGAGAGGAGGGTACTCTGTGAAGCGCGGACTTGACACCGCCTCCTAAAATCAACCAATTATTTTAGGAGGCTTATATGAACGACAATTTCTGCCCGTCCCACACTGTGGTGGAACTGGATACCTGGGAACGAGGCCCTGTATTCCGTCATTTTATCGACGACCTGCGCTGTGTCATGAGCCTGACGGTGGATCTGGAGATCTCCCGATTCCTGAAGCGGCTCTCGGCCAGTGGCTTCCGCTTCTACCCCGCCATGATCTGGGCGGTGTCCAACGTGCTCAACGCCCACGCGGAGTTCCGGTACGGCTGGGACGATCAGGGGCGGCTGGTCCTCTGGGACCGGATCGAGCCCTACTACGCCCACTTCCACCCGGACAGGGAGACCTTTGCGAAGCTGGTGACGCCCTTCTCTTCGGACCTGGAGACCTTCCACCGCCGCTTTCTGGAGGATCGGACACGGTACGCCGCCCTGGACCACTTCGACCTGACGGACGTGCCGCCCAACACCTTTGATGTGTCGTGCCTGCCCTGGGTCCGGTACCGCAGCTTCGACATGCACATCTTCGACAGCGGCACCTATCTGGCCCCGGTGGTCACCTGGGGAAAATATGAACGGGAGGGAGACCGGACGATCCTGCCCGTCTCCCTGAATATCCACCACGCCGTGGCGGACGGATTCCATCTGTCCCGGTTTTTCCTGGAGCTACAGGAGCTGCTGGACGCACCGGCGGAGCATTCATAAATTATAAAAAGAAGCGGGAGGCATCCAGCCTCCCGCTTCTCTTCGCTCAATGATCGAACTTGTCGATTTGGACGCTGTCGCAGTACTGGGCTTTCAGCTCCTGAAGACGGCCGAATATCTCCGTCTGGCAGTGGGCCTGCTGGAGCTCCGGCGTGGTCCAGCTCTCCACCAGCAGCAGGTCCTCCGGTGCCTCCGCCGCCAGGAAGTAGTCGTACTTCAGGTTCCCCTCCTCTTTCAGGGAGTTGGCCCGGATGCCCAAATCACAGAGGGCCTGATAAAAGGCCTCCCGTTGGCCGGACTTGCAGTGATAGGTGACGTTCCAAGTTAACATAAGATATCCCCTTCCATTTTATGGTCAAATTTCTTCACTTGCGCACTCTGTTTCCGTCAAAAGCTCCGGCGCCAGCCGGGCCATGTCCGCCGGGATGGGCGCCGTCAGGGACAGATGCTCTCCCGTCACCGGATGGTCCAGATCCAGAGCGTAGGCGTGGAGGGCCGGCCGGGGGATCAGGTCCGGGTCCTCTTCCCCGTACAGCCAGTCCCCTGCCAGGGGGCAGCCGATGGAGGCCATGTGCACCCGGAGCTGATGGGTCCGCCCTGTCTCCGGCCGCAGCCGCAGGAGGGACAGGCCGTTCGACCTCCCCAGCACCTCATAATGGGTGACGGCCCGGACACCGTCAGGCCGGACGCACCGGCCCACCACAGAATTCGGGTCCCGGCCGATGGGGGCGTCGATAGTGCCGGATTTCGGATCCGGACAGCCGATGCACACCGCCCGGTACTCCCGGCAAAACCTCTCCGTGTGGAGCGCGTACCGGAGCCGGTCGTGGATGTAGCCGCTCTTGGCTACCACCATCAGTCCGGTGGTGCCCTTGTCCAGCCGGTTCACCGGGTGGAACACGAAGTCCGCGCCCCGCTGCCAGGCCAGGGCTCCGGCCACGGTGGGCGTGTCCGGCAGGAAATTGGAGGCGTGGGCCGTCATACCGGCAGGCTTGTTCACCACCAGCAGATGGCCATCCTCCCAGACGATGGGCAGGGGCCAGGGCCCCGGCGTGGGGCGCACCCGGGGCGGACGGTGGTCGCTGGTCTCCACCTCCAGCACGTCGCCGGTGTGAAGGATATCCACTGTACGGGCATGGATGCCGTTGACCCGGATGCCGTTCTCCGTCCGGGTCAGCCGGGATATGGCGTGGGAGGAGACATGGAGCGCAGCCTTCAGGATATGCCGGACCGTGGCGCCGTCCTGTTCCGGCGGCAGGGTATATGAAATCGTCTCCATCGGACACCTCTCCTTCGGCGCAGCAGAAAAATCCCAAGCGGCAGACAGGCAGCGTCCAAGGCGGCGAACACACCCCACAGACCGCTCCAGTACCAGGCCGCCGTGTCGAACATGGCTACCAGCAGCCGATGCCAGAAAAGCAGCTCCGCCGCGATGGCGAGGAGGTCGAACAGCACATATCCACCGCCCAGCAGGTAGGCCCACCGCCCCCGGTGCAGGCAGAACAGAAAGAACGACAGGGCTCAAAAGGCCGGAACTCCTGCATGGCAAAACCTCATTTCTCTGTTATTGTACTCTGACGCCACTCTGTTTGCAAGGGTTTTGGCTCTAGTAAAACGCCATCCTTCATGGTACAATAGGAGCAGTTTTTTTCAGGAGGAACTCCCATGCTCTTATCCGCAGAACATCTCTCCATCAACTTCGGCAGCCGCCAGCTGCTGGATGATGTGAATTTCTATCTCAACGAGGGGGACAAGGTGGGCGTTATCGGCATCAACGGCACCGGCAAGTCCACCTTTTTGAAGGTTCTCTCCGGCGTCACGGAGCCGGACGGCGGCACCATCTCCCGGAACCCCAACGTCCAGGTCAGTCTGCTGCCTCAGAACCCGGCAATGGAGGAATCCGCCACGGTGCTGGAGCAGGTCTTCCTCCACTTCCCCGCCGAGTTCCGGGAGCTGAATGAGTATGAGGCCAAGGCCATGCTGAACCGGCTGGGGATCACAGACTTTGCCCAGAAGGTGGGGACGCTCTCCGGCGGCCAGCGGAAGCGGGTGGCCCTGGCGGCGGCCCTGATCCACCCGGCGGACGTGCTGATTCTGGACGAGCCCACCAACCACTTGGACAGCGAGATGGTAGCCTGGCTGGAGGACTGGCTCCGCCGGTTCAAGGGCGGCCTGGTCATGGTGACCCATGACCGGTACTTCCTGGAGCGGGTGGTGAACCACATCACGGAGCTCTCCCAGGGGAAGCTGTACCACTATGAGGCCAACTACTCCAAGTACCTGGAGCTGCGGGAGCAGCGGGCAGAGATGGTGGAGGCCAGTGAGCGCAAGCGCCAGTCTATCCTCCGGGTGGAGCGGGAGTGGATCATGCGGGGCTGCAAGGCCCGGACCACCAAGTCCAAAGAGCGGATCCAGCGGTACGAGGCCCTGCTGAACCAGGAGGCACCGGAAACGGACGAGGCCGTGCAGATGGCGGCGGCCTCCAGCCGCCTGGGGAAGAAGATCATCGAGCTGCGGGATGTGTCCAAGGCCTTTGACGGCCGTCCCATCGTCAGCCGCTTCTCCTACAACCTGCTGCGCGGTGACCGCATCGGCATCGTGGGCCGCAACGGCGCCGGGAAGTCCACCCTGCTCCACCTGATGGCAGGCGAACTGGCACCGGACAGCGGCACGGTGGAGGTGGGCGCCACCGTGAAGATCGGCCACTTCTCCCAGGAGGGACGAGAGCTGGACCTGAACCAGCGGGTCTACGACTTTATCCACGACATCGCCGATGAGGTCAGGACCGATGAGGGCACCTTCTCCGCCAACCAGATGATGGAGCGGTTCCTCTTCCCCGGTGATCTTCAGTCTGTGCCCATCGGGCGGCTCTCCGGCGGGGAGCGGCGGCGGCTGTATCTGCTGTCCGTGCTGATGGAAGCCCCCAACGTGCTGCTGTTGGACGAGCCCACCAACGACCTGGACGTGACCACCCTCTCCATTTTGGAGGATTATCTCCTGGGCTTCCCCGGCCCCATTCTGGCGGTATCCCATGACCGGTTCTTCCTGGACAAGCTGGCGGAGTCCATTTTCGAGGTCCGGGGAGACGGGGAGATCCACCGGTTCACCGGCAACTGGACGGACTGGCAGGCCAAGCGCCGGGCGGAAGAGGCCCCCTCTCCCAAGGCGGAAAAGCCCAAGCCCGCGGCAGAGCGTCCCCGGGAACGGAAACTGAAATTCACCTTCAAGGAGCAGCGGGAATTTGAGACCATCGACGCGGACCTGGCGGAGCTGGAGGCTCAGATCACCGCCTGCCAGACGGAGCAGGAGAGCTGCGGCAGCGACTATGTGAAGCTCCAGGAGCTCCAGGCCCGTCAGGCGGAGCTGGAGGCCGCTCTGGAGGAAAAGACGGAGCGGTGGGTATATCTGAATGAGCTGAAAGAACAGATCGACGCGCAGAATGGGTGAGGGGCCTTTCATCAGGAATCGGCGTTCTGCACCGTACGTACAAGTATTCTGTCAAGGGGCGGTATCTCGGCGGAATAGCACTTTACGCCTTGTGTTATGAATATCAAAATCGCGGAGGCCCTTCCAGGCGTTGGACCTGGAAAAAGAGGGGCATTGCCTGTGGGCAAGACGATGTCCATACTCTCTGCGAAGCATTGGAGATACCACGCGGCACACTCTGCAATCACATTCTTCGCAACAAACGAGCGAATGCCCAGTTTGAGAAACGCAGGGAGGAATACCGCCTTCTGATCTGTGAGGTCTTTGCTGAATATCGGCAGGTACTTGGCGCTGAAAAGATTTGGATGATTCTCGCACGGCGCGGGCATCAGGTCGGCGCCAAATTTGGCGCTGACCTGATGCGGGAGATGGGGTTATCCAGAGTTTGAAACTGCGAGAACCGGAGGAGAAGAAAATACCCTCCGTCAGCAATTTTCAGCAGACAAGCAATCAAATCCGGGCCAGTGATGTGGCCTGTTTTAAGTATAGAGAATCGATATCTTTATATCTGCGTGATCTTGGAGCTATTTTCCCGTAAAGTGATCGCGCACAAAGTTTCCCGAAAAACAGCACGCAGCTCATTACGGCTACATTACAAAATGGCGTATGAGTTGCGTAAGCCAGAGACAGGATTCATTTTTCACAGTGACTGCGGATTTTGTTTGACTTTGCAAAAGGCCGATGGATTTCCGTAAGGAGCTGATGGCCGTGAGACACAGAGGTTCAGACTTAGAAAATCAGACTGCTTGCAGCCAGAATTTGAACTGTTCCCATTTTTATGTCACATTTTACTTTCGAATACCTTTCCTCAAAAAAGCTTGTGCTGCAAGGATTTCGCACATAAAACAGCCCTACCTAATCTGATAAGTCCTACAAACTTGTTCAGATTGGGTAGGGTCGTTTCTCTTATTCTATCAATCGAACTTAGGTGCGGAAACCTCGTTTCCAGCAAAGGTATTGGGGCCGGGATTGGAGAGGGAGAAATACATTTTCGCCGCCTTGGTCGTACCAAAATCCCGGTTGGAGCCACTGTCCTGCACCTCGTTGAAGGCATCCCGGAACATCTGGTTGTGAGCCTCCTCCCGGTTGAGCAGGAAGTCGATGGTTTCACGGACCTTCTTGTCGTCGATCTGGCGGTACAGGTATTCATAGACCACCTTGGCCCGCTGCTCAGAAGCGATGTTGCTGAGCAGGTCCGCACACAGATCGCCGGTCACGGTCACATAATCGCCGGTCCAGGAATAGCCGGAGGCATTGATTAAGCCGGGGTTCAGGCCCAAGATCACATGGCTCTGGATCTCGCCCGCCTTGACCTGATCTGCATCTACATCGTGGCCGTTGAGCAGATTAATGGTCTGGGCCACCATTTCCATGTGTCCCAGTTCCTCTGCTGCGATATCCAGAAACAGGTCCTTGATCTTCTGGTCCTTGATGCGGAAGCTCTGGGACAGATACTGCATAGCCGCTTTCAGCTCACCGTTGCCGCCTCCCAGCTGCTCCTGCAGCAATGCTGCATACTGGGGATTCGGCCGCTCCACGGCCACCGGATGGAATAACTGCTTTTCATGCTTAAACATATCTACCGCTCCTTTTTCGTGGTAATTCTTAGTTTGCTTGATATGCTCCGAAATATACCGGCAGAAAGCGGCTCAGGAGATGCTAGGCCGAATCAAGGAATAGGGCCATCAGTCGCGGAACTGCAGCTAGAGCAAACAATTTTACCGCGTACATTTACAAAGCAATCGATAAAACCGAGCGGTGAATCATTTTATCGCTGTTCAAAATGGGAAGCAATGATTAATAATCGGCAGCAGAAATCGGTGATAAACACAAAGATGAAAAAATGGGAATCTCTACCTCAGGGACCATGCTAAAACCGGAGCTTCCGCCATTGTTGAGATATCGGTCAAAAACCTTTCCTGAGCGACGGAAAAGGTAAGATCTGTCGGATCATTCGCTGTGCCTATGCTTGTCCACAGTTCAGCAAACTGCTTCAGGAATACGAAGCAGGCGGCAAAGATGCTGTGGATGATAAAATCATCCACACGCTTCGCAAAAGATTCCCCACAGCTAAAATCATGCCCGACCTCCTTGTAGAAGCCCAACACAGTACGGTCCGGATCTTTGAAGTTACGAAGGCAATCACGGAAAAGAAGGATAAGCCGTGAATGCAATCGCAGAATTTCTAAGAGAGGAAAGAGTAACCTTTTCCGTAATACCACAGCCAGATGCCTTTGCGTGAAGGTGTTGACATGGGCAAACGGGAATGTGAAATGCTGCGCAGTGCGCTGGCCTCTACCCGTTATGAATACCCCCGCCCAAACTGAACAGATATCTGTCACCGTTCAGTTTGGGTGGGGGTATTCAAGGAGCGCCGGGTATGGGCGGCCGCCTTTGTCCGCTTATCTCTCCGCTTGGACAGCCATGCCTCTGTCTCATCAAACATGCGTCTCAACCGGTTCATCAGTTCCTCTCCCAGCCGCTCCGAGAACGCCCCACAGAGTTTCTTCCTGCTCAGATGTGCCTGTTCCAGAAGCCAGTCCAGTTTCTGGTTCAACTCGTCTCTTTCCGCTTTCAGACACTCATATTCCGCCCGTGAAATGGTTACCATCTCCAGGGGTGCTTGTCCCGTGATTTCTTCCGTTTTTCATGGGTGAATTATGCTATATTGGGGCCAAAGCGTTCAAAACCTCCAGTGCTTTCAGCCGTTTCCTACCCCAATTATATGTAGGCCACTCCCCGGGCGGCGAACCTTTGACCGCTCCATTTTCAACCCCTCCATCAGCCAGCGGTATCGCTGCGGCGTCAACCGCCGTACCTCCTTTTCGTTTTGCGGCCGTTGGTATGCGCCTGCTCCAGCCGCTTATAGCTTATACAGCAGGATGCATCCATCCCGGTCCCTGCAGAACTCCCTGATGCAGTCCAGCCGTCTGCCGCAGAGCAGAAACAGCGTATTGGTGAACGGGTCCGGTTTAAACCGTTGCTGCACCATGGCCGCCACCCCATCGATTCCTTTCCGCAGATCCGTATAGCTGCAGGCGAGATATATACCTTGTCTGCTCTGGTGAAGTTACGCAGCATGATTTCAGTACCTGGCAAATCGTCCACACTGCAGCCGTGTCCGCACCTGAATAGATGCCTGCTTTCCCTTTTCCGTTCCGGATGCTTGCAACCACTCCACCCCCTCTCTCCCGCTCAGGCAGCAATGGGAGTTCTACTTCGCCTTATCCGTCCCTACCTTTGACAGTTACATCACCTATACCGTGATGTACGATGCGGAGGGAAATGATCTGTCCACCATGGCAGGCATCTGGACGTCGGCATCATTGATACGAGGGCTCTGCGGCCCGAACTGACACGCGGCGATACCCAGTCCATGCCCAAAAAGGGGAACGGGCCAACCTTGCGGATGGCCCGTTCCCCTTTTTCAGGAAATTTGGAGGAAAAGAAGTATATCTATATGAATTTTATTGCGGATGTACTGTGAATACATCTCCGTCAAATGTAATATGTACAACATCCGCATTTTTCAGAGCGACCGCTTTCTCAGAGGAACCGAGGGCTTCTGCAAGCAGTTGGACGGCCAATTCCGAAGACACTACCAGAACATTGCCGCCGCCGTGGCTGTAAGTTTCCTCACAGATTGTCTGGAGGGCGCCCGTGAGACGCTGGCGGGCGCTTTCATAGTTTTCTGTCATACCGGTCTTGTCTGCGGCTGCATATGCGGCGAGACGGGCATGGGCAGTGGGCTCTTCCCCTGCCAAAGCATCCGCAACCGCACGCAATTCTCCGTCAAAATAGCCGCAGCCCACCCCACGCAGATCCATGTTCTGATTGACCATGAGATCGGGATTTACCGCGCTGTTTTCCACGATGATCCGTGCGGTATGGATATCCTTGAATTGATCGCTGGCATACACGGCCGCAAACTCCAGATTCCCCAGTGCCTTTCCAAGTTCCGCAGCCTGTGCCTGACCGTTCTCTGTCAGTGCAGTATCCAGCTGCCCATTCAAACGCATAGCGGCATCTGCCGCGGTTTCGGCATGAACGGTTAGATAAATCTCCACCGGATCAGGAGATTCCATTTTTTCCTGGGCTTTCTGTGCATAGCTCAGATCATTAAAATCCAAAACGGTGTATGTATGGTCTTTGTACTCAATCAGGACAATACTGGAGTTGTCCAGCGGCTCCAGTTCCTGCTCCTGCATAATCTCTGCTGCGATCATGCTGTTGATTCCACCGTGGGCCACCATCAAGATATTTCCGCCGCCGTTTTGGGCCCTTTCCTCACAGATCCTCTGGAAACTTTCAAAGGCCCGGTCTTTCATCTGCTCATAACTCTCGGCCAGTCCCTCCGGATCCTTTTCATGGAACTGGTTTGTGAATTCCTCAGTTGTCACACCGCTGAACTGCATACCCTCGTCCGTCATCAGTTCGGCATAACTCATCGGCTCATAGGAGCCGCCATCGACCTCTTTCAGGTCTTCGACAGGTATGATCTCCAGATCTCTGGATGTCTGACTCTGGGAGAGGATGATGCGCGCAGTTTCCTGGGTGCGGCCCAGCGTACTGGCATAGGCGGCTTCAAACTTGACGCCGGAGAGCCCCAGGCCCACGGCATATGCTACCTTGCGACCTTCCTCTGTAAGCGGCGTGTTGCCGCGGCCGCTGACAAAGCGGCCGGTCTGATTCGTCAAAGTCTGCCCGTGACGGGTGAGATAGACGTATACCGGCGCCTCTTCCACAGCCCCATCCTGAACGGGCTCCTGCACAGGAGCTGTGTCGGGGGGCTGCTGGGAACAGGCGGACAGCAGCACACAGGCCAGACAGAATATACTAAATGTCTTAAACAGACGTTTCATGGCAACAAGCCTCCTTACTTGCCCTGATAGCCCAGATCGTTTACCTTTTTAGGGATGGAAAAGGATTCAGAGATGTCGTGCAACGGAGCCCACACTTGGTTGAAGAAGGGGCTGCGGGCGGCGACGGCTCCATAATTCCAAGCATTGCGCTCGCACTCCGGGCACCAGTGCCCTCCCTTTAATATCAGGTTCGGACTGGCCTCAAATTCGTGTCCGAACGCGCAACGCCAGCGCACGGGCCTGTAGAAATCACCGGCGGTATAATCGAGGCAGGCACCGCCACGGAACTCCGCGGCTTCCTTCATGTCGTTCAGCCCCAGCTGCTCCAGTGGCTTGCTCTCATCATAGCCGTGGTTCAGATAGACCGGTGTGCGGCTGGGCTCGGGGAATTCCACCTCATCCCAGCTTTTTGGCTGTGCCAAGGCTGCCGCCCGGCTTCCAAAAAAGGCGCGCACCCAGTCATCGTGTCCCTCTTCCAGCATCCACAGCGTTCCCATCTCCTGATGGGCAATCTGCTCGTGCATGGCCTTCATCCGCTCCTTTGTAGGCAGGGCCGCAGCATCCCCGTTTGCAATCATCGTCTCCATGGCCTGCCACGCGCCAGCGATATACTGCTGATAGGTCATCACACGGAACCTCAGGATATCATTGAGTGCGTCTGAGTCCGTATACCACTGGCCATGGAAATTGAATCGGGCAAACCATCGGGGCTCAAATACATCCTTGAATCCAAAGCCAAAGGGTTTCAGCATATCATCAAAGTATTGTATATAGTTCAGCCGAAAGCTCTCGCCGCCGCCAATGTTGTAAATGCCCCGCCAGAACTTCTCCGGGACCCAATCCTCACATACGTTTGCCAGGAGGAGCCCAGACTCGATGGAAGTCACCCATTCCAAAAGATTCTGCGGCGGCTGATGGAAAATGATCGGTTCCCGGGCTGCCGACTCCTTGGAGGGCATAATTCCTGTTTGACGCAGACTCACCCAATGCTTGAGCCCGGACTCAATGACCGCTCTCTCGGCGGCGATTTTAGAGACTGCGTAATAGTCAAATGCAGATCCCTTGATGGGATCTCCGCAACGCCCCCAGTGGATAGGGGGCAGACGGCAGCCGGTCTCTGCCACTGTTCCGATATAGACCAGTTTGATCGCATCCGGATCTGGTTGTGCCTTGATCGCCCGGATGATATTCATAGTCGATCCAAGGTTGACCTCAAGACTGCGCTGCGGCAGTTTATCGGCTTCGGGAGAAACGAACGCCCCCACATGCAACACATAATCCGCGCCTGTCACACAGCGCAGGATATCGTCGTAGCAGCAGAGGTCCCCCCAGACAATCTCCAACGCAGCGTCATGTTCATAGCGGGACATAAATGCTTTGTTCTTAGCGGAAGGCCGGACCAAAACGCGAAGGTTGAAGCGGTCGGACCGGGATAGGATCTGCTTGAGGCCCTCCTCTCCCATGGTGCCAGTGGCACCAGTAAGAAATATGATTTTTTTACTTAACATGCTTGTTCAGCCTCCTTACCTTACTTACTGCCCTTTTTGACAATATCCTCCTTTCAATTTTTGAAAGGAGGATATTGTCATGTTTACTCTGCGCGATAACACACATGGTACCGGGCAATTTTGCCATCTTTTTCTTCCAGCAGCTCGCCGCGGCAGGGTATCTCAATACCGGGGTAGCAGATGATGTAATCCAGAACATTGCCGTTGAGCGAGACCGGCTTGGCACTCATGGGCATTGAGTGGAAATACATATTGAAAATCATGTCCACGCCCTCTTTTCCTCTGACAAACATAGGGTCCATGCCTGCACAGGTAGGAGCGGTGTCATAGAAGATGCAATCGTCAGCGAACAGTTCAGCAAACAGTTTGGAGTCGTTTTTATTGAAGACTTCCGCATAATTGGTCAGTGGATTCATAGTTGGATTCCTCCTTCAATTTTTATCACAATCCCTCGGTGCGCAGGAAGCCGTCCGTTCCGCCGTCGGCAAAAATGATAGCACCGCATATCGCCACAGACTCTGGACTCAGCAGAAACAGAGCAACCTTGGCAATATCATCAGCAGGCAGGAACTTGCCGGTGTTATACAGCATGGGGATAGGGTAGTTAATCATGTTGGCAGAGAAATCCGGGTCAGCCACACCCTGATCCATCAGCTCAGTCTGCGTAGCGCCGGGAGCGATGGTGTTCATGCGGACGCCGCGAGCTGCCCAAGAACCGGACCAGCGGCGTACCCAGCGGGCGATAGCATTCTTGGATGCCTGATACGCCTGATATTTGGCAGGTCCCTCCAGTGTTTTACCATAGGCAACCGCTGCGTCCTCATCGTTTTGGTTCAACATGATGTCCACCAGTTCGGTGTTCAGCTGGGGCAGCGTGGCGGAGTTTGAGGACACCACCAAGATGACGCCCTTCTTTTTCTCCACCAGCGGATAGGCGCCTTCTGTCATTTCTCTGGCAGCAAAATAGTTAATGCTGACGATGACATCCGCAGGCTGGGTGGGGCCAACGCCGGAGCAGGACACGAAGCCATCCAGTCCATCTGGCGCCGCAGCATACAGCGCCTCCAGTACCCGTCCCCGCTCTGCTTTCATCGCCAGATCTGCGGAGATGTTGACGTCCGCAGCGTCTTCAGCAGCGGCCCTTCTGGAAATGTTGATGACATAGTGTCCCTGAGCCTTCAGCTGTCTGCCGATTGCCGCGCCGATGCCGGATGATGCTCCGGTGATTGCGTAAATTCCCATATTGATGAGACCTCCTTCATTTTTATCACTTCGCACCTTCAGAATGCGAAGGGGAAAACAAATCAAATAGAGAGGGCGGCCCGATAGGCTTCATGGATAGCGTTTAGAGCCAGCCGCGGCGCCGCCAGTGCGTCGCCCACCACATAGCAGGGAATCCCTGCTTCAGCGCAGGTATCCTGTAGATCCTGAGAGGGAACCGGCTTGGACCCAATCGCCATGACCACAAGATCTGCCGCAAGCATCCGTTCCTTCCCATCCTGCTCCACGATAACTTCGTCCGCCCGGATTTCTTTGCAGGTGGTATTTACCAGGACCTGGATATCTTCCTGCGCCATTGCCATATGTGTGCCGATTTTCCGCAATTGTCCCAGCTCACCCAAAACTGAGTCTTTCATCTCTACGACCGTCACGCTGGAACCCTTCCCAGCCAGAAATTCAGCCACTTCCATGCCAACCAGTCCGCCGCCGATCACCACGGCCTTGCCCGCGGACACATCTTTCTGGGCCAGAAGTTTATGAGACTCCACGACACAACCGCTGTCAGCACCCGGGATATTGGGGATAATCGGCTTGGAGCCGATGGCAATGATGACGGCGTCCGGTTTTTCTGCCGCAATGAGTGCGGGTGTCACCGGCGTGTTGGTTCGGATCTCCACGCCCAAGTCACGGATGTTTTCTGCCGCCATGTACGCCGCCCGTTGGAAATCGCCTTTCCGGGGCGCGGCACCGGCCAGCACAAATTGTCCGCCCAGAGTGTCTCCGGCTTCGCAGAGGATTGGATGATGTCCGCGCTTGTATAGGGCATCTGCAGCCTCAATCCCCGCGATGCCGCCTCCGGCGATTAGGACTTTCTTGGCCTGAGGGGCCGGACGCAGAGCCATGGTCTCTTCCTCCAGAACAGCGGGATTGCGCAGGCAGGTAATGTGTTCCAGCGAGGGATCTTCCAGGCAGCGGCAGAAATAGTCATAGCAGCCCTGGTCGCAGCCGATGCAGTATTTGATAGAGTTCAGCTTTCCGGCCTTAGCCTTGTTGCAGAATTCGGGATCCGCCAACTGGGCGCGGGCCATGACCACAAGGTCCGCCTTGTCCTGCATCAGGATATCCTCGGCCATCTCCGGCGTGTTAATCCTCCCGCAGGGCATCGTCAGCAGACCGGTCTCCCGGCGGATACGTGCGGCAGGCTCCACGTTGAAGCCGTGGGGAATGTCCACAGGTGCAACTTCATATACGGTAGCTGCAGTCAGAATGTTGCCCCGGGAGATATTCAGCACATCCACACCAGCGTCTCCGGCGCACTTGCAGAAATCAATGACCTCTTCAATGGTCAGGCCGCCTTCCAGCATATCATCCTGGCAGTCTATCCGCATGAACAGGGGCATCCCCTCCGGCATATTGGCCCGAATCGCCTGAATACAGGCCAAAGGAAACTTTTTGCGGTTTTCAAAGCTGCCACCCCATCCGTCTGTGCGCCGGTTGATCCCGCCAGAAAGGAAAGAATGCGGCAGATAGTTGTGTGCACAATGGAACTCAATGACGTCGATCCCGGCTTCTACGACGCGGCGGGCCGCTTGGCCGAACGCTTCAATAACGGATTGAATGCGCTCCTCTGTAATGCCGGGAACTGTATATTCCGGAGAGAGCGGCATATCTGAGGGAAGCAAAATCTGCGCCTGTGGGTCGCTTGCTACGGCGAGGCCGCCTTGCCACAGCTGAACAGCGACACGACCGCCAGCAGCGTGAACTGCGCTGCACAGCTTTTTCATTCCGGGAATATATCGATCATCGGCGATGGAGAGGAAGCCAGTAGGGGCGCTTGCGGCATCCACAGAGCAAACCTCAATGGTATTCAGCCCACAGCCGCCCTTGGCTCGGGCCACATGGTAGGCAATCAGTTTGTCTGTCACCATGCGCCCGTCTTCGCTGGCCGCACTCTCATGGGTGCCCATGGCGGACATCACCACCCGGTTGCGCAGCTCCAACTCCCGGATCTTGATGGGAGAAAATAGTTTCTCGAATGACATTTTTCTGCCTCCTCAACAGCTGTTCCTGACAATTGCGCATACTAGATCCGCTCTGTCTACCGTCTCTGCTCTGTGGGAGACAAAGGGATATATTCTGTGCAATTATCATAAGTGAACTCAAATTTTATCTTGTCTGTATATTTATTATAACAGCAAAAGAGGCTGCAAAGATTTGAAAGAAATCACAAGTTACTTGCAGCGATCCTTTTAAAAAAACAGATTCCTCACAGGAGAATCGGAACGGTTCTTGTAGATTTGCTCTGTTCTTCCTGGCGTATTTCCAAAATATACTTCAAGGTCTGTGTGCAAAAAAATCCGAAATGCTCCCGCTTTTTTACAAAAAGAATATATGTATTGAGCTCGGAGTAGGTAAGCTGTATAATCTTCTCAAAAAGGAAGAACGGAGGATGCCGATGGAACAGATCGTGAGAATGCTGGAGAAGCCGCAGCGGTATTTTACAGCCCACGCCTCTTGGTACGGTGTGGTTCAGACCTATACCGTCTCAGAAATAACACCGTTCTTTTGGGAAGACGAGTGTGTGATGTTCTACGTTCGCTCTGGTTCAGGCTTTCTACGAGTGAACCAGACCTTATACCCATTAAGCCAAGGCTGTTTTTGCAGTATGCACCAATTTCATGTGTTCCGGTTTGAAGCGTCTTCAGAGGAGCCTCTGTGCATGGAAGTGCTCATCTATCCCTACCCGGAGATGGCCTACTTTGTCACAAGCTTTGCCGAAGATGATTTGGCTTTTGGGGAATCTACAGTGGTTCTGCCTGCCTGTCAGGTGGATCGTGAGCTAGTCGAGCAACTTTTAAGCCTCTATCGAGAGGAAGCCCAGTGCGCAGACGAGGACAGTCGGCTGATCCGGCTATGCATCTCAGATCAGCTGCGGCTTCTGTATGGAACTGCTGTCTCCGTGGCTCCGCTTTTCCCAATGCCCCTGTGTGGTCAGATTTTCCTTTATATAGGGCAGCACAGCCTGAAGGCACTGACGCCTGCCTCTGTGGCAGAGTCTTTTCACATTTCCACACTCCAGCTGAACCGAGAATTGCGCCGGGTTTGTCTGGAGGGGTTTAACGCTGTGCTGCGTCATGCACAGGTATGCAATGCATGCGCTTGCCTGCTGCGCAGCAATGTTACTGGAACCATGATGGCAAAATTTGCAGGGTTCAAGAGTGAAAGTGCACTATATCGGGACTTTTTGAGGTTGCGGGGAGCAACTCCGCAGCAGTACCGTGAAAAAATGCTGCTGAATAGAACCCAGGCCCAGGGGCTGATCAATGACCAGCTCTCAGAGATCCAAGTCTATGTGATGGAGAATTTTCGATCTTCGGTCACATGTGATGCCTGTGCGCAGAAATTATTCCTGACCAAGAGTATCATCAACCGCCTATTGAGCGAAAAATATGGCCCGGATATTACATTCCATAAATATGTCAACCGTATTCGTCTGCAGTTTGCAACGGGGCTACTAGCTTCCAGCGACTTGCCGATATGTGATGTTGCTATGGAATCCGGATTCAACTCTGTGCATACATTCATTCGCTTATTTAAGTTGGAGTGTGGTGAGACTCCTGCGCAATATCGGGAGAGAAAGAAGAGGGATTACGCATGATTCTGGAAGGCGGGAATATATACAATCACAGTGGCTTGAGCCGGAATTGGCTGCATCAGGACATGCTTCCCGGCAATGTTCAAATGCGCCGCCAGGTTGTATACAATGCCACTGGCTATCATTATCAGGAAGGCTGTCAGTTTATTTTGGTAGACCATGGAGGCGGGTGCCTCATAGTCAATGGGGATGCCTATTCCCTGGAGGCCGGGAGTTGCTGCCTTTTGTTTGTTCACCACTTTTACAGTATTAAACCCTCGCAGTCCGTTCCGCTCACACTTCTTTCTTGCCTATTTTCCTACAGCACATATACCTTTTTAACTACCATTTCACAATTTGATTTTCTTTCTATTGATGTTCCGTCGCCACCGAACTTTGCGAATTTTTCTCCGCAGGAGATGGTACATATCCAGCGGATCGTTGCCGCACTTTCCAAGCCGGGAATTGGTGCCAACGGAAAAAGCATTCCCTTCCTGCTGGAATGGTTGACCAGGCTTCATCGGCAGATTGGTCTTAATAAATATCATTCAACTTAAATACCACAAAGGCTGGGAATTACTAAAACCAAAAGCTTATGATGCCATACCCCACGGCCCGGTCAGAATCCGGGCTAGCCGGGAGGCGTTCGAGCGCTCCAATGAAGAGGAATGAATGTGGAACGGAGGAGGACCTGCTGCCCTATTATGCTCTGTTCGGCCTGCCCCGCAAGCTCCGGACGCTGGAAAAGACGCTTGAGAGTATCCCCAAAGCTGGTCGCAGGATACCAGGATGGGCTACTTTTGTGATGCCTGGCTCCTGCTCGCCCAAGTCGCCGGGGCACAGGAAACGGTCTGACTTGTCCTATCCGAGCGGTTCCCGCTCTACCGGTCGGATGGGGCGTACGACCCGACAGAGCTGGCGGACTGGTTCCACCAGCAGACACCGGACATCGCATACCGCTTTGACCAGCGCAACGGCTATCCTGCTCATCAAAAGAAGATAGAGACAGCTTGGGCCGGGACACAGGAGATGGCGACCAGAGCAATTAGATGAACCTGGCCGATTGTCAAATTCAGAACACCTACCTAAGAGACAAGCAAGATGGCCTCCGGTTTAAGGAGGCCATCTTGCTTGTCTCTTTTCAGAAAAACCTGCACTCAGTCAAACCATTTTTGTTCCAGAAGAAAAGTGAATTGGTGTTTAAGAAAGATTCGGGAATTGTAAAGATACCTCCGCGGCAATCAGGTAAACTGAACACACTATCTGAATGGAGGGATTTTAATATGAATATCCGAATTTTGAGTACAGAACAGATCACCGCTTATGACACTTATCTGCGCATAGAAGAGCGGGCCGCTGGCACCCGGGAGAAGTATCTGCGGGATGTGCAGGCTTTTGTCTGCTGGCTGAATGGAGCCGCCGTGACCAAAGAGGCTGTGACTAGCTGGAAGGAGCGGCTGCTGGCCGAGCACCGGGCGCCTTCCACAGTAAACGCGGCCTTGTCCGCCCTCAACGGCCTGTTCCGTTTTCTTGGCTGGGAGGACTGCCGGACGCGGTTTGTCAGGGTGCAGCGGCGGCTGTTTCGGGACCCGGCCCGTGAACTGACCCGCCCGGACTATGACCGGCTGATCGCCGCAGCGCGGGAATTGGGCAGGGACCGGCTGGCGCTGGTGATGGAAGCCATTTGCTCCACCGGCGTCCGGGTAAGCGAGATCCGCTATCTCACCGTGGAAGCCGTTCAGCGGGGCCGGGCGGAAATTTCTCTGAAAGGGAAAGTCCGTACCATTCTTATTCCCACCAAGCTGGCCCGGAAACTCTTGAAGTACGCCAAGAAAAATAAAACCGTTTCCGGCGAGATCTTTCTCACAGGAAACGGCAAAAGCCTTTCAAGGCGGCAGATATGGGCAGAAATGAAGCGGCTGTGCGTCCATGCGGGCGTGGAACCCTCCAAGGTGTTCCCTCACAACCTGCGCCATTGTTTTGCCACGGCCTACTACCGGGCCTACCGGGATATCGCAAAACTGGCGGACGTACTGGGGCATAGTTCCATCGAAACAACCCGCATCTATCTCCTGACCTCCGGGGCAGAGCACCAGCGGCAGCTCAACCGTCTGGGGCTGGTGTCATAGGCGGAGTTAACATTCCGCCCCAAACAAAACGGTTTTTCTACCTGCGGGACTATATACATAAAGAAATTATACCATTTCTATTCTCGAAAAGCAAGGAACTTCCTAACTTCCGGGCATGGAAAAGCAAGCCGCAAAAGGAGATTTTTTGCGGCTTGGTTTTGTGCGCCTCCTGCTCTCCTTTTATTGGGAGCAGGGGGCTTTATTTTTTGTGCTTGGTCCTTCTGCTGGGCACTTGTGCGCTAAAACTGTGGTCAGAATGTTAATTCAGTTTTCGCCGGGTATATCCCGGCGTTTGTGCTATCTGTGCGGAATGTTAATTCTGACGCTGCGAGGTGATAGATGTGCCATTGGAAAAGAGCCAGGAAAGGCCGAGCCTTTCCGAGAATACGGAACGCCTCAGCAGGCCGGGACTGCGCCTGACAGACGAGCTGGAACTGCGTTTTCTGGAAAACCTGCGGGAGCATGGGCGGACAAAGGGGACAATCAGCACCTACCGCCGCAACCTCTCCAAGCTGCGGAAATACCTGCCGGAGGACAGCAATCTGGACCCCGCCTTTCTCTCCAGCTGGCAGTCGGAACTGTTGGAGCAGGGCTATTCCCCCGGCACCGTAAATAGCTGCACGGCCACAGTCAACGGTCTTTTGGAGTTTGCCGGACGGCGGGATCTCCAGGCGGGTCAGATCCCTATAAACGGGGAAGTGTCTTCGCCGGAGCTGACCCGGAATGAATATCTCCGGTTGCTCCAGGCGGCGAAACTCCTGAAGAAACGCCAGACTTATCTGCTGGTGCTGCTGTTTGGCACAATGGACCTGCCGCTTCGCTCCCTGTCCCGTGTGACTGTGGAGGCCGTACAGGAAGGATGGGTGTTTGCTCCACGGCGGTTGCGTGTCCCGCCCTGCCTGCGCGCGGAGCTGCTGGCCTATGCCGGGGAGCGGGGGATCGGGAGCGGCCCGGTGTTCTGCACCCGGTACGGTAAGCTGATGGACCGTGGAAATATTAACGTCCGCATCCAATCGCTGGCCCGCGACGCGCGGGTATCGGCGGAAAAATGTAACCCCCGGTGCCTGCGAAAATTATGTACTGCCACGCAAGAGAGCATCCGGGCCAATCTGGAGCTGCTGGCCGAGCAGACGTATGACCGCCTGCTGGAAAAGGAGTCTTTGACTGCAGGTTGGAGCGACTGCTACAAGGGAGGTGAGGAGTTATGAACGGTGGAATTCCTTTGGCGGGGGCGTTTCAATGCCTGGCCAGGCAGCCGCCGGAGGCCGGATAGAGGCATTATGGAGGGAATTGAAGCTCCATAGGAAAAACACCGATTTTTGCAGACCGCGGCTGTGTGCCAAATCCAGGTCTGTGCAAGGAGGAAGATACCATGAAAAGGCGACTGTTGGCAATGGTCCTTTCGCTGGCTATGCTGATGGGGCTGCTCCCCACGGCTGCGCTGGCGGCGGGCAGCGGGGGGCCTTCTGGCGGTGCCCCGTATCAGGATCTGGGCCAGAGAGAGGAAGGGGCGGTGTCTGCGGCCAAGTTTACCATCTACAAGGATGGCGTGAAAGGCGACTCCCCTAAAGAAAATGTGCAGGCTGGTCAGTTGAGCGAAACCGCGCCCGATCTGACCGGGGAAAACCTTTACTTCGATCACGCCGAGGTGAACGGGAAGCGCGTGTATGAAGCGGGCACTCTGACGGGGCAGGATATCACCTACTACGGCTCCATCAGCGGGGCACTGTCCATTCTGGGCGAGAGCGAAACCATTGACCTTTACTATGTCTCCAAGTATCCGGTAACGTATCATGTGACCGGCGCGGAGAAGACCGCCGGGGACGATCTGGTGAAGAAGGGTGACTCCCTGACCTTTCGGGCAATGCCGTCGGCCAAGGGACAACGACTGGTCGTAAAGGCAGGAGATACTGACATTTCCAACACCGGTACAGTCTTTGGCCAGGACACCGGTGAAATGCTCTTTACGGTGGATAACGTACAGAACGAACTGACTATTACGATCACCGAGACAGCTGCAACATCATATACCTTTTCATATAATACAACTGACGGCGCATTCCGCAATGGCCGCATTACCAGCGGTAACAATAATCAGAGCATAACGCCGGGCGGAACGATCACTTTTAGAATTGAGTCAACAGCGGGCAGCCTGTTAAATCGGTACACATTGAATATGCTGGTCATCAACGGCCACGAGGTTCAGACTCCTGGCACAGAGACCGGCGAGGGTGCTTATGTAGAGTCTACCCTTCCAAGCGGCGAAACAGTACGGATAACTCTGGTGCAGGAGGACACTACAGCAGCTCCAATTCATTATCAGAATGATTATGAGGTTACGATATCCGATGTGTACACTGACCTCTATATCAGCGAAGGTAATTTTAAGCGCACAGACAGAAACGAGGTCATCATCAAGGAACTGTCCGGCATAGGAAATATTGTGGGCTGGGACGATGGCGCTGAGGAATATGTTCCGGGAAGCGTAAACCATGTGTATCTCCAGACGGGCAGAACCGGCAACGAGTTCTACTTCAATCTCAAGCCAGGCTATGAAAAACCGCAGCTTACCGTCAAGGTCAACGGTCAGGTAAGCGAAGCGGAGATGAATTTTGAAAAGAATATCGGAAATCTGCACGACGGGAGAGAACCGAGCTATACGCAGGAGCAATATCAGTACCGCTTTGATCTTCCCAATGGCTTGGGAGACAACATAGAGCTTTTCCTGACCGCGACTCCCATCACCTATTCGGTGGAATACCGGAATGATAGGAATAACAACGACCTGATTGGCGAACCAGAGACGGGCTTCACAGTGGTGGAGGGCAACAAGGATACCATCACCATCACCAGCCGGACACCTTATGAGACGGTAAAGGGGTATTCGCCGGATGGCTACGTTGTAAGAGGAACCAGTGCCCCAGTGTATCACGCCGGCGATATTGTAGATGTAAAAGATGTAGCCGCCGATGCCGCTGGGACCACCATCATCTTTGTACCACACTGGGTTCCTGTGAATGAAGTGAACGAGCGGAATATCACCATCAACCTGTACATCGAAGACCCGACCGACATCAACGGCAGTGACATTCCGGCGGCGAACTACCTGCGCACGGTGGCGGAGGGCGACGCCCTGTTCAGACCGAACGAGGAACGTGGCCGGGAGCATATCCGAGAGTATATTAGCAGCTCTGATGAGCCGTGGAAAGACACTTATAACGATGAGGACTTTGTGCTGCGAGAGGGTGGAGAGATCCAAGTCGTTAAGGAATCGGTTAGCTCCTTAGATTTCCACTTTGATGTGAAAAAGGGCAACCTGACGGTGAAATTCCAGTGGGGTGCGGGTGAGCAGCCCGACACCGCGGTGCCTGCTCTGCCAGAGAATATCACAGAGCAAATTGCCATCAAGCAGGCATTTTCTGTGGATGTGAGTGAGTCCATACCGGAGGGCTATACTGCTTCTACGACAACCGTTGCGGGGACGATGATCGAAGCGGGTGTGGAGAAAACCGTTTACCTGTACAAGGATGCGGACAATGACAATAAGCCGGACAACCACACCATCACCCTGACGTTTAATGCCGGTGAAAACGGAATCATTGATCCTAATAATCTGACATCCGGCGGAGCACTGTCAGAGGATCAAAAGACCCTGACCTACAAGCTGGTAAAACCAGTGGAAGGCGAACTGGAGGGCGACAAGTATCCGCAGATCCCGCAGGTCAACGCAACGGCGGACAGTATGGTCTGGACGGGCTGGTTCAACAATAAAAATGAATCCAGCCGCTACGCCGACTATGCGAACCAACCCGTCGGTGCGGACGCGGCAGATCTCACCTTTGATGCGCATTACGACGCTGCCGAAGGCCATAAAGAAGTTGCCATCCGCTATTACACCGAGCAGGAGAGCGGAGAGTTTGGCCTCGCCCGTACCCTTACCAGTTACCGGAAACCCGGCGAAACTGTTACATACGGCCGCCCTGCCCGTAACGGCTATGTGACTTCCAATGAGGGGACATCCGGCAGCCTGACCGTGACCGAGGATGGACCAAATACCGCCGATGTCTATTATTATCTTGACACGGACAACAACGACAAGCCGGATACCTACACGGTGACGCTGACCTTCCGGGGCACCGGCTATGGCAGTTGGGATATTGAGGACACCATGTGGGAGCAGATGGAGGCAGGAAAGGATTACATCTATGACACGGACTCCCGTGCTCTGAAAGTATTCCTTGTAAAAGCAAACGAAGCAGGCTTTGAGGCGGAGACCTATCCCGAGGCCCCCAAAGTAATTCCCGAAGATACCTACCTGTTTGACTCCTGGCAGGATGACAGCAAGCACGCCTATGGCTCCGGCACGGAGGGCGACGGCATCACCGTTGGAAGTTCCGTGGGGGCGGAAGACGCCAACAAGAGCTACACGTCGGTCTACAACGAGGATAAGAACAACGACGAAAAGCCCGACGACGAGCAGTACATTACGATCACCTTCCGGGCTGGGGAGCACGGGACGTTTGCCGATAGCGAAAAGACAGTGACTTATGATAAGCTGCTGCCGGGCTACAGCTCTTATCCGGAGGCCCCTGCCGTGACAGCAAGCACGGGCTGGCAGTTTGCGGGCTGGAGTCCGGAATACGATAAGAGCGGAACAATAGAAGCGACTGTACAGGAAAGCCAAATGTACACGGCGACTTATCGCGGGCAAGGCACGCTGACCTATGGCGGCAACGCACAGAGCGGCGGAGAGGTTTTCGACCTGCCGGATGAGCAGACCGTTTGGGAAGGAACCACCGTGGAGCTAAGCGGCCAAACGCCAACCCACACCCCCGTCAACGAAACATCCGTTGTATTCATCGGCTGGTCCAGAACGAAAACCGGCCAAATCTATGGCGAGGAGGATCAGGAAGCGTTTGAGAAGATCGCGTTGTTGCCTGGCAGGGTTTACATCGACAGCACGGCTTTGACGATCTACGCCGTATGGGGCTATGATACTGATGGCAACCAGAAGCCGGATGTGACGGAACCCACGGAAAAGCCCAACCTGATCAATGTCGTACCGCCTGCGGCAATCACCGTGGAAAACGGCACCGCCATTGAGGAGATGGGGCTTCCAACGCAGGTGACGATTCAGACCACGAAGGGCGATATGCAGGCTAATGTTACGTGGGATACTCAAAACACAAGCTATGATCCCAGCAAGGCAGAGGCGCAGACCTTCACCCTGAACGGCACGCTCACGCTGCCGGAGGGCGTCACGAACACGAACAGCATTCCCTTGATGACCACCATCAGCATCACCGTGAATGCCAAGGATGTGGAACCCGGCCCCGATCCTTCTGAGTCCTACACCCTGACCTACGATGCCAACGGCGGTTTCGGCGGGCCGGGGCAGGAGAAAGTAAGCGCGGATGAAGCGGAAAACTATCAACTGAACACCACCGACAAACCGACTCACAAGACGGCTGAAGATGGCACCATGATCATCTTCATCGGCTGGAGCGCTGAGCAGGACACTAAAATCTACGGCGCTTCCGATAAGGACGGCCCGAATACCATTGACAAGCTCACCCTGACTGCCAACGATGAAGTTTATGCCGTCTGGGGCTATGACGCCAACGAGAACGGCACGCCCGACGTGGAGGAAGACGGCAAGTACACCCTGGCCTATGACGGCAATGCCATCAACGACGGTGATCAAGTCGCTGGCGTCCCCGACGGCGGAGAAATCAAGTATGTTTCCGGGCAGGTCGCAGTTCTGGACACCGAAGAACCCACCTACACCTTGGCGCCAGCCACGGATGACTCCGCTGTGATTCCCAGCCCCACAGACGAGCCGGAGACAGAGACGCTCCCCAGTGGAGAGTCCGCAGGTGAGGAAGAGCCCACAGAGAGCGAACCTGCCGCAACCGATCCTGTTGAGGAATCCATCCCTACCGAGGAGAGCGCCCCCCCCGTAGAAACCACTCCCGCGCATGTGCCCGAGTTAGCCTCCATCGGCATGACGCGCCTCTCCTACCGCAGTGCGGGCGATGGCAGTGGCGACAGCGTGGTGTTCATCGGTTGGTCCCTCAACCAGCACAGACAGATTTTCAAGGGAACCGATACCGAAGCTTTCAAGTATGTACAAATCGTTCCCGCCGTGACCTTCGACGATGAAGACATCACCGTGTACGCTGTCTGGGGCTATGATTCCGACAACGATGGCACAGCCGACGTGCTGGGCGAGAATTATGTGATTCGCTCCTATGCCGGTCCCAACGGCAGCATCGATCCGAGCGGAGACACCACCGTTGCAGAGGGCGGCGACCAAGGCTTTACCTTTATTCCCGACTCCGGCTATGCGGTGGATAAGATCGTCATTGACGGTGACACGTATCTGAACGACGGCAACCTCAATCTGGCCGGCTATGATGCGGACAGCAAGACCTACACCTTCACCAATGTGCAGGCCGACCGCAGCATCGTCGTGACCTTCTCCGCCGATGCGGACAGCGACGGCGTTCCCGACAAGTACGATCCCGCGCCAAGCGAGAGATACACTGTCACCGCCAGAGTAAACGACGGTAACGGCACCATTACTCCCGTCAGCAAGACCGTTGACGCGGGCGATGATGTTGTATTCACCATTACCGCCTATGGAGGTTACGCACTAGACTACATCACTGTGGACGGCAAGGTGGTCTACTCCAACAATGATGCAGAAAATCCATTCAAGGATACCTGGACGCTCAAGAACGTGCAGGCAAACAGCGAAGTTGTGGCCTACTTTGGCGAGGATCAGAACGGCGACGACGTTCCCGATGCGCCGACCTACCTGACCGTCACAGCGCGGGCCGGTGAAAACGGCTCCATCAGCCCCAGCGGCACCTTGCTGGTGAAGCGAGGCGAGAGTCAGAGCTTCAGCATCACTGCAAGCTCCGACTACCATATCTCCGATGTGGCAGTAAACGGCGTAAGCGTGGGCGCGGTCAGCAGCTATGAGATGATAAGCATCTCCGAGAACATGACCATCACGGCCAGCTTCGCCCGCGACAGCAGCGGCGGCGGAAGTCACACCACCCGCTACACCATCACGGCCAGCGCCGGTAAGGGCGGAGAGATCAGCCCTGACGGAAGCGTTCGCGTGGTCCGTGGCAGCAGCAAAACCTTTACCATTACCCCGGATGCGGGCTATGTGATCGAGGATGTGCTGGTGGACGGCGAGAGCGTCGGCGCTGTGGATAAGTACACCTTTGAGAATGTGCGTGAAAAGCACACCATCGAGGCGGTCTTTGCCGAGCAGAACGGCGGTGTGGCAGACCCGGACGACACCGGCGTATCTGGCTGGCTGAACACCAAGGACCACAGTGCCTATCTCGGCGGTTATGGCGGCGGGTGGTTTGGGCCTGACGATAACATGACCCGCGCCCAGGTGGCGCAGATGTTCTATAACCTCCTGCTCAATAAGAATGTGCCCATCACGGTCAGCTTCTCCGACGTGGCCCCGGACGCATGGTATGCCGAGGCGGTCAATACCTTGGGCAGTCTGGGCATCGTCGCCGGTATCGGCAACGGGCAATTTGCCCCCGACCGGGCGATCACCCGTGCGGAGTTCACCGTGATCGCTATGCGCTTTGCAGAACTGGACACCAGTGGGGAGAACATCTTTACGGATGTATCCGAGAACGACTGGTTCTATGACTATGTGGTAGGCGCGATCAAGTATGGCTGGATCACCGGCTACTCCGATGGCCGCTTCGGTCCTTACGACACCATCACCCGCGCCCAGGTGACCACCATCGTCAACCGGATGCTGGACCGCAGTGCGGATGAAGCCTATGTGGACCGCCACGCAGATGAACTGGAACAGTTCACCGATGTGCCGGACACTCACTGGGCTTACTACGAGGTCGCAGAGGCCACCAATGCCCACGACTACGACCGCACCAGCGGCAGCGAAGACTGGACACAGCTCTGGTAAGCATACTGAACAGTACGGAGGAAAGGGACTTCGTTCCCTTTCCTCCGTATGCATAAATAAAATAAGGAGTTCTTTAAGCCGTAATATACTTAATTGCCGCATTGCCGCCTTTGCAGAAATGGAAGAAGGCGGCAATGCATCCCACTTCAATACCGCTCTGTTAAAACACAGCATCCCTCTGCCGGATGGGCCTGCTGAATCATTGGAGAAGCACATGACAAATCCGGAAACCTTTTGCGGTGTGCCGTAATACCCCATTTTTCTTGTAACTACTCATTCGTTTTATCCATTGCCGAGAAGTGCACTGCCGGACAATTGGCATTGGAACATCTTTTTAGATTCCGTTTATAATTTGCTGTCTTAACTTTTGGCTTTAGGCCCATGAAACACACGGGTTCTATTTTGTATCCCCCTTTCTTTCACGCAGGAGAGGATGCCTGTTGACATCCCCTCTTTTTTACTTCCCTCTTCCTCCTGTCTCCTTGGCAGGACGCAGTTCTGCACTGGAGGAAGAAAACTCAAGTACGAGACCTACCTCAAGCTTATCATCGCCACCGGGATGCGGCAGGGCGACTACTGCGCGATCTGCAAGGGGGTGACATCAACTGGCAAGAGCACATCTCATCGGTTCAGACAGCTGTTTCATGCGCACACTGTAGTACAATCCTTCTCCAATTCATGGCGTCCCCATGACAACGCTGTCGCCGAGCCATTCTCCGCCACACTAAAACAGGAAGAGCTTTACCGGAAGGATTATACCTCCGAGGCAGACTTCAAACAATGTCTTGCCTCCTGCATCGAGTACATCGAGCTTTACAGCACACAGCGGCCGCATCGCACGTTGAAAAACCGCATACCCTGTCGGGTGGAAGAGGCATTCATGAACAGCAAGTGAAGGGGAGCGGTGTGCTGACATATCAGGGGTTCGAATCTGGCCGATTACATGTTTTGTATTTTGATTTTGTCCTGTTTGTATTTTGCAGATGACACAAGGCAAGAACTATAGGAAATTCTGACCTCCTTGCAGTGCAAAAAGTTCAGGCATAAATTGCCCCTACCCAATCCAAACAATGACATGCATTTGTTCAGATCGGATAGGGGCATTCATTGAAGTACTACTGACGCAATTCGAACCCCCGTCCGAATTCAACACAGGCATTATTCATCCAGCTTTTGAAACTCATCCAGCCGCAGTTCTCGTTTCAATTCTTCCTCTGTCGGCAGATAGGTAAAATACTTGGATGCGAAAATCTGGTGATTATCCTCTGGCAAAGTGTACTTCACAACAGCATCACTTTTATCGGCGCAGAGGACAATGCCAATCGGCGGTGTGTCCCCTTCGTTCATCAACTCACGAGTATAGTAGTTGACGTACATCTGCATCTGACCGAGATCCTGATGCGTAAGCTGACCCATCTTCAGATCGATTAGCACAAAGCACTTGAGGATATAATTGTAAAACACAAGGTCGATGAAAAAGTTCTGACCATCCAGCGTAAACTTTTTCTGTCGGGCTACGAAGGAGAAGCCTCGTCCCAGCTCCAGCAGGAAGTGTTGCAGGTGATCAATCAATGCCTGCTCCAATTCTCCCTCATACACATGCGTATCTGGTTGGATTTGCAGGAACTCCATTACATAGGGGTCTTTGATGATTTTTTCATATTCCGGTTTTGGCTCCGTAGTTTGTATCTCAGCAGCGACAAGCGATTTATCCTGGCTTGCCAAGATGCGCTGATAGTACATCGTGTGGATCTGCCGTTCAAGCTGCCGGACGCTCCATGCGGATTTCGCGCATTCTTCCGCATAGAAGTCTCTCTCCTTCTCATTGGGAACGCGCATCAGTAGTCGGTAGTGCGACCAGCTCAATTCAGGACACAGTGTGTCTCGAATTGGATATGCGCAGTAGAATTGGCGCATCTTCCGTAAATTTGACTCGTCGAATCCCTTCCCGAATTCCGCCGTCAGGTGTGCGGACAGGTACTGCAGCAGCTTTTTTCCATATCCTGCGCGGTCATTTTCTCCGCAGGCTTTGTAGATCTGCTCACCGATTTCCCAATAGGCCGTCACCATTGCGGAGTTTACTGCCACACTCAAACTGCGCTGTGCAGACACAATGGAATGGCGGATTGAATGATAGGTCTGCTCTGTTGTATAGTTCGTTTGAAGTTCGTTATCCATTCTGTTCACCTCGCGGTGAGCTGCCGTGCTACGTGACCGTCGCAGGAGATCCCATGCTCCGCCAGCTTGCGCCGCGCCGGAGGATAGACCGGGTTGCCGATCTCCTCCCGGCTGGTGGCCGCCGACTCGATATGGAACTGTGACGTCAGCCCAGCTTTTTTGACCAAGTCCTTCATCACGAATTCCGCCATTGGGCTGCGGCAGATATTTCCATGACACACAAAGAGTATCTTTTTCATTGCATTTGCTCTCCCGCGTTGCTTCTTTTTCACCAGTATAGCAGGAAAACGCCTGTTCGTCGAGAGAAGAATGCTGCCACGCCTGAGATTCTATGGCGGCCAGCAGTTTTGCTTTCTTCCAGCCGAAGTGCAGCACGGCTCGGATGTACCACGTCCGTTCCTCGTTGCTGCCGCACCTCTCTAAAATCGCCACATTCCGCGTCCAGCCGAGGTACATCGCCAGCCGCATGATTTCAGGGGATTCCTCGTAGGCTGCGTAAAACGCGCGCATCCGACGCAGATTACGGGGAGAAAAGCCCTCGGTTGCAGGATAGGCCGCTTGCAGATATTCCGACGCCGCGACAGTCGCACCTTTCTCCGCTCTGCCGCTGACCAGCCGACCAATTTCACAGTACAACTCTATTTGCGGCAACTGCGCTGCCATAAGCGTGTCCAGTGCGGCAAACATGGCGGTGTAATCTGTGAGCTTGCGGATATTCATGGTCTTTCTCCTTTCCGGCGCTGTACGCCTTTTCTGTAAAATAGAAGCAACGGAATGACAATGCCATCCCGCTGCTGTTTCAATTTTAAGGATTTGTTGCCTCCAGAGGGTTCGGTCGGTATCCGTCCATCAGCGTATCGTTCTCCATGATGAAGGGGCGCGTCGTATCCTGGCCCCAGGAAGTATCGTATTTCTCCATCAGGTAGTCGCTCAATTCCGTGCGGTTCTGGAGTTTCACCAAGCGGTACGGCTCCTGGAACGCCACCTTTTCGATGAAGTACAGTGAACCGTCCTCCGCAGGCAGCAGCACGCCGACATGACCAACGAACAGCGTGTTGTCCTCATCCGAGAATTTATCGTGGAAGATGACCGAGATCATGCTTGCCCTGCTGTCTGCAAACGCGATACCACGGGCCGACCAGCCCTCCCGAAGCGCTTCGACCTGTGCTTCGACCTCCGTGCTGTCCACGGCATTCACCGGTGCGAACAGCGCACAGAATTTGGCGGTGCTGTCCCCGCAGAGCGCGTCAGGATTGGCGGAAATGGTTTCCAGATCAGTAAAGAGGGAATCCTCGCCCTGTACCTCCGGCTGGTCGGCTCCAGCTGCTATCCATTCACTGAACAGACCAAATGCCGTGATACGGCAGTTATAGCCGGGAAAACTGCCGTTTGCTACCGTCCATTCATCCTGCATCTCATAGGGATCGTACTTGGTGTCGGTCGGCGCAGTACTCTCGAAGCCATCGGTCAGCCACTCGCTCTTGACACTGGCGTTAAACTGTTCCACCCGATCCATCAGAGCGGTGATGCGGAATTCTTCGATTCCCGCATCCGAGAGAAGCTGTGAAAGCTGTTTGCGGGAATCATCATCGGTCAGGTTGGAGTATTCCACCGTCTCCAGCGCGGGCTGCTCTGTGGTCGGTTTTTCCTGCTTGCCACAGCCGGTAGCCGCGGCAAAGAGCATAAGGGTGCATAGCGCAAGCGCCGCGGCTCGAATTTGTTTTTTCATAGAGTCACCTTTCTGCAAATCTTGTAGATATTCGTCTTACTGCCTAAGCCAAGCATTTAGTATGATAGCACGTCGGCAGAGAAAGTCTACAGGAACTTGAAGGAAAGCGGTTTTGCTCTTACACCGCAATGACGCTCGTTACCGGCAGCCTCTTCAACCGAATGCCATGATCACGCTCGAGTTCTTCTAAAAATTCATCGATTTTAGGGTCGCCTACTATATGGCCTTTATACCTCGCCCTCATGCACTTGTGAACGGTTTCCTTTTCTTCCTCTGACAATGTATCATAGAAAAAGAAGATGTCTCCTTGAATGCTGAATTCCATTAACGTATCCATATCTCTATTCGCTCCTGTTCTTTTGTTGCTTCCAGTATATCAGGCCTCGGATCTGCAGTCTATCAAAAGGAAGCATCGAAAGCATTCTTCTACTTTTCCAACAGATCCGCTCAACTTGCAAGCCGTTACTCGGTTTTTCTACTCTGCTGCAAAGCCGCAAAGGAAAAAGCGGCGCTGCACCGCTCTTTCCTTTACTGCCTTTTCCACCAGATCTTAGCAGATCTGCACGATCTGCTCCCACAGCAGGATGTGCTTTTCATCAACGGCTTTGTTGTCATGATAGTGGCCGAACAGCCAGTAGTGATATTTTGCTCTCTTTTGTACATCTTGTAGGAAGTCCGTGAGTCGGTCCGCCTCGTTGTGGCGGCTCCCCATGAGGGCGATGCTGGTGGGAGCGCAGTGGGTGATGATGTAGTCCACCGCCCAGCCGACCGCGTCGAGGTTTCGCCGTGCCTCGGTGTATTCTTCATCGGAGGGAAGCTCTTGCGCCCACCATGAGATGTGGTTGATGCGGTATCTCGCTCTTGGTTTGCGCTGGAGCATCGTGAGCCTTCGCTCAAAATCCGAGGTATCCGGCTCCAAAATCCCATCCTCAATATCGTGGCTTTTTGCGCCGCCCATGGTGAAGAAGCGGTAACCATCCAGCTCAAAGATCTGGCCGCGCATCAGGTGCAGAACATGGGGACGAATACGGTGTACCTTGCCGCAGTGCCAATCGTCCACGGGGTATCGTTCAAGCGCGTCATAGTTTTCATGGTTGCCGCAGACGAAGGCAAGCGTGAAGGGCAGGCGTTCCAGCCAGTCCAGCGTTTCGTCGTCGCGGCTGTCACCAAACCACACGCCGCCGAAGTCGCCAGTGATGATGACCGTGTCATCCTTCGTCATGTTCGCTTGTTCCGGGAAGTTTTTTTGCTCGAACCTTGCAAAATTTCCGTGACAGTCGCCAGTCACATAAATCATGCGAATTTCCTCCTCTTGGGTTGGTCTACGGTCTGTTCGATTTCTACGCCGTTGCGGAAGGTGACCTTGATGCGGTTGTCCGCCAGAACCGTGACCTTTTCCAGCATCTGATAGACCACGCCATCGTCCCACTCCGCGATTCCCACAGTCACCGCGGTCATTGCCGTGGCTGCTGCATGGATACGGCGGCTGATCTGCTCCTGCTCCTGCCGGATACTGAGGATAGCGGCCTTTCGGCGTTTCAGTTCCTCCATTGTGGTGGAGATGGCGCGGAAACGCTCGGCGTATTCGTCCACATCACCATTTGCCGCCTCTGCCAGAAGCATATCGAATTGCTTGCCCAACTCCGTGACCGCCCGGTCAATGTCTCCGAGGCTCATGCTCTCACCGGGGACCGGAGCCAATTCCTGCTCCATCGCATTCACAAGCTGGTCCGCCAGCACCTTGCGCCCCGACATGGAGACGTTGATGGCTGCCAGCACCGCCTGCTGGAGCGGCGATTCGTCCAGCGTTGGAGATTCTTTGCAGTATTTCTTGCCATAATCCAAGCGACTGCTGCAGCGCCATACGGCACGTTTCTCACCGTGCTGTGTCCACACCACTCTGCGGTATGCCGTGCCGCACTCACCGCAGAACAGCAGACCACTGAGCGCGTACTTGCCGCTGTAGCGGCTCATGCCTGTGGGGGCGCTCTTTTTCGTGCCGCCGGTCTGGGCCCGGCGACGCGCCAGCTCCATCTGCACGGCATCGAACTGTTCCCGAGAGATGATGGCCTCATGGTGATTCTGAATCAAATACATAGGCAGCTGTCCGGTATTTCGGATGACCTGCTTGCTGATGCAGTCCCGAATGAAGGTCTTCTGGAGCAGGACGTCACCGCAGTATTTTTCATCAGAGAGGATCGTCCGCAGATTGGAGGTTGTCCATTCCGTCGTTCCTGCCGAATTCTTGAATCCGCCTGTTTCCAAGGTTTCCTTGATATTGCGCAGCGTCTGACCGGATAGGTACAGCTCGTAAATTTTTCGGACAGTCTCTGCCTGCTCTGCGTTGACCACCATCTCTCCGTCAGGTCCTTTTTCGTACCCCAGCAGGGTCTTATACTGGATGTTTGCCTTTCCCGTCCGCATCGCCTGATGCTTGCCCCACTTGACGCGGGAGGATATCCCTTCGCTTTCGGACTGTGCGAAGGCGCCGTGGATGGTGATAAGGAATTCGCTCTCCGGATAGATGGAGTTGATGTTCTGCTCCTCGAAGATGACCGGGATGCCCATGCTGCGCAGCTCGCGGGTATAACTCAGGGTGTCCACGGTGTTGCGGGCGAAGCGGGAGACGGATTTGGCGAGGATCATGTCGATCTTGCCCTTCCTGCACTGCCGGATCATGCGAAGAAAATCCTTGCGCTTGCAGGCGGAGGTACCGGTGATCCCCTCATCCGCGAAGATATCCGCCATCGTCCAGTTGGGATTTGCCATGATCTTTTCCGTGTAATATGCTTTCTGGTTTTCATAGCTGCCAAGCTGTTCATCTTTTTTCGTGGACACGCGGCAGTATGCGGCTACCCGGAGATTTTTCTTCTTTTCCTGATCCTGCGGCGATTCCTCCTTTGCAGGGATGATAATGACCTTCGGTTCAGGGCGGGTCTGCGTCATGCATCATCACACTCCTCTAAGACTTGATTATTTTTCAGCAGGACTTTGACCGTTTTACTGCCATAAGTGATTTTCCGGACACTCTGCCGCAGAAGGTTTGCATCCAGTTCCCACATCTTTGCCTGCTTCCCGAAGATGCTGCGGAGCCGGTGGGCTTCGTATTCCTCCATCTCTACGCTCACAAGGGTCAGTACCGCCAACTCCATTGCCTTTTGGCGTGCGATTTCTTCATCCACAGGAGGTGTCTGCAGCAACTTGTCCAGTTCCAGCCGGCGTTGCCTGATGTCTTCCGTGGTGGGAACACCGGATGATTCTATCTTAATGAGCTGCGGATCATCGACCACCTGATTCAGTATCTTGAGGACTTTTCGTGCTACGCTGTCGGGTACGATGCCGCCGCACAGCTTGCGCAACTCCTTTTGCGCAGGTGTCTGCTTGTACGCAGGGCGCATCTCTTTTCTGCGTTCCTGGGCAGCGTGGAACTGCTCCGTCGGGATGAGCGCGGGGAAATGCTTTTCACCGATGTATCGGTCATCCTCCAGAATTCGTGCTACCATATTTTTGTTCCACGGCTTGTCCCCGTCATATGGAACATCCTCCGTCTGAAGCCGTTCGGCAAGCTGTTTGAAGGAGGCTCCGGCGAGGTATTGCAGGTAGATGCTCCGTACCGTTTCCGCCTCCTGCGGCTGCGGCACGATCTCACCAAACTCCATCTTGTAGCCGAATGGCTGTTTTCGATTTCCCATTACCTTTGCGTCCTTTCTATTTTTTCTGTGACCTCCAGTCCGTTGAGAAGCCGGAAGCACAATTTTTCATTGTCCACGACCTCGATTTTCTCGACCAGGTCGCTGAATAGTTGCTCATCGAAGGCGTCCAGCCAGTCCGGCCCACTTTCAAGAACATCCAGCATATCCTGTGTTTGCTGAATGGTGTGGTCCTCCTCAGACCGCAGGATGCGTTCCTTTTGGAGCTTTAGTTCCCGGCGGCGCTCCGCAAGCAGATTGCCGCGGGATATAAAAATGTCAGGATCGACGCTGCCCTGCTGCTTGAGCTGGGTCAGAAGTCGTTCCTGACTGGCAATATCCGATATTTGTTTGTTGATCTCCACGATGTTTTCACTCCAGAGGAGACTGCCGGTTCTGGCAGCATATAGGTCAGAGATGAATTGAGTGAGAATATCTGCTCCATAGTGTTTGAGTTTGTAATACAGACGAAGGAACGCGCTTTTTAGCTGTTCCTCCGGAACTTGCGTATTGGGACAGGCCGCCGCTGACTTATCATGTTTGCGGCATACCCAATATGATATACTTTTACAGTTTTTCAGTTTGCAGAGGGAACCGCAATTTCCGCAGGTCACTTTGCGAGTGAATGCTTTTTCAATTTGTGCATCAGACTGTATACCGGCATTTTTCCGCTTCAGCAGTTTTTGTGTTTTACTGAAAACTTCTCGACTGATGATGGGAGGATGTGAATCTTTTACAAGTACCTGATCATATTTCCCATGGTTGAGTTTCTGCTGCCACGGTATATATTGTGTGGTGTATTTTTTCCGTGAAAGTGAATCGCCAACATACTTTTCATTTCGCAGAACATACAGGACGGTCGACGATTGCCAATATGGGGTTTTATCACGCGTTGAATGCCCCATAGCGGTAATTTCTTTTGCAATATCATCTGCACTGATTCCTGCAAGGTAACGTTCAAAAATATAGCGAATAACCGTTGCCTCGTCTTCACGTACTTCCAAATGATCCTTGATCAACCGGTAACCGAATGGAGCCTTGCATGTAGAAAATCTTCCCTGTCGAATTCGGAACTGATAGCTCCACCGCATTCGCTCAGAGATGGCTTCGCTTTCACGCTGGGCCAACGCTGCGAACATGGCAATAAGGACTTCACCAGATGCCTGCGCGGTGTCGATGTTCTGTTCCTCGAAGTAGACGCTGACGCCCAGCGCAGCCAGTTCTCGAACCGCTTCCAAGCTCTCCTTGGCGTTGCGGGCAAAGCGTGAGGATGACTTCACAAGGATACGGTCGATGCGCCCTTTCCGGCAGTCCTCCATCATCCGCAGAAAGTCATCCCGCTTGTCTATGGACGTGCCGGTGATGCCCTGGTCGGCGTATATGTCCGCCAGCTCCCAATCGGGGTTATCTGTGATGAGCTTGGAGTAGTAGGCATTCTGCGCGGCGAAGGAGTGCTTCTGATCCTCGGAGTTGGAACTGACGCGGGCGTATGCCGCCACGCGGAGTTTTCGTGCGGTTTTCTGATTAGCTGCAGGGATCGTAATGACCCGCGGAGCCATGGCCAGAGAACCGTTGGTTTTCTCCTTGCCGCTCATTTGTTGTCACCTCCTGTCAGCAACACACAATACCATGAAGCATCCGCAATAGCTATACCTAAAAGCGAAGAAATCAAAGAGAAATAATGATGTCCGCGCCAAGCTGTACCATCAGACGCGCGGCGATCTTTTTTGCCTCGCTGCCGCTGACGAGACCCTGCTCCCGCAGACCGCGGAGCAGGGTGACGATGCCGAGATAATCTGCGTTTGGATTCATTCGAATTCCTCCTCTTTCTTTGATTTAATTTGAATGATAATGAAAACTCCCAAGCCCACTTTACAAATGGGTTTGGGAGTTTTCGTTATGATATTTCTTTTTTATGGGATGATCTCAATGCTGAAAACATCCGCGATGGGTATACACTGCCGGTCCGCCATCTGGATCACGCCGTTGACCGCGTCGATCCGCTTGACCGATCCGGTGACAGTTTGGTAACTGCCTCCGTCCTTTCGCTCATCCGGCACAAAGTAGGTGATGGACGCAGTGGGCCTGCCGGGAAGCAGCTCCTGGAGACGCTGCAATTCCGCGTCCACTCGCGCCATTTCGTATTCGTCCAGTTCTACACGACGGTCCGTCAGCCGCCCGGTTTCCGCAATGGCGGCGCTGTGACCAGTCAAAGCGGCAAAGGGTGAAAACTGCGCCGCACGGTCATAGAGAGACATCCGCGGATGTTTTGGCGAATCCGGATGGGGCAAATGGATAATGTCTTCATATTTCCCGCTCAAGCCTTATGCCCTCCGATCTGCTTATTCCGTTCTTTGGCGGTAGCGCCATCCAGATAGCTTCCGCCATTCAAAATGGCGTTTTTGCCAAACTTCTTCTTGATGCCCAGCATAGCCTCCTGAATTTTGCGCTCCCGCTCCAACTGAGCCACTTCCTCCTGCAGCCGTTGCTCCTGTAGAGCACCTTGCAACATCCCCCATGGTGTAGACGCCGACGGCTTCCAGCTTCTTTGCATAACCGCGCCCAACGCGCCAGAAATCTGTCAGCGGGCGGTGCTCCCAAAGCTGCTCACGGTAGCTCATTTCGTCAAGCTCCGCAATGCGGACACCGTCTTTGTCCGGCTGAACGTGTTTCGCCATAATGTCCATAGCGACCTTGCAGAGATAGAGATTGCTGCCGATGCCCGCCGTGGCTGTGATGCCCGTGGTGTGCAGGACGTCCGAGATCATAACCTTTGCCAACTCACGGGCGGTCATGCGGTAAGTTTGCAGATAGTTCGTCACATCCATCATCACCTCGTCGATGGAATAGACATGAATGTCCTCCGGGGCGATGTATTTCAGGTATACGTTGTAGACCTGGGTGCTGATTTGAATGTATTTTGCCATTCGAGGAGGGGCAATGAGATAATCTACTTCTCTGGATGGATCAGCCGCCAGTTTATTGGCATCGCAGCTTTTTTCGGAAAGTTCGCCGCCAGCTTTGCGCCGCCGTTCCGCGTTGACTTCCTTGACACGCTCCACCACTTCAAAGAGCCTCGCTCTGCCGGAGATGCCGTATGCCTTTAGGGAGGGAGTCACGGCAAGGCAGATGGTTTTCTCTGTCCGGCTGGCGTCAGCCACCACCAGATTGGTGGTCAGAGGGTCGAGCCCACGCTCCATGCATTCTACGGAGGCGTAGAAAGATTTTAAGTCAATGGCGATATATGTCCGTCCGCTCTGCTGCATAGCGCGCCTCCTCGTCCTTAGTGTCTATCAGTATATCATGCCACCGCAAATCGAACAACTGTTTGCGGCAAACTTTTGAGAGGAAACTTGTGGAAACAGCCCATTTTCAAAACAAGGGCACCGTGTTACAATGATGCCTGTTTGCGGAATGGGAGGGAAAACATGTTCTATACAACGGAAGAAGCCGCCATCGTCTGCGGCTTTCTGAACTTATATCTGGATCGGGCCAGCGTGGATGTCTCTGTGCGGAGACGCAACGCGGCATTCCAGCTTGGCGCTGCAACGGAAACGCTGCAGCCAGAGGACTACCGATGGGCGGAGAAAGTTCTCCACTTCCTTAAGCCCTGTTGGTGGCAACTGCATGAGGATCATCGAGCCTTGGAAAATGCGCTTTTGAAAACACACCTTTTAGCTCAGAGATAAAAAACGAGGGCCGCTCCTGTCTTGGTTGGAAGCATACTGCTATACCTGAATATGGAGCGGCCCTCGTCGTTGCTGAAATTTTCTTTTGCTCAGTCCTATTCGACACTACTTCCCGGACTGTCGGGCGGTTAAACGAACCAGCGCCTGGCAGCGCCCATCGGGAATCTCACCCCTCAGAGGATCTCTCCGAGCTGCCCCCATTGCTTGCGGCTGTGGCTGGACAGAATGTACCATTATAGGCTGACGGGATCATTGCAAGACAGGCTGCCATGCCTGCTTTTGGCTGGGTGAGTTTCGCTTGGCACCTTATACATCTGGCCGTCATTTACGCCGGAAAACCGGCGCAGGTGGTTCTGGCGCACCCGCCGCATCGCTGTTCCCCCTCGTCAGGGGACCGTCAGCTGATGTTATTCGTCACCGGATATAGCCGCTGTTGTATCGGCGTTTTTCAAAGAGCAAGCCCCGTCAAGCATTCTGACGGGAAAAGGGCTTGTACCCCCTTCACTCTCTTAGGCGATAAGAAGCGAAAATTATAACCACTTTTCCAAAATTTCTTGAAAATCTTTTGGAGCGCACTCTTTCAAAGATTTTCTCAGCTTCCTTAAAATGCGGTCGCGGCGTTTCCGATACCCCGGCTGTGAGATTCCTGCTGCTTTTGCGCATTCTGCTTCGGTCTTCATCAAAAAGAAATCCGCACGGATTAACGCTTGCTCTGCAACCTCCAGCTGGGCAAGCGCCTGATAGAGATACCGGATCATCTCTCTGTACTCCACCGTATCTTCCACGCTCATTTCTTCATCAGCAAACTGCAAACGATCTTCCTCAACGAGCCGTTCATAGGAATCCTCACGGCTGGGAATGAACCGAGCAACCTGCTTTTCGTTGTCCGCCTCAAATCGCTCAGTTTTCAATTCATTTTCAAACCGCCGCATCTGCCGGTCACTGGATCGAAGAGCTGCCAACACCTCTGGTGTGATTTTCACGCCCGGATACATTTTTTCATAGTCCGGATAATATGTATTGGTATACGACATCTTGTCGCCTCCGTTTCTGATTTTTTTGGAAAATTTCAGAAACGGTGGACTTCGACAGCGGTGTCGCTCATTTGCTAAATTCCAACAAAGCAAAAGAGAAACGCACAGCAGACAATGCTGTACGTTTCTCTTTTTCCTTATCTGTCCCGCTATATCGGGGACGTATTCATCATCCTGAAAATAGAAGTTTCCTTCGCACGAATAGAAACGAACTTCAAGTTGCGGGGCATAAACTGCTATGCTTCCAGAGTTCCTTTGACTGCTTGGACGGCATCTGTTCTTTTCCTCTAATACAAGGATCTTCTTAGTGACCCTCCAGCTTGCTTACCTCATTTTTCATGGTTTGCTTCACCTTCGTTATGCAGATAATTTGTACTATCTTTCTAATCATTAGAAGTGAAACGGCATTTATTAGAAGCGCGGTTCCAATTAAAATAGTGCTAAATGAAGGAGGGGGTGAATCTGTGCGTGACATTAGCAAATCCTTTGGCATTGCCATATCTGATGCACGGCGTAAATGTGGCTTGAGGCAGGTCGATTTGGCCGAAGAACTGGGCAAAACAAATCGGTGTATCTCTGATTTAGAAAACGGAAAGACAATGCCCCGGCTGGATACTGTTGCGCAGTTTGCCCGCAGGCTTGGAATCAGTATAGATGAAGTGATTCATGATGAACCGCAAGCAGAGGTTCCCCTTTGCGCCAAACAGTTTTTCGCAGGAATGAGCGAAGAGGTTGCTGCAAAGTATATCCGGCTTTGTATCGATGCCAAAGATATTTCCGACAGGACAGAGGAAAAATGAACAAAAAGGCGGCGATAAGCATTATGAGAATGCTCATCGCCGCCTTTTATCTATCCACGGCTGGAGGTGAGTAATTCCTGTGCCGAGTCTTTATGTAGTCATTTATTTCACTCTATTGACCAAAGAATGGGCGATGTGCCGCCGCCCATTCTCCAAGTCTTAGGACAACGAAAGATATTGCTTAGTCTGCCAGAGATTGATGTTCGCTTATGGGTCTTTGCCAGCGGCCTTGCTATTCGGCCATTCGTATAGGCTGGAAGACTCATCTGGCGGCTCCGGCGGCTTTTCGCGGTATTCACGCTCACAGCGCAGATCGATCTGCACTCGCAGGAAGCCAAGGAACATCGCTGAGAGGAACTGTAGGAGCAGGACAACTCCAAACAACGCCTCTATCTCCGTTTCGTCGAATGAGGATAGAGCACTTTCAACGGAGAGATGATAGAACCAGCCGGTGTACCATAGGTAATAGATCAGTACGCTGCCAAGCAACGTCCCGACAAGGCCAACGACCAACAAAGCGATGTCCTTTTGCTTTTCTCTCTGCCATTCCTTCTTATTCATGGTTACTTCATCGCGCGATAGAGGAACGTCACGATCTGGGCTCTCGTGCAGTTGTTGCCGGAGCCGAACAGACCATTGCCGATACCACCGGTAACGCCGTTCTTCTCCGCCCAAGCAACCGCCGTCGCATAGTAGGCGTCAGAGGTCACGTCCAGGAAGGCGGAATTACCGCTCACGGCAGGGCTGCCGTTGGCGCGCCACAGGAAGGTGACCGTCTGCGCTCTCGTGCAGTTGCCGTTGGGGTCGAAGGTCACAGCGCTGGTGCCGCTGGTGAAGCCCTTCTCAACCGCCCATAAATGAAAGGGGATTCAGCCATAGCTCCGCGTCAGATCAATGGAGTCCGTATCGTCCGGCAGGAAGGGAACCCCTTCGCCGCTGCGCGAACGCTGGAAATGCATCTCCTCGCCGGAGGGGGAGATGAGGATCGGGAAACTGCCGCTGAGGGAGCTGCCGACGCCGGCGGAGAGATCCAGCCGCAGGCAGTCATCCTCCATGCGCCACACGCCGGAAAAGACCCGTGTCAGCTCTGTATTGTCTTCAAAGCGGTGGTAGAGCTCGGCGATCCCGGCATAGTCAGGGTCGCAATCGCCGTAGTGCAGGCTCATCAGCCAGTCATCACAGACCCAGGTGGTGTCTGCCAGGCCCATATCCGTAGGCGGCAGCCACCAGTCGTCGCCCGCCGGCTCCCAATCCTCGGGATAGTCAAGGCCTGTGATAGCGCCAAAAATCCCAAAATCCATCAGCATGGGGGCGTAGTTCACGCCGGTGGGCACGACGGGGCAGCCAGACTCATCGGTCAGCGGATACCATTTCACCTCCAGGCCGTCGTTGGTCACAAGGTTGACCTCCGTGTCCGGCTCATCTGGCCATTTCTCATAATTCACAAATACCATCACAGGCTGCGCGTATTCTTCCCGATAGAGGACCTCGTCCGCCACCGGCCACACTCCGTTGCCCTGTGACTCCCAGGTCACATGATTTACAGCGAGGCTGGTGCTCTCGTCCCGGGGGACGATGCAGTAGAGCTTGCCGCTCTCTCCGCCGAGTACGCGCTCCGCCGGGATCTCCAGCAGGAACGGCAGCTCGGAAACAAGATCACCGCTGTTTTCGAGCAGCCACTCCGTCATCGACGATCTGTCGTTTGGCTCGCGCTGACCGAGGTAGGCCACCGCGCCGGCCAGCTGGTCATCCTCTGCCATACACGCCCGCAGCAGGACAAGTCCCGCCTCCGCTTTCTCTGGATCGTCTGGATCGTCCTTTGGTTCAGACACATTGCCCTTGCCGCCGGAAAGCGTCCCCGCCGTGCTGCCGCCCCCTTCCGCCGGGAGTGACCCGGTCTGTCTGCCGCAGGCAGTCAGGCTCAGCGCCAGCGTCAGGCAGAGGAGCACCGGAAGGGACCGGCGCAGGATACACTGCTTCATCGTCCGCCTCCTTCTCAGAACTTTCCGCTGCGGCCGCTGCCACCACCGCCGCTGCAGCTGCTGGTACCAGAGCTGCTGCTGTCATCGCTGCTGGAAATCTTGCTGCGAACCTCGGTGGTGTGGGTATAGCGGTCATACTGCTTGCTCAGCTGCAAGCCGCCCGGTGCAACATACTCGTTTGCCTCGACTTTCTGATGTACGGTTTTCATGCTGCGCTTTAAGAACAGACAAATCGCGCCGGACAAGAGGCAGGAGGCTACAACGGCAATCGCAATCAGCAGTGCCGGACTTTCCCGCACGGGTTTTCCTGCGTCAGCCCGGGTCAAGTACTCGTCGCAAGTGCTCAGATAATTGGAAACGCCGCCATACCAGTCATCTTCCTTGAAGTTGCCCAGGAATGCCTTTTCCAATTTTTCCTGACCGTAGCTGTTAAAGGCGGTTTCCGCATACGTACCGTAAACAAACATGGCGTAATCCCGCTCCGCCATGCTCAGCAGAATGATAATGCCGTCCCGGTCATCGCCCACACCCAGTTGATCTCCGTGGTAGAGCTGATACGTGGTTTTGTAAACACCGCCGCCGTCGCTGTACACGGTGTAATCATCTACAAACGCAACGTAGACGCCGCAATGATGGCGCAGGGAAATTTCCTTTGCCTGTGCCTCCAGCTCCGCCCGCTGGGTATCGGTGAGCATGTGGCTGTGGTCGAACACATAGCTCATGCTCTCGCTTTTTAAGGTCCGGGGCACATTTGGCACCGCCGTGGTGGGCGTTGCCGCTGGCTCCGGGTCCGGTTCCGTCTCGCTGGGCGGGCAATTCGCGTTGATATACTCCGTCACGGCATTCATCATGGCATCGGTGGCTTGAATCAGTGCCGTTCCGCTCATGGTCACGTCTTCCCCGTTCCATGCCCGCTCCGCCATGTAAGGTGCCACCGCATCATATACGGTATCCGCCAAATCCTGCGCGCTGCCCCGGGTCTGGCTCAAAAAGGTATAAATGCTCCAATCGTCTTCTGCCAGTGCATAGGTTCCGTCCGGCTGCGCCCGCATCAGCAGCGTCAGGGAAACGCCGTCCCGGTTCTCGCCCCAACCATAGCCGCTGTTTTCATAGACGTATTCCGCAATGTCCATGACGTCGGTATCCGCAGACACATTCTCATCGGTAAATACGTCAATCCGCAGGTCCATCTGCAATTTTTCCGAAAGCTCCGGCAGGGCATGCTCGCCCATGTAATCCAGCTCCACGGAGCCAAGGGAATCGGTCTCGTCATAAATCACACCGTATTCCGACACCGCCACGGCAGGAACACACAGTGTCAGCGCCAACAGGAGCGCCATCAGCAAAGCTGTGAATTTCTTGTTCATGTCCGCCCCTCCTTATCGCAGCATCAGCACTGAGACAATCGTTCCCAAAATCGACAGCGGTGCGGCAATGGCGGCAAACAGCCCCCAAAACCGTCCCCAACTCATGGGAAGGTCGCCCACCAGTTTTCCGGTCTGTCCGTTCATGGCAAAGGTAAAGTCCTTGCCGTGCCACTTCGTGTTCAGCATCCACACCGGCATCAAGGCATAATGCACCTTGCCGCGCTGTAGACTGGAGCTGCCGCCGGTTTGAATGCAGGTATCATAACCTCTCACGCTGCTCCGCAGCGCTGCGTCCAAGGTTCCCTGACAGCGCTGATCCGCCCGCTCCCGGCTCTGCTCCACGGTGACGTCGAATTTATCCGCCAAATACCCGGGAAGATAGGCCGTGGAGAAGGGTTTCAGCTTTTTGTAGTCATAGGGTTCGATAGAATCCATGTGGTCATCCGGCATTTTACTGGACGCATCCACCGGAACCTTTTCAAAAGTCACTCTGCCGGCGCGGTAAACGTCAAAATGTCTTGTCTCCGTGATTTCATAATCCCCGGAGGTGTAGGTGCGGGAGCGGGTTGCCTCATAATGGGCATCGCCCTCCGCCTCGCCGTCAAACATCCAGAACGGAACATAAATGCCCTGAATTTTCTGAATATGGTTTTCGTTGGTGAAACTCTTGGGCAGGAAAATTTTTCCCGCGCAGTGCTCTTTCAGCGCCTTGACGGCGTCCTCTTTGCTGTACTTGAAGGGGATAATGAAATCCGGTTTCAGCTGACCGGCAAACTGCCCGGGCACCACGGTGGGGTTGCCGCAATAGGGGCAGGATGTTGCCGCCGTGCTCTCATCGCAGATCAGCTCCGCACCGCAGCTGGGGCAGCTGTACGCTTTCATGTGCGCGCCCTCCTCGCCCCAGTCGTCGCTGAAGCCGGAGGTATCCCAATCGCCGCCGTCGGCGGACGCTTCCTTCTGCGCCGCGGCCTTTTCTTCAGCCGCCTGCTGCGCCGCCGCGGCCTTCTCTTCTTTCTCCGCGTAGAGCGCCTCGATCTCCGCAACGTCGTAGCTCGCGCCGCAGTATTCGCACTCCAGCTTACCGGAAGCGCCTACGAAGTGCAGCGGACCGGTGCAGCCGGGGCATTGATAGTTGGTTACCTGTGTTGGCATAGATGGTTCCACCTCTTTCTTTTTCTCACAAGGAAGCGCCCGCCCGCGCTGCGGGCGGGCGCCGTTTGATACGCTGTGGTCAGGCAAAATATGCCGATGACCTTACTTGATCGTCATGCCGCTGAGGATAACGTCGGGCATCGTACCCGGAACGCAGTCAATATCTGTCAGTCCGATGGACAGCGCACGCCCATCGTCGATCTGCGCGACGTACTCGATCCAGTCGTAGCCGATGCGCTTGTAGGTGCGGCCCTTGAAGGTGATACCGCCGATCACGCGATCATCGATATCCTGATAGTTTTCAAAGCTGTCCTTGTAGTAGTCGAAGTCCTCCACGTTATCTCTTACCTCGAATCTGATGGCACCCGCGCCGAAGGCTGTGGGATCGTCGTTTTCCACAAGGCATTTCTTTCCCTCGTCATACGACCAGCCGGACTCGGGGATCTTCGTCGTGATCTTGACCGCGACATCATCGTGCGCGAACTGTGCGACGGTTACGGAGAAGTCCTTCATCTTGGCGTTTGCGGTGGCGGCCTTATTCACCTCAGCCGCCTCAGCCTTCACGGTATCAAGATACTTCTCGATGGCCTCCTTGCCGGAGAAGCCGCTGGTGTTGAAGGCGCTGACCTTATAAACGCCCGGTTCCCCCTCGGCGAAGTTGACGTAGACGTAGTGGCTGGGATCGTCCTTCGAGACCCACTTGTAGTAGCGTTGGTTCCTCTTCATGTGGTCGCTGTACTCTTCCTTGACGAACTCGCCCTCCACGCCGAAGTAATCGACGAGGTCTTCGTAGGTGGTGTCAAAAATATTGTTATTGACCTCGTTCATCCACACGTAGCCCTTCTGCACCGCTTCCTCGCTCACAAGGCCGGTACCGCTGGGAGCATTTGAATTGCCGCTCGGCGCTGTGGACTTCGTATCGCCGCTGCTTGCCGGGGCGTCCGCGCCGATGGCGTCCGGCATGGACTTGCCCGCCTTGATGAGGGGCAGATACCAGTCGTCGTAGGACTTGGGGCGAGAATCCTCATCCGCGTCGTCCCAGTAGGTTCCCCACGGGCGCAGATAGATCTCGTAGTAGAACTCATCGTCGCCGTTTTCGTAGTAGCCGTCGATGCAGATGAGATCATCCCGATCCGCCAGGCCGGGGTCAACGATCCAGTCCGCGTGCTCGATAGCGATATCCGTGAACTGGCCGTCCTCGGAGGTCATCGTGCCGTGCTCGCCGGTACCGACGGTGCTCAGGGTGACGTTTACCTTGGCCATGAGGCTGTCTCGCGAGTAGTCCTCATCCCAGAGGCGGACGACGCCGGTCTTATCCGCGCCGATGTCAATATTGCCGCAGATATCCCACCAGTCGCCCTCCATGTCCTCGTAATAGCCCGAGCAGCCGGTCATCTTCCACCAGCCGTACCAGTCGCCGTTCCACCAGTCCAGCAGCGTATCACCGGTCTTTTCCGGCGATGCGTCAGTGCCCTCCTTCTCGTAGAGGGTGTAAACCTCGTTGCCCCAGAGATCGTCGAGCATGATGCAGCCGTCCTGTAAAAGGCCATTGCTTTCCAAACCGTCGCGCTTGAGCGTCAAAGCGCCGTCGCTTTCGAGCGACCACTTGATGTCGGTCGCCTCGCCGCCCAGACAGAACACGCCCTTGCCGCCGTCCTTCAGCTCGATATAGCACTCGCCGTCATAGAGGTCGGCTAAGGAATACCAACTGTCGCCGTCGCTGGAGTACTCTGTGCCGATGTATTTGCCGAGGTTGGGGTCGGCGGATTTCCCGCCATCCTTACCGCCGCAGGCGGTAAGGGAGAGCACCAGCACCAATGCCAGTGCAAGAGAAATGATTTTTTTCATAGTGAACTCCTTATCATCGATCCTGTGGTGCCGTGATCTGCGCTTGCAGCGGCGGCATTATGCCTTTTGAACGACATTGCCGTTCTTATCCGTGAATTTCCCGGTGGCGATCTTGACGAGGTCGATGAGCCAGCCGATACCGAAGAGACCGCCGGTGAAGAGATAGAGAATACCCGTGCCGATCTTGCCCGCATAGAAGCGGTGGATGCCCGCGCCGCCGACAAAGATGCACAGCAGCAGGAGCGTCAGCCAGTTCAGGGGTTTATCCGCGCCGGGCATTACCGCGGGCGCCACATAATCGGGAACCGTCTCGTCGGCAAGGATCTTCTTGATGATGTCGGTCACACCGTCGATGTACTGGCCCTGCAGCAGCGGTCTGCTGGCAACGCCCTTGACGCCCTTGCGCATCACGCTGTTTTTGCCGACGTCGATGCCGTTGATCGTGGCGCTGCTGTCCTGCGTGACAGGCGTGATCTTGATGTGCGTGCCGTTCTTGACATGGAGCCAGATGATAACATCAAGGTTTGGTTCCTTCTCAAAGACGACGCGCTCGCCGGGAATACCGCCCTTGACGGAAAACGGCATCTGGAACGCCGCAGCGCGGGCGTTCAGCTTGTCATAGATCTCCTGGATCGTCATTGCGTTGGGGATATCAAATTCGCGGGGGAAGGTTGCGGTCATAGAGTCCTTCAAATTTCCGGTCAGGTTCGCCATAATCGTTTCCTCCTAAAATTTTTGCATTTATATATTGTTGATCCCTTGCAGGTTCCTCCCATGTATTCGGTTTACTTCTTGCCAAAGGTCAAAAACGGCTGGATCGCCGCGGCCACACCGGAGATGGGCATGGTCTGGAGCCAGATCTTGCCGGGGCCGGTAAGAACGGTGTTGAACAGTCCCTCGCCGCCAAGCACCATGTTTTTGAGTCCCTTGACCTGCTGAATGTCCATGGATACGCTCAATTCAAAGCCCATCACATAGCCGGTATCGACCACCATCTGCTCGCCGGGGGCGAGGGTGTATTCCACCAGTTCGCCGTCCACCTCTGCAAAGGCGATGCCGTTGCCGGTAAGCTTCTGCATGATGAAGCCTTCGCCGCCGAAAAAGCCCGCGCCCAGCTTTTGGTTGACGTGCATCGATAGCTGCACCCCCGCCTCCGAGGCAAGGAACGCGCTCTTTTGCAGGATAAAGCTCTTTCCCGGCGTGACCTCCAACGGAAGGATCTGGCCGGGGAAGCTCGAGCCGAAGGTGATCATTCCTCCGCCCCGCGCCGTGTAAATGTTCTGGAACATGCTCTCGCCGGTAAGGGCTTTGGAAAACATCTTTCCGATGCCGCCGCCACCGGTGGTGGTCATCTCCATGTTCGGCGTCATCCACACCATGGATCCCTTTTCGGTAATCATGCTCTCGCCGCTGTTGAGTCTGCACACTACAACGGGGAATGCGCCTCCTTTGAGTTCGTATTGCATAGGGGTACCTCTCTTTCTCGCTTTTGCGGGTCTCATTTATGCTTTCTCCGGCGTTCCGCCCGAGAGCGGCGCGCCGTTCGTCCCCTCATCAGGGCCGGGGGGATCCGCAGTATTCGCAGAATTTGCCCGTGTTGGCGCCGCCGCAGGCGGGACAAGTCCAAGGGCCTGCCGCAGGAATGTCCCGCGCAGCTTCGCACATCACGGAGTCCTCTCCCGTTGCAGCATCGGCAGGCTGCTTACTGCCGCTGCGCGCCTGCTCAAGCGCTTGGCAGATCTCGTCGCCCATCTGACGATACTTGCGGTACTCCGCGCAGTCCTCCGGATCGACACGGCTCGCGTTGATCATCTTGGGGCGTCCCGAGGGCCGATCCATCGGCGCGTGACTCATCGGAGCGCGCTGTGGCAGTTTCTGCGGTTCATAGTACACAGAACTGCTGTTGAGTGAAAAACGCATCTCGTCAAAGTAGGGGTGGCGGACGGAGATGACAAGGAAAAAGTCGTAGGAATACTCGTAGCGGGGCGGGACGTAGCTCACGTCCTTGCCGTCTGCATCCTCGCGCGTCAGCTCCGTGCGGCTCTCATCGATGTCCATTCGGCAGCCGGTGATGGCGTCAAAGTCCAGAATATCGGGATTGGCCTCCGCCAGATCCCGTGCGCGGGTGACGGTGAACCAACGGTGATCCTCGTCCAGCAGCACCTTCCGATCCTCGCCGAATGAGCGGGTGGTGCGGAACTGCGCCGCCTTTTCCCGGTTTTCCTCGCGGTAGGCAAGCTGCCCTTTGATGTCCTCCACCGTGGAACGGCGGCGGTCGCTGAACCACGGCGAAAGCTTTTTCGCGCAGTCCTTGCAGAGATTGCCGTCCTCTAACTTGCGGTTGCCGAGAAGGCCGATCTTCTCGCCGCAGATGTCGCAGTACTTCTTATCAAATAAGCCCATAATCTATTGCTCCTGTTCCTGTGTTTTTTGGAATGTCACCGTTTCTTCGCTCTCGTCCGGCCGTTCCAGCGTCAGCTCCAGCGTTCCGCTGCCCTCACCGTCCGCTGCCTCATAGCCAAATTCCTTGATCCTGCCAAGTGAAGCACCGTCCGGCGTCACAAGCTCGCGTTCCTCCACTTCCAGCTCCGTCCAGACGACCTTGCCCGGCCGGAGATAGGTAAAATCGAGGGGGGATGTCAGGACGGTCTCGCCGTCTGCGCTGAGAACGATGCCGCTCTCTTCGCCGATGCTCACCTGCCAGCGGCCATCTTCACTTTCCCATGTCCCCTCCAGCACGGGCCAGAGGGCGGAATTGTTCACATAGGTGTGGTCGCCGTCCAACAGGGACGCGGCGTCCGGATTTTCCATGCCGTTGCCCCCATCCATGATCCGATCTGTGACAAAGTGCTTATACAGGCCCGAAAGGGCGATCCCCGCCAGCACTCCTATCAGGAAAATCCAAATCATCCGCCGTTTCATTACACGATGTCCCCGTCGTCAAAGGGGTCGCCGCACTCAGGGCAGAACTTGGGGGGATGCTTGGGGTCGGCCGGTTCCCAGCCGCACTTGTCACATTTATACTGGGGGACACCGGCGGGCTTTTTCGCGCCGCACTCAGAGCAGAACTTGCCCTTGTTCACCGCGCCGCAGGCGCACTTCCAGCCGTTGTCCGCGACAGCGGGCTTGGGGCTGCCGCACTCGGGGCAGAACTTGCCGGTGACGGTGGCGCCGCAGGCGCACTTCCAGCTATCGCCGGCGGGCTTGGGCTCAGGCTTCTTGCTGCCGCAGTTGGGGCAGAAGTTGCCGGTAATGCCGCTCTGGCCGCAGCTGCAAGTCCAGCCCTGTACGGCGGGGGCCGGAGCGGGAGCGGGCTGCGCCGCCTGCTGCTGCATCTGCATCTGTTGCTGCTGCATCTGTTGCTGCTGACCCATCTGGAAGAGGTTCTGGGCGTTCATGCCGCCCGCCTGACCAGCCATGCCCATGCCCATAAAGGCCATGGCGGGGCCTGCGCCGGTGTTGGCGGCCGCCGCTTTCATCGCGTCGCCCTGCGAGCCGACAAGGTGCGCCGCCGCGCGGGTGGGGTCCATGAAGGCCGCGTTGCGCTGCAGCTCCTTGATCATCTGCTCGTCTTCCTCGTTGGCCTTCACGCTGGAAACGCCAAAGGAGACGATCTCCATGCCGCGGAGGTCACGCCACTTGCCGGAAAGCTGCTCATTGAGGGCGTCCGCCAGCTCCAGCGTGTGGCCGGGCAGGGCGGAGTAGCGGATCCCCATTTCGCTGATCTTTGCAAACGCGGGCTGAAGCGCGGTCAGCAGCTCAGTTTTCATCTGGCCCGCGATATTCTCGGTCTTATAGTCCTCGCTGACGTTGCCGCAGACGTTGGTGTAGAACAGCAGCGGGTTCTTGAGGCGGATGCTGTACTCGCCGAAGCAGCGGATGCCGATGTCGAGATCGATGCCAGCGCGCTGGTCCACCACGCGGAAGGGAACGGGACTGGGCGTGCCGTACTTGTTGCCTGTCAGCTCCTTGGTGTTGAAATAGTAGATGCGCTGATCCTTGGGGGCTTCGCCGCCGAAGGTGAAGCGCTTGCCGATGTTGGCGAACACGTCCTTGACGCCATCGCCCAGATCACCGGAGAAGATGCTCGGCTCGGTGGACATATCGTAGGTGTATTCGCCCGGCTCGGCGCACACATCCACCACCTTGCCCTGCTCCACGATGAGCATGCACTGGCCGTCCGCAATGGCGATCAGACTGCCGTTGGTGATGATGTTGTCGTCGCCCTTGGTATTGCTGGAGCGGCCTGTGACCTTCTTTTTGCCCTTGACCGCCAGCACGTCAGAGGGGATCGCCTCGCAATAGAAGTATTCCTTCCACTGGTCGGCCAGCACGCCGCCAGTTGCGCCCAATGCCGCTTTAATGAGTCCCATAGTTCCTGTCTCCTTTTCTGTTTGGTTTTGTTTGAAATGGTTTCCTTGCAATGACTGCCGCTTCGCCGTCAGGGCGGCGGGGCACTAATCTGCCTCCGTCAGGAAGGTGTCTCCGCTGACAAAAAACGGAGCCTGATCCGTAATGGGCCAGGTGAACCAGCTCTCGTCCCATGGCCGCTTCATGAACAGGCACAGCTTTGCCGTTTTCTCCGGAATCGTAAGAGAGAACCACTGGGGTTCGTTGATCCAGATTGTTCCCTCATACAGCACCGTATCCGTGATCCACTCCCGCATGGTGCCGTCCGCGTTCAGCTGGGGCGTTCCCGTGCAGAACTGGATATCCGTCTCATACCAGCGCCCTATCAGCAGCAGCTTGTTCTGCCCGCCCTTCTCCAGTACGGTCACAGGGAGCGCCGCCAGCGGCTGCGCCACCTCCGCAGGCGGGTCGCGCCAGTAAAACATCAGCGACTTATCGGGTTCGTCCGCCAAGGCCAGCGTCAGCGTCTCCGGCAGGAGGCTCTCTTCGCGTGTATAGATGGCGGTGCGGGCTGCCGGCGCGTTGTCCAGCTCATCGTATTGCCGGAGGTACAGGGTGTTCCGGTCCGTCAGGGTGACATAGTACTCCGTCTCAGAATCTTCGGCGTAGAGCCGAGCGGACCAAAGCTCGTTGGAAAGGCCGTACATCAGCGGCTCATCCAGCTTTTCCGTCAGCAGATCCTCCTCCGTCTCGTATTCCGGAGCGTCCGTATCCAAAAGGTGGGCGCTGTAGTAGTCGGCACACAGGGTATAGCCGCCCTCATCGTCGGACCACCGGCGCTCAATGTTCAGCAGAGAGGCCACGTGCATCTCCTCCGGGCTGAACTCGTCGCCCTCCACTTCACCGGCGCTCATCCGCCAGGTCCCCTCCAGGTCTGCCATACAGAGCTCCCCGCCGGAAGCCGGCCGTTCCGCCGGCTCAAAATAGAAGCGATTCCCGTAAGGGGTCTCCAGCATCACGGAGCCGTCCTTCTCCTTGCGTCCGTCCATGGAGATGAAGCTTCCGTCAAGGTCTTCTCCGGTCAGCCGCAGGGCATTGTCCGCCCCCAGCCACCATTCGGCGTTTATCAGGTAAGAGGCGTAGCCAAAGCCCAGCGCCTCCCGGAACAGCGCGGTTCCGTCCTCGTTGAGGTAGAGGTCCGCCCACCATTTCTCCGTGGGCATGGCGCTGACCTCCGTGCGGCCGAAGGAGGGATTGTAGGACTCGTACCGCACGGCAGTCCAATAGGTGGTGTCATACGATGCAGGTGTGGGCGATGCGCTGTCGTTTTCTCCGCCGCTGCCGGTGGGGGGAGTGGCGGTACCCGGCTGGCTGCCGCAGGCGCTCAGGCTGAATGCCAGCGCCAGCACCAGCGCCAAACATCTCTTTCCCATCGCGTCATGCCCACGGATCCTGCGCGGCGGGGATGCGGATGCCGCTCAAGGGGCTGGAATACTCCCACAAAAACCATTCCCCGGTAGAGGGCTTCTGCCGCAGCTTGATGGGACGGGGGGAATCCGCGCCTGCCGTCCGGAGAAACAGCCGGAGATAGCCCGGCTCCATGTCCTGGGGGCGGGGATCCGGCAGGACGTTCAGCACATAGGGCTGCGCAGGGGTATAGCTGTTTTCCGGCGCTGCGCCCTCAAAGTAGGCCAGAGGCAGATACTCCTTGCCCCGCAGACGGTCCCGCAGAAATTGGGCGTCATAAGGCGTCATGGGACGCGGCCCGCGCAGCAGGTCCATGGCGGCCACACCCGCGTCCTTGTCCTTTATGTATAGGTTCAATGCGCACAGGAAGCATGCGCAGACCTCCTCCGGCGTGCGGCGGGACAACGCCTCAAATTCCGCCGCCGTATCCGGCAGATGGGTGAGTGTTACTTGCATGACACGTTCCTTTCTCCCATAATTTGTGTTTGCCTTGCGGAAAGAGTATTCTCTCAGCAAGCTTCCGTTTTCTCATGTCGTTTTATCTTCTTCTGTTGAAATCCTTCCGGCTGCTTCGGCAGGAAACTCCCGTGGGGAGGAAGTTTCTCCTGCCACGATATCGCCGCGCACCTGCAATGCTTTCGCGCAGGCAGCGCATAGATCCAGATCCTCGCAGATCAGGAAGCAGCGGTTGCACACCAGTCTGCCGCAGACAGGGCATTGGCTGAAGATCTCTAAGGCCTCCGCCGCGGCTTTTTCCCGGGCAGCCGCCCGTTCCCGCTCGTAGAGCGTCCGGAACACCGCGCGCATCCCCTCTGTCTCCGGCTCCGTGCCAGCCTTGGAAAAACGGACGGGGCTGCTGTGCCATGTTCTGCCGCACTCCTGACAGCGAAGGAGAAAGCGAAACTCCCCTATGGTAGAGCAATCTCCCATCGCCTCCTTTATGATCTGCTTCATGCTTAGACCCTCCTCTCCGGCAGTTCTCCCGATTGCGGCTCTGTTGACTCTATCTCTACCAGTTTTCGCAGGGAAAAAATATAGGCCTGAGTCCTGTTTTGGGGCAAAACCCGCAAAAACAGGACTCAGTCATAGACGGAACACACAAAAACCATCGGTATATGCTGGATATTTTCAACAAGGAAAAGACAGAGGACGGTTTTTCCGTCCTCCGTCTTTTGATAGGGATGTTCGCCCTTTGGACAGGCTCTGCGGCGCGGGAAAAACACCCCCCTGTCCGTTATTGATATGAAAAAGGCTGCCAACCGGCAGCCTTTTTCATCGGTACGATCATTTACCGCCGCCCTGCAGCAGCTCCTCCAGCCGCTCACAGCGCCGGAGAATATCCAGATACGCTTTCAGGCTGTCGTAGGAATCCACTCCCAGCTTGCTGTAGATGTGGCTGTTGTGGCCCTTCACCGTCCCCACGCTGATGAACAGCAGGCCGGAGATGTCCTTGACCGCATAGCCCTCGGCATAGTAGCGCAGGATCACGCGCTCCGTACCGGTCAGCCCCTTTGCCCGGTCGATCAGCTCGGACACAAGGCTTTCCACCTGCCGGGGCAGGGCGGCCTCGGGCTGGCTTTCCCGCAGACGGCTGTGGAAGTACGCCGTCAGCTCGTCGATCTCCCGGATCCCCGTGGGCTGCCAGTCCTGCGCCTGACTTCTGGCCGCCGCAAAGCCCTGAGCAATGGGCGTGGCAAAGCGGCGGGAAAGGGCGGCGGCCAGCACCAGCATCCCCGCAAGGAAGCCCAGGGAGCCAAGGATCCAGCCGATGCGGGCGGTCTGGGCACGGTGGCGGTAGCCGCTCTCCGGTATCAGCGTCACCGCCGCCAGCGGATAGCCATCCGCCAGCCGTCCGGGGATGATCTGGTACTTTCCGAGATAGGTCGTGTCGTTCCAGATAAAGGTGTCGTAGTCCCGGCCGCTTTGGATCCTCATCTCGCCGGAGGCCGACAGGTCCGTCCCCTCCGTGCTGCCCAGCATGGCCTTATCCAGAAGGAGGGTATCCCCGTTCATGGGAGCCAGCAGCATCAGAAAGCTGCCGTAGGAGCTGGGGGTCGTGCTGTGGGACAGGCCGAAGTAGAGCTCGCTGAGCTCCATGCCGCAGACGCCCCGCACCGTTCCGCTCCCATCCCGCACGGGAACGCACAGCAACGTCACGCTCTCCCAGGTATCCGGCAGCGGCACCCGCCCCGTCCAGAGGCAGCCGCCGGAGAGCCGCTCGCCCTCCCACATCATGACCTGCCGGTAGCCGGGGAGCAGGGACGTGTCCAGCTCCGGATTCCAGCGGTTGTGCAGCTGCAGGCCGTTTTTCCGGGCAGCATCCACCGTTCCCCGGAAATAGGCTGTGATGCCGCTCGGATGGGCGGAGCGCAGACCGGAATAGCGGAGATACACCCCCATGCGGGAGGTCTTGGATTCCGGCAGCGTTGTATTGGCTGTGGCATCCAGGCAGAAATATACGCCGCTGCAGGTGCTGCCCGCCATGGTGGTTTCCAGAGCGGGGATCATCAGGCAGCGAGATTTGGCGTGAGCCGGAGTACACTGCAAAAATGGCTGTTAAATTATGAAATGTTTGGCACGGAAGGTCTATGCCATCGGGTCGGAAACCATCACTACTCCAAGGAGATCAAGCGCGAAGCGGTAGAAGCCTATTTGTCCGGGCGGATGAGTGAAGAGGAAATCTGCAAAAAATATCAGATTCGGTCGAGAACACAGCTTGAGAAGTGGGTTTCGTTGTATAATGGCCAAAAAGAGTTCCGTCCCGCAGGCGGAGCCAGGAAGGGTACATGTATGGCCAGGATCAGCGGAGAAGAAAAAGAGAAGGCGGTGGAATTCTGCATCGCCCATGACAGGGACTACGCCCTGACAGCAGAGCGCTTCGGATTTACATACCAGCAGATCTATGGGTGGGTGCGGAAGTATCACGCGGCGGGTCTCAACAGTCTGCGAGAGGATCGGGAGTGCTCCAGAGAACTTTCCGACTGGGTCATTGAGAATAAGCATCTCAAAGCGGTCAATCTTGAGCTGGAAATGGAGGCTGTGCTGCATCGGAAGCTTCAGCAGTACCGACACCAAGGCCGCAGTTCGCCGGATCTCAGCGGCGTGCGGCAGGCTGCCGCGTATCAGGCCATCAAAGAATTGCACGAGGAACACAGATGGCCTGTTTATAAGCTCTGCGCTGCGGTAGGCGTCAGCAAGGCCGGATATTATAAATGGCTCAACCGCGCCGTGAGCCAAAAGCAAACGGAGGACGAGAAACTGGCCGGGCTCATTACCGAGATTTATCAGGCCCAGCGCGGTATTCCCGGATACCGGCAGATGAAGATCATTTTGGAACGCCGCTATGGGCTAAAGTGCAACTTGAAACGGATCTACCGTCTTATGCGCGTGCTTGGACTGCGGTCTGTATGCAGGAAGAAAAAGCGGCGGTATCAGAAGAAGACCCCGGCGGAATACACCGCGGAAAATATTTTGAACAGGGAGTTTTCGTCTGACCGGCAGAATGAGAAATGGGTGACTGACATAACAGAACTCAAATACGGCTCTGGCAGCAAGGCATACCTGAGTGCTGTGCTGGATCTGTACGGAAGGAATATCGTTGCGTTCTCCCTGAGCCGCCGCAATAATACACCTCTTGTGCTGGACACCTTCGAGCAGGCGTTTCAGAAATATCCGGACGCAAAACCGCTGCTGCACAGCGACCGGGGCGTCCAATATACCAGTCGTTCCTTCCGAAAAGAAATGAAACGCGCCGGCGTATGCCAGAGTATGTCCCGTGTGGGACGCTGCCTTGATAACGCCCCAATGGAGGGATTCTGGGGCATCCTAAAAACAGAAATGTATTACCTCTATCATTTCGAGGATTACGAAACTCTGCGGAATGCGATCTGCGCATATATTGACTTTTATAACAATGACAGGTACCAGAAAAAGCTTGGCTGTATGACACCGGCGGAATTCATCGCAGCTTCAGCAAAATAATAACGCAGAGAATCCTACATGTTATAGAATCCTCTGCATAGTTTTTATTTCTTGCTTTGTCTACTTGACAGGGAGCAGTTCACTATTCTGCGCCCGCAAAAAGGGCGCTTCTCAGGATTTTACCTTTGAATCTGTGAAAGGGGGAGTTCGAATCTCCCCAGTTACCAAAATAACGCGAAAATATCTTTTTTTCTGAGTGCAGAATTTGAAATAAAAAAAGGTGGCAACCCTTTGGTATTCTAAGCGTTGCGCTTAAAATATCCGAATTGTTGCCACCTTATGGTGGAGGTGAGGGGAGTTGAACCCCTGTCCGAAAGCACTTTAACGGGACTTTCTCCGGGCGCAGACGGTTATTGCGGGAGTCTTTCTCCCTGTTCCCCTTCCGGATGGCAAGCCGTCACGCCGTCCGGTCAGGTGAGAGTCATCATGCGTGGGCGGGGCAACTCTTACCCGCCGCACGGACGCCACATCAACGACGCCTTCCCCGGCCTGTGGCCACTCCGGTTCAGACGGCCGCCTTTAATTAGGCAGCAATAGCAACTTGTCTGTTGTTATTTGATTTATAAATTGCCCGTTTTATGGCGGTCAGGCGCCGCCGCCCGCTGGTCCCGCCTCCATACCCCCGTCGAAACCGGTACACCCCCCTGTCGTCGGGACAGACTGTGCTCTACCCGCTCCCGGCTGCGCCGAGAGCTCGCAATGCTCCGTTGTCTCTCCACTTCCCATCACAAACGCTTCACTGGTTTGTGATGGGAGCCTGCGATTCGCATCTCCATGCCGGGGGCCTTTCTGGGATATCTGGCAGGATACCAATGGAGATTGTAACACATCCCGCTGTCGGAATGTGTTACAATTCCATGACATTTCAGGTTTTGGTAAATTTTACCATCAGCTTCACCGGCGCGACTTTGGCCAACAGCCGGTAGAATTTGTAGAACAGCCGCGGCGTGTACATAGTCCTGCCCGCCTTGGCGGCCCGCAGCGCGCCCGCCGCTACCCGCACCTGGTCGCAGTAAGGCAGGTACTCAAAGGCCGGGGAACGGCCAGTGATGCTGCCCACGTCCAGGAACTCCGTTTTCATGGGGCCGGGGCACACCGCCGTAACGGTGATGTCCCTTCGCTTCAGCTCTTCACTGAGGCCCACAGTGAAGGAGGACACATACGCCTTGCTGGCGCCGTACACCGTCATCCGGGGCGTGGGGCAGAAGGATGCGATGGAAGACGTGTTGAGGATGCGTCCCCCCGCCGGCATATAGGGAATGACCAGGTTCGTCATCGCCGTCATGGCCCGGACGTTCAGATCTACCATCCGGGTCTGGACAGCGGTCTCCGTCTCCCCCATCCGGCCCAGGTAACCGCAGCCGGCGTTGTTGATGAGGATCGCCACCTCCGGTTTCTCCGCCGCCAGTTTTTCCTGCAGGGTGGTAAAGGACATGGAATCGCACAGGTCCAAGGGAAGGCAGACCGTCTCCACCCCCACCATCTCCCGGGCGATCTCCTCCAGCCGGTCCTCCCGGCGGGCAATGAGCCAGCAGCACTCAATCTCCGGGAATATGTCCGTCAGCTGGCGGGCAAACTCCCGTCCCAGACCGGAGGACGCGCCGGTGATGATGGCCGTCTTCATTGGGCTCTCCCCCTCTCAGCGCTTTTCAGGCTCCGGATAGTCCACGCCCTGGGTGTCCACCCGAATGCTCTGAATGACCACCGGTGTCTTGGGCTTGTCGTTCCAGTCGGTGGGGACCTCCGAGATGCGGATGGCCTCCTCCACGTTTCCGGTCACCTGGCCGAAGGCGGCGTACTGCCCGTCCAGATGGGGCGCCGGGGCCACCATGATGAAGAACTGGCTGCCGGCGGAGTCCGGATGCATGGCCCGGGCCATGGACAGCACGCCGGTGGTGTGCTTCAGGTCGTTCTGGACAAAGCCGTTGCCGGAGAACTCGCCCCGGATGTCATAGCCGGGGCCGCCCATGCCGTTGCCGTCGGGGCAGCCGCCCTGGATCATGAAGCCGGGGATGACCCGGTGGAAGATCAGGCCGTCATAAAAGCCCTTGTTGGCCAGGGAGATGAAGTTGGCCACCGTGTTGGGAGCCTTGGCGGGGTATAGCTCGCCGGTCATCACAGCGCCGTTTTCCATGGTGATGGTGACAATAGGGTTCGTCATGTCAGACATATCATCGATTCCTTTCTTTTAGGGTGCGGTCAATCTCCCGCTTGGCGTCCCGCTGGGAGGCAGCCGCCCGCTTGTCATAGTTCTTCTTGCCCCGGCACAGGCCGATCTCCAGCTTCACCCGGGAATCCTTAAAATAGACGGACAGGGGCACCAGGGCATAGCCGTCCTGCTTCACCAGGGCATGGAGCTTGCGGATCTCTCGTTTGTGCATCAGCAGCCGCCGGGAGCGCACCGGGTCCCGGTTGAAGATGTTGCCCTTCTCATAGGGGGAGATGTGCATCCCATGGACGAACAGCTCCCCATCCTTTACCGTACAGTAGGCGTCCTTCAAATTCAGCGTTCCGGCCCGGATGGACTTGACCTCCGTGCCCGCAAGCTCGATGCCCGCCTCGTACCGGTCCTCCACGAAGTAGTCGTGGAAGGCCTTGCGGTTCTGGGCCGCGATCTTGATTCCCTTCTTCTCCGTGGGGCTCACCTCTTTCCTGGAAGGTTTTATTATAATACCATATTTTCCCCGCATCTTCAAGAGAAAGTCACAGTTGGCTTTTTCTGGAGGATATGCTATAATAAAGTGATTGAGTATGTCCTGAATATACAAAAAATAGACACAAGGTGGAATGCTATATGAATCAGACTGCGGATCTGACGGAGAAGACCCTCAGCCGGGAGGAAAAGTACCAGGGAAGCTTCCTGAGCCTGCACGTGGACCAGGTGCAGCTGCCGAACGGCAGGACCTCTTTCCGCGAGGTAGTAGAGCATGTGGACGGCGTGGCCATTCTGGCCCTGGACGACCGGAACAATGTGCTCACCGTCACCCAGTACCGCTATGTGATCGGAAAGACGCTGCTGGAGATCCCCGCCGGAAAGCTGGAGCCGGGCGAGGACCCGGTGGCCGGTGCCCTGCGGGAGCTGAAGGAGGAGACCGGTGCCGTGCCGGACACCTTCCTGCCCATGGGCGTGACCCTGCCCTCCCCCGGCTGTCTCAGTGAGCGGCTGTACCTCTTCCTGGCAAAGGGCCTGCACATGGAGTCCCAGCAGTTGGACGAGGATGAATTCTTGAATGTGGAGCGCATTCCCTTCAATGAGATGGTCCACCGCGTCATGGACGGGGAGATCGAGGACAGCAAGACCATCGCCGCCGTGCTGAAGGCAAAAGTGCTTCTGAATCTTTGAGAGGAGACTCTGCCATGAGCGATCCGAAAACCGTCCTGATCGTGGAGGACGAGAAGAATATCGTGGACATCCTGCGGTTCAATCTCCAGCGGGCGGGCTATCAGACGCTGGAGGCCTATGACGGAGAGGACGGCCTGGCTCAGGCGGTATCCGCCAATCCGGACCTGATCCTGCTGGATGTAATGCTGCCCAAGAAAAACGGCTTTGACGTGTGCCGCGCCCTGCGGGATCAGGGCAGCAGCGTTCCCGTCATCATCCTCACCGCCCGGGAGGAGGAGGCGGACAAGGTCCTGGGGCTGGAGATCGGTGCCGACGACTATATCACCAAGCCCTTCTCTATGCGGGAGCTGGTGGCCCGGGTAGGAGCCAACATCCGGCGGACCACCATGACGCCGCCGGCTGCCGCCTCTGCCGCGGCCTCCGCCATGCCCGTGTCCGGGGATTTGTCTATCAATACCGACAGCCACCAGGTCTTCCGGGCCGGTAAGGCCATCGACCTGACCCAGCGGGAGTATGAGCTGCTGACCTTTCTGGCCAGCCATCCCAACAAGGTCTACTCCCGCATCGACCTGATGGAGCAGGTGTGGAACTACGGCTATGTGGGCGACGACGTGCGGACCGTGGACGTGACGGTCCGGCGCCTGCGGGAGAAGATCGAGGCCGACCCCGCCAATCCTGTCTTCATCCTCACCCGCCGGGGCGCCGGCTACTACTTCTCCGTGAAATGACTCCGCCCCCCATTCTCTAAGGAAAGAAGGTGTTCGCCGTGTTCCGCAGCCTGCACATGAAGCTGATGCTGATTCTGCTGCTGCTCATCACCTCGCTGATGGCGGTGGTAGGTGCATTCCTGACCACCAGCGTCTCCAGCTTCTATATCGACACCTTTTACGAGCAGATCAGCGCCGTGTTCAGCGACGACAGCGACGGCTATGTCTCCACCCTCCGGGCCCGGGCGGCCGAACCGGACGGCGCCGCCGGCATCAAGGAGATGCTGGAGGGCCGGGCCGGCTCCCTGGGCATCGACTACCGCACCCGGAACTACTTCATCCTGGATGGGCAGAGCGGCACCTACCTGGACGGGTCTGCAGAGGCGTCAGAGCTCCCCCGGGAGCAGACCGCCAACCTGCTGACCGCCCGGAATGCCGTGGCTCAGGGCGACAGCACCCTGGTGGGAGACCGCAGCGACATCACCGCCGACTATATGGACGCAGCCATCCCCATCATGGGGGGCGGAAACGCCTACATCATTTACATCCTGGACAACAAGGACACAGTGACGGACCTGAACTCCCAGCTCTTCCTCATCATCATGCAGGCGCTGGTGATCGGCCTGCTGATCTCTGTCCTGTTGAGCTTCCTGCTGTCCAAGACCATGGTGGGCCCCATCGAAAAGCTCACCGCCGGGGCAGAGCGGGTGGCCGCGGGAGACTTTGACAGCCAGCTCCCCGTGGAGTCCACTGACGAGATCGGCATCCTCACGGGCACCTTCAACGAGATGGCCGATGTCCTTCAAGCCACGCTGGCCGCCGTGGAGAACGAGCGGAACAAGCTGGACACCCTGTTCCTCCACATGACCGACGGCGTGGTGGCCTTTGACCACGACAGCCTCCTTATCCACTGCAATCCCGCCGCCACCAATATGCTCCATCGCAGTGTGCCGGAGGGCACTACCTACGATACCCTCTTCGGTCAGGTCTATCCCTTCCAGGAGACCCTGGCCCTCCAAAGACCCAACTACGCCGAGGCGGAGATGGAGGTGGGGGACCGGACGCTGGAGCTGTTTCTGGCGCCGTTTTCCGACCAGGCCAGCGGCGGCGTGCTGGTGGTGCTTCATGACGTGACGGAGCAGCACCGCAACGAGGAGCGGCGCAAGGAGTTCGTGGCCAATGTCTCCCACGAGCTGCGCACCCCCCTCACCAACGTCCGCAGCTATGCCGAGACCCTGCGGGACGCGGAGGGAGACATCCCTGTGGAGACCTCCAACAGCTTTCTGGACATCATCATCACGGAGACGGACCGCATGACCCACATTGTTCAGGATCTGCTGACCCTCAGCCGCCTGGATGCGGGCAATGCGGAGCTGGTGCTCTCCCGCTTTCCTTTCGGGGACGCCATTGAGAGCGTCACCCGTGCCAATGCCCTGGCCGCCAAGCAGCACGGGCACACGCTGACCTATACTCCGCCGGAGAGCCTGCCCTTGATCGTGGGGGACCGGAGCCGGCTGGAGCAGGTGATGATGAACGTCATCGGCAATGCCGTCAAATATACGCCCGACGGCGGACACATCACCATCACCGCCGGCTCCACAGAGGCGGAGGTCTGGATGGAGGTCTGCGATGACGGCATCGGCATCCCAGAGAAGGATCGGGACCGGATCTTCGACCGCTTTTATCGGGTGGACAAGGCCCGTTCCCGGGAGTCCGGCGGCACGGGCCTGGGTCTCTCCATCGCCAGGGAGATCGTCCAGCGCCACCACGGCACCATCGCCCTGGCGCCCCACGAGGGCCCCGGCACCACCATCCGGCTGACGCTGCCCATCGGCGGGCCCTCCAACCCCATCTGAGAAAGTCACATCCGCAAAACCGCTGAAAGGAGGCTGCCCATGGATCAAACGGCCCGGCGCAGGCGCCGCAACCTCATCCAGAACATCGCCATCGCGCTTCTGTCCGTCTCGGCGGTGCTCCTGTTCGCCCAGCTGCAGCTGTACAATCTGGGCACGTCGGAGGACCCGCTCTATCTGGAGCGGCTGACCGGCGAGGGCTCACCCTCCCGGCTGCGGGAGTTTCCCGCTCCGGTACGGGTGGTCCTCACGGACTCCTACGGCCGGTATGGCAGCCTGGGCTTCACTACCAACAGTGACGGCTTCTCCGCCCTGGGCCTGCGGGAGGCTCTGGGCTCCGTCCAGCACCTTGCTCCTTCTGCAACGGATGCCTTTCGGGGTGCCCTCTCGGGCCCTTCCATCTATTTTGATTTTTTGAATCCCCTGCCCCTCCAGGTGCTTGCCGAGCTCACCGGTGCAGAGGGCACCGCGTTGGAGGGAAATGCCCGCTGTCTGCTGCTGGCCGCAGGGGCGGACGGCTCCGTCCATCTCTATGTATGGGACGGTGCTGATACCGTCCTCACCGGCACCGTCGCCTCCACCGCCCTCTCCATAGATTCTCTTACAGAGGCAGTGAGCCAGTCCGGCATGGGAAGCGTCTCCTTCGCCTTTGAGGTTGTGGAGATGGAGCCGCTATACGGCAAGCTGTTTCCCCTCTCCATCCTGCCGACGGAGTTACCGCAGCTGCCGGTCCTCTCTGCCGCTTCATCCATCTCCGGCACGGACTGGCTGCTGGCGGCTTTCGGCTTCAACATCAACACGCGGGAGCGCTATGCGGAGGCCGACGGCACGGAGGTCATCACCGAGGTCGAAGCCGATCGCTCCCTTCACATCCGTCCCTCCGGGGAGATCACCTACCGCAGCGGAACAGATGCTACGCTGGAGATCTCCGCACAGGAGGAGGTCCCCACTGCGGCGGAAGCCGTGCTGGGTGCCAGTATCCTGCTGGAACAGCTGACAGAGGACCGCTCCGGCGAGGCAAGGCTGTATCTGGAGTCCGTCAGTCAGGGCGGAGACACCACCCAGCTTCTGTTCGGATATCAGATCGATGGTGTCCCCATTCGCTTCTCCGACGGCGGACACGCCGCCGAGATCACGCTCTCCGGCACCAGCGTCACCCGCCTCACCCTGCGGTTCCGGCAGTACAGCACCGCCGGGGAGACGTCGCTCCTGCTGCCGCTGCGGCAGACGCTGGCCATTGCAGCGGAGCATCCCGGCACAGAGCTGTCTGTGGGCTATGCCGACGGCGGCGGAGACTCGGTATCCGCCAGCTGGCTGGCGGACTGAGTGCAGCGGATACAAGCCGCTCCGGCGGTGGAAAGGAGGTCCGACGGATGGAGAGCTTCCGTCTGAAAAACATCATCATTCTGATCCTGGCTCTGATGAATCTCTGCCTCCTGGGCCTGCTGGGAGTACGGCTGACCACCGGCTATTCCGCCCAGGCAGAGGCCCGTCAGCAGATGGTGCAGCTGTTCGCGGCGGAGGGTGTCTCTCTGGATGACGGCATTATCCCCGGCGCCACACCGCCCGCCGGCCTGACCTTGTCCAGGGACCCGGACGAGGATGAGAAGCTGGCCGGCTTTCTCCTGGGAGATGAGCTGGTCATGTCTGATGGTGGCGGCGGCGTCACCACCTATCAAAGCGAAAACGGCAGCGCCGTCTTCCGGTCCGACGGCACCTTTGACGTGGTGATCGAACAGAGCGGCGAGACAGCGGACGCCCTGTGCCGGGCCTTCTGCCGTGCGTTCCACTACGAAGCCCTCGCCTTCTCCCTGGATGGGGAGGACGGCAGCGCCTCCGCGGTCCAGACCTACGACGGGGCCCCGGTGGTCAACTGCACCGTCTCCTTCTCCATCTCCGGCGGGCGGGTGGCCTCCGTCAGCGGTACCCACCTGCCCCAGGCGGGACAGACCGCCAATGGGAACGGTGCCCTGTCCGCTCTGGATGCCCTCAATGCCTTCCTCGGCACCGTTCAGAGCGGCGCGGTGGTCACTGCCGTGACGGACCTGTACCTCTGTTATGAGCTGCAGAGCACCACAGCCACTCCTATGGCCCTGGTGCCCGCCTGGTGCGTTTCTACGGATACGGCTGATTATTATGTCAACTGCTACACCGGCGCGGTCTCCTCCGGCTGAGTAACTGGAGCCCTGCCGGGCAGATAATTTGTTTCCAAATTTCTCCGCCTGTGCGCCGCGATTCGGCCTGAAGCGGCTGTTTTCAGCCGTCGGCGGCTTTGGAATTTTGACGAATTTTGACGCGGAACCCGTCCGGCTCGCAGGAAGGGTTTGCATTTTGCGCGGGGATATGGTATAGTTTGGGTGTGTGAGCTTCCCCATCCGGAAAATTTCTCCGGTTTCGCAGGTCTTTAGCGGGTATGAAGCGGCACGGGCCGGGCACACTGTTTCATAGAAATTACAGGTGCCGCCACAAAAGAAAGCGCCTTTTGAAGAGAGGGTATCGACTTTGACAAAGTATATTGTACAGGGTGGTCATCCCCTGTTTGGTGAAGTAGAGATCAGCGGCGCCAAAAACGCCGCCGTTGCCATCATTCCCGCCGCTCTGCTGGTGGACGGGGTCTGCCGGATCGAAAATATCCCCCAGATCTCCGATGTGACGCTGTCCCTGAAGATTCTGGAGCATTTGGGTGCCGGCATCCGCGTCATCAACCGCCATACAGTGGAGATCGACGCCAGCCGCATCCGCTCCACCCGAACCTCCTATGAGTTGGCCCGGAAGATGCGGGCCTCCTATTATCTGATTGGTTCTCTCCTGGGCCGCTTCGGCCAGGCGGAGGTCGCCATGCCCGGCGGCTGCAACTTCGGGGTGCGCCCCATCGACCAGCACGTGAAGGGCTTTACCGCGCTTGGCGCCAAGGTCATGGTGGAGGGCGGCTTCATCAACGCTTCCACGGAGACCGGCCGCCTCAAGGGCGCCAACATCTATTTGGATGTGGTCTCCGTGGGCGCTACCATGAATATCATGATGGCCGCCGTCCGGGCGGAAGGCAACACCGTCATCGAGAACGCTGCCAAGGAGCCTCATATCGTGGACCTGGCCAACTTCCTCAACTCGATGGGCGCCAACATCCGGGGTGCCGGCACGGACACCATTAAAATTCAGGGCGTGGACCGCCTGCGGGGCGGCAGCTACGCCATCATTCCCGACCAGATTGAGGCAGGCACCTATATGGCCGCCGTGGCTGCCACCGGCGGCCAGATCCTGGTGAAGAATATCATCCCCAAGCACATGGATTGCATCACCGCCAAGCTGGTGGAGATGGGCGTGGAGGTAGAGGAGCGGGAGGACACCCTTCTGGTCCGCCGCAGCGGCCCCTTGCAGAAGGCCAATGTGAAAACCATGCCCTATCCGGGCTTCCCCACAGATATGCAGCCCCAGATCACCACCGTCCTCTGCCTGGCGGAGGGCACTTCCCTGGTGACGGAGAGCGTCTGGAACAACCGCTACCGCTATGTGGATGAGCTCAAGCGCATGGGCGCCAGCATCCAGGTAGACGACAAGACCGCTGTGGTGGAGGGTGTGGACCATCTCACCGGTGCGCCCATCCAGGCCTGCGATCTGCGGGCCGGCGCGGCATTGGTGATCGCTGCCCTGGCTGCCAAGGGCGAGAGCGAGATCAGCTGCGTACAGTATATCGAGCGGGGCTATGAGGATATCGTCACCAAGCTCCAGGGCCTTGGCGCTTCCATCCGTACCGTGGAGGTCCCCGGTGAGTCCGAGGAGCTGGAGGCTCACATTGGCTGAAACGGGGTACAGGCTTCTCTAGGTTTCCCCCGCTGCCGCGGGGTTATACAATCAAGACATTTCCATAGATCGAGCGATTTTACGTCCGCGATGGAGGATGGCGACTTTCGTCGACGGCCTCCCTTGTGGACGTCTTACTTTTCACCGGAAGAGGTATGTTTTTTGACCACCGTACATACGCTGGCAAGCGGTTCCTCCGGGAACGCGCTGCTGCTCTCCTGCGGGGAGAGCTATATTCTGCTGGATGCGGGCATTTCCTGCCGCCGCATCACTGCCGCTTTGCGGGAGCTGGGCCTGGAGCTCGGAAGCCTCACGGCCATTCTCATCACGCACACCCACGCGGACCACATCTCCGGCCTGCAGACGCTGCTCAAGCGCTGCGCCGCCCCGGTTTTTACCACCGAGCGGGCCGCCCGGGAGCTATCCTGGCGGCTGCCCGGCGCAGAGACACGGCTGGACGCGCTGGACTTCGGCATCCCCCAGTCTATCGGAGAGTTTGCCGTGACGGCATTTCCCACATCCCATGACGCTCCCGGTTCCTGTGGTTTCCGGCTGGACGCCGCCGGCGGCGCCGTCGGTGTCCTGACGGATACCGGCTACGTCACCGACGAGGCTGCCGACATTCTGGAGGGCGTGGATCTGGCGGTGCTGGAGGCCAACCACGACATCGAGACCCTCCGCAGCGGGCCCTACCCCTACTATTTGAAACAGCGGATTCTGGGCGCACAAGGCCATCTCAGCAATGAGGATGCCGCCCGTTTTGCCGCCGTTCTGGCGCAGAGCGGCACATCAGAGATCATCCTGGCCCATCTGAGCCGGGAGAATAATACGCCCGCCATGGCGCAAACTGCCGTAGAACGGGCTCTCTCCGCCGCAGGTGTCTCGCCTCTGCTGTCTGTGGCTCCCAGGGACTGCCTGGGCCCAGCCCACACCGTGAGCAGGAGGTCCGTATGCAGAAGGTGACGATCCTGTGTGTCGGAAAGCTGAAGGAGAAATTTTATATAGACGCCGCGGCGGAGTACGTCAAGCGGCTGTCCCGCTTCTGTAAGCTGGAGCTGGTAGAACTGCCGGAGGAGCGGCTGCCGGAGGACCCCTCCCCCGCCCAGATCGAGGCGGCCCTTTTGAAGGAGGCTGCTGCCATCCGGGCCAAGCTCCCATCCGGCGCCGCCCTGATCGCTCTGTGCGTGGAGGGAGAGCCGCGGTCCAGCGAGGCGCTGGCCCGGCAGATGGCTGCCTGGGCCAGCCAGGGCGTGGGACATCTGGTGTTTCTCATCGGCGGGTCCTTTGGCCTGCACCCCTCCATCAAAGCAGAGGCCAGGCTGCGGCTCTCCATGTCTCCCATGACCTTCCCCCACCATCTGGCCCGGGTGATGGTGCTGGAACAGATCTACCGGGCGTATCAGATCAACGCAGGCACCAAATATCACAAGTAAAGGACGTGGAACTATGACAGAACCGGCAAAGGACTTCTGGGCCCGGGCGGACCGGGACCTGCTGGACCGCTGGCCGAAAGACGAGGCAGGCGCACCGGAACCCGCCGCCAAGCTGGACATCCAGTGGGAGCTAGACAGCCAGGCGGACATCACTGTGTCGTTTTTGGAAAGCTGCGGCATCCCCGCCTTCCAGAATGGGTCCCTGGGCAAGGTGCTGGGAGGCTTCGCCTCCCAGGGAGTAGAGATTTGGGTCCCCGCCTCCCAACTGGAGGAGGCCCAGGCGCTGCTGAACACCCCCGCGGAAATCCCGGAGCAGGACTAATGTCCCGCCTCCGTTCTCAATTTACACAACAGGAGGTATCTCTCGCATGGATTTTATGAAGGAATATGAAAAGTGGCTGGCGAGTCCTGCCCTGTCCGACGCGGAGCGTGCGGAGCTGGAGAGCATCCGAAATGACCCCAAGGAGATTGAGAGCCGGTTCTACGGCCCGCTGGAGTTCGGCACCGCCGGCCTGCGGGGCATCATGGCCGTGGGCCTGCACAACATGAACATCCATGTGATCCGCTGGGCCACCCAGGGCTTTGCCCAGGTCATCTGCGCCGAGGGCGAGGAGGGCAAGCGCCGGGGCGTGGCCATCTGTATGGACTGCCGGAACCACTCCATGGAGTTCGCCCGGGCGGCGGCGGAGGTCTGCGCCGCCAACGGTATCCATGTGCGGATCTTCGAGTCCCTCCGCCCCACGCCGGAGCTGAGCTTCGCCGTGCGGGAGTACCGCTGCCAGGCGGGCATCAATGTCACCGCCAGCCACAATCCGAAGGAGTACAATGGCTACAAGGTCTACTGGGAGGACGGCGCCCAGCTGCCCCCTCACCACGCCGACGCCATCGCCGCTGCTCTGGAACAGATCGACGTCTTCAATGGCATCCGGCGCATGGACTTCGACGAGGCGGTGAAGGCCGGCCTCATTGAGACTATGGGGGAGGAGACGGACCGGAAGTTTATGGCCAACGTCACTGCCATGATTAACGACAAGGAAACCGTGGCCAAGGTGGCGGACACCTTCAAGCTGGTGTACACTCCCTTCCACGGCTGCGGCTACAAGCTGGTGCCGGAGGCATTGCGGACCCTGGGCATCAAGCACCTGATCTGTGAGCCCAAGCAGATGGTGATCGACGGCGACTTCCCCACCGTGGTCTCCCCCAACCCGGAGAACCCGGAGGGCTTCTATCTGGCCATCGACCTGGCCCGGGAGAATGACGTGGACTTCATCCTGGGCACTGACCCGGACAGCGACCGGGTGGGCATCATGATCCGGAACCACAGCGGCGAGTACCGCCCCGTCACCGGAAATCAGACCGGCGTGTTGCTGCTGGACTACCTCATCGGCGCCATGCGCCGCTCCGGCAAAATGCCGGAGAAGCCCGTGGCCCTCAAGACCATCGTCACCACGGAGATGGCCCGGAAGGTGGCTGAGTCCAACGGCGTCACCTGCTACGACACCTTCACTGGCTTCAAGTTCATGGCGGAGAAGAAGAACGCCCTGGAGGCCGCCGGTGAAGGAAAGGTCATCTTCTCCTATGAGGAGAGCTACGGCTACATGCTGGGCGACTACGTCCGGGACAAGGACGCCGTCACCGCCTCCATGCTGCTGACGGAGATGGCCGCCTGGTACGCCGCCCAGGGCATGACGCTGTTCGACGCCCTGGAGAAGCTATACGAGAAGTATGGTCACTACGCCGAAAAGACCTACAACCTGGTGATGCCCGGCCTGGACGGTCTGAAGGATATGGCGCAGCTGATGAAGAATCTCCGGGAGAATCCCCCGGCGGAGATCTCCGGCGTGAAAGTCGTCACCCGGAAGGACTACACCGACGGGTCCGTGGTGGACTGCGCCACCGGTGCGAAGAGCGCCATGGAGCTCTCCGGCTCCAACGTGCTGCGGTTCGAGCTGGCGGACGGCACCACCATTCTGGTGCGACCCTCCGGCACGGAGCCCAAGATCAAGGTGTATATTCTGACCCAGGGCGCGGATTCTGCCGCCTGTGACGCCAATCTGGAGAAGTACGGCCAGTGGGTCAAGACGCTGCAAAAATAAGACGTCCCTTCTTAGTATCCAAACAACGGCGCCCGTTCCTTTCGGAACGGGCGCCGCTTTTTGGGTTTTCAGAACCAGGCCGCCTGCTGCTCCCGGAACCGGGGCTCCGGGCCGTGGGCGTAGGGGTCGTAACGGCCCAGGTTGCAGCCGAACTCCTGGAGACGGGCGATCTGCCCCGTTGCCGTCCAGCGGACCAGGGTCATACCCTCGAACACCTCCCGGCGGCCGTCGTCCATCCGGTTGGCGAAGGTCCACTCCACCACCGTCTGGTCCCCCTTGTGGAAGAACTGGCGGATATCCCACCGCTCCACCGTGCCCCGGCGATTCCACTCGGTGAACCACCAGGCGATCTTGTCCGCGCCGTGGTACTCCGGGCCCCAGCTCTCGATGTACACCGCGTCCGGGGCGAAAAGGTCCCGGATGCCGGTGTCCCGCTTGGTGAGCCACATGTCGAACCATTGGCAGATGGCCGCTTCCCGCTGTTCCATCTGATTGCTCCTTTCCGCTGTATCTGCTCTTATCTATAAGCAAAATGAATTAGGATGCGAGGATGTTCTGAACCTCCGCCAGCAGGGTCTCCCCGTCGTGCAGGGGATAGCCGTCCACCGCAAAGCGCCCCTGACTGCCCACCAGGATGACGGATTCCCCATTGGCACCCAGGAGCATGACGGTATCCGCTTCCAGAGGATATACCCCAACGGGATTCTTCCAGCGGAACCTAGAGGCCCCCCGCATTGTAGCCTCCAGGTCCGCCAGCTGCTCCGGCCGGAGCGACGCCGTCAAATCCCGTCCGTCCTGCCGGACCTCCAGCAGCTGGAAGTCCTCTCCCCCTGCCGGGGCGGGTAGCAGGAAGAAATAGCCAGCCAGGGCTGCCACGGCCACAACACATACCAGCAGAACTTTCCATGTTCTTTTCATATGCGCCCCTTCTTTGTCACTGCTCCGGCAACAGGGCCCAAAGCTGTTCCAGGAGTTCTTCGCCATTGATGAGGGGATACCGTCTGTCACCATCATAAATTACGGCGGTGTCCTCGTCCAGATAGATATGCCATAGCCCCTCACTGTCTCTCCCGTTGATCTCCACACTGCTCTCCGAGAGCCATGGAGAGCAGCCAACACGGTACCCCCTCTTTCCGCGCCCAGCACCAGTCCCTTGATGGCGTCTAAAGTATCCTGATCGATCTGTTCCGTGATGTCCTCTAGTGTCTCCCCTGCTCTGATGAAGCTGATTTCAAAGTCCCCTCCCACCGCAGGGTAGTGCAGGACATACCGTGCGCAGATTCCCACAGTCATGGCCGCCACCGCTGCCACTACCACAACGCACGCCAGCAAAATTTTCCATTTTCTTTTCACAGGCGCATCCCTCCCCTGTCACGGCTCCGGCAGCAGGGCCCAGACCTGTTTCAGCAGCCCTTCGCCGTCAATAATGGGGTAGCCGCCCCTTTGTCCGTCGCAGAGTACGCAAGCTTCGCCGTCCAGCTCAAAGAACCAGGGTCCATGGCTGTCGACGCCTATGATCTGCACCGTGTCCTCCCGCAGCTGCCTTGGAAAGACGTTTCTGCGGTACCCCCTTCTCTCTGCTTGCCGAAGCAGGTCATTGAGGGCGTTACAGGTATTCTGGTCTATCTGACCGGTAATATTCTCCAGCGTCTCTCCCACATTGATATACTGGACTTCGTAGTCCTCCCCTACCGCGGGGCGGGGAAGGAGATACCACGCCGCAGCACATGCTGCCGTCACTGCCACGACGCACGCCAGCAGGATTTTCCACTTCTTTTTCAAGAGAACCGCCCCCTCTCTGGCTCCATCATAAAGGGACCGCCCTGGGCCTGTCAAGGCGGAACGCAGATTTTTCCAACGTTATTCTTGACATATGTTCAAAATCATATATAATGGGCATATGTTCAAAACAAGGGAGGAACACCCATGCCGCGCAGCGCCAAATGCCGCCGGGTCTGCCAGATGCCGGCCCACTGCCGCTTTGCTCCGGAACAGCCCGCCCACGGGGAGGCCGTGGAGCTGACGGTGGAGGAGTATGAGGCGCTGCGGCTGATGGACTACCTGGGCCTGAACCAGGAGGGGGCCGCCGCCCAGATGGGGGTGGCCCGGACCACAGTCCAGCGGATCTACGCCCAGGCCCGGCGGAAGCTGGCGGTCTTTCTGGTGGAGGGCCGTCCACTGCAGATTGGCGGTGGCAGCTACGCCCTCTGTCCCCAGGAAAGTTGCCGGGGCTGCGGCAGGCCCTGCGGCCGGTGTGCCTCCCAAGACGGAAAGGAAGCGTCCTCATGAAAATCGCAGTCACCTATGAAAACGGCCAGGTGTTCCAGCACTTTGGCCACACGGCACAGTTCAAGCTCTATGATGTGGAGAACGGCACCGTAGCCTCCTCCCAGGTGGTGGATACCAATGGCAGCGGACACGGGGCCCTGGCTGGCTTTTTGAAGGACCGTCAGGTGGATGCCCTGATCTGCGGCGGCATCGGCGGTGGGGCCCAGATGGCGTTGGCGGAGGCAGGTATCCGGCTGTACGCCGGCTGCCAGGGCGACGCGGACACCCGGGTGGCAGAACTGCTGGCAGGCACGCTGGTCAGCGCCGATGCAGCCACCTGCGACCATCACCACGGTGAGGAGCACACCTGCGGCGACCATGGCTGCGGCCACCACGAGAGCGGCCATACCTGCGGCCACTGCTGAGACCGGACCGGGAGGGCGAAACGCCCTCCCGGTTTTTGTGCAGCACTTTTTGGAAATATGGGATTCCCTTTCTGCATAGGATGGGAACAGCGGACTTTGACACTTCGCCGGAAAGGATGATCCCCTTGGAGCAATACATGGAACAGCATTATCCCTTCACCCTGCCGCCCCTGCCCTACGGCTATGACGCGCTGGCGCCGGAGCTGATCGAAAAAGTGCTGTATTTCCATCACGACAAGCACTTCGCCGCCTATGTGGACGCTCTGAACCAGCTGCTGGAGCGGACGCCCGCCTATCAGTCCTGGCCGCTTTGGAAGCTGTGCCTAAACTGGGAGGAACTGCCGGATGGCCTGCGACAGGGCGTTCGGAACAACGCCGGAGGCGTCTTTAATCATGACCTGTATTTCCGCACCCTCCACCCCCTGCCGGTCTCCGCCCCGGACACGGCGCTGGAGGGCGCTGTGGTACGGGACTTCGGCGGCATGGCAGGTTTGAAGGAGGCCATGCGCAAGGCGGCCCTGGGGCAATTCGGCTCCGGCTGGGCCTGGCTATCCGCAGACGGCGAGGGGCACCTGGCTGTCCAAAAGACCGCAAACCAGGACACACCGCTGCCCCTGATCCCCTTGCTGTGTTGCGACGTATGGGAGCACGCCTACTATCTCCAATACCAGAATCGCCGGGCGGACTACTTCGAAGCCTGGTGGCGACTGGTGGACTGGCCTGAGGTCTCCCGGCTCTATACCGGCTGCCTGGCCTGCCGTCCGCCCCGGCCCTGATGGAAGATTCCAGAGGCGGCGGCAATCGCCGCCGCTTTTGGAAAACTCCACTGAAATGTCAATAGTAAATGCGAAAAAAATATAAAAATTTATTTTTAGGGCATC
>ERZ894232.143-NODE-143-length-100420-cov-12.791810_pt1 | contig 100420 bp, 93 predicted proteins | sample MGYA00380296_ERZ894232 | MGnify/ENA primary metagenome ERZ894232 (study PRJEB32331, sample SAMN06328433) | human gut metagenome | biome: human gut microbiome; feature: stool | host: Homo sapiens | collected 2014-08-14 ...
CAGCTGGCTAGAGCAGGGGACTCTTAATCCCAAGGTCCAGGGTTCGAATCCCTGACGGTCCACCACATTGCATCCTTTGGACATACGGGCGATTAGCTCAGCTGGCTAGAGCAGGGGACTCTTAATCCCAAGGTCCAGGGTTCGAATCCCTGATCGCCCACCCATTGATTCTTACAGTCCCATTCGGGGCTTTTTTCTTTTATTGATATAGAGTGCCCCGCGATATATGAGTCGTAGAGTACCTCTCGTTATATGGCACGAAACGCATCCGGGATTTAGATGGGCGTCCCGCCCGCGGGCTCCTAATCGCGACGCATCGATGTACCGGTTGCCGGCGTGGTGCATCTTCTCCCACGGTCTTCACCCACGGACTCCCTTTATATCGAGTGAGCGCTTTTCCAACGTTTGGATGCCTTCAAACGTTGGAAAAGCGCTCACTCGGCGTACTTACGTTGGTGAACGTGGGCTGCCCCTATCAGTCTTTAAAGGTGTCAATTCTCAGGTGCGAGCCGATGCTTTCGCGGCGATTGAGCATGGCTCGTAGCATGGCGTGGGCGAGTGCAAGCTGGGATGCCACACGTACCCCTCTGGCTATCGATGACTCGGAGGGGATAACGCAGCCGCGGCATGCCTGGTGGTAGCCGACTTCACGTTGCAGGCATTCTATATCCGCAAGCGCCTCGTTAAGGCCGTCCTCCGTTCGCGTGATCATGGCGTGCTGACCCATGACGTGCCGCATGTCTCGCGTGATGCGGTCCGCATCCGCTGCGCTCAGGGGCGCCGCGCTCATCCTCAGGCCATTGAGCGCCGCGCCGAGGGCTTCCTCGCACGAAGCGTTCAGCGGCCGTTCGTCAGTGCGGGCCGATGTCCCCGCTTCATCCATGCGTGTTTGAGGCATCGCGGCATCATCTCGATCCGTCGAAATGCAGGCCGATGCACACATCTCATCCATGTAGGCATAAGACGTCGCGGTATCCTCCCGCGCCGGAGAAATGCAGGTCGAATCAGCCGTTTCGTCCATGTGGGCATGAAGCATCGCGGCGTCCTTCCGCTGCAGAGAAATGCAGGCCGATGCGCCTACGTCGTCCAAGCGGGCATGAGACGCTTCGGCATCATCTCGACGCGATGATGTTCCGCCCCACGTGCAGCCATGGTTCAGGGGCTGATCGGCGCATGATACCTGCTTGGCGTGACGGGCGGCCGCCTTGCCGGCGATCCTGCCAAACACCAGGCCGTTCGCGCTTGAGAGTCCGCCGATGCGGTCGGCCCCGTGCATGCCGCCCGTGAGCTCTCCGCAAGCGTAGAGCCCCTTGACGCCCGTCCAGGCATTGCGGTCAATGCGAATGCCTCCATTTGCGGCGTGTGCGTACATGGCGATTCGCAGCTCGTCGGTGGGCGCGATGTTCAGGCTCTGCTGCATCCAGGTGGAGAAGGTCTGCACGAATTCCGGGATATTATTGCTGGGGAAGCGGAAACGGACGGGCATGCCGGATGGTCCCGCCGCATCGATTGCGCGGTCGACGCGCTCGTCGTCGAGTCTGCAGGTAAAAGGCCCGTGGCTTGAGCGGGCTTCGAGCAAGTCGGCACGTGCGTCTTCACTGTGTGGGAGGATGCCGCTCGCATCTTCGGGGATGGCGTATCGGAAGGTCTTCTCGTTGAACACGATGCCCCGTACCGGCGACACGAGCCCCGGCATCATCTGCATGAATTCGATATTGACAAGCTCGCAGCCCGCACTCATGGATGACCAACACGTCGGATTCCGTGCACATAAGCCCTCCTCGCGTCATGCATGTGATAGCGTACGCAAGTGCGTGAGTGCCGGCAATCCGCGTTGCGCTGCGCGTGCAAAAAAGCTCACGGACGGTCGCATCGCGCGCGCGAGCGGTGCGTATATGCGATGTCGATGGGGGCCTGGGGTGTGCGCGTGTGCATCCAACCTGGACGCGCCGCGTTCAGCCTGTTACGCGCCTCGGTGCGAGGCCGCGCGGCACTGCGACATCCGCGTCGTGCGGGTGTTCGGCCTTGCGGCATCCGCGTCGCGCGGTCTGCGGAACCAGTCTCCTGCCGTGCATCGCTTCTGCCGCGCATCGTTGAAGACGCATCTCCGCCCGCATGCCACCGGCTCGGCATCTCAGGCTGCGCAGGCTTTGTGGCCGTCGCGCGCAGCGCGGGGGCATGGGATATAGTCTTCTCAACGTACACACCGAATGAGATGGGAAGTGCCCGTCATGAACATCAAAGTCTACGAACTGCGCGACGATGAGCTGAAGGCTTTCGAGCGCGTCGCGGCCTCGCTGCCCGAGGGATGCGAGGTGAGCTGGTCGCCCGCATGTTTGACCCATGAGACCATCGATTCGCTTGATGGTGCCGAGGGCATCGTCATCGTGAACAAGAGCCCGCTCGACGCCGAGATGCTCGAGCTTTTGCACGAGCGCGGTGTCCGCTACATCGCCACGCGCAGCATCGGCTACAACCACATCGACGTCGCCAGCGCCAAGCGGCTGGGCATCCACGTATGCAACACCACCTACCCGCCGTACGGCGTTGCCGAGTTTGCGGTCATGCTCATGCTCATGGCCCTGCGCAAGTACAAGCCCGCAATGTGGCGTCAGCAGGTGAACGACTACTCCCTGGCGGGGTTGCAGGGGCGTGAGCTGCGCACGCTCACCGTGGGCGTCATGGGCACCGGTCGCATCGGTCGCGCCGTCATCGAGTACCTGAGCGGTTTTGGGTGCAAGATTCTGGCGTATGACCCGTACCCCAACGCGGAGTTCGCCGAGCGACGCGGCGTGACGTATGTCGATCTTGACGAGCTGTACGGTGCGAGCGATCTCATCACCGTGCACGTGCCCCTCATGGACGCCACGCGCGGCATTATCGGCGCCGATGCGATTGCCAAGATGCGCGACGGGGTGGTGCTTGTCAACGTGAGCCGTGGCGAGCTCATGGACACCGACGCGCTCATCGAGGGCGTCGAGACCGAGAAGATCGGCGCCCTCGCCATGGACGTGTTCGCCGAGGAGGACGGCATCTATCACGTCAACCGCACGCACGATATTCTCGCCAACCGCAACATGGCCTACCTGCGCCAGTTCCCCAACGTCATCCTGACGCAGCACATCGCGTTCTACACCGATATCGATGTGGACAGCATGGTGGAGCAGGGCATCCGCGGCGTCGTCGACATGGCGGCGGGGGAGTGCGCCACCGAGCTCTAAGGCAAGGATTCCCCCTTACGGTTTTCGTGCCCCTGCACGCCTCCGAATGGCCCTGCTGTTGCCTTTGGAGGTGCGCAGGGGCGTGTATGAGGCTGCTGCATGGGGACGCTCGAAGGCTTCTGCCGAGGTGCTGTGCAGGTGCCCCTCATGACGCAAAAAGGCCGCCGTCCTTGCGGACGACGGCCTTTCTCATGCCGAGCCTTCAGGCGTGCGACGCGAATGCTACTCGTTGATGGCGGCGTTCACGGCGACGGCGCAGGCGACGGTGGCACCGACCATGGGGTTGTTGCCCATGCCGATGAGACCCATCATGTCGACGTGCGCAGGCACGGAGGAGGAACCGGCGAACTGGGCGTCGGAGTGCATGCGGCCCATGGTGTCGGTCATGCCGTAGGAGGCGGGGCCGGCGCCCATGTTGTCCGGGTGCAGGGTGCGGCCGGTGCCGCCACCGGAGGCGACGGAGAAGTACTTCTTGCCGGCCTCGATGCGCTCTTTCTTGTAGGTGCCAGCGACGGGGTGCTGGAAGCGCGTGGGGTTGGTGGAGTTGCCGGTGATGGAGATGTCGACGTTCTCGTGCCACATGACGGCAACGCCCTCGCGGACGTCGTCGCAGCCGTAGCAGTTGACCGCGGCGCGCGGGCCGTCGGAGTACGGGATGGTCTCGACGACCTTGAGCTCGCCCGTGAAGTAGTCGAACTGGGTCTTCACGTAGGTGAAGCCGTTGATGCGGGCGATGATCTGGGCGGCGTCCTTGCCCAGGCCGTTCAGGATGACGCGCAGCGGCGTCTTGCGGGCCTTGTTGGCGTTGAGGGCCAGGCCGATGGCGCCCTCGGCGGCGGCGAAGGACTCGTGGCCGGCGAGGAATGCGAAGCACTCGGTGTCGTCGGACAGGAGCATGGCGCCCAGGTTACCGTGGCCCAGACCGACCTTACGGTCCTCGGCGACGGAGCCCGGAACGGTGAAGGCCTGGATGCCCTCACCGATGATGGCGGCAGCCTCAGAAGCGCTCTTGGCGCCCTTCTTGATGGCCAGCGCGCATCCCAGGGTGTAGGCCCACTCGGCGTTCTGGAATGCGATGGACTGGGTGTTGTGCACGATCTCGCGGGCGTTCACGCCCTTGTCGAGGCAGATCTGCTCGGCTTCCTCGAGGGAGGCGATGCCGTTCTCGGCGAGGCAGGCGTTGATTTTCTCAACGCGGCGCTCGTAACCTTCGAAAGTAACAGCCATTTTCTATCCCTCCCTTTCTACTCGTGAACCGGGAAGACGTTGGCGACCGTGTGGGTCTCCTCGTCGGTGCGCGGGTCGATGTACTTGGCGGCGTTCTCCCACTGGCCGTAGTGGCCCATGGCGCCGGCGATGGCCTCCTCGGGGGTCTTGCCGGCCTTGAGGGCGTCGGTGAACTTGCCGAGGTTCATGAACTCGAACGCGATGATCTCGTTGTTGGCGTTGAGGGCCATGCGGGTCACGTAGCCCTGGGCGAGCTCGAGGTAGCGAGCGCCCTTGGCCTTGGTGCCGAACATGGTGCCGACCTGGGAGCGCAGGCCCTTGCCGAGGTCATCGAGGGAGGCACCGACGGGCAGGCCGCCCTCGGAGAACGCGGTCTGGCTGCGGCCGTAGACGATCTGCAGGAAGATCTCGCGCATGGCCACGTTGATGGCGTCGCAGACGAGGTCGGTGTTGAGGGCCTCGAGGATGGTCTTGCCGGGGAGGATCTCGGAAGCCATGGCGGCGGAGTGGGTCATGCCCGAGCAGCCGATGGTCTCGACGAGGGCCTCCTCGATGATGCCCTCCTTGACGTTAAGCGTGAGCTTGCACGCGCCCTGCTGCGGGGCGCACCAGCCGACACCGTGCGTGAGGCCGGAGATATCCTTGATCTCCTTGGCCTGGACCCACTGGCCCTCCTCCGGGATGGGTGCGGGGCCGTGGTATGCGCCCTTGGCGACGGGGCACATGTTCTCCACTTCCTGTGAGTACTGCATGCCTCTCCTCTCTTTCGTAGTTGGTGCCGGGCGAGCCCGCCGTGCGGCGGCGCGTCCAGGCAAACCTGACATGCAGGTTCATTTTAACCCGTTTTGCGCGAATCGAGAGGGAAAAGCATGATTGAAACGCTCTAATATGGGCGAAGCATGAGCGTTCGCTAAGGTGCCGCCGCGGGGCGAGATGAACCGCGGGCGCGGGGCTGCGCGTGTCCTCGATGCGGCGGGACGTCAGCGGCGCTCCGCCTTCTCCGCACCGTCGCGCGCGTCCCGTGCGGAGCGCACGGGTTTTACCGGGGCGGGCGCGGTGGGGAACTTAAAGGGGACGCCGTCGGCAAGGCGCTGGGTCTTCGCGCGCGTCGAGGTGCCGGAGCGATTGGCGCTCGGCCGCGCGGCGGGTTTGAACTTGACGCCCTCGGGACGCTTGACGCCGCCCCAATCGCCCCGCGCCACGTGGTGAATGTTGTACATGCGGCGATTCCAGCGGTTGTAGATGCTTTCTCCCGTGGTGGAGCGCATGCCCATGCAGGGCGCGGCGATCACGACGGGCAGGAGGTACTCGATGGAGCGCCAGATGGCGAGGCCCGCCGAGAGGTGCCAGCCGAACATGTTCTGGAACAGGTAGGTAAAGCCGACTTCCGCGCCTCCCGCGCCGCCGGGCAGCGGGATGGCGTTCACCAGAAGCTCGACCATGGAGCCCGAGGCGAGGCAGATGAGCAGGTCCGCCTCGAGGCCGAATGAGCGCAAGACGAAGTAGGGCAGGGCGTACATGCAGCCAAGCTGGAGAAGGGTGAGAGTCTCCACCACGGGCAGCACGTGCCAGTTGGAGGCGGCGGAGCGAAACGCCTGCGAGAACGTGGAGACCTGCGTGGTGACGAAGTCGAGGTAGCGCTCGTAGCGCTCCTGGTTGAGGATGTGCAGGGCGCGGCCGATCCTGAGGCCGAGCGCCCCGAGCTTTTGGATGGGGCCCGGCAGCAGGCACAGCAAGAAGACGCCGCCCACCTGCACGAATTTGAAGGCGAACATGAAGATGCCGATGAGGGTGACGTCGAGCCCCAAGATCTTGACGTCCGAGAATGTGGTGAGGAAGTAGTCCCCGCAGAACAGGAGCATGATGGCGGCGAAGATGCCCTCGCCCGCCTCGTACAGGGTGAAGCGCACGAACTGCAGCGCCGACGCGTCGGCCAGGGGGAGGCCCGCGCGGGTCAGGCGATAGATCTGAGAGGGAATGACGCCCGCGCCACCGGGGGTGAGGCGCATGAAGAAGACGCCCGACGCCTCGACGCTCATGAGGTCGCGAAACCCGACGGGGGAGTCGTGGTCCACCACGACGATGGCGGTGTAGGCGAGGATGCCGAACAGGTAATAGCACAAAAAGCAGACGACGCCCGCGATGAGCCAAGCGGGGTTGACGCCGATGAGGGCGCGCACGAAGTCGTCGACCTGACCGCTCACGACCAGGTACGCGACGTAGGCGAGGGACACGAAACCGAGGAAGATGAACGTGGTGCGGACCTGCTTCATCGAGGAGGAGTCCGCCTTGCGGTCCTGGGCGGAAGAGACGTCGCCCACGCTGATCTTGGGCGCGCGGCGCTCACGGCCCGGGGTGCCGCTCTCGCCCTCGACGTTCCCGAGAGCGCCGTCTCGCTCAGGCTCGCGATCGTGTTGTGGCGTCATGCTCTGCCTCCGGGTCATCGATGGGCGCGCATGTGCGCGCATACCCACACAGTGTACCCGGAACAAGGGGATCTGCGCGGCGATTGGCGCGGTGCACAAGATGGATACGTTGCGGCCGGCGATGCCTTGCGGTCGAGGCGTGCTTATCGCGGCATGCGGGTGCGGACCCGGCCCTCGAGCGCGCGGCAGAGGGCGTCGCACGCGAGCGCGATCGCGGCGCTGCAGAGCGTGGCCGCGAGGATCTTGTCCATATTCATGCTGCGCAGGCCGCTGAGCAGAATCGCGCCCAAGCCGCCGGCGTTGATGGTGGCGGCGATGGTGGCGATGCCGACGGTGGAGATGGAGGCGAGGCGCACGCCGGCGATGATGGCGGGAAGGGCGAGGGGGAGCCGCACATCGAGCAGGACCTGCCTCTCGCTGAATCCCATGCCGCGGGCGGCCTCGATGAGGTCGGCATCCACTCCGTGCAGCCCCTCCAGGGCGTTGCGGACGAGCATGAACTGGTTGTAGACCACCATGACCAGGACCGCGCTGGTACTTCCAAGCCCGGTGAACGGGATGAGCAGCGCAAACAGGGCGATGCTGGGAATCGAGTAGACGGCGCCCAGAAGCTCCACCACGGCGTTCGCCAGGCGCTCGCGCCGCAGGCACGCGAGGGTGACGAATGCCGCAAAGACGCAGGATATGCCCATCGTGGCGCCCAAGAGCGCGAGGTGTTCGAGCGTCGCTTCGATGAGCTGGTCGGCGTGGGAGGCCATGTAGGCGAACACGCTCATCTAGCCCCTCCGGCCATCGCGCGTGTAGCCCTGGCACGCGAGCAGTTCGCGCACGAATGGCGTGGCGGGGCGCGCGAGCAGCTCGTCGGGCTCGGCGTATTGCTGGATGCGCCCCTCATCGATGACCAGGACCTTCGTGCCGAGCTTGAGCGCCTCGGTGACGTCGTGCGTCACGAAGATGAAGGTCTTGCCGCTGTTGCGGTGTATGCGCAGGAGCTCGTCTTGCAGGCTGGCGCGGGTGATGGCGTCGATGGCCCCAAAGGGCTCGTCGAGCAGCATGAGGTCGGGGGAGGCCGCGAGGGCGCGCACGAGGCCGACGCGTTGCTGCTGCCCACCCGAGAGTTGGGCGGGGTAGCGGTCCCTAAAGACCGCGGGATCGAGGTGGACCAGGTCCAGCAACTCGTCGACGCGCGCGTCGATGCGGTCGCGGTCCCATCCGAGGATGGCGGGCACGCAGGCGATGTTTTTCGCGACGCTCATGTGCGGGAAGAGCCCCGTCTGCTGGATGACGTAGCCGATGCCGCGGCGCAGGGTGACCGGATCGATGGTGGAAACGTCACGGCCGTTGACGAGCACGGTGCCGGAATCGGGGTCGTGCAGGCGGTTGATGAGCTTGATGAGGGTCGTCTTGCCGCCGCCCGACGTGCCCAGCACGCAGACGAGCTCGCCGGGTTGTATGGTAAGGTTCACGTGGTCGAGCGCCGGCGAGGCCGCGTCTGCGAAGCGCTTGGTCACGTCCTTGAATTCGACTGCCGGGGTCATTGCCGCTCCCGTTCTGCCGCCGCGCTCGCTACAGGGACTCGTAGAAGTCGCGGGCGACATCCTCGTACTCCTCCTTATCGATGTCGACGCGCGCGTTGAGCCGCGTGAGGTCCTCGGTGGTGAGGGCCGCGCTCACGCGGTTGAGCGCCTCGGCGATGGCGGGGTTGGCCTCGAGGACCTCGCTGCGCACGACGGGCGCCACGTTGTAGGGCGGCCAGACGCGCTTGTCGTCCTTGAGCAGGGTGAAGGCGTCGTCGGTGAGCTGCGCCTCGGTGGTGTAGGCGGGCGTGACGTCCATCTCGTCGTTCCTGAGGACCTCGTATTTGAGGCCCTCGTCGAATATGGCGTGCTCCTTCCAGTCGAAGGGGCCGTACGTCGCCTCGAGGGCGGGCAGGCCGTCGGGGCGCTCATCGAATTGCCCCTGGCTCGCAAAGCGCAGCTCGGGGGCGTGCTGCTGAAGATCGGAGATGGTCTCGATGCCGTACTTCTCGGCGACGTCGGTGCGGATGACGAGCCCCTGGCCGTCGGCGGCGGGAGACTGGTCGAGCCACGTGAGGCCGAACTCGCGCGCGTAGGCCTCCTTGACGGTGTCGTAGGCCTCCTGCGGGTCGGTGATGGGGGCCATCTGCAAGACGCTGATGAGGCCGGTGCCGGTGTATTCGGGGTACAGGTCGATGTCCCCGCTGGTGAGCGCCGTGTGGATGAGCGACCCCGATATCTCGAACGAGCGCTTGACTTGGATCCCGGCGCCCTCCAAGGCGAGCGCGTAGAGCTCGGAGAGGATGACGCCCTCGGTGAAGGCCTTCGAGCCGACGGTCACGGCGCCTGTGTTGTTGCCGTCGGTTCCGCAGCCCGCAAGCGCTCCTGTGCCTGTGAGGGAGAGGGCGGCGGCCCCTATGAGGGCGAAAGCGCCGCGGCGGGTGATGGGGGAGTTCATGGACGGTCCTTTCGCAAGGGGTTCAGCGGCGCGCCGCATCCGCCGCGCGCTCGTAACGGCGAACGCGGCGATCGACTGCGGCGAGCGCTCGGTTGACGATGGGGGAGAGGGCGGCGACGGATAGGCCGCCGATCCACAGCAGGTCGGTCCTGAGCGCGCCCAGGCCGGTGTAGATGAGCACGCCCAGGCCGCCCGCGCCGATATAGGCGGCAAGCGATGCGGAGGCGATGACCTCCGTGGCGGCGGTCCGAACGCCCGAGAAGGCGAGGGGGAACGCCAAGGGCGTCTTGATGGAGAAGAAGAGCTGGGCCCTGCTCATGCCCATGCCGCGCGCTGCCTCGGTGATCGCTGGCGGGACGGAGCGAAACGCCACGCAGGTGTTGATGAGGATCGGGGGTATGGCGAGCACGGTGAGGGCGATGACGGCCGGCAGGTCGCCGACGCCCAGAATCGGCACGCAGATGATGAGGACGGCGAGGCTGGGGATGACGCGCAGGACGCCCGTGAGGCCCGTCGCCAGGCGCTCCGCCCAGGGGCGAGCGCTACACAGGATGCCAAGCGGCGCGGCGATGAGAAGCGCGGCCCCCAGGGCAAGGCCGCTGATCCACAGGTGCTCGCCCACGAGCGCGAGCCACTCCGGCCATCGTTCGGCAAAATAACTCACGGCGTCTTCCACCTCAATGTAGGGACAGGCACGAATCTGTGGTGAGGGCTAGGCGGCGAACATGCCATCGAGCGTGCGCCAGGCGAGCTCGGCGCACTTGACGCGCGCGGGCATGTGCGAGATGTCGCGCAGCTGCGCGGCCTCGTCGAGGTCCTCATAATCCTCCTCGGAGAGCTCCTCGCCGCGGATCATCGCAAGGAAGAGCCCACTCAGGCGGCGGGCCTCCTCGACGGTCTCGCCGGTGATGAGGTCGGCCATGATGTCGGCGGATGCCTGGCTGATGGCGCAGCCGTGGCCGGTGAACGCGGCCTCCTCGATCACGTCGCCCTCGACGCGCAGCGTGAGCGTGAGCTCATCGCCGCAGCTGGGGTTGATGCCGTCGTGCGTATGGGTGGGTGCGTCCATCTCGTACTTGTAGTCGGGGTGGGAGCTGTGCTCCATGAAACTTGCGGAGCTGTAGAGGTTGCCCATGGTGGTTTCCTTTCCGGTGCGCGCCGTTTGCGCGCACGAGATCGCCGCGGGTGGGGATTGCGCGTCCGGCGCGTACCCGGCGGTCGCGATGGCTGCGGCGGCTGTCCTGCTCGAGCGCTACGCCCCCACGGGGTGGAACGTGTGCCACACGCGATAGAGCGCCTCGATGAACTGGTCGATGTCGTTCTGGTCGTTATAGAATGCCACGCTCATGCGGCAGCAGGCGAGGTTCTCGACGCCGAGCCACGTGAGCAGCGGCTGCGCGCAGTGGTGTCCGGCGCGGATGCACACGCCGTCCATGTCCATGATGCTCGCGACGTCGTGCGGGTGGATGCCGCGCACGTTGAAGCTGATGGCGCCGTGGTGCTGGTCCCAGTAGATGGAGCCGATGATGTCCACGAAGGGGATCTCGACCATGCGGCTCATGGCATAGTGGACGAGCGCGGCCTCGCGCGCTTTGATGGTCTTGTACCCCACCTTGTTGACCAGGTAGTCGAAGGCGACGCCGGTGGCGTAGATGCCGGCCGCGTCCTGCGTGCCCGCCTCGAACTTCTCGGGGACGGGCGCCCACGTGGCATCCTGCTCGCTCACGGCGTCGATCATCTCGCCGCCCGTGAGGACGGGGTCGGTGCGGTCGAGCAGCTCGGCGCGCCCCCACAGCACGCCCACGCCCATGGGGCCGAGCGCCTTGTGCGCGGAGAACGCGAGGAAGTCCGCCCCGAGCTCATCGACGTCGACGGCCATGTGCGGCACGGACTGCGCGGCGTCGACCACCATGTACGCGCCGTTCGCATGCGCGGCGGCGGACAGCTTGGCGATGGGGTTCTCGACGCCCAGGACGTTGGACACGTGAGCCGCCGCGACGATCTTGGTCTTGGGGCCGATCTTGGCGGCGATCTCCTCGTCGGTGATGCGGCCCGTGCGCGTGGGGTACAGGTATACGAGCTTGGCGCCCGCGGCACGGCAGGCCTGCTGCCAGGGGATCAGGTTCGAGTGGTGCTCCATCACGGTGATGGCGACCTCATCGCCCTCGCTCAGGACATGAGGGGCAAAGCCCTTGGCCACGAGGTTTAAGGCCTCGCTCGTGTTGCGGCAGAACACGACCTCTTTGGAGCGGGCGCGACCGCGCTCGTCCACGGCGCCGAGCAGCTCGGCGATTTGCGCGCGGACCTTGGCGATCGCCCCGGTCGCCTCGACGGATAGGGAGTACAGGCCGCGCAGCGGGTTGGCGTTCATAGTCTCGTAGAAGCGCTTTTGAGCCTCGAGTACGCATGCGGGGCGCTGGGCGGTGGCGCCGCTGTCGAGGAACGCGAGGTCGTCGCGCTCGGACAGCAGGGGGAAGTCGCCCTTGAACGGGTTCAGGCCGATGTCCAGGCGAGGCCAGCCGCGGCTCTGCTCGTCGGACGCGTCGAACACGAACTCGGAGGGAGCCGTGCAGGTATCGCAAGTCACGTTCTCGGTGTCGATCACGCGATCTCCTCCTCAAAATCAGGGATGATCTGGTTGCCCAGACGGATCACATGGGCGCGGATCTCGTCGGTCGGGGCCGTGAGCGCCGCCTCCTCGAGCTTGGCGGAGAGGAACAGCGCCTCGGTCTGCTCCTGCGACAGGCCGCGGCATGCGGCGTAGAAGAGCTGCTCGGGGCGGACGTGGCCGATGGTCGCGCCGTGGTTGCCCGCGACGTCGTCCTCGTCGCACAGGATGGTGGGGATGGTCTTGTTGTCGACCCCGCGCGAGGCCAGCAGCACCGTCTCGCGCTCGTTACCCTCGGCGCCCTTGGCGCCATGGATGAGGTCGATGGTGCCGCGCAGGCATTTCTTGGCGGTGCCGGTGAGCACGCCGTTGGCGTCCATGTTGGAGACGGTCTTCTTGCCGCGATGGCGAATCACGTAGTTGAAGTCGCGTTGGCTGGAGCCGCCGGCCAGGTAGCTCGTGTCGATGTCGATGCGCGAGCGGTCGCCGCGCAGGTCGGCTGCCAAGCCGGTGGCGGCAAAGCGGCCGCCGAGCACCACGTGGCGCACGTTTACGCGGGCGCCCTCGTCCAGCACGAAGCCGGAGTCCTCGACGGCCGTCACGGCGTCGGAGCCCGTCACGTAGACCGTGACGTCCACGCGGGAGCGGGCGCCGGCGAAAACGCGCAGCGTCGAACCCGTGAACGCAGGCTCGCTCGCATCGGAATCCAGGGAGACGGTGAGCGTGAGCGCGGAGTCGGGGGCGGCCACCACGTCGACGCTCGCGCCGGACGCCTCGCCTGCCTGCGCCGTCACGCGGATGCTCGCCTCCTCGGCGGCGCCCTCCTCGGCGGCGAGCACGACGGAGCCGCCCGCGAGGAAGTTCAGGTAGGAGCGGGCGTTGATGCCCACGCCGGTCTCGAAGTCGCGCTGGGCGTCGCCGGCGACCTCGGAGAGCACCGCCGTGCGCTCGGAGGCGGAGAGCGCGGGGGTGTCGAGGTCCGCGGCGCCCTGGTCGACGCCCTGCGCGGCGCGGACGACCGCGCGGGAATCGGCGGCGGCACCTTGCGCGGCACGGGCCTCATCCAGGCGGGCCTGCAGCTCGGCGAGCGCGCCCTCAAAGCTCTTCATGTTATCGGTGAGCGACTCGGCCGCCTCGATCTCGACGCGGCAGCGGCGCTCGAGCCCATCGGGGACCTCGATGTCGACGCTGTTCATCTTGAGCCAGCTCCAGGTGGGGGCGGGCATCGCGGAGGCCTTCTTAATGGTCATGGCATCCATCTTCATTATCCGATCGCCCCTTCCATCTCGAGCTTGATCAGGTTGTTCATCTCGACGGCGTACTCGAGCGGCAGCTCCTTGGACACGGGGTTCGCAAAGCCGTTCACGATCATGGTGCGCGCCTCCTCCTCGGAGATGCCGCGGCTCATGAGGTAGAAGATCTTGTCGTCGCCGATGCGGCCGATGGTGGCCTCGTGGCCGATGTCGACGTTCTTGGCGCGGATGTCCATGGCCGGGATGGTGTCGGAGCGCGAGATGTCGTCGAGCATGAGCGACTGGCAGGAGACGGACGCCGCAGAGCCCTCGGCGGTCGGGGTGGCCACGATGGAGCTGCGGAAGGTCGAGATGCCGCCGCCCTTTGAGATGGACTTGGTCTCCACGGTCGCGGTGGTGTCGGGCGCGCCGAGCACGACCTTGCAGCCGGTGTCGAGGTTCTGGCCGGCGCCCGCGAACGTGATGCCGGTGAAGCTCGAGCGGCTCTTGCGGCCGGAGAGCACGCTCATGGGGTAGAGGTAGCCCACGTGGCTGCCGAAGGAGCCCGAGATCCACTCGATCTCGCCCTCCTCCTCGCAGCGGGCGCGCTTGGTGTTGAGGTTGTACATGTTCTTCGACCAGTTCTCGATGGTCGAGTAGCGCAGGTGCGCGCGCTTGCCCACGAAGAGCTCCACGGCGCCCGCGTGCAGGTTCGCCACGTTGTACTTGGGTGCGGAGCAGCCCTCGATGAAGTGCAGGTCGGCGTCGTCCTCGACGATGATGAGCGTGTGCTCGAACTGGCCGGCGCCCGCGGCGTTCAGGCGGAAGTAGCTCTGCAGGGGGAAGTCGAGCTTGACGCCCTTCGGCACGTAGACGAAGGAGCCGCCGGACCACACAGCGCCGTGCAGGGCCGCGAACTTATGGTCGGTGGGCGGGATGAGCGTCATGAACTTCTCGCGGATCAGGGCCTCCCACTCGGGGACCTGCAGGGCTTCCTCGATGCCGGAGTACACGATGCCCATCTTGGCGGCGGTGTCCTGCATGTTGTGGTAGACCAGCTCGGAGTCGTACTGCGCGCCCACGCCGGCGAGGTAGCTGCGCTCTGCCTCGGGGATGCCCAGGCGCTCGAAGGTGTTCTTGATGTCGTCCGGGACGGAGTCCCAGTCGTTTTTCTGCGACGTGTTGGGCTTGACGTAGGTGACGATGTGGTCCATGTCCAGCCCGTCGATGCCCGGGCCCCAGGTGGGGTTGGGGGTCTTGTGGTAGATCTCGAGCGACTTCAGGCGACGCTCGAGCATCCAGGCGGGCTCGTTCTTGCGCTCGGAGATCTCGCGCACGATCTTGGGCGTGAGGCCGGCGTCGAGGCGCTCGAAGCCCTCCTCGCCGTAGGAGAAGTCGTAGAGGCTGCGGTCGATGTCCGCGACCTCGGTGCGGTTCTTTGCCATGGCGCGCCTCCTACTTCGCGTTCTTCGCGTCGCAGGTGGGGCCCTCGGCATCCAGGACGGAGCGCAGGGACTGCGACATGCCCGCGCCGAGGTTCACCGGGATCGATGCGGCTGCGGCTCGATCGGCCTTGTCGGCCGGCGCGGCCTCGCGCTCGAAGGAGTCGAAGCCGTTCGCGTCGATCCACGGGATGAGCGAGGCGTCGTCCTCGCGCACGATGCGGCCGTTCACCATAACGTGCACGCGGTCGACCTTGAGGTGCTCGAGGATGCGCGTGTTGTGGGTGATGATGACGAGCGAGCCGTCGGTGGAGCGGCGGTAGGCGTCCATGCCACGGGAGACCACGCCGAGGGCGTCGACGTCCAAGCCGGAGTCGGTCTCGTCGAGGATGGCGAGTTTGGGCTGGAGCAGCAGGAGCTGCAGCATCTCGACCTTCTTCTTCTCGCCGCCCGAAAAGCCCACGCCGAGCTCGCGGTTGAGGTAGGCGGTGTCCATGTCGAGCTCCGCGGCGAGCTCCTTGACGCGGCGGCGGAACTCCTTGCCCTTCATCTCCAGGCCGGGACGCCCGGCGATCTGCGCGCGCAGGAAGCTGGACAGCGGCACGCCCGGAATCTCGACTGGGGCCTGGAAGGAGAGGAAGAGGCCGGCGCGCGAGCGCTTGTCGGTGGAGAGGTCGGTGATGTCCGTTCCGTCGAAGGTGATGGTGCCCTGGTTGACGGTGTAGACGGGGTCGCCCATGATCACGTGGCCCATGGTTGACTTGCCGGCGCCGTTGGGGCCCATGAGGACGTGGGTCTCGCCCGCGGCGACGGAGAGGTCGATGCCGTGCAGGATGGTCTTCTCGTCCACCGAGGCGGTGAGGCGCTCGATGTCGAGCAAAGGCGTAGCGCTCATATCAAGTCCTTTCGAGGGGGGGCGCGGCCCGCGCGCCATGCGCAAGAAGCGCGTGCGCTCGGGGCGATCCGCGCTAAACTCTAGAAGTTCACTCGGATTAACGATACGATGATAGCCGATTTTCGCACATATATTCCGACGTTCTCGCTCGCCTCGCGCGCTTCATATCCCATGTTCGCAAGGGGGTCTTCCCATGCTTATCTCGTCCAAGGGCCGCTATGCGCTCAAACTCATGATCTACATCGCCGCCATCGGCGGGGACCCGGCTGCCGGGGCCAAGGCAGCGCCCACGGTCTCCCTGCGAGAGGTGGCCGAGCGCGAGCAGATTTCGCTCAAGTACCTTGAGCAGCTCGTGCGTCCCCTCATGAACGCGGGGTTGCTCCGGAGCGTGCGCGGCAAGGGCGGCGGATACGTGCTGGCCGTTCCCGCGCAGGACATCCGTGCCGGCGATATCCTGCGCGCCGCCGAGGGCGAGCGCTCGACGGTCGCGTGCGAGGGGCTGGAGGGCACGTGCGGAAGGAGCGACCTGTGCTCGACCGTGAAGTTCTGGACCGGCCTCGAGGAGACGATCGAGGCCTATGTTGACGGCGTGACGCTCGCCGAGCTCGCGCACGTGCCCGAGATGTCGCTCGACGTCGCCCCGTGATCGACGCGCCGCCGCTCGACGATGCGGCGGCGCATGACGGTCCCCGTGCGCAAAGTTATGCAGTTCCCGCGCAGGTACGGGGCTTGTGGTAGTATTCATGCCCGTTGGTACCCTCGTCTTGGATGCGCGCTGCACCGGCGGCTTCCCAGTTGGGGGCGAATCGAGGCCATGGGGGAGCGCATCCCCGCGGCCGTAACAAGAAAGGTGAAATCATGACGATTTCCAAGGAGCGCAAGGCGGAGCTCACCGCCAAGTTCGGCAAGAACGCCCAGGACACCGGTAACTCCAAGGTCCAGGTGGCCATCCTGTCCGAGCGCATCAAGGAGCTCACCGAGCACATGAAGTCCCACCAGAAGGACTTCCACACCCGCCGCGGTCTGCTCATGCTCGTCGGTAAGCGTCGTCGTCTCCTCTCCTACATCAAGAAGAACGACATCAACGAGTACCGTGAGCTCATCAAGGAGCTCGGCATCCGCGACAACATCCAGTAAATCGCGCATGGTGGGGGCGTCCTTCTGGGACGCCCCTTTTTCATGTGGGGGAGAGGCAGGTGCCTCGAACCCGGAGCGCATTGGTTTTGCGCTGGGTTGGATGAGGTGCCTGCCAAATATCTCGGATTGAGCTTCGCTTGCTTCATCCACCCAACACTCACATCGACATGCGTCTCCACACGGGGCTGCCGCGCCGCGCGAGCGCCCCGCAGCCGATCGGCGGGAGGGTCCCGCCGACCCTGAGAAGCCCGCGCGCAAGGGGCGCGTGGGGATAGGAGTAAGTAATGACACTCGTAAGCAAGACCTTCGAACTGTTCGGCAAGACGTACGTGCTCGAGGCCGGCGAGCTTGCCAAGCAGGCCACCGGCGCCGCACTCGTCAAGCAGGGCGACTCCACCGTGCTCACCACGGTCGTCGTTTCCAAGGAGCGCAAGAACTACGACTTCTTCCCGCTGACCGTCGACTTCAACGAGAAGATGTACGCCGCCGGCCGCATCCCGGGCGGTTACCTCAAGCGCGAGGGCCGTCCGTCCGAGAAGGCCACCCTCACCGCCCGCATGATTGACCGCCCGATCCGCCCGTCCTTCCCCGACGGCTTCCGCAACGAGGTCCAGGTCGTCGCTACCTCCCTCGTGGCCGACCAGAAGAACCCCGTCGACGTGATCTGCGTTATGGGCGCCTCGCTCGCCATGACCATCGGCGGCGTGCCGTTCGAGGGACCGCTGGCCTGCGTGCGCATCGGCCGCGACAAGGAGACCGGCGAGTTCATCGTCAACCCCACCTATGAGGAGCGCGACGCCTCCGACCTCGACCTCGAGCTCGCGGGCACCCGCGACTTCATCTCCATGGTGGAGGCCGGTGCCGAGGAGGTCTCCGAGGAGGACATGCTCGCCGCGATGCAGTTCGGCCAGGAGGCCATCGGTGCCTTCTGCGATGCCCAGCTAGAGTTCGTGGCCGAGTGGGAGCGGGTCAACGGCGCGATCGTCAAGCGCGAGTACCCGCTCGACGAGCCGAACGAGGAGGTCCACGACCGCATCTTCGCCCACTACGACGAGATGGCCGCCGCCCTGCGCGACGCCGACAAGCTCGCTCGCCAGGACAAGGTCGCCGAGCTCAAGGAGGCCATCAAGGCCGAGTTCACCGAGGAGGAGCAGGCCGCGTGGGAGCGCGAGATCCCGGTGAACCTCAAGAAGCTCGAGAAGACCGCCATGCGCCGCATGGTCGTCGAGACCGGCGAGCGCGTCGACGGCCGTGCCGCCAATGAGATCCGCCCCATCATGGTCAAGGGCGACTACCTGCCCCTGGTTCACGGCTCCGGCCTGTTCCAGCGCGGTCAGACCCAGGTGCTCTCCGTGCTTTCGCTCGGCATGCTCAACGAGGGCCAGCGTCTGGACACCATCGAGCCCGTCGAGGGCAAGCGCTACATGCACCACTACAACTTCCCGCCCTATTGCACGGGTGAGACCGGTCGCATGGGCAGCCCTAAGCGCCGTGAGATCGGCCACGGCAACCTCGCCGAGCGCGCGCTGATCCCCGTGCTGCCCGATGAGAACGAGTTCCCCTACGCCATCCGCGTGGTCTCCGAGGTCATGGAGTCCAACGGCTCTTCGTCCATGGCGTCCACCTGCGGCAGCTGCCTGGCGCTCATGGACGGCGGCGTGCCCATCAAGCGCCCCGTGTCCGGCATCGCCATGGGCCTCATCCAGGAGGAGGGCAAGACCGTCGTCCTGTCCGACATCCAGGGCCTCGAGGACTTCCTGGGCGACATGGACTTCAAGGTCACCGGTACCGAGCGCGGTATCACCGCCCTGCAGATGGACAACAAGGCCACCGGCCTGACGTTCGACATCCTGCGCACTGCCCTTGAGCAGGCCAAGGAGGGCCGTGCGTTCATCCTCGACAAGATGCTTGAGGTCGTCCCCGGCCCGCGCGAGGACACCCGCGCTACCGCGCCCAAGATCCAGAGCATCACCATCCCGACGGAGAACATCCGCGACGTCATCGGAAAGGGCGGCGAGACCATCCGCGGCATCCAGGACGAGACCGGCGCCTCCATCGACATCCACGAGGACGGCACCGTGTACGTCGGTGGCGTGGGCGATTCCGTCGCCGCCGCCATCGAGCGCATCGAGCTCATCGTCAAGGTGCCCGAGGTGGGCGAGGAGTACACCGGTCGCGTGGTCTCCATCCAGCCCTTCGGCGCGTTCGTGAACCTGCTGCCCGGCAAGGACGGCCTGCTGCACATCTCCCGCGTTGCCCAGGGTCGCGTGGAGAAGGTCGAGGACGTCCTCAACGTGGGCGATGAGGTCAAGGTCACGGTTATCGAGATCGACGACCGCGGCAAGATCTCCCTCGATCGCCTTGACAAGCCCGAGGCCCCTGCCGGCTCCGGTTCGGGTGAGGGCCGTGGCGGCGAGCGTCGCGAGCGCGGTGACCGTCCGGGTCGCGGTGCCCGTGACACTGGCGCCCGCGGTTTCGACCGACCTGCGCGCCGTGAGCGCGGTGACCGTCCGCGCCGTCCTGGCGACAACGGCGGTACCGGTCGCGCCCCGCGCCGTCACCACGAGGCGGAGTAACCGTACCTTTCGTGCTGCGCTACAACTAAGTAGCTAAAAGGAAACCCCAGGGCTCGATACCCTGGGGTTTCTTTTGTTAGGTTGGTGAGCGTGGCGACTGTTTTGCCGTCTGGGCGTTTGAGCGCGCTGATTTTTTTCTGCGCTCTCATTATCTTGTTCTTGCGGTCAAAGGTTTCTGAGGCTGATGGCCAAATGGGCTCCGAGGCTTGTGCTTCGGAGCCGTATCGCAGGGATTGGGATGAGGCGCGTGCCATATACACACTTTTGACCTATAAGCCCCATTTTTTGTGATGCACAAAGGATTAGGGTAATTTGATGGCGTCAGCGCTATGTTCGGCATGGATGGAAGATATGACAGGCGTGCTTCCTTGATTTATTTCGTGAGTTTCTCTGCTAGGAGCTTGAGCGCACGCGCATAGCCCTGTAGCCCTTCGCCTGTGACGCGGGCAAAGCAGGCCATACCGGCGTACGATATCTGCCTAAAGTCCTCGCGATCCTCCACGGCGGAGATGTGGACCTCGACAGCGGGAAGTGACACGGCCTTGAGGGCATCGAGGATGGCGACGCTCGTGTGCGTGTACGCGGCCGGGTTGATCACGATGCCGTCCACGGAGCTGTACGCCTCTTGGATGCGGTCGACGATCGCGCCCTCATGGTTTGATTGAAAGACCTCGACGCCGTCAAAACCCAGGTTGCTGGCAGCATCCTGACAGATTTGGACGAGCGTGTCGTAGGTTTCCGTACCGTAGATTCCCGGCTCGCGAATCCCCAACATATTGAGGTTGGGTCCGTTGATGACGAGTGCTTTCATGGTGTTCTCCCTCTTTGAGCTCGTTCTTTCTGATGCATATCCCTCGCAGCGCGGTGAAACGGGCTTGACGCACGTGCGCTTTTTGAAGAGTGCCATCTTGTCGGAAACGTCGGTGAGAGCGTTTTCTCAACAATAAGACTCTCAAGTGGCATGTTCGTCTGCCCGCTCATGCCAAGCGCACCCGATGGCACCGCATCGACTGGAGGTGCGCGTCGCGTGATGGCAGCGCTTGGGTTGGAGGCGTGTGCGGAGTGCCGGCGGCGATTGCGCTGGAGTTGCGTGCGGCGTGAGTCTGGCGAACGGGATGCCGTATGGGACACGATGCACAAAGCCGCGGTCTCGCTTGGGCTTGCGGAGGCGTTACAGCATGGCCGGCAGCGCATCGCGCACGACCGCGGCGGTGCTTGCGGCGCATTCGCGCGACTGCACCACGACGTCCGCCCATGCGCGGTAGAGGGGCAGCCTGCGCTCGGCGAGCGCCTCGACGCCATCGCGCGCGGTGATGGGGCGTCCTTTCTTGGAAAGTTGGTCGATGGGTCGATCCAGCATGACGATGATGCTGTTCTGATGCAGCAGGGCGTAGTTCTCCGAACGCGTGACCACGCCGCCGCCGCACGAGATGACCAGTCCTGATTGCGCGGCAATGCGTCCGAGCACCTCCGTCTCGCGCACACGGAAGGCATCCTCGCCCTGCGTCTCGATGAACTCCGCGCAGCTCATGCCGGCCTCCTCTCCAAAGGCGCGGTCGATGTCGACGTGCGTCCTGTCGAGCAGTTTTGCGAGTTGCTCGCCCACGCGGGTTTTTCCGCAGCCGGGCATGCCGATGAGCGCGACGTTCTGCTCACTGGCGGAGAGGCGCGCCGTCACATCCATGATGCGGGCCATATCGATGCGCTCGCCGGTGTAGCGCTCGACGGCCTGCGCGGCCTGGGCGACGAGCATGAGCAGGCCGCCGGCGTTCGGGACCTCGCGGCGCTCGGCTTCCATCATGAGCGCGGTGCGAGCGGGGTTGTACACGATGTCGATGAGCCCCTCGAGCGCGGGAAGGCTCTCGAGGCTGCAGGGGGCGGCGGGGCACGCGGGGAACATGCCCACGGGAGTGCAATTGAGCGCAAGGGCGGCGTCGGCATGGCGCTTAAGGTTCTCATACGTGTTCTCGCCGCTGCGGTCGATGGACACGGGGCGCATGCCGAGGTCCGCGAGCACCATCATCGCCGTGGATCCCGCACCGCCCGAACCGCCGAACACCACGGCCTTCTTACCCGCAAGATCGATCCCGAGCGACTCGACGAGCACCTTGCAGCCGTAGTAGTCCGTGTTGTCGCCGCGCAGTCGCCCGTCGGCGAGGCGCGTGACGGTGTTGATGTTGCCCATGCGCCGCGCCACCTCTGAAAGCTCGTCCATGTAGGGGACGAGGTCGCGCTTATAGGGGATGGTGACGTTGAAGCCCTCCCATTCATCTGAACGCACGAATGCTTCGAGGTCTTCCGGATCGCGCTCGAACTTGCGGTAGTCGAGTCCGGCGAGCTCGCGGTAGATGGTGGGGGTGTAGCTGTGCCCCAGCACGCGGCCGAGGACTCCGTAGGGGCGCGGGACTTGTTTCATGTTCGTGACCTTTCTTGCGGGCAACATGGGCTGATCCATGCTGCTTGGGGTGGTATGTGAGGGTGGGGGTGAATCTTCTGCGCCCGCTGTCATGTATGAGGAGGGTTGTGTGCATGGGAGAGCGCGTGTGGGATGTGCGGAAGCCGCCATTGCTGGTACGCGCCGACCCCGATAAGGCGGCGAGGTTAGAGGACCTCGGTGTAGCTCCCAAAATAGCGCATCTCGGAGCACACGTCGTCGAGCGAGTCCAAGAGCGTGGCAAAAGCGGGGCTCACCGCAGGGCACGCGAGGTCGAAGTAGAACGTGAACTCGAAGTCGCTGCCCGGCACGGGTCGGCTCTCGAGCTTGACGAGGTCGATGTTGAGGGCGTAGATGCGCTCGAGCACGCGATACAGCGCCCCGGGCTCGCTTTTGAGCGTGAGCTGGATCGATGAGCGGTCGGCGCCGGGGTAGATGGCGGGTTCGCGGGAGATGACCGCGAACCGCGTGTAGTTGGCGTCAGAGTCCTGCACCGCGCGCTCGAGCACCGAAAGCCCGTAGAGTTCGGCGCAGGCGCGCGAGGAGAGCGCGGCGAGGTCCGTCCGGCCCGATGTCGAGACGAGCTCGGCCGCGCGCGCCGTGTTTTCGCACACGGTGGTGCGCACCCCGAGTCGCTCGAGGTACGCGGCGCATTGGTTGAGGGCCTGGCTGTGGGAGACGACTTCCCGGATATCGGCGAGGGTCGCGCCCGGTTTGGCGAGCAGGTTATGGTCGATCTTGAGGCGCACCGCGCGGACGATCGAGCATCCGTGGGAGCCGAGCAGGTCGTACACGGCGTTCACGGAGCCGGCGGTGGAGTTCTCGATGGGTAGCACGCCGAATTCGCAGGCGCCCTCCGTCACCGCGCGGAACACGCCCGCAAAGGTGGGGGAGAACGTGATGCTCGGGACGGAGAAGAGCTTGCATGCGGCGATCTGGCTGTACGCGCCCTCGACGCCTTGGCAGCAGACGGTTGCCCTGGCGGGGAAGGCGGCCTCGAGCGGCAGGAACGAGGCGCGCATCCGATGAGAGGGGCTGTCTTTGCGCGCCGCGTTGATCATGCGGAGCTGCGCGGCCTTGTTCATGCTCATGAGCAGGGAGAAGAGCGCCACGGATTGCTCTTGCAGGCCGTCAGGGGCCTTCGCGGCGACGTCGGCGAGCTTCTCGCGCTCGCGCGCGGGGTCGAAGACGGCCTTGCCCGTCTCGAGTTTGGATTGCGCGACGTCGCGGGCGAGTGCCATGCGACGGCCAAAGAGATCGAGCAGGTGGGTGTCGATCTCGTCGATCTGTGAGCGGACGTCCGTGAGGTCCATGAGGTTCTCCTTGTCGGTGCGCGAGCGCGTAAAAAGAGGCGTCGCCGTCTTTACGCGTCTTCGAGGAGGGCGTCGAGCAGGGCGAGGGCGCAGGCGGCCTCGGCCACGGGCACGGCGCGCGGGACGATGCAGGGGTCGTGCCGGCCGTGGACCACCAGCTCGGCATCGCTGCGCGCCACGAGGTCGACGCTTTGCTGGCGCTGCCCGATCGAGGGGGTGGGCTTGACGGCCATGCGCCACACGACGGGCATTCCGGTGGTGATGCCGCCCAGGATCCCTCCGGCATGGTTGGTCTGGGGGCGGACGGCGTCGCCGTCCATCCGGTAGGGGTCGTTGTTCTGGCTACCGCGCAGGCGGGCGGCGGCCATGCCGGCGCCGAACTCCACGCCCTTGACGGCGGGGATGCCGAACGCGATCTTGGCTATGCGGTTCTCGATGCCATCGAACATGGGGTCGCCGAGCCCCGCGGGAACGCCGTAGGCCACGCACTCGACGATGCCGCCCACGCTGTCCAGGTCGTTTTTGGCGTCCAAGATGCAGGCGCGCATGCGCGTCGCGGCGGAAGCGCTCACGCAGGGCAGCGGGTTTGCGAGAATGGCGTCGAGTTGCACCCGATTGGGCTTCATGGGGTCGAGCGGCGTGTCGCAGATGGGCTCAGGTCCCAGGCCCGCGATGTGCGCGGCGATGCGGATGCCCCGGGCCTCGAGCGCCTGCAGGGCGATGCCGCCCGCGACGCACAGGGGCGCGGTGAGGCGACCGGAGAAGTGCCCGCCGCCCGCAACGTCCTGGTAGCCGCGGTACTTGACGTCCGCGGGCCAGTCCGCATGGCCGGGGCGCGGCTTGCGCCGCAGCTCGTCGTAGTCCCGGCTGCGCGTGTTGCCGTTGCGGATGATCGCCGCGACGGGGGCGCCGTTCGTGTGGCCGTCGGTGATGCCGGCGATGAACTCGGGGGCGTCGGCCTCGCGCCGCGCGGTCGAGGTGGCGCTGCGGCCCGGGGCGCGCCGGTCCAGGAACGCCTGGAGGCGATCGAGGTCGACGGCGATGCCGGCGGGCAGCCCGTCGATCGAGCAGCCGATGGCGGGGGAGTGCGACTGGCCGAAGATGGAGAGGCGCAGCGCGTTGCCGTACACGGATGCCATGGTGCCCCCTTACTCGTCGAAGAGCTCGACGTCGCCGCCGAGCAGGCGGTAATGGTCGAAGAACGCCGGGTAGCTCTTGTTCACGGCCTCGGCGCCCGCGATCTCGACGGGCCCCTCGCAGCGAACGGCGGCGATGGCCGCCATCATGGCGATGCGGTGGTCGTTGTGGCTCTCCACGCGCCCGCCGCTCAGGCGCTCGCGCCCCTCGATGAGAAGGCCGTCGCCATCCACGCGCACGCATGCCCCCAGATTGGCGAGCTCGGCCGCCGTGGTGGCCAGCCGGTCGGATTCCTTGATGCGCAGGCGCGCGCAGCCGGTGAAGCGCGTGGTCCCCTCGGCGCATGCCGCGACGGCGGAGAGCACGGGAACCAGGTCGGGGATGTCGTGCGCGTCGAGCTCGATGCCGTGCAGCCTGTCGGGTCGGATGGTGGCCGCACGTGCGTTGCGCTGCCCCTTGGCCCCAAAGAGCATGAGGGCGGCGCTGATGGCGCGGTCGCCCTGGATGGAGGTTGGGCTCACGCCGCGCACGGTCACGGAGTGGCGCCCGAGCGCTCCCGCGCACAGCCAGAAGGCGGCGTTGGACCAATCGCCCTCGACCGCGATGGTGCCGGGCGTGCGATACCCCTGTCGCGGCACGCGGAACACGGTGAGGGGGATGCCCCCCGGCGTGGCGCCCTCCTCGATGTCGACGGTGACGCCAAACGAGGCGAGCACGTCGATGGTGAGGTCGACGTAGGGGCGGCTCTCGAGCGTGCCCGTGACCGCGATCTCGGTGTCGCCGTCGAGCAGGGGCGCGGCGAGCAGCAGACCGGAGATGTATTGGGAGCTCACGTTCCCAGGGAGCTCGAATCGACCGGCGCGCATGCGGCCCGACGCGCGCAAGGGGAAACCCCCGACGCCCTCGAGCGTGCAGCCGGCGGCGATGAGCTCGTCCGAGAGCGGGGCGATCGGGCGCTCGCCCAGGCGGGCGGCTCCCACGAACGTCGCGTCGGCCCCCAGGGCGCAGGCGACGGGCAGCATGAAGCGCAGGGTGGAGCCCGATTCGCCGCAGTCGAGCGTGGCACCGGCGAGCGCGCGCAGCAGGCCGTGCTCCAGGCTCTTGGGGGCGGGGTGGATCTCGTAGCCGCCCTCGATGAGCGTGATGCGCGCGCCCAGGGCGGTCAGGCAGCGGATGGTGGCGTCGATGTCCGCGCACGTGGTGTCGCACGCCACGCGCGTCACGCCGTTGGCGAGGGCCGCCGCGATGATGATGCGGTGCGCCATCGACTTGGATGCGATGGCCGGTACGGTGCCGGAGAGCGGCTTGGGGTTGATGCGGGCGAGCATCGGTCCTCCTTACGGGCGAGAATTCGGGTCGGCGTCAGGGTCCGTCGCGGGCGCCGGGGCGGTTTGGCAGGCCTCTTCGGCGAGGGCGCGGGTGCAGGCGAGCCCGACCTCGAGGATGCGGTGGAACTCCTCGATCGGCGTGGGGGCGAGCGCCGCGGCGCCGATGCCGCGCGGCACCACGAGGTCGATGGTGTCGCCGGAGCGCTTTTTGTCGTGAAGCGCCTCGCGATACACCTCCCCGGGGTCCGCCTGGAAGGCGAGCGAGAGGCCGTGCGCCGTGAGGAGGCGGGCGATGCGCTCGGGGACGTCCTCGGGGCAGAGCTCGGCGGTCACGCTTGCGCTGGCGATGGCGACCATCCCGATGCCCACGCAGGTGCCGTGCCCCAGGCGGTACCCCTCGGCGGCCTCGATGCCATGTCCGATGCTGTGGCCGAAGTTAAGCAGCTTGCGCAGGCCGCCCTCGCGCTCGTCCTGCTCCACCACCGCGCGCTTGATGTCGATGTTGCGCGCGATGAGCCAGGCGACGCGGGAGAGGTCGCGCTTGAGCAGGTCCGGCGTGAGCGGGGTTCGCTCGAGCTCTTCGAAGAGCTCCGCATCGGCGATGACCACGTGCTTGACGACCTCGCCGCAGCCGTCGGCGAACTGCTCGTCGCTGAGCGTGCCCAGGCAGCCGACGTCGGCGATGACGGCGCGCGGCTGCCAAAAGGCGCCGGCGAGGTTCTTGCCGTTCTCAAGGTCGATGGCGGTCTTGCCGCCCACCGAGGAGTCGACCATGGCGAGAAGCGTGGTGGGGACCTGCACGTAGGCGATGCCGCGCATGTACGTGGCGGCCGCGAAGCCCGCCACATCGCCCACGACGCCCCCGCCGAGCGCGATGATGACGTCGTCGCGCGTGAGGTGCTCATGCGCGGCGCGCTCCAGGATGAGTGAGAGCGTCTCGATGCGCTTGTGCTCCTCGCCCGCCTCGAACGTGACGAGGCAGGCCGTGCATCCGGCCTCGATGAGGCCGTCGAGCACGGGGGCGGCGTAGAGCGGGCCCACGTTCGAGTCGGTCACGACGAGGGCCCGCCGCGCGCGCTCGGCGACGGAGCGCGCGATCCGCCCCACCTGCTCGAGCAGGAAGGTCCCGATGTGCACCTGATAGGGCTGCGCTGTTTGGATGTCGAGCGTGTAGGCGGAAGCTGTCATGTCCTGCGCCTTTCGTTTCGTGGATGGGTGCGGCCCGTCGCCTGCGCATGGGGCGAGCGCCGGGCTCAGGGGGTGAACGTGGTCGCCGTGCGAAGCGTCATGCACGGCGCGGTGCGTCGTCGAGCGCGCGCTTGATGCGATCGCCCTCGGCGAGCAGCCGCTCGAGCCCGTCTCGATCGCCGCTGGCAAGCGCCTGGCGAACGGCCGCGAGGTTGTCGATGAGCGTCTCGATCTCGAAGCCGAGGGCGTCGGCGTCGTCCATCATGAGCTCGGACCACATGTGCGGGTTGAGGTGGGCCACGCGCGTGAGGTCACGGTAGCTGCCGGCCGAGAAGCCGTGGTGCTCCCGCGCGGTGGGGCTCTTGACGTAGGCGTTGCTCACCACGTGCGCGAGCTGGCTCGTAAAGGCGATCACGCGGTCGTGGGCCTGCGGGGTGGTGACGGAATACGATCCGAATCCGCAGGGCTCGAGGAGCTCGTGGATGCGGTCGAGCAGGTCGAGCCGGTCGATATCGTTCGTTGGGGGCGGGGTGAGCACCATGGGCGCCCCGCGGAACAGGTCGGCGCGCGCGTGCGCGAAGCCCGAGAACTCGGTTCCCGCCATGGGATGGGCGCCGCAGAAGGAGAAGCCGTGCTCGGCGGCTAGGTCGAACGCCTCGACGCACACCCGCTCCTTGACGCCGGCGGCGTCGATGACGATGGGCGCCTTACCCTCGTGGGCGAGCCGGCCGAGGATCTCGGCATGGCTGCGGAGCCATTGCAGGCAGGCATCGGGGTACGCGGCGAGCACGACCAGGTCGCACTGCGCGAGGTCCTCGGCTGTGCGCAGCAGCCCGTCGAGGACATCGATGCGGGCGATCGCCAGGGTGTCGGCATCGGTGTCCCATGCGCGCACGCGCCAGCCCGCCGTGGCGTAGGCGCGCGCGAAGCTGCCGCCGATCAGCCCCAGGCCGACGATGCCAACGGCGGGGGAGGATCCCTTCGCGGTCTCGGCAGCGACGCTTTGCGCCTCGACGCCGGAACGCGAGCTCTCTGCCGGTTGCATCTGCTCGTCCATCTGCCCTTACGCCTCCTCGCGTGCCATGTCGGCGACGACCGAGCGGATGGCGCGGATGCGCTCCATGGTGCGATCGAACTGGTCGGGCGTGAGGGCCTGCGCGCCATCGGACCATGCCTCGGCGGGGTTGTCGTGCACCTCGATCTCGAGTGCGTCGGCCCCGGCGGCGCACGCGGCGAGCGCCATGGGCTCGACGTAGCGGGTGTAGCCGGTCGCGTGGCTCGGATCGGCGACCACGGGCAGGTGGGTGAGGTAATGGAGCGCGGGCACCGCGTTGAGGTCGAAGGTGTTGCGCGTGCGCGTCTCGAACGTGCGGATGCCGCGCTCGCAGAGCATGACGTTGTCGTTTCCCTCGCTCATGATGTACTCGGCGGCCATGAGCAGCTCGTCGATGGTCCCGGCGATGCCTCGCTTGAGCAGGATGGGCGTGCTCGTCTTGCCGACCTCCTTGAGGAGGTTGAAGTTCTGCGCGTTGCGGGCGCCGATCTGCATGACGTCGATGCCGCGGTCCACGAAGAGCTCCACGTCGCGGACGTCCATGACCTCGGTGACGATGGGCATGCCGGTCTCGGCTTTTGCCTCGAGCAGCAGGTCGAGGCCGCGCTCGCCCATGCCCTGGTAGGCGTACGGGGAGGTGCGGGGCTTGTAGGCGCCGCCGCGCAGCATGGTCGCGCCGGCCGCCTTGCAGCGGCGGGCGATCTTGATGAGGTTGTCGCCCTCGACCGAGCAGGGGCCCGCTATGACCTGAAACGCGCCGCCGCCGATCTTGATGCCGCCGCCGAAGTCGATCACGGTGTCGGCGGGGTGGAATTTGCGGTTGGCCTTCTTGAAAGGCTCGGAGACGCGCTGGACGCGCTGGACGACGTCCATCGATTCGAGCAGGAACGGGTCGATCTTGGTGGTGTCGCCCACAAGGCCGATGACCGTCTCGTTGGAGCCGCGGCTTACATGGGCGGTGAGGCCCTTGCCCTCGATCCACGAGACGATACTGGAGACGGCCTCGTCCGAGGCGTTTTTGCGCAAGATGGCGATCATGTGCCGGTCCTTTCCGATGCTCGTGCCGGAAGGGTCCCGGCTAGCGACTCGTCATGCTCTTGTTCCTAATGTAGGAGTGTACCCCACCGGCCGTGGCGGGCCGCCTTGCGCGAACAAAGGTAACAAGCGCGACAAATATCGCATCTGCGGGCGGATTCCGCCCGCGTCCACCGTCATGCCACGCTCGACTCGACATACGCCGCTGAGCATATCCGCCGGGCCTTGCGTGCGTTTCGCCCGGGGTGGGAAGTCAAGCGGCGCGCCCGATGCATCAAGCGGCGCGCCTCACGAATCTGAAAGATTCAAATTCACTCGGCGCGATGCGGCGCCCTTGGGTATAATGCTTGCCGTCGCGCGCCATTAGCTCAGTGGATCAGAGCGTCTGCCTCCGGAGCAGAAGGTCGTAGGTTCGAACCCTATATGGCGCACCATTCTAATGCTCCTCGAACCCGCGTATGGGTTCGGGTTTTGGGGTCGCGGGCGCTCGTCGCTCGTGACCTTTCTTTTACGGTGCCTCCGACCGGTCGCGGTCGGGCGTTGTGATGGGAGTCGCATGGACAGCACGAATGCCGACAACCCCTTTGACGAGCGGGGCCTTTCGTTTGCGGAGGTCGAGGAGCGCATCTCCGCGGGCAAGGTGAACGTCAACACGGAGCTCAAGACCAAGTCGGTGCGCGAGCTCGTCATCGAGAACGTGTGCACCCTGTTCAACCTCATCAACGTCGTCCTTGCGGTGCTCGTCATCATCACGGGCGCGTGGAAGAACCTCACGTTTTTGGGCATCGTGTTCCTCAACACGGCAATCGGGATCATCCAGGCCCTGCGCTCCAAGCACATGGTCGACAAGCTGACGCTGCTCGCCTCGAAAAAGGCGGTCGCCGTCCGCGACGGGTCGCTCGTGGAGCTGGACCTCGACCAGATCGTGCTCGATGACGCGATTCGCCTGGGGCGCGGGGACCAGATCCCGGCGGACGCCGTCGTGCTCGAGGGCGAGTGCCATGTCAACGAGAGCCTGCTGACCGGCGAGAGCAACCCCATCCACAAACGGCCCGGCGATGAGCTCATGAGCGGCAGCTTCATCGACGCGGGCCTCGTGGTCGCGCGCGTGGTCCACGTCGGCGCCGACAACTACGTCGCGCGCATCAACAACGAGGCCAAATACGTCAAGAAGGTCAACTCCGAGATCATGAACGCGCTGAACGCCATCGTGCGGTTCGCGAGCGTGCTCATGGTGCCCTTGGGGCTCGCCCTCTTCATCGCGAGCGCGCGCACGTCGTTTACGGCCTGGTGCGACCTTGCCCATGACTCCTCCGCCACGGTGGTGTCCTGGATCGCATCCGGGGAGGCGCAGGCGGCACTCTCCTCGGCGACCCTCTCCACCGTCGGCGCCCTGCTGGGCATGATCCCCCAGGGCCTCGTGCTCCTGACGTCGTCCGTGCTCGCAATCGCCACCATCCGCCTGGCGCGTCGCAAGGTGCTGGCGCAGCAGCTCTACTGCATCGAGACGCTTGCGCGCGTCGACGTGCTGTGTCTGGACAAGACGGGGACCATCACCTCGGGTCACATGGAGGTCGAGGGAACCTACGTCGCGCTTCGCGACGGCTCGGTCGCCCGTAGCGGCGCGGATGAAGATCGGGCGGGTGCGATTTCCTATCGCCGCGAGGACGCCGAGGAGCTCGACCGCGCGCTGTCGGGCATCGCCCGCGCGACGTCCGCCGACGCCAACGAGACGTGCACCGCCCTGCTGCACCACTTCGCGGACGCCCCGCACGTCCCCTCCGCCGTCCGCGCGATCGCGTTCTCGTCGGCAAAGAAGTGGAGTGGCGCGGTGCTCGCGTGCGCTGACGGTGAGGCCTCCTACGTGATGGGGGCCGCCCAGTTCGTGCTGGGCCGCGAGGACTTCCAGCTCTTCGAGGCGAGCGTCAACCGCCTGGCGTCGAGCTGCCGTGTGCTCGTGGTCGCCCGCGTCGACGGGTTCACGGATGAGGGCGACATTGTGGGCGACGCGCGTCCGATCGGCTTCGTGACGATCCGCGACGAGATCCGCCCCTCCGCCGCCGAGACCATCGGGTACTTTCGCGAGCAGGGCGTGACGCTCAACGTCATCTCGGGTGACGACCCGCGCACCGTGTCCTCCATCGCCCGCGTGGTGGGCATTCCCGGCGCCGAGGCGTTCGTGGACGCCACGACGCTCGACACCCCCGCCAAGCTCGATGCCGCCGTCGACCGCTATCACGTGTTCGGCCGCGTCACCCCGCAGCAGAAGCGCGAGCTCGTGGTCGCCCTGCAGCGCCGCGGGCACACGGTCGCCATGACGGGCGACGGCGTGAACGACGTCCTCGCGCTCAAGGAGGCGGATTGCTCCGTGGCCATGGCGGCGGGCTCGGACGCCGCGCGCAACGTCGCCGAGATCGTGCTCGTCGAGAACGACTTCGCCGCCATGCCCGCGGTCGTCGCCGAGGGGCGGCGCTCGATCAACAACCTGCAGCGCTCCGCCGCGCTGTTCCTCACCAAGACGCTCTTCTCCATGGGGCTCGCGGCCATATGCATCGTGGCGCCGCCCTATCCCTTCCAGCCCATCACCATGACGCTCATCAACTTCTTCTGCATCGGCTTTCCGAGCTTCGTGCTCGCGCTCGAGCCCAATCGCGCGCGGGTGCGGGGGAGCTTCTTGGCCAACGTGCTCAAAAAGGCGCTGCCCGCCGCCGTCGGCGTGCTCGCCACCTCGCTGCTGTGCATCCTCGCGGCGGGTGCGTTCGGGTTTGGGCAGGAGCTGCTCTCCACCATGTGCCTCATCACCACGTGCGCCGTGGGCCTGTGCCTGATCTGGCGCATCTCGGTGCCGTTCACGCCGCTGCGCCGCGCGCTCTTTATGTTCGTCGCCGCGGGCCTCGCCGTGGGCGTCACCGTGTTTCCTGGGTTCTTCTCCATCGCCCGCCCCACCATATGGGCGAGCCTGCTCACCGCGGTGTTCTCGCTTGCGGGGTGCGCGATCTTCTATCGCCTGGCGGACGCCATGGAACTATCTTCCGCGCGCTCCGGTCGTCTGGCGACGGGCTTTGGTCGCGGCGTGCGCGTGAGCCTCCGCGGTGGGCGGCGCTCCCGGAGCTCGCGCGTCGACTCGACGGGGAGCTCCGCGCGCCGAGCCATCGAGGCCGCGCGCACGCGCATGGAGCGCCGCGCCACCGCGCGCGAGCTGGCGCGTGCGGAGGAGCACGCCCAGGAGGGGGCGCTCGGCGCTGAAGATCGCGCGGCACGGCCCGATGGCGCTCGTCGGGTTGGCGTGGAGCCTGCCGGCAAGCGCGAGGATGTCCGCAAAAAGCGGTATCGTGTTGAGCAGGCACATGGCGGCATCCGCGTGAAGATGCCCAAGACCACCCGGAAGAAGGACCAGTGATCTGCCCCATCTGCAACTCCACCGCACCCGATGAGTCCACGCACTGCCCCTCGTGCGGCGCCACCCTTACCGGCCCCGACGACGTCTCGCCGGCGCACGACCCCGCATGCGACTCCGTCTCCGAGTTCATCTTCTGCGAGGGCTGCGGCGCCCGCCTGAGTGCCGAGGACCGCACCTGCCCCAAGTGCGGCAGGCCCGCGCCCGGCATTCTCTCCCAGAATTCCGCCGCCCTGGATCTCGCCGCGGGCAAGACGGCGAGCTTCCCGCGCCTGACGTCGGACATGATCGCCGGGGCGGTGCCCGCTCCCGAGGCGGCGAGCGACGCGGGCCCCGTGTTGAGCGCATTTGACGAGGGCGCCACGAGCGTGATCGATTCCGACGAGGTTCGCGCCGCGGTGGATGCGGCCCCTCGTTCGGGTTCCTCCCGCTCGGGCTCCCGGCGCCCCCTTCCCCAGCAGGGCGAGGACGCTTCTGACGGCGCCGACCCCTATGCCAAACCCCGTCGGGGGCGCTGGATCGCCCTGGCGGCGTGCGTCGCGCTCGTCGCGGGCGGCGCATGGTTTATCGGCGCCGACCCCCTCGGCGTGATGCCCGGCTTCTACGCGTCGTTCGAGAGCGCGGCGAGCGACATGTTCCCCAGCCGGCAGGTTCCCGAGGACGACGCCGATGCCGAGGATGCGCCCGCGGATGCCGAGGATGCCGAGTCCGCCGATTCCGCCCAGGTGAACGACTCGACGCTTTCCGAGGCCGAGGCGTACCAGCGCCTGAGCGCCATCTACGGGCGCATCGTGGAGCTGCAAGACCAGATCGGCCCCGTGGTCGAGACCTACAACGGCCAGTACCTCGTCAAGGACGCGTCGCAGCGGCGCGAGGCGTCGCGGGGCGCATATGATCTGAGGGACTCCATTACGGGCGTGCTCGACGACATCGACGCGCTCGTCCTGTCCGACGACACCGCCTATGCGCAGGACGTCGAGCACATGCGGCAGCTCGCGACGTGGACGTACAACCGCGTGGACGTCCTGTGCCGCTCGTGGGACATCAACCTCGCCCTGGGGGAGGACGAGCGGCCCGCCGACCACCAGGACGAGATCTTGGCCCCCCTGCGCCAGGTCGAGAAAGTCGACGGCAAGGCCGTCGATGTGGTCCAGTACGAGCAGAACGTTTCCGCGTGGAAGCCGGTAGAGAAATAAAGCACCCGGCCCGCACGTCCGGTCGCGTGCTACTATGTACCCTGTATGCAACGATGACAGGGGAGGACGCCCATGTTCAATAGGAAGACCCGCACGCCCGAGTACCAGCTCGTCGGTGACGAGACCGCTGTGTTCGAGACCTCGAAGGGCGCCATCCGCGTCGCGCTGGACTGCGAGGGCGCTCCCATCCATGTCGCCAATTTCTGCGAGCTCGCGACCATGGGCTTTTATGATGGCCTCAAGTTCCACCGCTACGTTCCCGGTTTCGTCATCCAGGGCGGCTGCCCCAACACGCGCGACATGACGTGCGAGCAGGTCGCCGCCGGGCTGCCCGGACCGGATGGCCAACCCGGCACCGGTGGCCCCGGCTGGTGCATCAAGGAGGAGTTCTCCACGAACCCCCGCAACAGCCATGTGGACGGCGCGCTCGCCATGGCGCGCTCCATGGACCCCAACTCCGCGGGCTCCCAGTTCTATTTTTGCCTGGGGCCGCAGCACAACCTCGACTCGGGCTATACCGTCTTCGGCTCCACGCTCGAGGGCAAGGACGTCATCTCCGCGCTTCGCGCCGGGGACGAGATCGTGAGCGTCGAGATCGTCCACGAGGCATAGCCGTTCGGGCATCACCCATGTATCGCACGCACAATTAGAGGAGCACACGTGAACACCCAAGTTCTGGATCAGGCGCGCAACGCGTACCGCACCGGTGACTTCGCCGCCGCCGCGCAGTTGTTCGCCGCCGCCAAGGACCCCTCCGAGCTCGCCGGTGAGGCCGACCACCTGCGCGGCAACTCCCTCATGCGCCTGGGCCGCTATTCCGACGCGGTCGAGGCCTACGACGCCGCGCTGCGCGACGACGCCTACGGCAAGCGCGGCGCCCTGCTCACCAACCAGGGCAAGGCGCTCATGTCCTCCGGCGACGTGCGCTCGGCGGTCTCTGCGTTCTCCGCGGCCACGCAGGACGCCAGCTACGCGACCCCCTACAAGGCGTACCTGGGCTTGGGCGACGCGCTCAAGAAGCTCGGCAACCTCACCGAGGCGGGCGTGGCCTACCGCCAGGCTGCCATCGACGGCACCAACCCCGCGCCCGCCGGGGCGCTCGCGAGCCTGGGCGATTGCTTTGTGGGGCTCCAGCGTCCCGAGGACGCCATCGAGTCCTATCGCACCGCCCTCGACTTCGCCGGCCCGCGCGACGACTCGCGCGCCATCAGCGCCGGCCTGGGACAGGCCTACGTCGCCGCCAACCGCTTCACCGACGCGGTGGACGCGTTCAACAACGCCACGGCCGACGGCATCTACCAGCTCACCGGCGACCAGCGCGACGCCTTCGAGCGCGCAAAGGACACGCTGTCCGCCTCCTCGAGCATGGTCGCTTCCACGGGCTCCTATACCACCGGCGTCGACCCGCTCGACCCGTTGGGGCAGTCCGGCAACTTCATGCCCGACCCCTCCGACACGGGCTTTTTCACCCTCTCCGAGCAGGAGATGGTGCAGCAGGACCGCGCCGAGACCAAGGTGCGCCGCAAGCATCGCCACACCGGGCTCAAGGTGTTCATCGTCATCCTGATCGTTCTGCTCATCGTCGGCGGTGGCGCGGCGTTCGCTTACACGCGCGGCTTTGGCATCCCCTCGCAGCAGGACGTGCTTTCCAAGCTGTTCCAGGCCGCGACGGACGGCGCCGACACCGACGAGTACCTCGCCTCGGGTCTCGACGAGAGCCAAAAGGCGGTCATCTCCGCGAGCATCCCGCTCGACGCCACGGCGACCATCGAGGGCATGGACGCGGGCATGAGCGAGACCACCGCCACGGTCAACGTCACCCTCAAGCAGGGCGGCGAGATGACGTACGAGGTCGGTTTTGTGCGCGAGGGCCTCGGGTGGGCCGTCTCGAGCATCTCCACCGACTTCGACGTCGAGACCTCTGCGGAGTAGGAAGATGTGCAAGCCGTGCGTTCCTTGCGGCCGCCGTTCGGCGCGCGGGGCTCGCACGGTACACTTTTGAGAACCGGCACGTTGAGTTTGACGTAGGAGCAGACTTGTTTTCTTTGATGGACATGTTCTTCGGCCAATATGACGGCGATCTGGCGATCGACCTCGGCACGGCCAACACGCTTGTCTCGGTTCGCGGCAAGGGCATCGTCATTCGCGAGCCCTCCGTCGTCGCCATCGACAAGAACGACGAGCGCATCTTGGCCGTCGGCATTGAGGCCAAGCGCATGCTCGGCCGCACGCCTGGCAACATCGTCGCCGTCCGACCGCTCAAGGACGGCGTCATCGCCGATTTCGACGTGACCGAGGCCATGCTGCGCTACTTCATCGACAAGGCGAGCGAGAAGCGCTATCCGTGGACGCCGCGTCCCCGCGTAGTCGTCTGCGTTCCCTCCGGCGTGACGTCCGTCGAGAAGCGCGCCGTCTTCGAGGCGACGATCCAGGCGGGCGCCCGCCAGGCCTACCTCATCGAGGAGCCCATGGCGGCCGCGATCGGCGCCGACCTCCCCGTCGAGGAGCCCACGGGCTCCATGGTTATCGATATCGGCGGCGGCACCACCGAGGTCGCCGTCATCGCCATGGGCGGCATTGTCGTGTCGCAGTCCATACGCATCGCCGGTGACGAATTCGACCAGGCGATCCTGCAGCACGTGCGCGACGCGTACAACCTGGCCATCGGCGAGCGCACGGCCGAGGACATCAAGATCAAGGTGGGATCCGCCGTCCCTCTCAAAGATGAGCTTGACGTCGAGGTCAATGGACGCGATGTGATCAGCGGCCTGCCCAAGACGGTCCGCATCGAGAGCGAGGAGATCCGCCGCGCGCTCAACAAGCCGCTCGACGAGATGACCAAGGCCGTCAAGGACGCGCTCGACGCGACGCCGCCCGACCTCGCCTCCGACCTCATGTACTACGGCATCCTGCTCACGGGCGGCGGCGCCATGCTGCGCGGCCTGGATGTTCGCCTGCGCGATGAGACCGGCGTCGCCGTCAACGTGAGTCCGACCGCCCTGGACAACGTGGTGAACGGCTGCGCCCGCGTGCTCGAGGCCAACGCGTTCGACGGCGGGTTCGTCCAGAGCAACGCCTAACTGCGACGAAAGGGCGTCTTGTGGGAAGCAAACCCAAGTACTCCTCAAACCTGCATAACGCGCGACAATCAACGGGTGGACGCCCGTTGATTGTTTTATGCGTCATCTCCCTTCTGCTGCTCACGTTCTACCTGCGCGAGGGCGATACGGGCCCCATCCATGCCGTGCGCGGGGGCGTCATGACCGTCACCTCGCCCGTGCGCATGCTCGGAAGCGCCGTGGCGGCGCCGTTCGGCGCCCTGGGCAACATCGCCCAGAACGCGACCGCGTCCTCCGAGACGCTCTCCGAGCTCAAGAAGCGCAACGAGGAGCTCACCGCCCAGGTCGCCGAGCTCTCCGAGGCGCAGGAGACCGCCGAGCGCCTCGAGAAGCTCGTGGGCCTTAAGTCGACCTACAGCCTCGAGTCCACGGCCGCGCGTATCATCGGCTCGACGGGTGACGCCTGGACCGACTCCGTGATCATCGACAAGGGCTCCGCCTCGGGGTTCGAGGTCGGGATGCCCGTGTGCAGCTCGGGCGGGGTGATCGGGCAGATCATCGAGGTCTCGGCCAACACGTCGACCGTCCGGCTCATCACCGATGACCAGTCGGGAGTCTCGGCCATGATCCAGGGCTCGCGCGCCCAGGGCGTGCTCCAGGGACAGGCCGACGGGACCCTTCGCCTCGAGTACGTCGTGTCCGACGCCGAAGTGGCGACGGGCGATATCGTCATCACCTCCGGCATCGGCGGCACGTTCCCCAAGGGGCTGCCGCTCGGAACCGTGGCGTCGATCGACCGCGCGCCCAACGCGGTGTACTACACCATCGTCGTGCGCGCGGCGTCCTCGGCGGAAAGCAACGAGGAGGTGCTGGTGATCACCTCGGTCTCGGAGGACCAGATAGCGTCCGACGAGGAGGTCGACTCCGCCAACAGCGCGCCTCAGGGCGGCTCGGACACTCAGGGCGATGCGGGCCAGGACGCAGGCGGTCAAGACGGATCGTCCGGCACTGACGAATAGGGGAGGGCATGGGACTCGAACTCAACAACTCGGGGCGGACGCGCTCTGCTTTCATAGCCACGATCGTCGCATGCGCCGTTTTGCAGGTGGCCCTTGCGCCCCAGATCTCGCTGTTCGGCGGTCGCTTCAACTTCATGCTCGTGCTCACGGCATCGCTCGCCATCTCGGGCGATTCGCGCGCGCTCGTCTACATCGGGTTTTTCTCCGGTTTGTTCTACGACCTGACCACCACCTCGCCGGTGGGCTTCATGGCTTTGCTCCTCGCGGTCATGGGGTACGCCGTCGCGCTGATGTCCCGTGGGCTCTCGTCCGGCCTCGGCATGCAGACGGTCCGTGTGGTCGTGCTCGCCGTGATCGCCGTCAACGTGCTCTACGGCCTCGGCCTCTTCTTCATGGGCATCGAGTCCAACGTTCTCATCTCGGTCGGGGTCCACGGCCTCGCCTCGAGCCTTCTCGACCTGATCGCATGCGTGCCGCTGCTCATCCTGGGCGGCCAGGGCGGCGCCCACGGGCGCTCGGGGCGCGGGCGCCGCGGCCTGTCCTATGGCGGCACGCGGTATAAGGGCCTGAGGTAGGCCATATGAACGCTCAGCTCATCGTCATCATCGCCGGGTGCATTCTCGCCGCGGCGATCATCGGCGCCCTGCTCTTTTTGAGGGGGTATTCGGGCAAGTTCACGTTCGACACGGCGACCGGCACGCGCCCGCGGGCATCCGAGGGCGAGGGGAGCACCTCGGGCGTCAAGTCCAATGGGCGCTTCAAGCTGCTCACGGCCGGCGTGGGCGCCGTGTTCGCGGCGATCGTCGCCAAGCTGTGGAGCATGCAGATGGTCTCCTCGGACCACTACGACGAGCTCGCCGAGAAGAACCGCACGCGCGTGGTCACCACGCCCGCGCCGCGCGGCAGGATCTTGGACCGCAACGGCGAGCCCATCGTCGACAACCGCTCCTCGCTCGCGATCGTCGCCTACCGCGACTTGGCGGAGAACACCGTCGTGGTCCGTCACCTCGCCAACGTGCTGGGCATGCCCTACATGGCGGTGCTGCGCAACATCCAGGACAACACGGAGGGCGCTCAGAGCCAGCACACCATCGCCTCCGACGTGCGCCGCTCGACGATCGGCTACATCATGGAGCACATCGACCAGTTCCCCGGGGTGAGCATCGCCGCGCGCACGGAGCGCTCCTACCCCAACGGCACGCTCGCCTGCCACCTGGTGGGCTACACGGGCACGGTCACCCAGGAGCAGCTGGACACGCAGGACGAGCTGACTGACGAGGAGCGCGCCGGCAAGATCGTGTACCAGTCGGGCGATCAGGTGGGCCAATCCGGCGTCGAGTATTACTACGAGAACCTGTTGCAGGGTATCCGCGGCGAGCAGACGGTGAGGGTCGACGCCGACGGCAACGTGACCGGCCAGGCGGGCGCGGTGCCCGCGAAGCCCGGCAGTGACATCAAGCTCACCATCGACCTCAAGGTCCAGCGCGCATGCGAGGAGGGGCTCGAGAAGGCGTTCGAGGTCGCCGAGAACACCGGCAACAGCCCTTCGGGCGGGTCGTGCGTCTGCATCGACTGCACCAACGGCGAGGTGCTCGGCATGGCGTCCGCGCCCACGTTCGACCCCTCGGTGTTCGTGGGCGGCGTGTCATCCGACGCCTGGAGCCAGCTCAACGACGACGAAGGTGGGCATCCGCTGCTCAACCGCGTCATCGGCGGTCAATACATGTCCGCCTCCACCATCAAGCCCTTCACTTCGCTCGCCGGCATGGAGTACGGCGTCTATACGGCGGCCATGTCCTCCACCTGCACCGGATGGTGGACCGGCCTGGGCGAGGCGTGGGGCAAGAAATGCTGGCTCGAGTCGGGCCACGGGGTGCGCAACCTCGAGACGGGCATCCGCGACTCGTGCGACGTGGTCTTTTACGATCTGGGCAAGAACTTCTTCTACGACGAGGACAACCCCGAGGGCCTGCAGGAGATGTATCGGCGCTGGGGCCTGGGATCGAAGACCGGGATCGACCTTCCCTCCGAGGCGGCGGGCCGCGTGCCCGACTCGGCGTGGAAGGAGGAGTACCGCAAGGACTGGAGCGCCGATCAGCGCGCGTGGAACGCCGGCGACATGACCAACATCGCCATCGGGCAGGGCGATATCCTCGTCACGCCCCTTCAGATGGCCGTCGCGTACTGCGGCCTTGCGATGGGCGGGGTCGAGTGGACGCCCCATGTCCTGCTGTCCGCCGTCGCGCGCGACGGCGAGGGGGACGCGTACGCATACGAGCCCAAGAAGCGCCTCACGGCCAAGATCGAGACGGAGGGCGCGATGGATGTCGTGTATCGCGGCGTTCACTCGATGATCTACGAGGAGTCCCCCGTGACGACCGCGCACTTCACCAACCTTCCCGTCGAGGTCGCCGGCAAATCGGGTACCGGCGAGAAGGACGGCGAGGACCCCTACGGCTGGTTCATCGCGTACGCCCCCTTCGACGACCCCAAATACGTGGTGTGCGCCATGGTCGAGCGCGGCGGCTACGGGTCCACGTGCGCCATGCCCGCGGTGCGCACGGTCCTGGGCGCCCTGTACGACGCACCCGATGACCAGACGTACACGAGCGGCGACAGCACGAGGTAGGTGATTAGCGTGGGTCAGGACACGCTCAAGCGCGTGAACAAGCATATGAGCTCGGACAAGGGCGGGTTTCGGCAAAAGGTGAGCATCCCGGTGCTCGTGGCGTGGGTGTGCCTGATCGCGTACGGCGCGCTGGTGATATGGACCGCCTCGCTCACCATCGAGGAGGCCTCGTTCTCGCGCCAGCTCGTCGGCATCGGCCTGGGCGCCGTGCTGGCGTTCCTGTGCTGGAGGCGGGATTTCTCCGGCTTGGCGGGCATGACGACCGTGCTGCTGGTGCTCGATCTGATCGTGCTGTTCAGCCCCTATATCCCCGGCTTGTCGTATAACGCCAAGGGCATGACGGGCTGGATCAAAATCCCCCTCATCGGCCTCACCTTTCAGCCGGTCGAGCTCGCCAAGCTCATCACGATCTTCTTCATGGCGTCGCTCGGGGCGCAGTACAACGGGCGGATCGACAGCGTGCGCGAATATGTCAAGCTCTGCGGGATGCTCGCGATCCCCTTTGGGGCCGCCGTCGTCGCGGGCGACCTGGGCAGCGGACTCGTCGTGTTCTTTTCCGGCGCCTGCATCATCATGATGAGCGGTCCCAAGAAGGAATGGGTGCTCTGCACGATCGCCGTGCTGGTGGGCGCCGTCTCGGTGGTGCTGGCCCTCGACTCGGTCCTCGACGGCGTCCTGGGAAAAGACGTGCTGCTCAAGCAGTACCAGATGAACCGTCTCCTCGTCTTCATCGATCCCGAGTCCGACACGTCCGACGCCGGCTACAACGTCTTGCAGTCGCTGATCGCCGTGGGCTCCGGCGGCTTTTTCGGCAAGGGCATCGGCAATGCCTCGCAAAGCGGCGCGGGGTTTCTGCCGGAGGCGCACACCGACTTCGTGTTCGCGCTCCTCAGTGAGGAGTTCGGGTTTTTGGGCGCCTTGATCCTCCTCGCGCTGTTCGCTCTCCTGATCTTCTCCGCCATCCGCGTGGCGCACCAGTCCGACTCGCTGTTCTTGCAGCTTGCCTGCATCGGCATCGTGGGCATGTGGACGTTTCAGCTGCTCGAGGAGGTGGGCATGTGCATCGGCCTCATGCCCGTCACGGGCATCCCGCTGCCCTTTATCAGCTTCGGCTCATCGTCTATGCTGATGCAGTGCGCGGCGTTCGGCATCGTGCAGTCGATTTGGCGCTCGCGCGGCAAGGTCGCATGACCGATTGCGGTGGGCGCGCCGCCTAACGCGGGCCGTATGCCCGCATCTCGTACACGTTTGCGACCGTCGCCCGTCGGGATGCGGGCGCGGTGAGGAGGGCATGCATGGGCATCTCCCTGGATTCGATTCTCAACACAGTCAAGCTCGGCGCGTCGGTGCGCGGCGAGATGGACGCTGCGATCCGCGTGGGCGTGTACGTGGATGCGACCGCCACCCCGTTTCTCATCGAGACGGTGCGCGACGCCTTCGTCCCGCAGACGACCTCGGCGCTCGTGCGCGTGGAGCGCCTGGGGTCTCTTCCGGCAACCGCCAAGCCCGATACCGACATCGCCATCGTGCTCTCCTGCGGCAGCCCCGTGTTGCAGGCGCGCGTGCAGGAGCTCGTTGTGTGCGGGCCTCCGGTCGTGGTGCTGGCCGAGTCGAGCGTCGAGGTCCCTTTCATCGAGCGGGATAGCCGCATGCTCGGGCTGGTCGCCGCGACGGACAAGGTGCACCTCCTTGCGTCGCTCGCGCGCTGGATCTTGGAGCGCACCGACAAGCAGACCGCCTTCGCCGCCAACTTTCCGTTCATGCGCATCGCCGCCGCCAACCGCATCATCGCCTCGACCTCTCTTGGCAACCTCGCGACGGGGGCGCTGTTCTTCGTGCCCGGTGCGGACTTTCCGGTGATGACCCTCGCGCAGCTCGGGATGATGCTGCGCCTCGCGGCGGTTTTCGGTAAGCCCTTGCGTCCCGAGCGCGCCTATGAGGCGGTCGCGATCCTCGCGGCGGCCTGCGCCATGCGCGCCGGGGCCCGCATGGCCTCTCGCCGGGCGGGGCGTCTCGGTTTCGTTCCCAAGGCCCTCATCGGCGGGGCCGGGACCTATGCCCTTGGACGCGCCCTGGCCTGGTGGTACGCGAGCGATGTCAGCTACGACCGCGCGAATCGATTCATCCGCGCCGCGTGCACCCGGCGGCATGCGTAAAAGGCGCCCGCACGGCTGCGCCCGCGCGCGTTGCGCCTTCGTCCCCGCGGGCCGCGTCGCGCACGGGGCATGCGCCTCCTTTGCACCTCAACGACCGATTGGAGTTCGACGCCCATGAGAGCCGTCTACGAAAATCGCTTCTCGGAGCTCGAGCCGTTGCTCGCGCGCGTGGAGAAGCCAACGCGCTACATCGACCACGAGTGGGGCGCGCTCTATAAGCCCGAGGCGGAGCACCGATGCGTGCTCATCTACCCCGATGTGTACGAGGTCGGCCTTCCCAATCAGGGCATCGCCATCCTCTACCGCAATCTCAACGAGACGCCGGGGCTGTCCTGCGAGCGCGGGTACATCCCTTGGATCGACATGGCGGACGCCATGCGCGAGGCCGGCGTGCCGCTGCTGTCGCTCGAGGGCGCGGCGCCCATCGCCTCGTTCGATGTGGTGGGCTTTCACGTCCCGCACGAGATGGCGTGCACCAACTACCTCGAGGGCCTGGACCTCGCGGGCATCCCGCTGCACGCGTCCGATCGAGGCGAGGACGACCCCATCGTGATCTGCGGCGGCCCATCCGTCTACAACCCCGAGCCCATCGCGCCGTTCTTCGACGTCGTGCTCATCGGCGAGGGCGAGGAGCAGCTCGTCGAGTTCTGCCAACGCCATCGCGAGCTGCGCGACGCGGGCGTCCCCCGCGCCGAGATGCTGCGCGAGCTTTCCAAGGTGGGCGGCGCCTACGTGCCCTCGCTCTACGAGGTTCGCCACGACGAGCCCTGTTCCAAGCACGGGTACACGGTCCCGCGCGACGGCGAGGATGTCCCGCCGGTCGTGTACAAGCGCGTGGTCAAGGACTTCGGTGCCACCAACCCGGTCCCGCAGAGCATCGTGCCCTACGCCCAGATCGTCCAGGACCGCCTGTGCATCGAGGTGCTGCGCGGCTGCGCGCGCGGCTGCCGCTTCTGCCAGGCCGGCATGACGTACCGGCCGGTGCGCGAGCGCTCCGCCGACCAGGTGGTCTCCGCCGTCACGAGCGGCCTTGCCTCCATGGGCTATGACGAGGTCTCCTTGAACTCCCTTTCCTCCACCGACCACTCCAAGTGCGCCGAGATCCTCAACCGGCTCAACAGGCGCCTGGGCGACACCGGCATCGCCATCAACGTCCCATCGCAGCGCCTCGACTCCTTCGGGGTCGACATGGCCGCCGCCGTGGCGGGGGAGAAGAAGGGCGGGCTCACCTTCGCCCCCGAGGCCGGCAGCCAGCGCCTGCGCGACGTGATCAACAAGAACGTGACCGAGGAGGACCTCGAGCGCGCCATCCGCGCGGCGTTCGAGCAGGGCTGGCGCCGCGTCAAGCTCTACTTCATGATGGGTCTGCCGGGCGAGACGGACGAGGACATCGTCGCCATCGCGAACCTCGCCGACCACACTCTCGAGGTCGCGCGCGAGGTCGTGCCCAAGGAGCAGCGCGGAGGTATCTCCGTCTCCGTCTCGGTCTCGGTGTTCATCCCCAAGGCCCAGACGCCGTTCCAGTGGTGCGGCCAGACTCCCAAGGACGAGGTGAAGCGCCGCCAGCAGCTCCTGCTGCACAGCGTGCGCAACCGCGCGGTGCGCGTGCACTACCACGACGCCGAGACCTCGCTCATCGAGGCGGTCATGAGCAGGGGAGGGCGCGACATCGCGCCGCTCATCGAGGCCGCGTGGCGTCGCGGCCAGCGCTTCGACGCCTGGACCGAGCAGTTCAGCCTCGACCGCTGGGAGGAGGCCGCGCGGGAATGCGGGCTCGACCTGCGCGAGATCGCGCAGACCCCCTACGAGCTCGACTGGCGTCTTCCCTGGGAGCACGTGAGCCCCGGGGTGTCGCGCGGATTCCTGCTGCGCGAGTACCGCCGCTCGCTTGAGGGCGTGACGACGCCCGACTGCACCCGCACGTCCTGCACGGGCTGCGGTATCTGCCCGACCCTGCACGCCGAGAACGTCCTGGTAGGTGAGCGCTCATGACGAATGTGACCGAACCCACGCTCTTTCGCCTGCGCGTGGCCTATCCCAAGCTGGGACGTCTCAAGTACCTCGGACACTTGGAGCTGATCCACACCGTGGAGCAGATCGTGCGCCGCGCCAAGCTGCCCTATGCGGTCACGCAGGGCTTCTCGCCGCACATGCGCATCGCCTACACCTCCGCGCTGCCGGTGGGCACCTCCTCCACCGCCGAGTACTTCGACGTGTATTTGACTGAGCTCGTTCCCGCCGAGCAGGCCCTTTGCCAGCTGCAGGCGGCGGCGCCCGTCGACATGCGGCCCCTGGCCGCCGGCTATGTCGAGCTTCGCCGCCCGGCGCTCACCGCCGAGATCGACGAGGTGCACTATCTGCTCGAGCTGATCGTCGCACCGGGCGCCTCCGTCGCGGAAGGAGAGCTCGCGCAGGTCCTCTCCGGCTGGCTCGAGCACGGTGCCGTCATACCGTATCGTCGCGGCAAGAAGAGCAAATCGCTCGACATCGCCCATGTTCTCAAGGGGGCCCGTCATGCCGTCGCACCCGACGGGAACATCTGGCTTGAGCTCGCCACACGCTGCGACAACGACGGGTCCCTGCGGCCGGAGATCCTCATCGCCGCCCTCGACCAGGCCCTGCGCGGTCTCGACCCGGGCGTTGGCGAGGAGATCGTCTCGACGGGGATCCAGCGGCTCACGGTGTTCTCGAGCTATCTCGTGGAACGTTGCTCCCAGCGGATCGCATGCGACGGCGGCGGCGTCTCGTACCCCCTGGGGCGCGAGCTCTGCGCCCCCTCGGGCAGCCTTGCCGCGCGCGTGCGCGTGGACGCTTTGTCGAACCTGTGAATATGCTGGGAAAACGTTGAAGTAATCCGTTGACGCACCATAATCGTCCTGATACCATATCCGACTGTTGCACAACTGATGCATGAAGGGCAAGAACATGTACGCAATCGTTTCCACGGGCGGCAAGCAGTATAAAGTCGCCACCGATGACGTCATCACCGTCGAGAAGATCGAGGGCGAGGCCGGTTCCAAGGTCGAGCTCGAGGTCATCTTCCTCAACGATGGCAAGAAGATCGTCACGGATCCTGCCAAGCTCGCCAAGGCTAAGGTCACTGCTGAGATCCTGGAGCAGTTCAAGGGCGAGAAGCAGCTCGTCTACAAGTTCCACAAGCGCAAGCGCTATCACCGTCTCAAGGGCCACCGTCAGCAGCTCACCAAGCTGAAGATCACCAAGGTCCAGGCCACGTCCCGTGCCGCCAAGAAGACCACCAAGGTCGAGGAGCCCGAGGCTCCCGTCGCCGAGTAGACGCACCATTTGTAAGTAGTTAGAGAGCAGGTACCTGACATGGCACACAAAAAAGGTCTCGGTTCCTCCCGCAATGGTCGCGACTCCCGCGGCCAGCGTCTGGGCACCAAGCGTTTTGACGGTCAGACCGTGAAGGCCGGCGAGGTTCTCGTCCGCCAGAACGGCACCCACATCCACCCCGGCGAGAACGTCGGCCGTGGCAAGGACGACACCCTCTTCGCGCTCGTCGAGGGCAAGGTCAAGTTCACCAAGGGTCTCAAGCACCGCGTGAACGTGTACCCCGCAGTCGAGGCGTAAATCACCCTTTTTGCATTCGCATCATTCGAGACCCTCTGGGCATGCGCTCGGAGGGTCTCTCTGTGTGTAAATTGGGGACGGACCCCAAATTGCACATGGGCCTTTGGTAAGGTAGATGCCGAATTACGCTCCGCATCCATGTGCAATTTGGGGTCCGTCCCCAATTTACACATGCGCTCGCGCACCGATCTGATTCTACGTTTGAGGAGGGGCATCGTGTCCCAGTTCACCGATATCTGCCGCATCAACGTCAAGGGCGGCGACGGCGGCGCCGGCTGCATGTCGTTTCGGCGCGAGGCCTTCGTCCCCAAGGGCGGGCCGGACGGCGGTGACGGCGGTCACGGCGGCGACGTCGTGATCCAGGCGGATGCGCAGCTCTCGTCGCTCATCGACTACCGATTCAAGCATCACTTCCGCGCCGAGGCGGGCACGCACGGCAAGGGCGCCAAGAAAGACGGCGCCGATGGCAGGGACCTCGTGCTCAAGGTCCCCATGGGCACGGTGATCCGCGAGCTCGACAGTTCCACCATGGAGCCGCGCTACGAGATCGCCGACCTCACGCACGACGGCGAGCGCGTCGTGGTGGCGCCCGGTGGAACGGGCGGCCTGGGCAATCCCCATTTCGTGACCTCGACGCGCCGCGCCCCCGCCTTTGCCCAAAAGGGCGAGCCGGCCATCGAGCATTGGATCGAGCTCGAGATGAAGCTCATGGCTGACGCGGCCCTCGTCGGGTTCCCCAGCGTCGGCAAGTCCTCCCTCATCGCGCGCATGAGCGCCGCCCGCCCCAAGATCGCCGACTACCCGTTCACCACGCTCGTCCCCAATCTCGGCATGGTCCGAGCGGGGGAGTACTCCTATGTGGTCGCCGATGTCCCCGGTCTCATCGAGGGCGCCGCGGAGGGCAAGGGCCTGGGCCATCAGTTCCTGCGCCATGTGGAGCGCACGGCGCTCATCTTGCACGTGGTGGACATCACGGGCAGCTACGAAGGGCGCGATCCGCTCGAGGACTACCGCATCATCAACGACGAGCTGCGCCGCTACGCCTCCGAGCTCGCCGATCGCCCGCAGATCGTCGTGGCGAACAAATGCGACGCGTCCGGCGTCTCCGATCGCGTCCAGGCCCTCAAGATGGCCGCCCTCGCCGACGGTCACGAGTTCTTCGCGGTCTCCGCGCTGACCGGCGCGGGCCTGCAGACCCTCATGCTCGCCTGCGGTGAGCGCGTGAGCGAGCTTCGCCGCGCGATCGCCGAGGAACAGGCCGCCGCCCCCGCATTTGACGAGGAGAAGTGGGAGCGCGCCCGCAAGGCCCGTGACAAGCGCTTCGACGTGGTCATGGAGGAGCCCGGCGCCTGGCGCGTCCACGGCACGAACGTGGAGCGCATGGTGGTGCAGACCGATTGGGAGAACGAGGAGGCCATCATCTACCTCCAGCACCGCATGGCGCGCATGGGCGTCGACGACGCGCTCGTGAAGGCCGGTTGTCGAAACGGCGACGAGGTGCGCATCCTCGGGTACGCCTTCGACTTCGAGGGAATCGAGGAGGACGTCGAAGATGAGCCGGACCTCGACGAGCTCGAGGGCGTCTTCGAAGCCGTCGAGCTCGACGCCGGCGATTGTGCTGTCGATGAAGGGCCGCGCGACGAGCCGGGGCGCGCGGACTGCGCGCAGGGGGAGTAGGCGATGCCGAGCGCTTCGCGTCGCCTGCTGCCCGCGCTGGGATCCGATCCCGCGAGGACGTATCGCCTGGGCATCATGGGCGGCACGTTCGACCCCATCCACTACGGGCATCTCGTCACCGCCGAGCAGGCGCGCGAGGCGCTCGACCTCGACCTGGTGCTCTTCATGCCCGCCGGATCGCCCGCGTTCAAGCAGGACCAACGGGTGAGCGACCCCGAGGACCGCTATGCCATGACGGTGTTGGCGACCGCCGCGAACGCCGCGTTCTACGCGAGCAGGTTCGAGATCGATCGCCCCGGCATCACGTACACGGTCGACACGCTCGGCGACCTTCGGTCCCATTATCCGGACAACGTCGAGCTCTACTTCATCACCGGGGCGGACGCCATCATGGATATCCTCGCCTGGCACGACGCCGAGCGCCTGGCGTCTCTCGCCACGCTCATCGCGGCCACGCGCCCCGGATATGACATCGATACGGCGAAGGCCCGCATCGCCGCCTCCGGAATCGATTTCGACGTGCGCTACATCGAGATTCCCGCGCTCGCCATCAGCTCGTCGAGCATTCGCGATCTGGTCGCCGCCGGCAAGAGCCCTCGGTACCTCACGAGCGAGTCGGTGATGGGATATATCCACAAGAACGGCCTGTATCTTCGAGAGGGTGAATGAGCATGGCGTTGTCCGATGAGCAGATCGCTGTCCTGCAGGATGTGCAGGAGATGCTCCAGGTTCGCATGAGGGAGCTGCCGAGGCGCTATCAGCACTCGCTCGGCGTCGCGCGCACGGCGGTCGAGTTGGCCCGTGCATACGGGGTCGATGAGTATCACGCCGCGCTTGCGGGCCTGGTGCACGATTGGGACAAGGTGCTCGACGACCATGAGCTGCTCGCCCGCGCCGCCCAATACGGGGTGCGCGTGAGCGGCTCGCCCACGCTCGCCGCCGGTTTGCTGCACGGTCCCGTGGCGGCCCATGAGCTCCCCCATATCTTCGAGGGCATCTCCGCCGAGGTGTGCCAAGCGGTCGCCCGCCATACCGTGGGAGCATGCGATATGACGCCGCTCGATATGGTCGTGTTCACCGCGGACGCCATCGAGCCCGGTCGCCGGGGCGATTACGCCGAGCGCCTTCGGGCCATGGTGGGGCGGGAGCCCTTGGAGGAGCTGTTCTTCCAAACCTTCGCCCAGGGCCTCGTCTATGTGATCTCGGGCGGGCGCTACCTGTACCCCACGGCGATTGACATCTATAATGCGTACGCGGCGCGCCGAGCGCGCCCCTGATCTTGAGAAAGGTTTTCCATGTCCGATATGACTGACGCCCAGCTGCTCGATTACGCCGCGGGGCTTTCCGCCGCTCCCTCATCCGACGAGCATGACGAGGGCTCCGCCTCCGTGGACCGCGCGGCGGCGTCGCTTTCCTCCACCGGTGTCCCGGCGCTCGAGGTCGCCCGCGCCGCGGCGGACGCCGCCGAGTTCAAGGGTGCCGAGGACGTCTGCATCGTCGACCTGACCGAGCTCTCCGACGTCTGCGATTACTTCGTGATCGCCACGGGCAGCAACACGCGCATGGTCGACGCCATCGTCGATGAGGTCGAGGAGAAGGTCGCCAAGACGTGCGGCGAGCACCCGTTCTCCATCGAGGGGCGCGAGGAGCGCTCGTGGATTCTCATGGATTACGGTTCGGTCGTCGTGCACTCCTTCACGCCCGAGGCGCGCGAGTACTACCGCCTCGAGAAGCTCTGGGGCGACGCCCCCCGCGTGTAACGGGTGTTTTTTCACATGCGGCGGGCGAGCGCGGCGTAATGCTTGTAGAGCGCCGCGAACTGCCCCCGGTACGAGGGGTCCCACGGTTTGTCCTTGCTGCAAAAGTCCAGGATCGCCGTATGTTCATGGACGGGCGCCGTCCCGCGTGTAACTCTTTAGTCGCTTGGCTTGGATTGGGTGAGGAACTTTGCCGGGTCCACGAGGTCGCCGGCAAAGCGCGTCGCGCGCCCGAAGCTCACTGCGTCGCGGCCGAACTTCTCTCGCACCGCGTCCATCGTGACCGCCAGGGTGCGCCGGTCGCTCGCGACGGCCCCGCGCTCATCGACCTCGCAGAACAGGTCGGTTTGGATGCCGGCCGCATCGCTTCCAAAATCGCTGACGCCAACGCCCGCCAGGCGCACGCGCATGCCCGGGTGCCAGATGTCCCGCATGAGCTCGCAGGCCACGGAGCCGAACACGTTCTCGTCGTCGGTGGGGTGGGCCAACCGACGCTGCGCGCTGCGACCCTCCCCAAAGGAGAACTTGAGCTTGAGCGTCACGGTGCGCCCCGCCAGGCCGCGCCGCCTCAGGCGCGCGCCGACCGACTCGGAGAGCAGCTCGATCGCGGCGAGCACATCCTCCAAATCGGTCAAATCGCGCGTGAACGTCCGCTCGTTGCTCACGGATTTGACCTCGTCGGGAGCGTCGATGGGCGACACGGCGCTCTTCTCGAGGCCCGCGGCGCGCTCGCGCATGCGGGCGGCGTTGACGCCGAAGATGGGCGTGAGCACATCGTCGCGGGCGGCGGAGAGCTGTCCGAGCGTGCGGATGCCCACGCGGTGCAATGCCGCGTCGGCTGAGGAGCCGATGCCGCTCATGGCGCGGACCGGCAGCGGGGCCAGGAAGGCCCGTTCCGTTCCCGGCAGCACGGCGGTGAGCCCGCGCGGCTTCTCGCGCTCGCTCGCGATCTTGGCGACGGTCTTGTTGCAGCCGAGGCCGATGGAGCACGTCACGCCGATCTTGGAGACCCGCCGAGCGATTCGCTGCGCGATGGCGAGGGGGCTCTCCGCATTGAAGCGCCCGGGCGTGATGTCGAAGAACGCCTCGTCGATCGAGACCTGCTCGACGAACGGCGTCTCGTCCGCGAGGATCGCCATCACCTGCGAGCTCACCGCTCGGTACCGGTCGAAGTGGCCCGGCGTCCAGATCGCCTGCGGGCAGAGGCGCTTGGCTTGGGCGGAGGACATCGCGGAGCGGACGCCGAACGCGCGCGCCTCGTACGAGGCCGTCGAGACCACGCCCCGCTTGTCGGGCGATCCGCCCACGATGACGGGCTTGCCGCGCCACGCGGGATGGTCCAGCTGCTCGACGCTGGCAAAAAAGGCATCCAGGTCCAAAAGCCCTATCGAGGGACCACGCCAGGCCCCGAAGAGGCCCTCATCAAAACCGTATGTATGTTCGCATGTGTCCATGCGGTAAGTATATCGATTTTTACCCGTGTACGCTGCATGAACCTACTTGCATTCGCGCGAATCTCAGATAAGATATGGATTTGCTTGCGACTTATCCAAATGAAGCCGGTCTCAAATGCTTCCCGTCGAGTCCTTGCACACGGTATTTGTCCTGGTTGGGAATGCAGCATAAGGCTGCGAAAAGAAGGAGTTTGCATGGCTGTCAAGATCCGCCTCGCTCGTCATGGTTCCAAGAAGCGCCCGTACTACCGCGTCGTCGTCGCCGACTCTCGCACGCGTCGCGATGGTCGCCCCATCGAGGAGGTCGGTCGTTACAACCCGATGACCACCCCCAAGACCATCTCCCTCGACCTCGAGAAGATCGCCGACTGGCAGTCCAAGGGCGCCCAGCTCACCGACGCCGTCGCCGCTCTGGTGAAGGCCGCCAATGAGGGCGAGAAGGCCGCCGCCGCGCCCAAGAAGTCCAAGAAGCAGCTTGCCAAGGAGGCCGAGGAGGCCGCCCGCAAGGCCGAGGAAGAGGCCGCTGCCGCTGCCGAGGCCACCGAGGAGTAACGGTGTCCGAGGAGCTGATCTCTGAGACAATGGACGACGAGTCGCTTGAGCTCGACGAGAGCGAGGAGCTGGTCTCCGATCGCATCGCCGACCTCGTCGAGTACCTGGTCGTCAACATCGTCGACGATCCCGACGGTGTGAGCCTCGAGGTCATCGACGGCGCGAGCTCGTCCACCATCGAGGTGACGGTCGCCGAGGGCGACGTCGCCAAGGTGATCGGTCGTCACGGCCGCACCATCAAGGCCATCCGCACGCTCGCGCGCGCCCTTGCCGCCCGCCTCGACACTTCCGTCGAGGTCGAGGTCATGGGGTAGGCACGTGCCGGCCGCTTATAAGAACATCGCCCGTGTGGTCCGTCCACATGGCACGAAGGGGGAGGTCCTCGTGGCGCCGCTGCGGGGCCTTCCTCTTTTGCTGTCCTGTGGCATGAAGGTGCATCTGACGCCCCCGGCCCTCAAGCGTGAGCGCGTCTCCACCGTGGAGGCCGTCTCGCCCGTGCCCGAGGGCGCACGCGTCCGCTTTTCCTGCTCGCGCAACCTGGATGAGGCGGAGTCCCTTGCCAGGTGCTACGTGCTGGCCAATTGCGATGATTTCAAGCTGGGAGCCCTCGACGCCGCGTTCGACGAGCTCATCGGCCGCAGCGTCGTCGATGAGCGCCACGGCGAGATTGGCGTCATCGGCGAGGTTATGGAGACCCCGGCAAACGACGTGTGGGTCGTCGACGGCGGCGCCTATGGCGAGGTCCTGATTCCCGTCATCGCCGATGTCGTCGAGGCCATTCCGTCTGAGGGGCCGATCTCCGTCCGTCTGATGGACGGCTTGCTCAACCTGTAGGCAATCGAGGGGAGTCCTCATGCTCATCGAGACCCTCTCGGTCTTTCCCGAGCTTTTCGAACCCTATATGTCCACGTCGATCATGGGGCGCGCCAGACGGCGCGGCCTGTTTGACTTTATGGCCCACGACCTGCGCGACTGGACCCATGATCGCCATCGCACGGTCGATGACGCCCCGTTTGGGGGCGGCGCCGGCATGCTCATGAAGGTCGAGCCCCTGCATGAGGCCATTTCCGATATCGCCTCGCGCGGCGAGGCACGGCCGCGCGTCGTGTTCTTCACGCCCTGCGGCGAGACGTTCACGCAGGGCGTCGCGCAGCGCCTCTCCCGCGCGGAGCGCATCTTGTTCGTGTGCGGGCGCTACGAGGGCATGGACGAGCGCGCGTACGGCATGGCTGACGAGCGCCTCTCCATCGGCGACTACGTCCTCACCGGCGGCGAGCTGCCCGCCATGGTGGTGAGCGACGCGATTGTCCGGCTGCTCCCCGGTGCGCTGGGAAACGACATGGGCAGCGTGGACGAGTCGTTCTCCACCGCCGAGGACGGCGGGCTGCTCGAATACGAGCAGTACACGCGTCCCGCTCAGTTCAATGGGCGCTCCGTTCCCGACGTTCTTCTTTCCGGCGACCATGCCAAGGTCGACGCCTGGCGTCGCGCCAACGCCATCGAGCGCACGTGCCGCTGGCGTCCGGACCTCATCGCCGATGCGCGCTTGAGCGATGAGGAGCGCGCGCGAGCGGAGGCGCTCATCGCGCGCTTCCATGATGCCGATGGGGGTGGTCGCGCATGACGCGGGTACGTGAATCGTTTTCGTCGCTCGCCGAATGGGTGGGCGTCTTCCTGATCGCGTTTGCGGTCTTCGCGCTCGTGCGGGTGTTCATCGTGGCGCCGTTCACGGTCCCGACGGGCTCGATGGAGCCCACCATCCAGGTGGGTGACAACGTGCTCGCGCAAAAGGTCAGCGTCCGCATGGGGAGCGGCGTGTCAACGGGGGATATCGTGGTGTTCGACAACCCGGTTGCCGACACCGAGCACGACATCCTCGTCAAGCGCGTCATCGCGCAAGGCGGCCAGACGGTCGATATGGTCGACGGCGTCGTGTACGTGGACGGCGTCGCGCTCGATGAGACGTATGTCCAGGGGTCGAGCTACCCCTTGTCGATGCAGGCGCCCGGCGTCGAGGTCGGCTTTCCCTATACCGTGCCCGAGGGGTGCATCTGGGTGATGGGCGACAATCGCGAGAACTCGGCCGATTCGCGGTATTTCGGCGCCGTTCCGCAAGAGAACCTCATCGGCGTCGCGTTCCTGCGGTACTGGCCGCTCGACCGCATCGGCCTGCTGTGATCGCCTGAGGCGCCACGGGGCCCGTTCGCCCGCGCCCGGAGCCGTGGCCACCGGCCCCGTCGTCGACAATCCTTGGTACAATTTCGAATGTATGAGCCGTTACGGAGAAGGGGAGCAACGCCAAGATGAACCCGAATGCGTTGACGTTCCAAGACATGATCTTCAAGTTGGAGGCCTACTGGGCCGGCCACGGGTGCACCGTGATGCAGCCCTACGACTCCGAGGTGGGTGCCGGCACGTTCCACACCGCCACGCTGCTACGCAGCCTGGGCAAGAAGCCGTGGCGCGCCTGCTACCCGCAGCCCTGCCGTCGCCCGGCCGACGGTCGCTACGGCGAGAACCCCAACCGCATGCAGCACTATTACCAGTTCCAGGTGCTCATCAAGCCCAGCCCCGAGAACTCGCAGGAGCTCTACCTCGACTCGCTCACGGCCATCGGCCTGGACCCGGCGGAGCATGACGTGCGTTTTGTCGAGGACGACTGGGAGAGCCCCACGCTGGGCGCCTGGGGCCTTGGCTGGGAGGTCTGGCTCGACGGTATGGAGGTCACGCAGTTCACATACTTCCAACAGGTCGGCGGTATCGAGTGCGATCCGGTGCCCGTTGAGATCACGTACGGCCTGGAGCGCATCGCCATGTACGCCCAGGGCGTCACGAGCGTGTACGACCTTGTGTGGTCCTACCTGCCCGACGGCACGCCCATGACCTACGGCGAGGTGTTCCTCGAGAACGAGCGCGAGTTCTCCGCGTACAACTTCGAGGTCGCCAACGTCGAGATGATGCGCCAGAAGTTCGACGACTTCGAGGCCGAGTGCCATGCGTGCCTTGAGGCCAAGCTGCCGTTGCCGGCGTACGACTGCGTGATGAAGTGCTCGCACAGCTTCAACGTGCTCGATGCCCGCGGCGCCCTGTCCGCCACGGAGCGCGCGGCCTACATCCTGCGCGTCCGCACGCTCGCCAAGGCGTGCTGCGAGTCCTATTTGGCTGAGGTTGCCCAGAAGGGGGAGGTGGCGTAAATGGCGTCCACGCGTGATTTCCTGTTCGAGATCGGCGTCGAGGAGATGCCCTCCGCGCCGCTCAATAACGCCGTCAAGCAGCTCAAGGTGCTCGTCGCCAAGGGCCTGGACGAGGCTGGTCTGTCCCACGGGGACGTCCGCATCGTCTCCTCGCCGCGCCGCCTCGCCGCGCTCGTGAGCGATGTCGCCGAGGCCACCGAGGAGATCCACTCCGTCCTGCGCGGGCCTTCCGCCAAGATCGCCTTCGATGTGGACGGCAACCCCACCAAGGCCGCCGAGGGCTTCGCCCGCAAGAACGGCTTGACCGCCGCCGAGCTCATCCGTCGCGAGGATACCGACGGCACGGAGTACGTGTTCGCCGAGCAGAACATCCCCTCCGAGCCCGCGGCGCCCATGCTCGCCCGCATGGCCGAGGCCGTCATCGCCCAGATCGAGTGGCCCAACTACCGTAGCCAGCGCTGGGGTGCGGAGCACGTGACGTTCGTCCGCCCCGTTCGCTGGATCTGCTGCCTGTTCGGCGACGATGTCGTCGAGGTGCGTTATGCGGACGTGGTGAGCGGCCGCACGACGCGCGGCCATCGCGTGCTGTCCCCAGGCGAGCACGAGGTCGCCTGCCCGGCCGTGTATGAGCAGGTGCTCGAGTCCGCGCACGTGCTTTCCGCCGAGCGCCGCGAGGGCGTCATCCGTGAGGGCATCGCGCAGGTCGAGGCCGAGCTCGGCGTGCATGTCGACACGCCCGCCAAGGTGTTCGACGAGGTCGTGAACCTCTGCGAGTGGCCGACCGTCCTCGTGGGTCATTTCGACGAGGAGTTCCTCGCCGTCCCCTCCGAGATCATCTGCGAGTCCATGCTCTCCAACCAGCGCTATTTCCCCACGTACGACGCGCAGGGCAACCTCACGCGCGCCTTCGTGGTCGTCTCCAACGCCGACCCTGCGGTCAGCGAGACGGTCATCGACGGCAACGAGCGCGTGGTTCGCGCCCGCCTGTACGACGCCAAGTTCTTCTATGACGAGGATCTCAAGATCGACCTTGAGGAGTTCCGCTCGCGCCTGGCCAAGGTCGGCTTCCAAAAGAAACTCGGCACGATGCTGCAGAAGTCCGAGCGCATGGAGGACCTCGCACTCGCCATCGCCCGCGAGGCGCGCATCGGCGCCGATGCGGCCAGCGACGCCCAGCGCGCCGCGCACCTGGCGAAAGCGGACCTCGTGTCCTCGGCCGTCGTCGAGTTCACGAGCCAGCAGGGCGTGATGGGCGGCTACTACGCCGCGGCCGCCGGAGAGGCACCCGAGGTCGCCGCCGCCATCCGCGATCACTATCGCCCGCGCTTCGCCGGTGACACTCTGCCCGAGGGAACGGCCGGCTGCATCGTGGCCGTTGCCGACAAGCTCGACACCATCGCCGGCATGTTCGCCATCGGCGAGCCTCCGACCGGTTCCAAAGACCCCTTCGCGCTGCGCCGTTCGGCCATCGGCGTGCTGAACATCCTGCGCGATCGCCTGGGCTGCGGCTATGAGGCGCTCGTCGACGCCGCGCTCGACGCTTACGCCGAGCAGGGTCTTGAGTTTGACAAGGCCGAGGTTGCCGTTTCCGCGTGCGCTTTCATCAAGGGCCGCATGGAGCAGATGGCCCGCGATGAGAAGATCGCGCCCGACACGGTCGCCGCCGTGTCCGCTGGCTCCGTGACGACGCCGGCGCACTACTTCGAGCTCGCCCATGCGCTGGAGCATGCGCGCTCCAATGACCGCGCGGCCTTCGAGAACCTCGCGACCGCCTATGCCCGCGCCGCCCACCTGGCCGACGCCTCCGTCGGATGCGAGGTGGACGAGGCACTCCTGGGCGATGCCGAGCGAGTGCTGCTCGAGGCGATCGACGCCGCCGAGGCGTCCGTCACGTCCGCCCTTTCCGCGCAGGATTTCCCGGGCGTCATCTCCGCCCTCGCCGCCCTGCGCGAGCCCATCGATGCGTTCTTCGACGAGGTCATGGTCATGGATGAGGACGAGCGCCTGCGCGCCAACCGCCTGGCTCTGCTCAACCGCTTCGCCGCGGTCTTTTCCGGCATCGCCGACCTCGGCGCGATGGCCCGCAAGTAATGTGTCATTATGTGTCGTTTGGGGTCTGACCCCAAACGACACATCTGCAAAGCAGTGTGTAGCTTTCGCCCCGGACCTGCAATCGACAGGTCTGGGGCGTTGTGCGATTTGGGGTCAGACCCCAAATCGCACATCCCTCGACGAGCTGGGGGCGATCGCCCCGCCCACAAGCGCTCGCAGATAGCACGCCCACTGCGCTCTGGTCTCCATCAACCCCCATCTGCCAGGGCGGGCAGGTCGCCAATTTATGGCAGCCGCTGCACGACACTGGCATCCACATCGACTTCTCCCACAACGCCTTCCCTTGGGACAACGAGGTCATGTATGTGTCATTTGGGGTCTGACCCCAAATGACACATCGGGGGCTCGCGTCTCAACCTGAATTCGTTTGGGTATGAATGGCGTATCAAGAGGATGGGGAGGGGATTGCGATGCCGCGAAAACCGAGGAGGCTTCTGGATACTGGTTATTATCATATTGTCTTAAAAGGATCTGGAAATCAGATCCTTTTTGAATCTGAGGGGGACTACCGTAAGTTCCTCTCGTATCTTTACGAATTTGCTGCCCGCCATAAGCTCCAGCTTATCGCGTGGTGCCTCATGAGCAATCACGTTCATCTAGTGGTGCTCGACACTGCCCAGGCGCTCTCGTCATGCATTCACGATCTCGCAACGGCCTATGCCGTGCACTTCAATAGGTACAACGGGCATTCGGGCCCCGTGTTTGATGGCAGGTTCCATAGCGTGCTCATCGAGTCCGATGAGCAGTTCTTGTCCGCCGTCCGCTATGTGCACGACAATCCGCAAAGGGCATCGATCTGCTAGGCGTCGGATTACCCCTGGAGCAGCTATGGCGAGTACCTGCATCCCGAGTCGTCTCTAGTCAAGACCGATGTCCTCTTTGACCTCATAGGAGGAAAAGAGCGGTACGAGGCCTTCTTGTCGGATGATTCGTACGGAACCTATGTGTTTAGGGGGACGTCTCGTCTGAAAGACGAGGATGCGATCATTGTCGCCAAGCAGCTCTTGGGTTCAGACGAGTTGTCCAAGCTTCGGTCTTTGCCGACGGAACATCGAGCCCATGGTTTGCAGCTGCTCAGGGACGCAGGCTTAACGCTCAAGCAAGTTGAAAGAGTGACTGGTATTGGGCGCGGCATCATCTCCCGATACACTCATGCCTGATGTGTAATTTGGGGTCTGACCCCAAATTACACATCGTCCTTGCCGTGCACGCCCGCTACAATGGAACGGAATGTGCCGGACCTCTCGAACCGGCCGTGGTTTTAGACCAGTGCGATGGGGGAGCCCCATCGTTTTTGTATGAAACGCAACCGAAAGGAACTACCAAACCTATGGCGACTACCAACAAGAAGGCTTCCGCCGCGCTCAAGGTCATCCCCCTTGGCGGCCTTGACGGCATCGGCAAGAACATGACCGCTTTCGAGTGCGGCGATGACATGGTCCTCATCGACGCCGGCCTCATGTTCCCCGACGACAACCAGCCCGGCATCGACCTGGTGCTGCCCGACTACACCTATGTGCTGGAAAACGAGCACAAGCTGCGCGGCATCATCATCACGCACGGCCACGAGGACCACACGGGCGCCCTGCCGTATCTGCTCCAGGACCTCAACAACAAGGTGCCGATCTTCTCGAGCAAACTCACCTTGGGCTTCATCGAGGGCAAGCTTTCGGAGTTCCGCATCCGCGCGCCCAAGTTTCGCGAGGTCAAGGGCGGTAGCCACATCAACCTCGGGTGCTTCTCCATCGAGTTCTTCTCGACCACGCACTCCATTCCCGGCGCGCTTGGCGTGTTCCTCAAGACCCCCGCGGGCACCGTCGTCCACACCGGCGACTTCAAGCTCGACCAGACGCCCATCGACGGCGTGACGCCCGATTACGGCGCCATCGCCAAGTTCGGCAAGCAGGGCGTCGACCTGCTCATGTCCGACTCCACCAACGCCACCGTCCCCGGGTTCACCAAATCCGAGGCGGAGGTGGGTCCGTCGCTGCTGCACATCATCAAGAACGCCAAGGGCCGCGTGTTCGTCGCGTCCTTCTCCAGTCACATCCATCGCCTGCAGCAGATCTGCAACGCCGCCAAGACCTGCAATCGCAAGGTCGTGGTGACAGGGCGCTCCATGCTCACGAACACCCGCGTGGCGCGCGAGCTCGGCTACCTCAAGGTCGATGAGTCCGACCTGGTGGACGCTTTCGACATCAACGGCATCCCCGAGGACAAGATCGTGGTCATGTGCACGGGCTCCCAGGGCGAGCCGCTGTCCGCGCTTTCCCGCATGGCCAACGGCGAGCACAAGACGCTCTCCATCCACGAGGGCGACACGGTCATCATCTCCGCCACGCCGGTCCCCGGCAACGAGAAGGCCGTGCAGCAGGTCATCAACAGCCTGGCCAAGCTCGGCTGCGACGTGTACGACAAGAGCCGTGCCCTCGTGCACGTGTCGGGCCATGCGAGCCAGGAGGAGCTCAAGCTCATGCTGGCGCTCACCAAGCCGACGTTCTTCATGCCCGTCCACGGCGAGGCCGTGCATCTGCGCGCGCACGCCGCGCTGGGCGAGAAGATGGGCATCCCCGCAAAGAACATCTTCGTGATCGACAACGGCGACACGCTCGAGATGCGCGACGGCCGCGTCAAGCGCGGGCGCTCCGTGGAGTCCGGCGTCGTCTACGTCGACGGCCTGCGCATCGGCGACACCGACCCCATCGTCCTGCGCGACCGCCAGAAGCTCGCGAGCGACGGCATGGTGACCGTCGTCGCCATGCTCGACATGAAGCGCAAGAAGATCGGCGACATCGAGTTCTCCGGGCGCGGCGTCTCGTTCCCCATCGACGACCAGTTCTCCGCCGACGCATCCGCCGCCGTGCAGCGCGCCATCGAGAAGGGCAAGTTCAACTTCTCGAGCTCCGGCACGGACGCCATCCGCAAGGCGGTTCGCGACGCCCTGTCCAACTACATCTGGAACAACAACCGCACGCGACCGATGATCATCCCGGTCGTCATGGAGGTGTAGGTTGCCTCGCGCAAACGCCGCTTCCAACAAAAAGAAGGCCGCATCCGGCGCGCGCGCCGCGGGTTCCAAGCAGCCCGCGGCGAAGCTGCGCGCCAACGCCGCCCGCCAGGCGCAGTCCGAGCCGTCCCTCGAGCCCTTGATGGGCGTCTCCGCCGGCCGCGATATCGCGGGCATCGTGATCGCGGTGACCGCCGTGGTGTCGTTCATCGCGGTCGTCTCCCCGACATCCGCGCCCGTCTCCAACGCCATCGCGGGGTTCTACCACCTGGGCTTTGGGCTGGGTGCCTACGTGCTGCCGTTTTGCCTGCTGCTGTTCGCCGCGGGCCTCTTCCTGCGCGACCGGGCCCCCTTGAACGCCCGCACGCTCGCGGGCGGCGGCATCATATTCACCTGCGTGCTCTCCATGCTGTCCCTCATGGTGCCCGGCACCGACTTTTCCACCGCGGGCATGTTCGAGCCCCACGTCCTGGCCGCGTCCGGCGGCTACCTCGGCGCGTTTTTCGCGAGCACGCTGCAGCGGGCGCTGGGCAAGACCATCGCGATGGTGGTCCTCATCGGCCTGGTTATCGTCGGCCTCGTCATCATCGGTTTTTCGGTTAGCGCGTTTTTCCAGGCCGCTGCCGAGCGCGCACGGCGTCTCGCGGAGCGCCGGCGCGTCGACGTCAACGCCATGCCCTGGGGCGAGGACCCCGCCGTCGCCCCGGCGCGTTCGGGCTCGCCCGCTCCTGTGGAGATGCCGTCACGCGGCGGTGCCGCCGCACGCCAGGACACCCTGTTCGACGAGGATGGCACCGCCGAAACCACCTTCCTGGGCACACGCGAGACGACGGTCCTGCCGTCTCGCTTCGATGACGAGCCCGAGGAGGACCCCTTCGTCGACGTGAGCGACCAGCTCGCCGCCGAGCGCGCAAAGACCACGCTGATCCCCGTTCCCGAGCGACGCGGCGCCCAGGAGGCCGAAAGCCCTGCCGAGGACCTCGAGACGCCGCCGTTCGACGTGCCCAGCGCCGATCACATCGCCGCGCTTGACGCCGATGACGGGGAAGAGGATGGCCCCGACCGCACCACAGCCGACCGCACCACAGCCGACCACGCGTCCTCCGCGGCCCCGGCGATCCCCGACTTCCTCGCTCGCCGGCAGAAGCCCTCCCAACCAGCCGCCACGCGCGTCTCCGACGAGGAGGCCGCCGACGTCGACGGCGAGAAGGGGGAGGGGGAGCTGCAGCTCCCCCCGTTGAGCATGCTTCGCCATAACCCCCACTCGGCCTCGTCCGCCTCCTCGGAAAAGGAGCTCGAGCAGACGGCTCACTCGCTGCAGTCCACCCTGAACGAGTTCGGCCTGCACTCCCGCGTGGTGGGCTGGATCTCCGGCCCCACGGTGACCACCTTCAAGGTGCAGCCGGGGGAGGGCGAGCGCGTGAGCCGCATCTCCAACCTCGAGGACGACATCGCGCTGTCGCTCGCCGCCCAATCGGTCCGTATCTTCGCGCCGATTCCCGGCACCTCGCTCGTGGGCATCGAGATCCCCAACGCCAAGCGCCAAAACGTCAACCTCGGCGACGTGCTGCCCTATGTCCAGGGAGGCCCGCTGGAGCTTGCCATCGGTCGCGATGCCGAGGGCCAGCCCATCGTGGCGGACCTTGCCAAGATGCCGCACCTGCTCATCGCCGGCACCACCGGCTCGGGCAAGTCCGTCATGATCAACTCCATCATCATGGCGCTGCTCATGCGCAGCCTGCCCGAGGACGTGCGCCTGATCATGGTCGACCCCAAGCGCGTTGAGCTCTCCGGCTACAACGGCCTGCCGCACCTCTACGTGCCCGTGGTGACCGAGCCCAAGCAGGCGGCGAGCGCCCTGCAATGGGCCGTCTCCGAGATGGAGCGCCGACTCAAGGTGTTCGAGCGCATCGGCGTGCGCAAGATCTCGACGTTCAACGAGAAGCAGGCCTCCGGCGCGTTCGAGCACTACGACAACCCGCCGGCAAAGATGCCCTACCTCGTCATCATCATCGACGAGCTCTCCGACCTCATGATGGTCGCCGGCAAGGACGTCGAGGCGTCGATCGTGCGCATCGCCCAGCTCGGCCGCGCCGCGGGCATCCACCTCATCGTGGCGACGCAGCGCCCGAGCTCCAACGTGGTCACCGGCCTCATCAAGGCCAACATCACCAACCGCATCGCGTTCAACGTCGCCACCGGCATCGACAGCCGCGTCATCATCGACCAGATGGGCGCCGAAAAGCTCACCGGTTACGGCGACATGCTGTTCTCCAAGGTAGACTGGGGCAAGCCCAAGCGCATCCAGGGCTGCTTCGTGTCCGACGACGAGATCAACGCCGTCACCGAGTTCGTCAAGGAGCAGGGTGCGCCCGACTACCACGAGGAGATCCTCTCCGCCGTCGCTCCCGCTACGATGTCCGGCGGAGGCGGGGGCTTCTACAACGAGGCCCCCAGCGAGGACGACCCCCTGCTGTGGGATGCCGCGCAGATCGTCGTCGAGACGCAGCTCGGTTCGACCTCCGGCCTTCAGCGCCGCCTCAAAGTCGGGTACGCCCGCGCCGGGCGCATCATGGACATGCTCGAGGAGAAGGGCATCGTGGGCGCGCCCGACGGCTCAAAGCCGCGCGAGGTGCTCTACGATGAGGAGGGTCTCGCGGCCCTGCGCGCCGTCGAGGAGCCGTTGAGCGACGAAGAGATCTTTGGAGGGATGTAAATGAGCCGTCATTTCGGCGACATGCTGCTTGAGCGCCGTCGTCAGATGGGCGTCTCCATCCAGCAGGTCTCGAACATCGTCAAGATCCGCCCGCAGATCATCGAGTACTTCGAGACGGAGAACTTCGCGGCTATGCCGCCTCGCGGCTACGCCCAGGGAATGATCTCGAGCTACGCACGCTACCTCGGCCTCAACCCCCATGACGTCGTCGATGCGTACTTCGACGCGCTGCATGAATATGAGCACGGCAGCGGCAGGCGCGTGGGCAGGTTCCAGGAGGCGGCCGCCGACGCGAGCCCGCGCAGCTCCAATGCCCCGGCGCGCTACATGATGGTCAACTCGGTCCCGCCCTCCCGATACGGCGCCCGGCCGCAGCAGGCGGGATACGTATCCGAATCTACCTCGCCGCACGAGCCCATGGCCTCGGCCCGCCTGCGCCCCGCGCAAGGGGGGAGGGGATCCTCCTCGCTCGGGTACGACCCCGCGCTTCGATCGCGCACGAACGGGCGTGACGCCGCATACGACCCCGCACGGCGCGGCGACCCTCGCACCGCGCCCCGCGCCCAGAACCGCCCCGCCGCACGCGACCCGCGCCGAGCGGACGGCGGCTCCGCCCAGCGCTACGGGAACGGATTCGACGACCGTGCGCGTCGCGACGCGCACGGCGCTCGCTCGGGGCACTACGGGCAGGGAGGAACCCGCCCGCTCCGCGGGAGGGGCGGGGCGCGCAAGGCGCCGACGCCGCCCACCGACCCCCGTCTGCTGATCGCGGGCGGCGTCATCGCCCTTCTCGTCCTCGTGCTCCTGGCGGTCTTCGCGATGCGCGGCTGCGCGCCCACTCCCACTGATCGAGCGGGCTCGTCAAACGCGTCCGTCTCGCAGGTCGACAAGAAGGCAAACGCCGATCCTGCAGAAGAGGACGACGAGGGCGAGGATGCGGGGGAGGACTCCGAGGCCGGCGAGGACGGCCAGGACGCCTCCGCCGAGGCGGATGACGAGCCCGAGGAGACGATCGTCAAGGTCTCGGTGAAGGAGAAGGGCGCCGTCGCCTGGGTCGAGGTCAAGCTCGACGGGAAGATCGTCTTGGGCAAGCAGGTCCTCGGTCCGTTCGAGCAGGAATTCACCGTCACGAGCCAAATCGACATCACCACCGATTCGCCGAGCGACGTGACGGTTCGAAAGAACGGCGAGAAGGTGCGTTACGATACCAAGGTCTCGGGCGTCGGCAAGGTCTCGATCGTCGCGCCCAAAAAGGACTCATCAGATGAGAAGGTCGTCGACAGCGACGGCGACGGCACGCCGGATATGACCGCCGCAGAGGCCGAGGCGGCGGGCATAGACGTACCCGCCGGCGATGCAGGCAACGATACGGCCTCGAATGCCGCATAGGCGCATGAGAGAGCCCGAGCAGCAAGGAGCACACCATGGCAAAAGATTCCAGTTTCGACGTCGTGTCCGAGGTCAACATGCAGGAGGTCGACAACGCCTTCCAGCAGGCCGCCCGCGAGCTCTCGCAGCGCTACGACCTCAAGGACTCGGGCGCGACCATCGAGCTTTCCAAATCCGACAAGCTGTTCACCCTGCACGCCCCCGCGGACTTCGTGGCGCGTCAGGTCATCGACATCCTGTCGTCTAAGCTCATCAAGCGCGGCGTCGACGTCAAGACCGTCTCCTGGGACGATCCCCAGGCCGCCTCCGGCGGCACCGTCCGCCTGATCGGTCGCATCGTCGAGGGCATCGACCAGGCCACCGCCAAAAAGATCAACAAGGACATCAAGGACCAGAAACTCAAGGTCAAGGTGACCATCGAGGCCGACAAGCTGCGCGTGTCGAGCGCCTCTAAGGACGCCCTGCAGCAGGTCATCGCCTTCCTGCGCGAGCAGGACTACGGTCAGCCGCTCCAGTTCACCAACTACCGTTAGGAACGTGGTATGCCACACGCCTCCATTCTGTACGTGACGCTCGGATGCGCCAAGAACGAGGTCGACACCGACCGCATGCGCTCCCTGCTCAACGGCGCCGGTTACGACGAGGTCTTCGAGGCCGATCAAGCCGATGCCGTCATCATCAACACCTGCTCGTTCTTGGCATCGGCGACGTCGGAGAGCATCGAGACGACGCTCGGCCTCGCCGAGGAGGTCGCCGAGGGCGTGCGGGACACGCGCATCGTGATGTGCGGTTGCGTCCCCTCCCGGTATGGCGCCGACCTGCCCGAAGAGCTCCCCGAGGTCGCCGCCTTCGTCCGCGCCGATGAGGAGGATGGGATCGTCTCCGTCATGGACGGGGTGCTCGGCATCGAGCGCGACGTCCTGCCGCACGTCCCCAGCATCAAGCGCACCGTCGAGAGCGCCGTCGCCTACGTCAAGATCTCCGACGGGTGCGACCGTTTCTGCAGCTTTTGCGCCATCCCCTACATCCGCGGTCGGTACCACTCCCGCTCCGCCGAGGACATCATCGCCGAGGTCCGCGAGCTGGTGGCCGGCGGCGTGCGCGAGATCGTGCTGATAGGCCAGGACACCGGCATCTGGGGCACCGACTTCACTCAGGGGGTCGAGGGCCCCGCCAACCTCGCCCAGCTCATGGTCGCCGTGAGCGAGGCGGTACGTCCCGCCAATGTGTGGATCCGCGTTCTGTACCTGCAACCCGAGGGCATGACGGACGAGCTCATCGCGGCCATCCGCGACACGCCCGAGGTCCTTCCCTACATCGACATCCCCGTGCAGCACTGCAACGCGCGCATCCTCAAGGCCATGCATCGCAGCGGGTCGGAGGAGGAACTGACGCGGCTGTTCGCCAAGCTGCGCACCGAGATCCCCGGCATGGTCATTCGCACCACGAGCCTCGTGGGCTTTCCCTCCGAGACCGACGAGGAGGCCGAGCAGATGCTCGCGTTCATGGATCGCGAGGGCTTTGACTACACGAGCGTGTTCCCCTACTCACCCGAGGAGGGCACGCGTGCCGCCGCGATGGACGGGCAGGTCGACGAGGACGTCAAGCTCGAGCGCACCCAGGCGGCCATGGATCTGGCGGAGTCGCTCGGTTTTGCGGCGACGGCCGCCCATGTGGGCGAGGTCGCCGAGGTCATCGTCGACGGCGTCGAGGAGACCGACGAGGGCCTCGAGCTGATCGGTCACGCGTGGTTCCAGGCCCCCGATTCCGACGGCGCCGTGCACCTCGATGCGACCGATGCCGCCGTCGGCGATATCCTGCAGGTTCGATTTACCGACAGCTTCTGCTATGAGCTCATCGGTGAGGTTGTGGAGGAGTAGAAGATGGCCGTCAACGCCAAGGGCAGGGAGATCACGAGCATCTGGACGCCGGCCAATGTGGTCACCTGCGTGCGCATCGTCTTCATCCCGCTGTTCATGATCGTGAGCGAATGGTCGTTCGGCCTTGCGGCAAACGGCGGCGCGGGGACGTCCGGCGCTCTCGCCTGGGCCGCCTTCGTTTTGTACCTCGTCCTCAGCGCCACCGACAAGGTCGATGGCGATTTGGCTCGCAAGCGCGGAGAGGTCACCGACTTCGGCAAGTTCCTCGATCCCATCGCCGACAAGCTGCTCGTGTTCTCCGCCCTGCTGATCTTGCTCGAGCACGGCCTGGTGAACGTGTGGTTCGTGTTCATCATTATGTTCCGCGAGTTCCTCGTCAGCGCGCTGCGCATGGTGGCGAGCGCGAACGGCGAGGTCATCGCCGCCGACAAGCTCGGAAAGTGGAAGACCGCGGTCACCATGGTGTCGCTGTGCGCCTACCTGCTCTTCATCGCGCTCTCCGTTCAGGGCGGCGCGGTGGCAGGCATCGTGGGAGGCCTGCTCGCGTTCTGCCGGGTGTCGATGCTCGCAGCGGTCATCCTCACCGTCGTTTCGGGCGCCCAGTATTTCTGGAACGCCCGCCACATCATTTTCCGCGTGTAGCGCGCGGTCATGCACGCCACCGCCCCGCGATCCACCTGCATGGTCGCGGGGCTTTTCATGTAAGGAGCGAACGGCATGGATGCCATGACGTTGGAAGGGCGCCTCGAGTGCGCCGCACGCGAGCTCGTCGATCGCGCCCGAGGGATCGGCCTGACACTCGCCACGGCGGAGTCCTGCACGGCCGGTCTCGTCGCGGCCCGCATCGCCGATATCCCCGGGGCCAGCGACGTGCTGCGCGGGGGAGCGGTGACGTATTGCGATGCCGTCAAGCGGCGCGTTCTCGGCGTCTCCGAGGATACGCTTCGCCTGCAATCCGCGGTGAGCGACCCGTGCGCACGCGAGATGGCCGTCGGCGCGCGCGTGCTCTTCGAAGCGGACATGGCGATCAGCCTCACGGGGTACGCCGGGCCGGGGGGCGGCACCCTCGACGACCCCGCCGGCACCGTGTACATCGGCCTTGCGGACGGGCGCGGCGTGACCTGTGCCCGGTGCTCATTTGAGGGCTCTCGCAACGGCGTGCGCGCTCACGCCGCCCTGTTCGCGCTGCAGATGCTCCTCAAGCGCTGCGATGATATGTGATCTGCGCGCAGAAACCGCGTCCACGTAGGCGGTTGATACCGGGCTGCGCGACGCCTGACCTGCGGGTGTACGATTGCCGCCTCACGCGTGTCAGATGTCTGGCAGGCCATACGGGCGGACTGCAGGACGATGGGGCTTAGGATTCCCTCAAGGGTATTGACCACGAACACCCGTTCGCGTACTATCGAGGCACACAACATCAAGGAGGAGCAATGGCCAAAAGTTCAGGGCCCGCGCGCGTCATTCACGAGCGCACCACGGGCGAAGAGCGCGAGAAGATGATCCAGGTCACGAAGGCCGAGATCATCAAGAAGTTCGGCGACGGTTCGATCATGCGCTATGGAGACGGCGGGCCCGAACTGGAAGTCGAGGCCATCCCGACCGGCGCCATCTCGCTCGATGCCGCCCTGGGCATCGGCGGCGTGCCCCGCGGGCGAATCATCGAGATCTTCGGCCCGGAGTCGTCCGGAAAGACGACGCTGTCCCTGGAGATTCTCGCCGAGGCGCAGGCCATGGGCGGCGTCGCGGCGTTCATCGACGCCGAGCACGCGCTCGACCCCACATACGCCGCCCGCATCGGCGTGGACATCGACGAGGTCCTCATCTCGCAGCCCGATACGGGCGAACAGGCTCTCGAGATCTGCGATATGCTCGTGCGCTCCGGTGCGATCGACGTGGTGGTCATCGACTCGGTCGCCGCGCTGGTGCCCCGCGCCGAGATCGAGGGCGAGATCGGCGAGACCACGGTCGGCCTCCAGGCGCGCCTCATGAGCCAGGCCCTGCGCAAGCTCGCCGGCTCCCTGTCCAAGTCCAACACGACGTGCATCTTCATCAACCAGCTTCGCGAGAAGATCGGCGTCATGTTCGGCAGCCCCGAGACCACCACGGGCGGACGCGCGCTCAAGTTCTTCTCCTCGGTGCGCATCGACATCCGACGCATCGAGAGCATCAAGATCAAGGACGAGATCGTCGGCAATCGCGTCCGCGCCAAGATCGTCAAGAACAAGGTGGCGGCCCCGTTCCGCACGGCGGAGTTCGACATCATGTACGGAACCGGCATCTCCAAAGAGGGGTCCGTGCTCGACATGGCCGTCGAGTACGAGATCGCCACAAAATCCGGCGCGTGGTACACCTACGACGGCGAGCGCCTCGGCCAGGGTCGCGAGGCCGCCAAGGACACCTTGCGCAAGAACCCCGAGCTTCTGGACGAGCTCGACCACAAGGTCCGCGTCGCATGTGGTCTCGAGCTCGAGGACGAGCCGGTGGGCACGGTCGTGGATCCGGGCGACGACACGCCCCTCGCTGTGTAAGCTCCTCATGACGCTGAGCATGGTCGAGCTCGAGGTGCGTCTTCCCGACCGGAAGCGCGCCTCGAGCTCGTTTTCCCTCAACAAGCCCATGGCCGAGGTGTCGTGCATCATGGACGGCGGCCGTGTTCGCGAAATCGTTGTCCCCGTGCGTGTCGGCAGGGTCCTCATGACGGACCCTCTACCTTTGCCCATGCCCGAGGATGAGGCGTTCGACGCCATCCACGCCCTTGAGGGGCGCATCTGCTTTTCCGTCATGACCGAGATGCTCTCGCGCAGGGATTACGCGACGGGCGAGCTGCGCGACAAGCTCAAGCGGTACGGGTATCGCGACCAGGAGATCGACGCCTGCCTCGCCAAGGCGGCGGATCTGCGTTTCATCGACGACAACCGCTTTACCGGCTACTTCATCGAGGAGCGAAAGCGCCGGGGGTGGGGGAGGAGAAAGATCGAGCGGGAGCTCTCGCTGCGCGGCATCTCGATCGAGGACATCCCCGGATATCCCGATGAGTACTTCACCGATGAGGAGGATCTGGAGCGCGCCTGCGCCCTCCTTACGCGCAAATCGCTGCCCGATGACCGGGCGTTCGAAAAGCTCGTTCGCCACCTCATGGGCAAGGGCTTCTCCTACGGCGTTGCGGCGCAAGCCGCTCGCCGGCGCATCGATGACTCCCGTTGATTGAGTTTTTGACAAAATCCCTGCTTCAACGTAGGATGGGTTCGTCATTTGTTTGCTATGCGCTCATCCTTGGCGATGAGATTGACGATATCTTCTATCGGACCGATTTCAAATCCCCCTTGGTGGACCATATCCGGCAAATGTCCTGCCTCCCGCTTTGGGCGGGCGGTGGTTCCATGCATTTAAAACACCCTAAGGAGTAGCCATGTCCGTCGTGTCTGTGCTCGTCGGCATCGCTTGCCTCGCTCTTGGCGCCATCGTGGCCGTTCTGGTCATGCGCAACGCCAAGAACGGCAGCGTGCGCGAAGCAGAATCCAAGATCCAGAGCGCCCACAGCGAAGCCGAGCAGGTCGTTGCCGATGCCAAGCGCACCGCAGAGACCCTCAAGAAGGAAGCCCTGCTCGAGGCCAAGGAGCAGATCATCCAGAACAAGCAGGCCGCCGAGGCCGAGGAGGCGCAGCGCAAAAAGGAGATTCGCGTTCTCGAGAACCGCGTCATGCAGCGCGAGGAGTCGCTCGACCGCCGCAACGACGCGCTCGACAAGCGCGAGCACCAGCTGTCCAGCCAGCAAGGCCAAATCGAGAAGCGCTCTCGCGAGCTCGATGAGGTGTATGCCCGCCAGACGAGCGAGCTGGAGCGCATCGCCGAGCTCACGCGCGAGGACGCGCATGCCGAGTTGCTCGACAAAGTGCGCGGCGAGGTCACGCACGAGGCCGCGACCATCATTCGGGAGTCCGAGCAGAAGGTCAAGGCGGAGTGCCACAAGACCGCCCAGGAGATCATCTCCCTCGCGATCCAGCGGTGCGCATCCGACCACACGGCCGAGGTCACGGTCACGTCCGTGCACATTCCCTCCGACGAGCTCAAGGGCCGCATCATCGGTCGAGAGGGCCGTAACATCCGCACGTTCGAGCAGGTCTCCGGCGTCAACCTCGTGATCGACGACACCCCCGAGACCGTCGTGCTCTCGAGCTTCGACCCCGTGCGCCGCGAGACGGCGCGCGTGGCGCTTGAGAACCTCATCGCCGATGGCCGCATCCACCCCGCCCGCATCGAGGAGATGTATCAAAAGGCTTCCGACCTCGTGCAGCAGCGCGTCCGCGAGGCCGGTGAGCAGGCGGCGTTCGACATGGGCATCCACGATTTGCACCCCGAGATCATCAAGACCCTCGGCGCCCTGAGGTACCGCACCTCGTTCGGTCAAAACGTGCTGCGCCACTCCCTCGAGGTCGCCGACCTGTGCGCCATTATGGCCGCCGAGCTCGGTGTGGACGTGCTCACGGCCAAGCGCGCCGGCCTGCTGCACGACCTCGGCAAGGCCATCGACCGCGAGGTCGAGGGTCCCCATGCCGTGATCGGCGCCGAGCTCGCCCGCCGCTATGGCGAGAAGCCCGCGATCGTTCACGCCATCGAGGCCCATCACGGCGATACCGACCCCAACACCGTCCTCGACGTGCTCGTTCAGGCCGGCGACGCCATTTCCGCCTCGCGCCCGGGCGCACGTCGCGAATCCGCCGAGAACTACATCAAGCGCCTGGAGAAGCTCGAGGAGATCGCCAACTCCCACGACGGCGTCGAGCGCACGTACGCCATGCAGGCCGGCCGTGAGGTCCATGTCATGGTTCAGCCCGACAAGGTGTCCGATGCCGATTCCGCGGTGCTCGCGCACGATATCGCGCAGCAGATCGAGGAGGAGATGGAGTACCCCGGTCAGGTGCGCGTCGTCGTCATTCGCGAGAGCCGCGCCGTCGACGTCGCAAAGTAGGTAGCGTCTCATGGCGGACGGAAACGATCTCATCTCATTCATCGCCTCCATGTCGGGGGAGGGGAATCTCCGCGTTGAGGAGAACCTGGGCGACGGGTTCGTCCGCCTGCGCGTGTCCGAGGCCGAGCGCCGTCAAGCCAAGCACGATATCCAACAAGTCGAGGACATCGTCGTCGAGATGCTGCGAAATGCCCGCGATGCGGGCGCCCGTTCGATATACATCGCGACGGGCAAGGAGGAGGGTGTTCGCACCCTCCTCTTCATCGATGACGGCTCCGGTGTGCCCGAGGAGATGCGCGAGCGCATTTTCGATGCGCGCGTCACCTCCAAATTGGAGTCCATGAAGATGGACCGATGGGGAGTCCACGGGCGCGGCATGGCGCTCTTCTCTATCCGTCAGAACACCTTGAGCTCCGAGGTGGTCGCATCGGGCCTCAAGCTCGGATCCGCCTTTCGCGTGACGGTCGATACCGATGCGCTGCCCGAACGCGCTGACCAATCGACGTGGCCGCAGACCGCCAAGGACGAAGAGGGCGCGTTGAGCTGCGTGCGTGGACCCCATAACATCGCGCGCGCCGTATGCGAATTCGCGTGCGAGGAGCTGCACGGCTGCGACGTGTATCTCGGTTCGCCCACCGAGATCGCCGCGACCCTGTACGCGCATTCCCTGGCGCGCGTCGACACCACGCGGCTGCTCTTCATCGATTCCGAGGACCGACTCCCCGTGGTCGACCGACTCGCGTGCGCGTCCGATGCCGTCGAATTCATTCGAATCGCCGCCTCCATGGGCATCGACATCTCGGAGCGAACCGCGCATCGCATCTTGGGTTCCTCGATCGCCCCGCTTCGCAGCGCCGCCTCGCGCCTGCTGCGGGAAAAGTCCGATACGCCCAACGCCCCGGCTCAGGTCGACCTGTCCCGTGACCGGCGCGGATTGAAGATCGCGAAGGATGACCTGGCGGCGTTCTCGCGTTCGATGGAGCGCGAGTTCTCCGACCTCGCATCCCGGTACTACCTCACGCTCGCACGCGACCCCAAGATCCGCGTGACCCGCGATCGCATCACCGTCACGTTCGACATCGGCAAGGAGGAGACCTAGGGTCAGCGCCCTTGTCCCGCGGTGCCGCCTGCGGTATCGTTTCGTCATGCACCTTTATATGCACTTTATATGCTGGAGAAACGTACATGGAATTCCTCAAGGTCTCGAGTAAGTCCTCGCCCGCGTCCGTGGCCGGCGCCATCGCGGGCATGGTCAAGGACGGCGTCCCGGTGAACATGCAGTGCGTCGGCGCCGGTGCCGTCAATCAGGCCATCAAGGCCATGGCCATCGCGCGAGGCTTCCTGATCCCGACGGGCTATGACATCTCGTGCGCACCTGTCTTCTCCGATATCCTCATCAACGGAGAGTCGCGCACCGCTATCCGCCTATCCGTGTATGTACATCGCATCTCCGTGTCAAATTTCGACGCCTCCGAGTTCACTGACGATTTCAAGCAGGTCCGCTGATGACTGATCTTTCCATTCTTTCGGGCAAGACGTACTTCATCCGTACGTTTGGCTGCCAGATGAACCTTCACGACTCCGAGCGCGTCAGCGGCCTGCTCGATTCGCTCGGCTGCCTGCAGGCGCTCGATCCCAAAGACGCCGACATCGTCATCTTCATGACGTGCTGCGTGCGCGAGGCGGCCGATACGCGCCTCTACGGGCAATGCTCCTCGTGCAAGAGCCTTCCCGCATCGCCGAGCGGCCGCCGCGTCATCGCGGTGGGCGGCTGCATCGCGCAACGCGACGGGGAGGGCCTTCTCACCAACTTGGACAACGTCGACGTCATCTTTGGCACGCACTCCATCGCCCATGTGGGCGACCTGCTCGCAGACGCCTTCGCCGATGGGGATCGCCACGTTCGCGTCGAGGAGATCGACTCGGGCGCCGCGACCGATATGCCGTGGCATCGCGAGACGGCCTACCACGCCTGGGTCCCCATCATGACCGGATGCAACAACTTCTGCAGCTATTGCATCGTCCCGTACGTCAGGGGCCGTGAGAAGAGCCGCCCCATGGAGGAGATCGTCGACGAGGTGACGGGGCTTGTGCGCCAGGGCGTGCGCTCCGTCACGCTGCTGGGCCAAAACGTCAACTCATACGGTCGCGACCATGGTTCCGCTCCGCGCTTCGCCGAGCTCCTGCGGCGCGTGGGCGAGACGGGCGTCGAGCGCATCTACTTCACCTCCTCGCACCCCAAGGACCTTCTGCCCGAGACCATTGATGCCATGGCCGAGGTTCCCGCCGTGATGCCGCAGCTTCACCTGGCCGTGCAATCCGGCTCCTCGCGCATCCTCAAGCTGATGAACCGCAAGTACGCGCGCGAGCAGTATCTCGACCTCGTCGATCGCGTCCGCGACCGCATCCCGGACATCGCGCTCACCACCGACATCATCGTCGGGTTCCCCGGTGAGACCGAGGAGGACTTCGAGCAGACGGTCACCCTCGTCGATGATGCCAAATTCGCCCAGGCGTTCACGTTCATCTACTCCAAGCGCGTGGGAACGCCGGCCGCCAAGATCGACGATCCCACGCCGCGCTCCGTCATCCAGCAGCGGTTCGACCGACTGGTCCGCCATGTGGAGACGACGGCCTTCGATTACAACCAGCGCTTTCTCGGCGCCACGGTCCCCATGCTCATCGAGGGCACGTCCAAGAAGAACGACGCCGTGCTTCAAGGCAAAAGCCCCTGGAACCAGACGGTCCACTGCCCGGTCCCCGTGGGCATGGACGCCCGTCCGCTCATCGGCAAGATACTCGATGTTCGTGTCGACACCGCGCGCACATGGTATCTCTCGGGAAGCTCTCTGGGCGACCCGCGATGATCCCCGTTCTCGCCATCACCGGCCCCACCGCGGTGGGGAAGAGCGCCGTGGCGGATCGCGTCGCGCTCGCCCTGGGGTCCGAGGTGCTCTCCGCCGACGCCATGCAGGTGTACCGCGGGATGGATATCGGCACCGCAAAGACGCCCGAGCCCGAGCGGCTCGTCCCCTTGCGCCTCGTCGACCTCGTCGAACCCGACGAGGCGTATTCCGCAGCCCTCTATCAACGCGATGCCCGAGCGCACATCGATCGCCTGCTGCAAGACGGCCGGGTTCCGGTTGTATGTGGGGGAACCGGTCTCTACCTCAGGGCCGCCCTCGACGTCATGGAGTTTCCCAAGGGCGAGCTGGAAGACGAACGCAGAGCCTCCTACATCGAGTTGCATGAGCGCTTGGGCGACGAGGGGTTGCACGCCCTTCTTGCCGAGCGCGACCCCAGAAGCGCGCAGCTCGTACACCCCCACAACGTCAAACGCGTGATCCGCGCGCTCGAGATGCACGATGAGGGCGTGTCGTATGCCGAGCAGGCATCGGGTTTTTCCCGTCCCCATCCGTTTTACGACCACCTCACCTTCGCGCTCACCATGGACCGTGCGCGCCTGTATGCGCGCATTGACGATCGCGTGGACATCATGATGGACGAGGGGCTCCTGGACGAGGTCAGCCGTCTCGTCTCGGCGGGGGCGGGAGATGCGTTGACCTCCCGGCAGGCGATCGGCTACAAGGAGCTCATCGAATACCTCGAAGGCCGCTGTTCACTTGCTGAGGCCGTGGACCTCATCAAGCAGCGATCGCGCCGGTATGCCAAACGCCAGCTTGCATGGTGTCGCCGCGATACACGGATTCGCTGGCTCGACATGGGCGAGCTGGGAATCGATGGCGCCGTCGCGCGCATCGTTTCCGAGGCGACCGCCTCATGAGCCGGTTCCAACTCATCTCGACTGAACGAGTCGCGGAGCGCGCCGTACTCATGGGCGTCGACACGCGTGACGGCCTGTGGCCCACAGAGCGCTCGCTCGATGAACTTGAGCGCCTCGCCGACACCGCCGGAGCCGTCGTGGTGGCGCGACTCACCCAACGGCTCGATCGTCCCTCGCCTAAAACGTACATCGGTTCGGGCAAGGTCGAGGAACTGCGCGGCTTCGTGCAATGCCTCGATGCCGACGTGGTGATCTTTGATGATGATCTGAGCCCCTCGCAGCAGTCCAACCTCGAGCGCGCGCTGGGTGAGCCCATCAAGATCATCGACCGAACCGCGTTGATTCTCGACATCTTCGGCCTCCACGCCCGCACGCGCGAGGGAAGGCTCCAAGTTCAATTGGCGCAACTCCAGTATCTTCTTCCGCGCCTCAGGGGCATGTGGACCCACCTTGCGAAAGAGCAGACGCGCGGCGGCATTGGAAGCCGATTTGGCCAGGGCGAAAGTCAGCTCGAAGTCGATCGCCGCATGATCCGCAATCGCATCGCCTCGCTTCGCAAGGAGCTCGCCATGGTGGAGCGGCGGCGCGCCGTCCAGTCCAAATCACGGACCGGATCGCTGGCCTTTCGCATCGCGCTCGCCGGATACACCAACGCGGGAAAATCGAGCCTGCTCAACCGCTTGACCGGATCGGACGTCCTTGCCCAAGACAAGCTGTTCGCAACGCTCGATCCGACCACGCGCTCCTACGAGCTGCCCGGCGGTCGCGCCATTACGATAACCGATACCGTGGGGTTTATCCAAAAGCTTCCCCATGGGCTGGTCGAGGCGTTCAAATCGACCCTGTCTGAGGTGCGGGATGCCGATCTTATCCTCAAAGTGGTCGATGTGTCTGACGAGGACCGTGACCGCCAGATCGAATCGGTCGACCGGGTCCTGTGCGATGTGCACGCCGAGTCGCAGCGCGCGCTCACCGTATACAACAAGATAGATCTTCTCGATCCCTCTGAGGTCGAGCGGCTCAAGCGCCGACATCCCGATGCGCTGTTCTTTTCCGCGCGCACCGGCGCGGGCATTGAGGAGCTACGCCAGCGCATCGCGCGAGAGGCCGCGCTGACCGATGAGCTCATGTCCTGTGAGATTCCCTACGGTGAAGGCGCGCTCATGGCGGCCATTCGCCAACAGGGAACCATCTTGTCCGAATCCTTCGAGTCCGATCACGTGTGCATGGTGTGCCGCGTGCCCGCGCATATCGCCGCACTCGTACGGCCGTTTCAGACCGAATAGGGGCGTGCCGTCACCGTACGTCAACAGCAGGGGGAGCCTTCACCTCATCGATCGTAGATTCCTCGCGAGTTTAGAATTTCTCTCGTTCAGGACTTCTCTCTGCACGCAATGAGCATGTGAGACCAATGGGCATGCGCGACGTTATCACATGAATATGATCTCGAGCGCCAGCAGGATGGCGACCTGGTGCACGGCATATATGACCAACGCATGCCTACCTAACCACGCGAGCGCCGGCACGTGCCGTTCATACATCCAACGCGGATATGCTCGATGGGATTGAGCCCATCCGCGTGCCGTGAGCGCGCTCGCCGCATAGAGGAAAAAGAAGGGGACGAGCGGGTAGTAGTCACCCGACGAGAAGCCGGGGCCGGGAAAGCCCAGCCAGGCGAGGCCCCCCACGGCATAACGGCTCCTGGGAACTTGATAAAGGACGCCAAATAGGACAACGCAGAGAAACGCTGCGGGCACGCTCCATCGCGTGAGCGCTTGGGGAAACGCATGCTCCAGGCACCACCACAGCAACGTACACGCCGCCATGCAATAGATGATGCCAAACGAGATGGGCGTATCGATGGCGGCCCATGAGGTCGCAATCCATATAGCCACCGCCACGGCGGCGTACTGGCAGCCGCGCCTGAGATTGCTCCGGCTCAGCGACGTCATCCAACCGGCCAGCGCGAGAAACGTCCAGCTGATCGAAACCCTCCAGAGCTCCTGAATCCATCCGGTGGTGAATAAAGGCATATCGACGCCGTACAGGTACGCCAAATCATATGCCGCATGGAATGCGACCATGGAGAGAACTGCGGCGCCCCTCAATTCATCGAGCGCGTGAAGGCGTTTTCGCGAACCCGGTTTTCCGTCCTCATGTCGATCCATCATATACGAGATATCCCGTTGGCCTAGAAGCGCCGCATCAGCGCGACGACCTTACCTAAAATCATGGGGTTCTCGGCGTAAATCGGCTCCATCGTGTCGTTCTCGGGCTGCAGGCGAACCCTGCCCTGCTCCTTGTAAAACGTCTTCACCGTGGCTTCGCCGTCGATCAGGGCAACGACGATCTCCCCGTTCATGGCGCTTTTCTGCTCGCGGACAACGATGTAATCGCCGTTGTAGATCCCCACGTTGATCATCGACTCGCCGTGCACCTCGAGCATGAAGGAGCTGGAATCGGTCGCGATCTCGGTGGGCAGCGTGAACGTGTCCTCGATATTTTGCTCTGCGAGGATGGGCAGACCGGCGGCGACGCGCCCGACCAAGGGAAGGGACACCGTGCCCCGGGACGCCGGCCGCTCCGTCTCGGTCACGGCACATGAGCTTCCGTCCGAATTGAACACCTCGAGTGCACGCGGTTTCGTCGCGTCGCGCTTGATGAGCCCCAGGTCCTCGAGCGCGCTGAGATGGGCGTGGACCGTCGAGGGGGAGGAGAGGCCGACTGCGGCGGCCATCTCGCGCACGCTCGGAGGATAGCCCTTCTCCTTTTGGTATGAGCGGATGAAGTCGTAGATCTGCTGCTGGCGCTTGGAGATCTTGCGTGTCATGGGCGCTCCTTCCAAATACGAACATCTGTTCGTATTTTTCTTGACAAGAACAACTGTTCGAAGATAATAATACACGAACACTCGTTCTTGTGCCACATGTTTTGTCCGGACGCTCGGATATAACAGTTGCATCAAGAAGAAGAGCGAGAGGAGTACTCATGAAGTCCGCCGCATGCACCTATGGAAACCTTGCCCTTAAGGTCGAGCCCGCCGTCCCCGCGCTGCACGTCATCCCCGGTTCCAAGCCCATGCTCCAGACGGGGGCCCTGCAAGTCGCCGCACCCGATACCTACGCGCTCTCACAGGTCGCCGAGTCCGCACGTCCGCGCAAGGGCCTCCTCTGCCTCGTCGCCGCATGCCTGTTCCTCGTGGCCCTTGGCGCCGCCGCGTTCCATGGCGCCGCGCGAAGCGCCTCGCATCAGCTGGCCCTCGACCAGCTCAGCACGCGAACGGTCACCGTGGAACCCGGCGATTCGCTGTGGAGCATCGCCGCCGAGCATGACGTCGAGGGCATATCCATCGATGATGAGGTCGAGCTCATGCGCACCATGAACTCACTCACGTCCGCCACGCTGCACGCCGGCATGGAGATCGAGGTTCCCGTCACGGCTCGGGCCGCATGAATCTTTGCGAGCATACAGGTATCCCGTATCTAGTGCCATGCGGAGCGTGAGTCGCCATATGTGGTATGCTTAATCAGCTGTCGTTGTGAGGGGAGTGTCCACATGCGTTGTCCCAAGTGCGGACATGGCGATACGCGCGTCATCGATTCACGCATGCAGGAGTCGACGAACGCCATCAAGCGTCGCCGGGAGTGCCGCTCCTGCGGGTATCGCTTCACCACCTTCGAGCGCTGCGAGGACCCCATCGAGGTGCTCAAAAGCGACGGCACGACGCAGCCATTCGATCGCAATAAGCTCATGGTGGGCCTCATGCGCGCCACCTCCAAGCGCGATATCGACCTGCCGCAGCTCAATGCGCTCATCGACGACATCGAGCTTGAGCTGCGAGGCGGCACGCGCACCGCCGTGAGCTCTCATGACATCGGCGATATGGTGCTCAAGCGCCTTGAGAAGCTCGACAAGGTCGCGTATATCCGCTTCGCGTCCGTGTACCGCGATTTTCAAGACATCGATGAGTTTCTTTCCGAACTCGACAAATTGAGGTGAACCCATGCCCATGCTTACCGTATCCGTCAAGCGCCTTGACCCCACCGTCGAGCTGCCCTCCTATGCCTACGAGGGTGATGCCGGTCTCGATCTTCGCGCCAACGAGAGCGTCGATATACCGCCCTTTTCGCGCGTGTTGATCCCGACGGGCCTCGCCATCGCGCTCCCCGACGGTTTCGCCGGATTCGTGCAGCCCAGGAGCGGCATGGCGCTCAAACGCGGGCTCACGATCGCGAACACCCCGGGCCTTATCGACGCCCACTATCGCGGCGAGCTCAAGGTCATCGCGGTCAACATCGACCCACATGAGACCATTCACATCGAGCGCGGCGAGCGCATCGCCCAGCTCGTCATCCAACAGGTGCCTGTCGTGCGCCTCATCGAAGTCGACGAACTCGACGAGACCGACCGCGGATGCGGCGGCTTCGGGTCGAGCGGTTCGAAATAGTCGGTCCAGACATAGAGGGGGATAATCTATGGACCAGTTTTTCAAGTTGGGGGAGCGCAAGTCCGACGTCGCAACTGAGTTGCGCGCGGGACTGACCACGTTCCTGGCGATGTCCTACATCATCGTCGTGAACCCGCTCATCCTGTCCGCGGGCGGCGTTCCCGTCTCCGCCGCGGTCACCGCCACGTGCATCGGCGCCGCCGTCATGACGATCGCGATGGGACTCATCGCCAACCGTCCGCTCGCGTGCGCATCCGGCATGGGCATCAACTCCATCGTGGCCTACACCCTGTGCGGCGCCATGGGCCTCGGCTGGCAGACCGCCATGGCCATCATCTTCGTCGAGGGCATCGCGATCCTGCTGCTCGTGCTCTGCGGCCTGCGCGAGGCCATCATGGACGCGATTCCGGTATCCCTGCGCCACGGCATCTCGATCGGCTTGGGCCTCTTCATCGCCATGATCGGTCTCAAGGACGGCGGTATCATCGTCGCGAACGAGGCGACCATGGTGGCGCTCGGCAAAGTGACCGACCCGGTCTTCCTCGTCGGCCTCATCTCCATCGTCGCCACGGTCGTGCTGTCCTCCATGAGGGTCAAGGGAGCCCTGCTTTGGGGCATCGTGATCGCCTCCGTCCTGGGTATCCCGCTGGGCGTCACCGCCGCTCCGACGAGCATCGTGGCACCGCTCGATTTCACCACATTCGGCGCGCCCTTCATGGCCGACGCCGATGGCGTGATGGGCGTCGTCAAGGCCCTGACAACCCCGGCGCTGCTGCTCTTCGCGTTCTCGCTCATGATGAGCGACTTCTTCGACACCATGGGCACCGCCATGGCCGTCGCCAAGCAAGGCGAGTTCCTCACGGAGGACGGCAAGGTTGAGGACATCAAGCCCATCTTGATCGTCGACTCCGTCGCTGCGGCAGCCGGTGGCGTCTTTGGCGCCTCCTCCATCACCACGTTCGTCGAGTCCGCATCTGGCGCCGCCGACGGTGGCCGTTCCGGTCTCACCTCCGTGACCGCCGGCGTGCTCTTCCTGCTCGCCGCGTTCTTCTCGCCGTTGATCGGCTGCATCAGCTCCGCTGCCACCTGCGGTGCGCTCGTGTACGTGGGCTTCCTCATGATGAGCGAGGTCACCGAGGTCGATTGGTCCGATATCCTCGAGGGATTCCCGACCTTCATGATCATCATCGGCATCCCGTTCACCTATTCCATCTCCAATGGCATCGGCCTGGGCTTCATCGCCTACGTCATCGTCGCCGCAGTGACCGGCAACCTCAAGAAGGTGCGCCCGCTCATGTGGGTCGCCGCCGCCGCGTTCCTCGCGTACTTCCTGCTCGTGTAAACCAAGCTGACGCAAACAACGGGACGCGCATAGCGCGCCATAACAGAAAAAGCCGCCTGCAGAACCATTGTCTGTGGGCGGCTTTTTACAAGACTTCGCATCGTATCATGCACATTGCAAGATGCCACGGAGCATCACCTCGTGTGCGCCGGCTTTCCTCCCCAGTAAAACTCGGCAAAATGACGTTCGCGCTCGCAGGGAACACCGGTCAGCCGCATCGTCGCCCGCACGATGTCCTTCGCGGCGTCGGGGCGTCGCAGGGCGTTGGCATTGACCAGGAGGCCATGCAGCGCCTCAGAATTATCATGGAGGTGCCTGAGCTGCATGATCAGTTCTCGAGAGGTCGTCGCGTGCATGCTCGCGCCAAACGAGGTGAGCATGACCGTATTGGACTTTTCCTGCCCGTACGACTTTCCCAGCAAGATCATGGGGAGCTCAGCGCAGAGGCACTCCGTGACCGTCAGGCCGCCCGATTTGAGAATCGCAAGATCGCACGTCCTCATGAGCGCGGCCATATCGTCGACGTAATCGAGGACGCTCGCGTTGGGGAGCTTCATGCCCTCGAACACCGAATTGAGATGCTTCGCATAGGCGATGTCCTTGCCGGGGAGAAACACGAAATGCATGTTCTCGAAACTTCTGAGGTAGGGTAGCGTCTCCTCCATTGCGGCCCGAAACCTCACATAGGGTTGCGGCAGCGCGGCGCCCGCCATGACGAGCACGAGCTTTTTATCGACGGGCAATCCGAAGGCGACGCAATCCTGCACACGGTCGCGCTGCTCGCTAAACCCCGGACGAATGGGGATTCCGGTGACCTCGATGCAGCGCTCAGGCACCTTGCGGGGACGAAGCGTCTCCGCCATAAACTCCGTCGCCACGCAAAACAGGTCCGTCTCCTTGTGGGGCCACCACCCCTCGATCTCGTAGTCCGTTGGCACGCAAATCACCGGAAACTCAATGCCCGTCATCATGCGCGCGCCGACCGCGGTGTTTGCGGCGGTGATATGCGTGCATATGACCGCAAGGGGCCGCTTTTGCTCCACGTACTCATTGAACGACCCGAACATGATGCGCGACCATGCCGAGCCTCCACCCCAAAGGAACCGCCCGGTGAGCGTATAGCGCCATGTGACGTCGTAAATGGGGCGCGTCGCGCCCGTGAATGCCGCAGCCGTCTTGTTTCCGTCAAAATGGATGCGTCCGAAGTCGAGGACATCGAGGACGTCCACCTCCACGTCCACGGGTACGTCCGAATCGCCCCGGAGCTGCTCGACCGCCTGGGCGATGGCCATCGCGGCGGCGCGATGGCCAGATCCCACAGAGGCATGCATGATGGTGATGACGGGACGTCGCGACGATGCGGCGACGGAAGCCTCGGAATCGGTGCGGCGATCCGCGGGGTCGAGTTCAGGGGCGCGAGTGTCAGTCGGCATGGCAAGAGTCTCCAGAGTCGTTGAGCTATCAGCATTGTATTGCTTGGCGTGTAAGTGTCATCCGCAATCGGGTATGAGCAAAGAAATGACGTACGAAAGGATGATTAACCTATGGCAACCACGCACGACCTCATCGTCATCGGAGGCGGCCCCGCGGGGTATTCCGCGGCCCTGTACGCAGCACGCGCTAGTCTTGACGTGCTCGTCCTGGAACACGGCATGCCCGGCGGGCAGATCGCGACGTCCGATGTCATCGACAACTACCCGGGAATCCCAAGCTGCTCGGGGGCCGAGCTCGGGCAGAAGATGCAGGCGCACGCGGAGCAAGCCGGGGCGCTCAGCGCCTATGGCTCAGTGCAAGCTATTGAGAAGTACGATTCGGGCTCGTTTGTCATCACGACGGACATGGAGCGGCTGACTGCGCACGCGGTCGTCGTCGCGACCGGCGCGACCCCCCGTCAAGGTGGGTTTGCCGGCGAGGACGCTTTCCGGGGCAGGGGAGTATCGTATTGCGCCACCTGCGACGGCATGTTCTACCGTGAAAAACGTGTCTTTATCATAGGCGGCGGTAATTCCGCCGTCGAAGAGGCCCTGTATCTGTCCCATATCGCCTCATCGGTCGAACTGGTCGTCAGGCGCGATGAGTTTCGCGCTTCGCGCGGTATGGCCGATCGACTTCTCGCACGGGAGAATATTTCGGTTAGGTACCAAACTAGCATTACCGATGTCGAGGGCGGAACGTTCATCAACGCCATCACCTTCCGTGACAATGCAACGGGCGAAACCCATGTTGAACGATTCGATGAGGGCAGCGTCGGCATTTTCGTCGCGGTCGGTCATGATCCGGCGACCGCTTTGGTCGAACCGCTCGTGGATCTTGGGGCCGACGGCGGTGTCCTGACCGATGACGGCATGGCCACGCGCACCCCGGGACTGTTCTGCGCCGGCGACATGCGCTCAAAGACCTTGCGGCAGGTCATCACCGCCGCATCCGACGGCGCCATCGCGGCCATGAGCGCGTATCAATACATCGAGCAGCATAATTGATTGCAAAACCAATGACGTGCTGTCTAACACGATGAGGTGCTATCCGTAGCTACACTCAATGTTTCGAACCGCTCGATCCGAAGCCGCCGCACCCGCGGTCGGTTTCGTCGAGCTCGTCGACTTCGATGAGGCGCACGGCGGGCACCTGCTGTCGTATCGAGATGAAATGCCTTGGTTAGCACCGAGTCTTTGCCTCCAGTCTAGTTTCCTTGCTTGTGAGACCTAAATTGTTGATAATATATATTATGTAAAGTAGATTTCTTAAAGCATCTCATGGGATAATCGATGTCACGATCGATAATGAATGGCCTCCCGTTCCTTGGCACGTGAAAACACTCAAGGAACGGGAGGCCTAAGCATGGAGCGAAACAACGAATAGTTCTCACGTGGAATACGCGCGGAACGGAGGCCGCTCGGACTACTCGCCGAGCCATTCATAGCCGATGATGAGTCCGGTCGCCTCGGCATAGTACGAACAGAGCCCCCCGCATGGAAGAACGCGAATCTGCGACTGCGGCCATTCGGTCATAATCGAATCGCTGAGGGCGTGTGCGCCGGCCTCATTTGAGACGTGATCGATGTACACCAAGCCGCCGCGGAATCCATCCGAGCGCATCACATCGATGATCTTGCGATACGTCTTGCGGTCACCGCGCGTCGGCGCCACCACCTTGATCGTGCCCTGCGCACTCGCGGTTCCGAGCATGCGAATCGAAAGCCCGCTCGCCAACGCCCCCACCAGCTTGGGCATGCGTCCGTTCTTGGTGAGATTATCATAGCTGCTCAGCGAGTACTGCACCTGCGAATGGGCGGCAAGGCGATCGGCGTAGGCCACCGCCTCATCGAACGTGCAGTCAGGATTATTGGTAAGGTACCTATCTAATAGTTCGATGATCAATTCGAGCTTTCCGCCCGCGGCATGCGAATCGAGCACGTAGATGTTCTTACCGGCTATCTGGCCATCGTGCTCGCGGGCGTGCTCGTCCATGACGAGGTTGCGCCCCATCTCGGCGGCGTCGAAGCTACCCGAGAGATTGGACGAGATGGTCACCGCGATCACGTTATCGGCGCCGCGAAAAAGATCGGCCCACTCCCCCGCACTCGGGCACGCACTGCCCGACGCCGTGCTCTCCGCGGCGACGCGACGGTTGAGCTCCTCGACATCGAGCAACGCGTCATCGATGAACTCCTCCCCCGCCACCTCGATCTTGAGGGGCGCGACCGCATAGATGCAGTCGGGAGCGGTCGGTCGATATTCGCGGAGGTTACAGCTTGAATCAGCGATGAGTGCCCAAGTCATTCATATTCCTTTCGCCCATATGCGAGTGCTCAGAGTATATACCTTATTGCGCCGGCGGGGTTCACCCATCCGACACGCCAAGACACCTTCTGCCCAATTAAAACGGCGGAGGATCTGCTCCCCCGCCGTTGCGCGCTCTATGTATGGATCGGGCGCTAGTAGCGTACGAACACCATGCCGGACTGCACGGGACCGACGACCACGCCGACGCCGTACGTGGCGGCGTGGATCATCTGGCCGTTGCCGATGTAGATGCCGCAGTGGCCGGAGTTCACGGCGACGTCACCGGGCTGGGGGTTGCTCACGCGCGGCCATCCGAGGAAGGTGTATGTCGTGCCCAGACGCGTGTAGCTACCCGTCAGGCAGTAGCTCACGAATCCGGAGCAATCGAACTGGCCGGGAGCGCAGGCGCCCCACACGTAATCGGCCTTGCCGACCCAGCTGTAGGCGCGGTCGACGATGGCGTTGCCGGTGCCGGGATTGTATCCGGGCTCGGGATCGGGTTCGGGCTGCGGTTGCGGCTGCGGCTGCGGGGTCGGAGTGGGCTGGGAAGGGGTCTCGCCCTGCGTCCCACCGCCTTGATTGCCGGTACCGGAATCGGGCGTCTCGGTGTTCTCGACGTCCTGGATCTGTTCGCTCGAGCCGGCGTTGAGACCCTGCTGCAATGCTGCGTTGGCGGCCGCCTCGGCAGCCAACTCCTCCTGGAGTTTAGCGTCGAGGGAGTTGACCAGCGACGAGGCGCTCGCGCGCTGCTCGTTCAGCTCATCGACCTTCTTCTGCGTCGCCTGAACGTTCTTCTCCTGCTCAGCCTGCTTGTCGGTGAGCTCCTGCTTGAGGGTCTTCACCTCGGAGATGGTCTCAGCCTGCGTGTTGGCCACCTTGTTCATGTAGGTCACGCTCGAGACGAGCTGATCGAACGACTCGGAAGCCATCACGATCTCGAGCAGCCCGGCAAGGCCGCCCTTGTACTCGGAGGAGACGAACGTGGAGAGAAGCTCCTGGCGTTCGGCGATCTCGGAGTTCTTCTGGTCGATCTCGCCGCGCGTGCGCTCGAGCTCACCCGTGAGCTCGCCGAGCTCGCCGGTGATCTGCTCGGATTGGCGACCGATGGCCTCGAGCTGAGCACGGGCGGCGGCGAGATCGGACTCGGTGTCGGCAAAGGCGAAGGTGGGAACGCCGGAGAACAGCACGAGGCCGGTAAGACCCGCGACGATCGCACGGCGAACGGTAAGGCTGCGTTTAGAGTGCGTCATATGAGAAACTCCTCGATGCGCGCGCTGCGCGCTCGGTTACTGGACCTTGACGAGGCTGTACAGTTCCTGGTCGCCGTCGGCGGCGAGCGCCTTGCGCGGTTCGAGGAACGTCAGCTCCAAGATACAAGCATACCCTACTAGTACGCCCGACACATCTTGCACAAGTTTTCCGGTCGCCGCGACGGTGCCGCCCGTGGCGATCAGGTCGTCGACGATGAGCACGCGATCCCCGGGCTGGATGGCGTCGCGGTGGATCTCGAGCGTGTCCGTGCCGTACTCGAGCTCATAGCTAACGGCATAGGTCTCGCGCGGGAGCTTGCCGGGCTTGCGCGCCGGAATGAAGCCCGCACCGAGCTCGAGGGCCACGGGGACACCGATCATGAAGCCGCGCGCCTCGGGGCCGACGACCTTGGTGACGCCCGCATCGCGGAAATGATCGGCGATGTCCTTGACCGTGCGGCGCATGGCCTCGGCATCCGCGAACAGGGGCGTGATGTCCTTGAACACGACGCCCGGCTCGGGATAGTCGGGAATGTCGGTGATGTAGGACTCGTAATCGAAGCTTGCCATGGTGTGCGCTTTCTACTCTGCGTCCAAGGGTAGGACGCGAATGGGCTGGGCTGCAAGTTCGCTCGCGTCGAGCGGAGAGATGCCTGAGGATGAGATGGAGGAGGCGTACGATGCGGCTGCGCGCCCCTGGGCCGCCTGCTCCGCACGCGTGATCTCGTCGTCGATGGCGTCCACGTCGGCGTCCTCGACGACCGCGTTAAGCGATTCGAAGACGCGGTTGCGCAGCAGCGCGGTGCGGACCCCGTCGGTGAGGTCGTGCAGCGTCTTGAACGCGCGGTCGAGCTTGGCCTCGCGGTCGTCGTCCGAATCGTCCGTGCCGAGCATGCCGATGAGAACCTGCTCGAAGAGGGCCGACTCGCGGTTCGCGGCGATGACGTACTGGCGCAGGTTGCGCGGCTCGATGTGGAAGCGCGAGAGCTCGGCGCAGTGACGGATGATCTCGAAGTCGCGGCCGTCGATCAATTCGCGATTTTGGGGGCTGCGAACGATGCGTATGAGGTCGTTGTCGGCCAGCTGCCGCAGAAACGCGATGTCGACACCCAGGATATCGGGGACGTCCTCGATGAGATGGAGCTTTTGGCGGGTCTCCTTGGAGGCGACCTTCATGGGGGCATCGGTGAGCAAGCCGACCTCGAACGCGAGCGTGGAGAGGTCGGAGGCGCTGTCAAGCTTTTGCTTGATGGCCGAGAGCGGCATGTACCTCGTTTTTTGCAGATGCAAAATGACCTCAAGCCGATCGACGTCCGCTTTGGAGTACTGACGGTAGCCCTTGGGCGTGCGGTGCGGCGTTATGAGCCCCTCGTCCTCGAGGAAGCGAATCTTGGAGTTTGAGAGGTCGGGGTACGTTCCGCGGAGCAGGTTCACCACCTGCCCGATGCTGAGGTAGCTGCGCTCAGCCAAACTACTCACCGGTTTCGATGCGCTCCACGGTGCTCTCGTGGTACATCAGCGTGAAGGTGCCGATCTGCACGGAAGAGCCGTCGTGCAGAGGGGCGGAGTTGACGATCGCGCCATCGACCCAGGTGCCGTTGAGGGACCCCAGGTCCTCGATGAGGACACCCGCCTCGTTGCGCAGGATCTTAGCGTGGCTGCGCGAGACGGTCATGTCGTTGAGGAAAATGGTGTTGGCCGGATCGCGGCCGATGGTGATCTCGGGGGCGTCGATCTCGAAGACGTTGCCGGTCTGGGGACCCTTGATGATGGAGAGCACGGGAACGACAAGCGAGGCGCTCTTCATCAAATCGGGTGCCGTCGCGTCGCTGCTCGGCATGCGGAAGACGCGCGTCGTCTCATTCTGCTCGAAGTTGGCCATGGGAACCCCCTATTGGATACCCCAGATTACCATCCGGGAAAACGTCATTGATTCATTCATTCTACCGCAAGCGACGGGCGTGCAGGAGCAATCACGCAGTCTCCGCCGCAGAAGCCTCTTCACCCTCATCGATATCCGGGTTGAGGAAGTCCTCGTCCTCGTCCTCGGGATGGGCGATGGCGTTGCGGATGGCCTGCAGGCCCTTGACGGTGTACACGAGGCCGGTGAGCAGCGAGCAGCACACGCCCGCATACACGAAGAAGATGCCGAGCGGGACGGGCGTGCAGTTGAGCCCGGGAAGCCACGTGAGCGAATCGGGGACGATGCACAGGCCGTCGAGGACGGGCAGGCCGAGCAGCATGAGGGTGAACCCGCTCATGAGCAGCGCGGTGGCCAGCTTGCCGACGAACACGACATCGATGGGCCGCTTATGGTAGCGCTTGACCACGAAGTTGCCCAAAAACAGGTAGATGTCGCGCCCCACGATGGCAAGGCAGATCCACAGGGGCAGCTCCTCGCGGGCGACGAGGCCCACGACGCCGCAGAACAGCAGGGCGCGGTCGACGATGGGGTCGAGCAGCTTGCCCAGCCAACTCACCGTCTTGGTCATGCGGGCGATCTGGCCGTCCAGCCAGTCGGTGGACGCGGCGACGGCGTAGATGACGAGCGCGACGTATCGATTGAAATCGGTGACGAACAGGTACAGGAACACGCCGGTGAGGATCAGGCGCGTGAACGTGATGAAGTTGGAGATGGTGAAGATCTTGTTGGACGGATAATCGGACGTGCCGATGAGCTCCTTCTTGATCTTCTTCCTGATCTTGCCTGCTGCCACGCGTGACTCCCCTGGTCGATGAAAAACACTGGAAGGATGATACCCGCTTTGCGGATGGCTAACCCATCAGCTAAACAAAAAGGGCGGCCATACAGCCGCCCTCTCATGCTCCGTGGTCGGGACGACTGGATTTGAACCAGCGACCCCTTGCGCCCCATGCAAGTGCGCTACCAAGCTGCGCTACGTCCCGAAGCAAGGAAGTACTTTACCCAAAGCCCGCCCCGGATGCAAGAAGAATTTTAAAACTTCCTAAGATTTTAGGGCGACGGCACGTCTGAGCAGCTCAAATGCGAGAGCCTGCTTGCCGGTGCACGGCAGCTCCTCAACGCCTTGCGAGCTCACCCACGTCACGGCATTCGTGTCGGAGCCGAAGGTCGACTCGACGCGCGACACGTCGTTGGCGACGATGGCGTCGCAGCCCTTGCGCTCAAGCTTGGCGCGCGCACGCCTCACCAGGTCGTTGGTCTCGGCGGCGAAGCCGATGACCACGCGTTTTCCCTTGACGCGGGACATCTCGGCGAGGATGTCGGCGGTCTTGACGAGATCGATATGCGTGAGCTCGCCATCGGCCTTGCTCAACTTATGGGGCGCCGGGTGCGCGGGGGCGTAATCGGCGACCGCGGCGGCGCAGATGAGCATGGTGCACGCATCGAAGCGCTGCGATACGGCATCGAGCATCTGCGCCGCGCTCTCGACGCGGACGCCCTCGACGCCGAAGGGGATCGAGAGCTGGGTCGAGGCGGTCACGAGCGTGACCTCGGCCCCCATGGCGCGCGCCGCCCGCGCGAGCGCGTGGCCCATCTTGCCCGACGAGCGGTTGCCGATGTAGCGAACGGGGTCGATCGCCTCGCGCGTCCCCCCCGCGGTGATGAGCACGCGCTCCCCCGCCAGCGCCTGGGAGGTCTCCAGGGCGACGAGCGTGCGCGCGACGATGTCGTCGACGTCGGCGAGCTTGCCCTCCCCCGTGTCGCCGCACGCGAGGTAACCCGTGGCGGGGCGCACGATGTCGAAGCCGCGCTGCTCGAGCGTGGCGATGTTCTTCTGCGTGGCCTCCGCCTGCCACATGCCGACGTTCATGGCGGGCGCGACGACCACCGGCGCATCGGTGGCGAGGACGGTCGTGGTGAGCAGGTCGTCGGCCTGCCCGTGCGCGACCTTGGCGACGACGTTCGCCGTCGCGGGGGCGACGAGCACCACATCGGGCTCCTTGGCCAGCGAGATGTGGTGAATGGGGTCGCTGGGGTTGTCGAACAGGTCGACGGCGACCTCCTCGCGCGTAAGCGCGCGGAAGGTAGTGGGGCCCACGAACGAGGTGGCGTGCTCCGTCATGCACACCTTGACGCGAACGCCGGCCTTTTGCAGGGCGCGCGCGATCTCACATGACTTGTAGGCGGCGATGCACCCCGTCACGCAGAGCAGGACGGTCTTTTGCACGGTCTACTCCTCGGCATTCAAGACGATGATGCGGTGGCAGTAGGGGCACTCGGCGATATCGCCCGCGTGGCGCAGCGCGTCCATGGAGGCGGGCTGCAGCGCCGTGCGGCACACCGTGGGGACGTTGCCCTCGATGCGCTCGACGGTCAGGCCGCGAAAGCGCGCGAGACCGCGCTCGTACATCGCGCGGGTCTCCTGCGGCAGGCGCCCCAGGAGATGTTCGCGGCGGCGCGTGAGCTCATCGATGGAGGCCTGCAGACCGGCTGCCTGCTCGCGGGCGGCCTTGGTGTCCTCGATGATGGACGCCTCGAAGCGCTTGATGTACCCGGCGAGCTTGCCCTCGCGGGCGCGCGCCGCCTCGAGCTTCTCAAGGGCGGCCGGTCGGTCGAACGCGATCTTGTCCAAGCGCTTAGCGAGCAGCGAGAGCTCCTCCTCCAAATCGCGGACGGCGCGATAGTCGCTTGCGTCGATCGGGCGCTCCTGGGCGGCGGTGATGGCCTCGTGGCAGGAGCGCTCCGCATCGTCGAGGTCGTCGACGGCAATCTGGGCGTCCTTGCGATCGGCGAGCAGGCGCGTCGCCTCGGACTTGAGCTTGGCGTAGGAGGCGCGCTTCTTGGCGAGCTCGGCGATGAGCGGCAGGTCCTTGAGCGTCTTGCGCTCGCGGTCGAGTTCGAGATCGGTCTCCTGGAGCTTGATCAGGTCGGAACCTTGGCTCATGCATGTCCTCCTTGCGACGGCGCCCACCACTGCTGGGGGAGCGAAATGATATGTATACGGTCTTGCGCGACGCCCGCATGCGCGGTCGCATCGGCAAGTATGCGGCAAAACGGCTGCTCGATCCGGTCATGCCCGAGCAGCACGACAGAAAGCCCACGGAGCGCGAGATCCTGCGCGCGGTGGTAGCCCAGCTCCCCGGTCACGACCGCGTCGCAGCCGTGCTCGAGCGCAAGCTCGCCGAAGTCACCGAGCGAGCCGCCCACGAACGCGATGCGCCGCACGAGGGCGTCGGGTCTCCCCCACGCCTGCGCGCATGTCGCGAACGCCTCTTGCGCGCGGAGGGCGAGCTCCTTCACCGTGATGGGGTCGGTCTCGCAGATCCCCCCGATGCCCGTGCGCTCCGGCTCCTCCGCCCATTCCAGCGACGTGCTCGCCGTGAGCCCCATGAGCCGCGGAAGCAGCGTGCGGGCGGCACATGAGCGGTCGAGGTTGGTGTGCATCGAGATGATGCTCACGCCGCGGCGGGCGGCCTCGAACACCGTCGCTGAGGAGCTCGGCCTGCCGGGCGCGGCGGGGCAGAACCGGTCGGGAGCCGAGAGGTAGACGGGATGGTGCGTCACCAGGACGTTGGCTCCGCGCCGGACGGCCTCATCCAGCGAGGCGACCGTCGCGTCGAGCGCGCAGGCGACGCCCGCCACCTCGGCGTCCGGATCGCCCACCGAGAGCCCGACGCGATCCCAGGGCTCCGCGTCCCGGGCAGGGAACGCCTCGAAGAGCGCGCGCTCCAACTCCCCTACGTTCATGCGCCCACCACCTCGAAAAGCGCCTGTGCGAACCGTTCGAGCGAGTCGGGCTCCACCCGGTCGTCGAAGGAGATCCGCAGGGACCCCAGCGCCTTCTCGCGCGGAATGCCCATGGCGCGCAGGACATGGCTCGCGTCGAGGCTCGCGCTGGAGCACGCGCTGCCCGCCGAGACCTCGTAGCCGCGCCCGTCGAGCTGGAGAATGAGCTCCTCGGAGTCGATGCCGTCGACGTAGATGCTCACGATGCCCGGCAGCCGCTCGACGGACGTCCAATCGCCCATCGTCGCATGGATGCGCGGGTGGTCGCACAGGCGCGTGTAGAGCTCGTTCGCAAGGGAACCAACCTGCTCGCGGTGATGCGCGACCAGGGACCGCAGGGCGTTTGCCGCGGCGGCGAGCGCAACGATTGCGCGCAGGTCCTGCGTGCCGGGCCTGAGGCCGCCTTCCTGCCCGCCGCCGAAGCTCCTCGCCCGTATGGGCGTGCGCGACTTGAGGTAGAGCGCGCCGATGCCGACCGGGCCGCCCACCTTGTGGCCGGCAAGCGAGAGCGCATCGACGCCGAGCGCGGACACGTCGAAGGGGATGTGCAGCCACCCCTGGATCGCGTCGCTGTGCATGAACGCCCCCGCGCCGTGCGCGATGCGTGCAAGATCGGCGATGGGCTGAACGACGCCCGTCTCGTTGTTGGCGAGCATGACCGACACGAGCGCGACGTCGCTCGAGATGAGCCGCTCGAGCGACGATGGGTCGATGCGGCCCGTCGAGTCGGGTTTGATCACATCGACCGTAAACCCATCGGCGCGCAGCAGGGGCAGGTTGTCGAGGATGGAGTCGTGCTCGATCGCCGAGACGATGACGCGCGACCTGCCGCGATCGCGTTCGCGCACGGCCTGGGCGATGCCCAGAAGGGCGAGAACGTTCGCCTCGGTGCCGCCGCCCGTGAACACGATCTCGCACGCGCGCACGCGCGTACCGAGGCTCGCCGCGACGGCGCGGCGGCACTCCTCCAGCCGTATGGCGGCTTGACGTCCCAGGGAATGAAGCGAATTGGGGTTGACCCCCGCGAGACGGGAGGCGTCGTAGTCGGCCTGCGCCTGCATTGCCTCGGGCCGCATCGGCGTGGATGCGGCGTAGTCGAGATTCACATACCGTTGCGTGGACATGGGCTACGCGCCGATCCGAGAGCGGCCGAGCTCGGCCGCGGAGCGGATGGCCTCGACGGCTGCCGCCGGGTCCTTCGCGCCAAAGACCGCGGACCCGGCGACGAGCACCGTGGCGCCCGCGGCAGCGATCTCCTCCGCATTGGCGATACCGACGCCGCCGTCGACCTCGATGAGCGGCGCGACGCCATGCGAGGCGCACAAGGCGGTGAGCTGCCGTAGCTTCTCGATGGTGCGCGGAATGAACGCCTGGCCGCCGAACCCGGGGTTGACGCTCATGAGCAGGACCATATCGACATCCTCGATGATGTCCTCGAGGACGGAGACGGGGGTTGCGGGGTTGAGGACGACGCCGGCCTTGCGCCCGCGCTCCTTGATGTGCGCGATGGTGCGATGCAGGTGCGTCGAGGCCTCGTAGTGCACGGTCAGGAGGTCGGCGCCGGCATCGATGTACCAATCGATGGTGTCATCGGGGTTGGAGACCATGAGGTGAACGTCGAGCGGGATGACCGTCGCGTCCTTGCACGCCTTCACGATGGCGGTGCCGTAGCTCAAGTTGGGAACGAAGTGCCCGTCCATCACGTCGACATGGATGAGGTCCGCGCAGGCGATGCGGTCGAGGTCGCGCGCCAGATGCGCCATGTCGGCGGAAAGAATCGAGGGCGAGATCTTGATGGGTGCGGACATGGCGTGTTCCTTTCGAACGGACGATATGCGATTGATGGATGTGGGCGGGGGCCAAAAGGACCCGGCCCCCGGCGGACCGCAGCGGGCGACCCCCCGTGCGCAGGGCAGCGGGCCACCCGTAGGCGCTACTCGTCGAGGCCGTAGAACTCCTCGTTGGGAATGCGGTTGACGAGCGTCTCCAGGACGGACTCGAGGGTGACGCCGCCGTACAGGACGCTCTCGAGCGCGAACGTGAGGGGTACGTCGACGCCCTTGGAGCGGGCGAGCTCACTCACGCTGCGCGCAGCGGCGGCGCCCTCGACGACCATGCGACGGCGGCTCTGGTACTCCTCGAGCGATTCGCCGCGGGCGAATGCCTCGCCGAACGTGCGGTTGCGCGAGTGCCGGGAGGTGCAGGTGACGATGAGGTCGCCCATGCCGGCAAGACCCATGCAGGTCATCGCCTCGCCGCTGCAGGCATGCACCAGGCGGCTGATCTCGGCCAGGCCGCGCGTCATGATGAGCGCGAGGGCGTTGTCGCCCATGCCGGAACCGGCCGCGATACCGCAGATGATGGCCATGACGTTCTTCATGGCGCCACAGAGCTCGACGCCCACCATATCGGAGGACAGGTACACGCGAAACGCGGGGCTCAGCGTGAGCTCCTTGAAGAACTCGCCGACCTCGACGCTCTCGCAGGCGATGGTCGAGGCGGAAAGCGACCCGTGGCAGATCTCCTCGGCATGGTTGGGGCCCGAGAGCGCGGCGATGCGCTCGGGATGGCCGATCTCGCTGGCGATGACGTCGCTCATGAGAAGACCGGTACCGAGCTCGATGCCCTTGGCGAGGCAGAGGACGGGCAGCGAGTCGCTCACATACGGCGCGCAATCCCGCGCCACGCCGCGTAGAAACGCGGACGGCACGGCGAAGATCGCGGCGTCCGCGCCGGTAAGGGCCTCTTCGTGCGAATTGGTCGCCGTGACGTTGTCGGGCAGGGTGTAGTCCTTGAGGTAGCAGGCGTTCGTATGGCGCTCGTTGATCTCGATGACCGGGTCGGCATCGTAGGACCACATGACAACGTCATGGCCATGCGATGCGACGAGGCCCGCCATGGCGGTGCCCCACGAGCCGGTGCCTATCAGTGCAATGCGCATATCACTCATCCATCTTGTCGACGCGTTTGGTAAATGAAAGCTTGGACTCGGTGCCGTTCATGAGCTTCTTGATGTTGGAGCGATGCGCCCACACCACCAGCAAGCCGAGGGCCCCCATGATGAGCTTGAACACGAGGGACGCGTGCGGAAACAGCAGGCAGGCCGTGATGCCGACCAACCCGGCAGTCGCAATCGAGCCGACGCTCACGAACTTGGTAAGGGCGACGAGCACGATGAAGATGCCGAGGTGCAGCAAGGCCCAGGGCACGTTGATGGCAAAAAGCACGCCGACCCCCGTTGCGATTGACTTGCCTCCCTTGAAGTGCAAGTAGAAGCTGAACATGTGGCCGATGACGCACGAGAGGGCGAGCACGGCAATAACGTAGTCATGTGAGCCGCCCGGGTAGAACGCCGCGCACTCGACGCCGAATGGCCCGAGCACTCCCGAAAGCGGGATGAGCGACAGGTTGACACAGATGACGCCCTTCAAGACATCACACAAAAGGGTGAGCACGGCCACCTTGGGACCACCCGCGCGGAGGGCATTCGTCGTACCGATGTTGCCCGAACCAACCTTCTGCAGGTCAACGTGGGCAAGACTCTTTGCGAAAATCTTACCGAAGGGGATGCCGCAGAGAGCGTAGTTAAGCAGACAGCAGAACCCGAGGAATAGCCACGGGTGAATGGGGACCCCTGCCATTTGCTACTCCTTGTCCTTGTCGGACTTCTTGGCGCGGAAGCGCAGGCGGATCGGCGTGCCCTTGAAATCGAACGTCGCGCGCATGCGGTTCTCGATATAGCGCTTGTAGTTGTCGGTGACCAGGTCCGTGTGGTTGACGAAGAACGTGAACGCCGGGGGCTTCTCGCCGGTCTGCGTGACGTAGTGCATCTTGAGGCGGCGCTTGCCGTCGGAGACGGTGTGGCCGAACTCGCGCATGTCGGTGAGCAGGCGGTTGAGCTGCGACGTGGTGATGTGGCAGGCGCGGCGCTCGGCGGCGGCGTCCACCATGTCCCAGATCTTATGCACACTGCGCCCGGTCATGGCGGAGATGCGCAGGTACTCGGCCCACGGGGCCATGGTGAGGCGGCGGTCGACCGTCTCCATGACGGCATCGCGCTCGTAGTCGTCCTTGAGCAGGTCCCACTTGTTGAGCAGGACGACGAGCGCGCAGCCGCGCTCGATGGCGAGGTTCGCGACCTTCTGGTCCTGCTCGGTAACGCCCGTGGACGCGTCGACCACGAGCAAGGCCACATCGGCGCGATCGATCGCGCGCAGGCCGCGGACCATGGAGTAGTACTCGATGTTCTCGTAGACGGTGCTCTTCTTGCGGATGCCCGCGGTGTCGACCATGCGGTAGCGCTTGCCGTCGCGCTCGACCACCGTGTCGATGGCGTCGCGCGTGGTGCCCGCGATGTTGCTCACGATGGAGCGATCGTTGCCGATCATCTTGTTGAAGAGCGAGGACTTGCCGGCGTTGGGGCGCCCGATGATGGCAACGCGCAGGGTGTCGGGCTCGTCCTCCTCCTCGCCTGTGTCCTCGGGCAGAAGGGCGACGACCTCGTCGAGCAGGTCACCCGTGCCATGGCCGTGCAGCGCGGAGACCGCGACCGGGTCGCCGACGCCCAGGGAGTAGAACTCCCACAGGTTGTCGTTCTCGCGGGCGGGGTTGTCGAGCTTGTTGACGAGCAGGAACGTGGGCTTCTTGAGCTTGCGCACCATGCGCGCCACGCTCTCGTCCTCCTCGGTGACGCCCACCGAGCCGTCGACGACGAACAGGATGACGGCGGCCTCCTCGGCCGCGGCGAGCGCCTGGTCGCGGATGGAGGTGGCGAACACGTCGTCGCTCTTCATGGGCTCGATGCCGCCGGTGTCGACGAGCATGAACTCGCGACCGTTCCAGTCGGCCACGTGATAGCTGCGGTCGCGGGTGACGCCGCGGCTCTGGTGCACGATGGCGTCGGAGGTCTGGGCGATACGATTGACGAGGGTCGACTTGCCCACGTTCGGGCGGCCGACGATCGCTACGATGGGTCGAGACATACGTACTCCTTGAGTAGTCATAACTGCAAGAATCTTACCATGCGGCCCCGTGCGCTCGCGGTCCGTCCCAGAACCTCCGTATGTTGGGCGCAGCCTCGCATCCCACCGTTCCGGTGCCTGGCATGTCGTCCGGCGCTCGGACAGTCCTGCTTGCGCGAAGGCCCCATAAGGGGCCTTCGGCTCGTGCGGAACTCGCGGCGGACGATATGCCAGGCCCCGGAAATGCGCGTGCCCACGCCACACCACCCGCTTCCTCCCGGAGCACAGCGGCGCGACTTCAACAGAACGGCAGGTAACCTGCAAGGGAGAATCCCTTCGCTTTGCAGCAAAGACTAGCCCGTCAACAGGGCATCGAGGAGCTGGGACGGGGCGGGGGTCGCATAGCGGACGGTGGCGCCGCGGCGTTCGAGCTCCGCGGTGATGGAGCACCTCTCAACTCCGTCAAGGGTGAGGGAATCGTAGTTGAACATCACGTCGGGGATGAGAACGGTGACGTTGGCGAGGTCTTGCGGGAGCTGCGCCATAAGGTCGCAGGCGCAGATGAGGCCGGTGACGTTGACGTTGCCGCCAAAGTACTCGTTCTTGATGGCGCGGGAGGAGACGGCGCCCGCGGGAGCGAAAGCCGCGCAGAATGCGTCGAAGGTGCTTTGGGCCGCCTCACCGCAGATGACGAGGGCCCGGCGGCCGTCAGCCGCAAGCAGCTCGCCTGCGGCGGAAAGGTCCTCGGCTCGATCGCGCCGCAGCGCGTCCGCCTCGTCGAGGAAGCTGCGCAGCATGCCGATGCCGTCGTAGAACTGCGGGAACCCGTCGTAGGTCTCCGCGGGGGGAACGGGAAGCTCGGCGTCGATGTAGAATTCGTCCGCGAGCTGAAAGACCGTCGCGCCGCGCGTCGTGCGGGCGCGCTGCTGGAACGGCTCGAGCATCCGCACGACGGCGCGAGACGCCTCGACGTCGTCGGAATACGAGGTCGCAAATCGCTTCTGGTGCTTGGTGAATCCAAGGGGCACGATGGCGAGGCTCGTGATGCCGGGGTGCGCCTCGACGTATCTCAGCGTGGACAGCAGCTCGTCCCCATCATTCAAGCCGGGGCAGAGCACGATCTGCGCATGGATCTCGATGCCGGCGTCGAGGAACCTTTCGAGCACCTCGATGCCCCGGGGGGCGTTGCGGCCGATCAGCTTGCGTCGGCACTCCGGGGTGATGGCGTGCAGGCTCACGTTCATGGGCGAGAGCATCTTGTCGATCGCATCGTCGACCTCGGCGTCGGTCATGTTCGTGAGGGTGACGAAGTTGCCCTGCAAAAAACTGAGCCGATAGTCGTCGTCGCGGATGGTGAGCGTGTTGCGGCTCTCCTTGGGCAGCATGTTCATGAAGCAGAACACGCAGGCGTTCACGCACGTCCTCATGCCGTCAAAGACCGCGCCGTCGAACTCCATGCCCCATTCTTCCCCGGGGAAGCGCTCAAGAATCGCAGACGTCACGGTGTCGTCGCGCGGGTCGAACACCTCGATCTCAACGTCGTCCCCGTCGCTTTCCCACAGCCAGACGATCATGTCGGTGAGGGGCTTGCCGTTGACGCTGAGCACGCGCATCCCGCACTCGATGCCGAGATCGTCCGCGGGCGACTCGGGGACGACGGCTATGACGAGCGCCCCCTCGCCACCGTCGGGCGCGAGCGAACCGTACGGCGCGGTGGTCGATGCGTACGCCGGGACGGTCGGTGACGACGGGGGCACGTCGAAAGTGGAGCCCCCATCGGCCAGATCGGCGGACGTGAGGGTCGATTCGCTCATCGGGCCTCCGTGAGTGCGCGGATCTTCTCGACGGCGCGGTCGATGTGCGCGGCCGGCGTCGAGGCGCCGGCGGTGACGCCGATGTGCTCGACGCCGGCGAACCAGGAGGCCTCGAGCTCGGAGGCGTCCTCGATATGATGCGTATGGGCGCAGCCCATCTGGCAGATCTGGGCAAGTCGGCGCGTGTTGCCGGAGTTCTTCCCGCCCACGACGATCATGACGTCAACGCGCGCGGCGAGCTCGGCGGCGCTGTCCTGGCGCTCCTGCGTGGCGGCGCAGATGGTGTTGATGACGCGCAGCTCCGCCGTGCGCGAAAGAAGCGCGGAGACGATCGAGCCCAGCGTGCCCACGGTCTGCGTCGTCTGCACCACGACGCCCACCTTGCGCGACAGCTCGATGGCGTCGAGGTCGGCGGGAGAGGAGACCACGCGGGCGCGCTCATCGGCGTGTCCCATGATGCCCTCGACCTCGGGGTGGCCGCTCTCCCCCACGACGATGAGCTGATAGCCCTCGCGCACGAGCTTCTCCGCGGCCATGTGCACCTTTTTGACGTAGGGGCATGTGGCGTCCAGCACCGTCAACCCCAGACGCTCGGCCCGGTCGACGACCTGGGGCACGACGCCATGGGCGCGGATGATCACCGTTCCGGCATCGACCTCCTCGACGCGATCGGCCACCGTCACGCCGGCATGCTCGAGCTCGGAGACGACCAGCGGGTTATGGATGAGCGGGCCGAGCGTGCGGACCGGACCGCGCGCCTCGCGCGCCGCTTCCGCCGCAAGGGTCAGGGCGCGCTCGACGCCGTAGCATACGCCGGCATGGCGGGCGACCTCGATGGTGAGTGCCATTGTCAGAACCTCCCGGGGTGAGCGGCGCGCAGGGCGTCGCGCAGGGCGTACATGCGCTCGAGCGACTCGTTCTCGACCCATTGCGCGCGCTCGCGGCGCTTGAGGCCCTGGGGCGCATCCTTCGCGTCGAGCGCGTCGCCCACCGCGATCCAACAAGTGACGGGACGCATGAGCTTCTTGCCCTCGGGCGTCACATCGCGAAACCCGCATACGGCCATGGGCAGGATCCGGGCCTTGCCCATCTGTGCGATGAGCGCGAAGCCGCCGTGGATCTCGACGGGCTGGTCATCGGTGCGGATGCGGGTGCCCTCGGGGAAGATGAGCACGTCCTCGCCGCGCTGAAGCGCATGCTGCGCCGCCCGCAGCGCCGCCATGTCGGCTTCGCCGCGCTCGACGGGGATGCCGCCCGCGAGTGCGAAGGCCCATCGGGCGATGCCGATCTTGTTGAACTCGGACTTGAAGATGGGGCGAACGCGGTGCCCGCGCGCCCACAGATACGGCACGAGCGCGACGACCTCGGCCATGGAGGTGTGATTGCAGATGACGACGGAACCGGTGGAGCCGTCGACTCGCTCGGGGAGCTTTGAGGGGGCGTCCACGCTCCAGCGCCACATGAGCTTGGAAAACGCCCAGAGCACCGCCATCACCAATGCGTAGATGGCGCGCTCGTACCAGGGAAAGACGCTCATGGCCGCATCGTAGTGGGACGCGGCGTTGAGGCCCGAGACCTTGCCTTCGCGTGCCATGCGCTACCTCCGCTCGGCGATGAGGCGCTCGATCTGATTCACGATCTCCTCGATGGTGAAGCTCGTGGAGTCGATGCGCACCGCGTCCTCAGGGCAGACGAGAGGCGCCGCGGCGCGCTGCGAATCGATGGCATCACGGCGCTCGATGTCGGCGAGGGTCTGCTCGATCTCCGCATCGAGCAGGGCGTCATCGACATGCTCGCCCTCATGACGCTGCAGCACGCGGCGACGGGCGCGCTCGCGCGGATCGGCGGTCAGGAACACCTTGAGTTCGGCGCCGGGGAACACGACCGAGCCGATGTCGCGGCCCTCGGCAACGACATCGCGGCCCTCGGCGAACAGGCGCTGCGGCGTGAGCATGGCGGCGCGGACACCGGCGTTCGCCGCGACGGCCGAAACGTTGCGGTCCACCTCGGGTGTGCGAATCGCCTCGCTCACATCCTCGCCGTCGACGAAGACGGAGACGTTGCCATGGCACTCGGAGCCGAAGGTGATGGAAAGCCCGCGAGCCAGGGCGGCGACGGCGTCGGCGTCGTCGAGGTCGACGCCGCGCCGCAGCGCGGCGAGCGCGACCGAGCGGTACATGGCGCCGGTGTCGAGCTTGGCAAAGCCGAAGCGGCGGGCGACTTCGCGGGCGATGGTGGATTTGCCGGAACCGGCGGGTCCGTCAATAGCGATGATCATGCGGAAATCTCCTCTACAGCAGGGGTTGATTGCAGGGCCGCGACCTCGGCGGGCGTGAGCTCGCGCCAAGAGCCGCACGGCAGGTCGTTGAGCTCAAGCGGGCCGAAGCGCAGGCGATGCAGGCGGAGAACGGGATGGCCTATCTTGGAGAGCATGCGCTTGACCTGGTTCTTCCTGCCCTCGCGGATCTCTATGCGCACCGCGGTGGTGCCGACTCGAAGGCCGTGTGGCGCGATGTCGCGCACGTCTCGCTCGGCGAGCAGCGCGCAGCGCGCCGGCTGGCACGGGCCGTCATCCAAGGTGATGCCGCGCCGCAACGGCTCCAGATCGCCCTCGCGGCACACGCCGTCGACCACCGCGACGTAGGTCTTCCACACATGGCGCGAGGGGTGTAGCAGGGCGTGGCCCAAGTCGCCGTCGGTGGTGAAGAGCAGCAGCCCGGTGGTGTCCATGTCAAGGCGCCCCACGGGGAACAGCCCGGGATACGAACGGACGGGCATGATGTCCGCCACGCACGGGCGCCCGTGCGGATCGCTCATGGTGGTGAGAACGCCGGCGGGCTTGTT
>ERZ894232.147-NODE-147-length-99214-cov-12.476739_pt1 | contig 99214 bp, 80 predicted proteins | sample MGYA00380296_ERZ894232 | MGnify/ENA primary metagenome ERZ894232 (study PRJEB32331, sample SAMN06328433) | human gut metagenome | biome: human gut microbiome; feature: stool | host: Homo sapiens | collected 2014-08-14 ...
TTTTTTCAAGCAGAAGACGGCATACGAGATTTCTGCCTGTCTCGTGGGCTCGGTATTTTTTGTGGTGTCCGGCGGCCGCCGGGGTTGAACGCCTTTTCAAGAATGCGTGAACCCATCGCTCAACGGTCCGCAGCCTGCTCGCCGGACGGCGCATCCGTCGCTCCGGGCAGATTCAGGCGCACCCCACGCACCGGCCGGGGCAGCCGCGCGTCGAACCTCCCCAACGCACGGTACACCCGCCGCGGCACGTGAGCCGGACAAACGGCCACACATAGCCCGATAGCGATATTCTGCCGACGATTCAGTTTCAGTTTTCTCCGCCGGAGGGCGCATCGTCGTCGCGGTCTCCGCAACCGGACGAGCCTCCGTTGTCTTCCACGCCCCGTCGACGACAGTCGGGGCACAAACCGTAGAGATAATGCGCGTGGCCCAGCAGCCGATAACCATAGGAATCCGCCAATTCGCGCTGCAACACCTCAATGGCCTCGCTGTGCACTTCTTCGGTTTTACCGCACTTCTGGCAGATAAGGTGATCGTGATGGGCCTTGGCGTCCACGGGCTCGAAGCGCGCCACGCCGTCGCCGAACTGCAGTTCCAAAGCCAGTCCGGCCTCGCACAACAATTTGAGCGTACGGTATACCGTGGTCTGCCCCAGCCCCGGTTCACTGCGGCGCATGACGCCGTACAGTTCATCCAGTGTATGGTGGCCCTGCATGGCGAAAAATATTTCCGCGATGCGCAGCCTTTGTCGGGTCACATTCAGGCCCTGTTCGGCCATATAGCGCAAAAATTTATCCTGATAACTCGCCATGCCGCCCTCATCGGAAGCCGCGCTATTCCGCGTCCAGCACTTCCAAGGTCAAATTGCCGTTGGTAAAAACGCAAATATCCGCCGCGATGGCCATCGCTTCCCGCACCATATCGGCCGGGCTCATCTCGCCGTGCCGAAGAAGGGCGCGGGCGGCGGCCAGGGCGTAGGGCCCCCCCGAGCCGATGGCGGCCACGCCGTCATCGGGTTCAATAACATCCCCGGTACCGGTGAGAATGAGGGTGCGCTCCGCGTCCGCCACCAGCAACAGGGCTTCCAGCTTACGCAGATATTTGTCTTTACGCCAGTCTTTGGCCATTTCCACGGCGGCGCGCAGCAGATTGCCTCCGCTTTCCTCCAGTTTGGCCTCGAAGCGTTCGAACAGCGTGAACGCGTCGGCCGTGGCCCCGGCAAAGCCCGCCAGGACCCGCCCCTTATACAGACGGCGCACTTTACGCGCGGTGTGCTTCATAATCATGGTCTGCCCCATAGTCACCTGCCCGTCGCCGCCCAGGGCCACGCCTTTGGCGGTGCGCACGGCCAGTATGGTGGTGCCGCGAAGTTCCATATCGTATCCTTACGCTGTTTCCGACCGGGGTCGGATGGGCCGCTAGCGTTGCGACCAGAGTTTTTGTCGGGTTTTATACAGTTCGTTGAACTTTTCCAGCTCGGCCCGATCCTCGGGAGTGCGGGCACCGCTTTTCGCCTTGTCCGACCAGTTTTTGGCCTTGCGCGCGTCGTTGGAATACACGGCGGCATAGGCCAGATGCAGGTAGCCTGAAAATTCCTGCCGACTTTTGCCCAGCGAACGACCGTAATAAGTATGTACCTCGGCATCTTCCGGCACGTAACGCAATACTTTGCGATAGGCGGCCTGGGCGCCCCGGCTGTCGCCCTCGTCGTCCAGAAGGCGGGCGTAGTAGAACAGGCCCATATAATCTTCGGGGTTGACGGCGAGGCATTGCTCCAACTGCTTACGGGCCACCCGGATATCGCCCATGTTGTAATGGAAAATGCCCGCCTCGCGCAGCACGAGGGAATCCTGCGGAGCCAGCTCAAGCGCCCGTTGGAAACTTGCCTCGGCGTCCTTGACGCGATTTTGCCGGGCTGCCAGCACGCCGAGTCCCATGTGGGTCATGGGATCGTTGCTGTCCCGGGCGGCGAATACCTGAGCCGCGTGTTGCGGGTCGCCGTACTGGGCCCAGATAAGGGTCTGAACCCGGCGGAAGCGGGTGTCGTCCTCGGGACGATTGCGCACCTCGGCGGGCATGGATTGCACGCGCGAGGCCATAGTCGCCAGCCGAGCCGTCAGATCCGGATGGGTGGACAGATACTCGGGGAAATCGGCTCCCCGGCCGTAGCTCAATTCCTGAATTTTGGAGAACGCGCCGCTCAATCCCTTGGGATTGTAACCCGCATCCACCAAATACCGAAGGCCGAACTGGTCGGCATCGTCTTCGTCGGCGCGGTTGTAACTGAGCATGGCGGCCGGTCCCGCCGCGGCCGAAGCCGCCATGGCCGCTTTGCCGACATTGCCGCCGCCCGCAAACGCACCGAGCAACATCCCGGCGATGCTGGCCAACGAAATGACCGACCCGCGCTCGATGCGATGCGCGATGTGCCGCTGGGTGACGTGGGCGATTTCATGCGACAGCACTCCGGCCAGTTCGGATTCATGCTTCAGGTTCTGCAGCAGGCCGGTGTGCACAAAGACGAATCCGCCGGGTACGGCAAAAGCGTTGAGCGAACTGTGAAGCATGACATTGGTCTGAAATTTGTAAGGCTGAGGAGGCAGCGTCGCCACGATACGATCCACTACGCTCTGCACGTACAGCTTGACTTCGGGATCTTCCACCAGAGGCATGGAAGATTTGACCAGCGCCTCAAACTCGCGTCCCACTTTCATTTCATCCGCCAGACCGAATTCCTTGAACAGAGCGGCGCGGACGGGCGCGGGCCCGATCAGCAGGCAGATCAGGCATAGCCAGACGACGGGAACGCGCAATCGCACAGGGCCTCCTTGGCCTCGACAAAGCGGGAACGCGGCGCTCCCGCCCGGGCCGTTCCGATGGGCGGAACGACCGTCGGCGGCTTCAGGCCGCCGGGTTTACGAAATATCCCAAACGGGTCCCTCCGGGGTATCCCGTACCTGCACGCCCAAGGCGCTCAGAGCATCCCGGGCCGCGTCGGCTCGAGTGAAATCCTTGGCGGCGCGAGCCTCGGAACGCTCGGCCAGCAGGTTTTCCACCCGGGCCGTATCCAGCCCGAGACGCCCGGCGCGGGTATCGCGCAGTTCCCGCAAAAAAACCTCGGGACGAGCGCCGAACACGCCCAGCGTGGCGCTCCAGTCAGCCGCCGCGCGGGCGAATTTTTCCAGCAGTTCCGCCGCGCCCTGACAATTTTTCAGGGGCTTGTCCTCCAAGACACGGTTGACCAGACGCACGATGCCGAACACGTGACCCAGGGCGGCGGCGGTGTTAAAATCGTCGTCCATAGCCTCGAAAAAGGCCCGGTTCAGGTCATCGAATTCTCGTGTCACCTCGTCGGGCAGCGTGCCAGGTTTCCAGGCGGCGCGCGCCCGGGCGCGTTCCGCCTCGGCCAAACACTCGTAAACGCGCTTCAAGCCGCGCTCGGCGTCGTCCATACCGTCGAAGCTGAAATCAATGGGGCTGCGGTAGTGCTTGCCGAGCAGAAAAAAGCGCAGAGTCTCGGGCTGCCGCTGTTCCAGAATGTCGCGTATGGTCTTGAAGTTGCCCAACGACTTGGACATCTTTTCCGAGTCGATCTGAACAAAACCGTTGTGCACCCAAAACCGGGCGAATTCCTTGCCGAGGGCGGCTTCGCTCTGAGCGATTTCGTTTTCGTGGTGGGGGAAAATCAAATCCTGCCCGCCTCCGTGGATATCCAGCGGCAGAGGCAGATTTTTTTCGCTCATGGCCGAACATTCGATGTGCCAGCCAGGGCGCCCCTGGCCCCAGGGGCTGTCCCAGAAAGGTTCGCCGGGCTTGGCGGCCTTCCACAGGGCGAAGTCCAACGGGTCTTCCTTTTCCTCGCCGGGCGCGACGCGCGCGCCGGAACGGAGATCGTCCACGTCCCGGCCCGACAGTTTGCCGTAGGCGGGAAAGGAACGCACGCGAAAATACACGTCGCCCGAAGGCGTGGCGTAGGCATGGCCGGTTTCGATGAGGCGGCGGCACAGATCGAGCATGACGGGTATATATTCGGTGGCGCGGGGCTCGATATCGGCCCGCTGCACATTGAGGCGATCCATGTCTTCATGGAAAGCGGCGATATAGGTTTCGGCTATTTCCGCGCTGCTCACGCCTTCGCGATTGGCACGGGCGATAATTTTATCGTCCACGTCCGTGAAGTTGCGGACAAAAGTCACGGTGTAGCCCTTATGCCGCAGATAGCGCGCCAGCACGTCGAAGACCACGGCCGAACGGGCATGGCCGATGTGGCTGTAGTCGTAGGCCGTGATCCCGCAGGCGTACATGCCCACCCGGCCGGACCGCAACGGTTCGAAAACTTCCTTGCGGCGCGTCATCGTATTGTACAGTTGCATGGGTACTCCAGAAGAGAAAGAACGGGGAGGGAAGGAAACTTGGGAAAAATGCCTTCTCCCATACCCCCGTCCTTCCCGGCTTTTCCACAGGGGGCAGTACGCGCGCCCGGAGAAGCCGCTCTCCGGTCTCGATGCCATTGCTGATTTTAATAAAGCACATCCGGCACTTCGTCCAGTGCCGGACTTCCGAAGGCCGCCAGTCGTACGGGGAGGGCCCCAGGGGCTGTCTCTAAATTGCTTATTGTAGCCAAATGAGGCATGCGACGAGTATAACAGATGCCTTAAACGTTATGGCAAGTTTATCATATCGAGCGGCAACTCGGCGGAATGATTTTAGCTTGGCAAAGAAACATTCAACAAGATGCCGCTCTTTATACGCATGTATAGTTGATGTTTGTGTTATTTTATATTTATTTGAAATAACAGGATAAAATTTTTTAAAATATTTTTGATGCCCGGAAATCTATCCGTAAAAAAAGGAGATAGGAATGAGTCTTCCCGGATTGCATGGGATAAGCTGTTCTTCTCAGGTATCATCCATTGGATACCCCGCAGCTTTCCTATTGTTCGGTCTGTTTATCTTTCGGACATTTTGGACTACACTGGCAAACAGAGGGAATCCGATTAGATGAGGATGCCCCGTCTGTGACAAATGCTGCAATCCTATGCTTCTGAATTTGTCTGAACTGAAACTTTAGGAAACGACTGTATGAACAAGCAACAGCTTGCGGCCAAGATATGGGAATCAGCGAATAAAATGCGTTCCAAAATTGAGGCTAACGAATATAAGGACTATATTCTTGGTTTTATATTTTATAAGTTTCTTTCTGATAAAGAAGTTCAGTTTTTGAAAAAAAACGAGTGGACTGATGAATATATTGTTGATCTGAATGAAGATGATGCAGAGTCCGTGCAGATGGTTCGGCAAAATATTGGCTATTTCATAGCCTATGATGGGCTTTTTTCCACATGGATAGCCAAAGGTATGGATTTTACCGCTTCTGACGTAACGGATGCCATTTCCGCTTTTAATCGAAACATCAATCCCCATCACAAAAAAGTATTTGAGGGTATTTTCAAAACGCTGGAAACCGGTCTTTCCAAGTTGGGGGAAACTTCCGGGGCACGAACGAAAGCCATCCGCGATCTGATTTATCTGATAAAAGACATTCCCATGGATGGCCGACAGGATTATGATGTTCTTGGTTTCATTTATGAATATCTGATAAGCAACTTTGCGGCGAATGCCGGGAAAAAGGCGGGCGAGTTCTACACGCCGCATGAAGTCTCGCTGCTCATGTCAGAAATTGTGGCGCATCATCTGAAGGGAAGAAGTGCGATAAAAATTTACGATCCGACAAGCGGTTCCGGATCATTACTGATCAATATCGGAAAAAGTACGGCCCGCTATGTGGGCAGTGAAGATCACATTCAATACTACGCACAAGAGCTGAAAGAAAACACCTACAACCTGACACGCATGAATCTTGTCATGCGCGGTATTCTGCCGGACAATATTTTTACTCGCAACGGCGATACGCTGGAAGATGACTGGCCGTATTTTGATGAAAATGACCCGGTAAATACCTATAATCCACTCTATGTGGATGCCGTAGTCTCCAATCCCCCCTATTCTCAAGCATGGAATCCATCGGACAAGGAAAACGACGCGCGCTATGCCTCGTTCGGTCTGGCTCCACGAGGCAAGGCTGATTACGCCTTTCTGCTGCATGATTTGTATCATCTGAAGCCGGACGGCATTATGACCATTGTTTTGCCTCATGGGGTTCTTTTTCGCGGCGGCGAAGAGGGGAATATCCGTAAGAATCTGATTGAACAGAATCATATAGATGCCATTATCGGCCTTCCGGCCAACATTTTTTTCGGAACGGGCATTCCCACCATTATCATGGTATTGAGGCAAAAAAGAGAAAATACGGATATCCTCGTTATCGACGCCTCCAAGAGGTTCGCCAAGCAGGGAAAGAACAACGTTCTGCGTGCCTGTGACATCAAAAAGATAGTGGATACAGTCACACAGCGAACCTCGGTGGATAAGTTTTCCCGCGTCGTCAGTCGTGAGGAAATCCGTGGGAATGAGTATAATCTGAATATTCCCCGTTATGTGGATTCTTCCGAAGAAACGGAAAGCTGGGATATCTGGGCTACCATGTTCGGCGGCATTCCTGATTTGGAACTTGCCGGATTGCGCGATTATTGGGCCGCTTTCCCATCGCTCAAGGAATCGCTGTTCCGGCCTCTGAATGACGCCTATTATGAATTGAAGGTTGAAAAACTGAAAGATGCCGTTCTCGGCCATCCGGACGTTACAGCCTTTACCGACCGATATGCCAGAGCATTCGCCACGTTTCCCGATTTTCTGAACACGGAACTGCTGAGCAGGATGGAGACTGTGAATACGGCGCGTACGGAAAATGTTCTCAGCGAGGATATTTTCAGTCGGTTGCGCCCGCTTCCGCTGATTGACCCGTATGAGGCGTATCAGCTTCTCGACAATCGCTGGAACGACATTGCCGTTGACCTTGAAATCCTTCAGACCGAAGGCCTTGCCGCCGCGCGGCAGGTTGACCCGCGCATGGTCGTCAGGAAGAAGGACAACAGGGATGTGGAAGTGCAGGATGGCTGGCAGGGGCATGTCATTCCCTTTGAACTGGTGCAGGCTTGTCTGTTGGCGGATAAACTGCAAGCCCTGAAAGAGGAAGAGGAAAGGCTGGCCGATTTTGCCGGACAATATGAAGAATTGTTGAATGAATTAAGCGAGGAGGACAGGGAGCGGCCCTTTGTCAACGAGGACGCCTTTGTCCCTGCCGAGGTGAAAAAGTCGCTCAAGGCCGGAGAGCTGGACGAGGCGACGCTTGCCGTCCTCAAAAAAGTGGACGCGCTGATCAGCAGGGAAAAAAGCCTCAAAAAGAAAATCAAGGAAGACTCCGTCGCACTGCACATGCAAACAAAGCATGTCATGGAGAATTTCAGTGACGAGCAGATATTTGACTTGCTGCGGCGCAAGTGGATAACGCCCCTTGTTGAAGACCTGAACGACCTGCCTCTGAGTGTGGTCCGCAGATTGATTGCCCGACTTGAAGTACTGTGTGCGAAGTATGAGATGACCTTTGCCGGGGTGGACAGTGAAATTGATGAAACGGAAACGGCGCTCAATGGACTGATTGATGAACTGACCGGAAATGCTTTTGATATACAGGGCCTTGCGGAACTGAAAAAGCTGCTGGGAGGCGAATAGTATGTCCGAACATGCCGGAAAACCTGAGATTCGCTTCGCCGGATTTACGGAAACTTGGGAACAGCGTAAGTTGGGGGATGTAGCTGATATTGTAGGAGGAGGGACCCCCAGTACAAATAACCCTTCCTATTGGAATGGGGATATTGATTGGTACGCTCCAGCAGAAATTGGCGAACAGATTTTTTTAACCGGAAGTCAAAAGAAAATAACTGTAACAGGCTTACAAAAAAGCTCGGCGACTATCCTACCTGTCGGCAGCGTTTTGTTCACCTCTCGTGCAGGTATTGGAAATACTGCGATTTTGGCGAAGCAAGGCGCGACAAATCAGGGCTTTCAATCCATTGTACCCGATTCCAAAATTGTTGACTCTTACTTCATTTTTTCACGTACCCATGAGCTAAAAAAATATGCTGAGATTGTTGGCGCAGGCTCTACGTTTACCGAAGTGTCAGGAAAACAGATGGCGAGAATGCCTATCCTGATGCCAAAAATTGACGAGCAAGTCCGCATCGGCACCTTCTTCCGTCACCTCGACCACCTTGTCACCCTTCATCAGCGTAAGCGCGGACGCCTTGAAAACATCAAAAAAGCGATGCTTGAAAAAATGTTCCCGAAAAATGGGTCTGACGCACCGGAGATTCGTTTCGCCGGATTTACGGAAGCTTGGGAACAGCGTAAGCTGGGGGAGTTAGCGGAGTTTCTGCCAAATAATACGTTTTCACGAGCTGAACTTTCTGAAAATGGCAGGATACAGAATATCCATTATGGCGATGTGTTGATAAAATTTGGAGAGGTGCTTGATGTCGCCAATGAACAGCTTCCATTCGTAGCAAAAACAAAAAAAATTAATAAAATTCGTGAATTAAAACTTGAAAATGGCGACATAGTATTTGCTGATGCCGCTGAAGATAAAACTGTCGGTAAGTGCACAGAATTGTTTAATATTATTGATAAAATTGTGATTAGTGGCCTCCATACCATACCATGTCGGCCCCAAATTGCCTTCGCGACAGCCTATCTTGGATACTTTTTCAATTCTCCATGCTATCGGACTCAACTTTTACCATTAATGCAAGGCATTAAAGTTTTGTCACTATCTAAAACCGCACTGTTACAGACTGATATCTTTTATCCAAAAGACCAATCTGAGCAAGCCCGGATCGGCACATTCTTCCGTCACCTCGACCGCCTTATCACCCTTCATCAGCGTAAGGTTGCATTGCTGCAAAATATCAAGAAAGCCTGCCTTGAAAAGATGTTCGTATAGGGGAAGCCTTATGACATTGGAAAACAAACTGGGTTTGACCGAGGCGGCGGAACTTGCCCGCGTCGAGGAGAAACTGAGCAAGGCAAAAGCGGCTCTGCTTTTTAAACAGGGCCTGCTGGATACCCTTCCAACAGGCACTTTTGCCGGACTCGCGGCTATCCATCGGTTTTTGTTTGAAGATATTTATCCCTTTGCCGGACAAATCCGGCAGGTGAATATTTCCAAAGGACAATTCCGCTTTGCGCCCGTCCTCTATCTGGAGGATGCTTTGCGGCGCATAGATGATATGCCGCAAAGCAGCTTCGATGAAATTGTGGAAAAATATGTGGAAATGAATGTGGCGCATCCTTTTCGGGAAGGCAATGGCCGCAGCGCCCGCATCTGGCTGGACGCCATATTGAAAAAGGAATTGGGCGTGGTTGTGGACTGGAGCGGAATAGACCGTGAAGCATATTTGCAGGCAATGGAACGCAGTCCTGTGAATGATGTGGAAATCAAGGCAATTCTGAAAAAGGGATTGACCGATCAGGTCAATGACCGGACCGTCTATATGAAGGGTATAGACGCAAGCTACCACTATGAAGGCTATCATATTTTTCGTACAGAAGATCTGAGCCGTAATTGACGTGAGGAAAGCATGAATTTTCGCAATGAAAAAGATTTTGAGGATTTGCTTGTTGCCATGCTGCCTACGGTCGGGTGGGAGGACTCGGTTCTGGAAAATTATGATGAAGCCAGGCTCTTGCAAAACTGGGCCGATATTCTGTTCGAAAATAACAGAGGTATAGATCGCCTCAATGATTTTCCTCTGACGAACGGAGAAATGCAACAGATTCTGGAGCAGGTGAAAGAACTCAAAACACCGCTCAGGCTTAATGGTTTCATCAATGGCGGCAGTGTTCAGATCAGACGCGATAATCCCGAGGATACGCTGCACTTTGGCAAAGAGATTTCCCTGAAAATTTATAACCGCAAGGAAATAGCCGCTGGTCAGAGCCGGTATCAGATAGCCCGGCAGCCTCGATTTTCCGTCAAATCAAAAATACTGAATGACCGCCGGGGAGATGTGCTGCTGCTCATCAACGGCATGCCGGTCATCCATATTGAATTGAAAAGAAGCGGCGTGCCTGTCAGTCAGGCTTGCAACCAAATCCAAAAATATGCCGCCGAGGGTTGCTTTACCGGTTTGTTCTCGCTGGTACAGGTTTTTGTGGCCATGAACCCTGAAGAGGCTCTCTATTTTGCCAATCCCGGCCCGGAGGGCAAATTTAATCCTGATTATTATTTTCATTGGGCCGATTTTCATAACGAACCAATCAATATGTGGGACAAGTTCACCCGCGACCTGCTTTCCATCCCCATGGCGCATCAGCTTATCGGCTTTTACACCGTGGCCGATGATTCGGACGGTATATTGAAGGTGATGCGAAGTTACCAGTATCAGGCTGCCAATGCCATTTCCGACAAGGTGAGCAAAGCTCGCTGGGAAGCTGAACATTTGGGCGCAAATCAGCGCGGCGGCTTTGTCTGGCATACCACAGGCTCCGGGAAGACTATGACTTCCTTCAAGTCCGCCCAGTTGATCGCTTCCTCCAAGGATGCCGACAAGGTCGTTTTTCTGATGGATCGTATTGAACTTGGAACTCAGAGTTTAAAGGAATATCGGGGATTTGCTGAAGAAAATGAAGATGTGCAGGCAACGGAAAATACAAGTGTGCTTGCCGGCAAACTGAAAAGCAATGCCCCGGCCGATACCCTGATTGTCACGTCCATCCAGAAAATGAGCAATATCAGGAATGAGGGTGAATATGGTCTGAATGCCGCGGACTTGGAAAAGATGCGATCCAAACGCATTGTTTTTATTGTGGATGAATGTCATCGCTCCACATTTGGAGATATGCTGCTTGTTATCAAGGAAACATTCCCTCTGGCCATGTTCTTTGGTTTTACCGGAACGCCGATTCACGAAGAAAATCAAAAGAAGAAAAGTACGACAGCTACCGTGTTCGGCAATGAGTTGCACCGGTACAGTATTGCTGACGGAATACGGGACAAAAATGTACTTGGGTTTGACCCTTATAAAGTAGCGACCTACAGAGATCAGGATGTTCGGAAGGCTGTCGCTTTGGAACGGGCCAAAGCCTCAGATGAGGACGAGGTACACTCCGACCCTAAAAAGGAAAAAATTTTCTATAAATACATGAATATGCCCATGGCAGGGCATACCGATGCCACGGGAAAGCACTGCAAGGGTATTGAGGACTATATTCCTCATGCCCAGTATCAAACCCCTGAGCATCAAAACAAGGTTGTGGAAGATATTCTGGAAAATTGGTCAGCACTCAGCCATGGAAGCAAATTTCACGCAATTTTTGCCACATCATCCATTCCTGAAGCTATAGAATACTATCGTCTTTTTAAGTCTGCCAATACAAAACTCAAAATTACCGCCTTGTTTGACCCTAATATTGATAATGATGATGCCGCCAAGGCTCTCGACAAGGAGGCTGGGCTGAAAGAAATTATTGAGGATTATAATGCGCGCTACGGGCAACATTTCAGTATTCCCACTTTTGCCGCTATGAAAAAAGATATTGCCTCCAGACTTGCGCACAAAAAACCGTATGAACGCATTGAACGGGAACCTGAAAAGCAACTCAACCTTTTGATTGTGGTCGATCAGATGTTGACGGGATTTGACTCAAAATGGGTCAATACGCTTTATCTGGATAAACTGCTTCAATATGAAAATATCATTCAGGCTTTTTCCCGTACCAATCGCCTTTTCGGACCGGACAAACCGTTTGGGACCATTAAATATTATCGTTATCCGCATACGATGGAGAAAAATATTGAGGCTGCCGTGGCTCTGTATTCCGGAAACAAGCCGCTTGCCCTCTTTGTTCAGAAGCTCCCTGAAAATATTGAGGGGATGAACAGACTTTTTGCACAAATTTCCGATTTGTTTAACAGCGCAAAAATTGAAAATTTCAGCAAACTTCCTGAGGAAGCTTCGGAACGGAATAGATTTGTCAAGTTATTTAATGAGTTCAACGGATATTTTTCCGCCGCTAAAGTGCAGGGCTTTTCATGGGATAAAACATACTATGAATTTATAGATAGGGGAACAAGCAGACCGGTGAGTATAAAAGTTATAATTGATGAATATACATATAACACCCTTGTAAAGAGATATCAGGAGTTATATTCTGATATAACTGATGGAAATAATGAAGATACTGTCCCGTATGATCTTGTTGGATATATCACAACCATTGATACAGATAAAATTGACTCAGATTATATGAACAGTCGTTTTGTAAAGTATATCAAAACTTCGTGCCAAGAAAATATAAGTGAAGAAGAAAAACAACAAGCTCGGAATGAGCTACATAAAACATTTGCAAGTCTTTCGCAGGAAGAGCAAAAGGTGGCAAATATTTTGCTTCACGAGATGCAGCGAGAAGATTTTGTGTATGAAGAGGGAAAGACTTTTCGAGACTATATTGCAGATTATCTTTCCAGAAAGCATGGCGCACGCATTCATGCCCTTGCCACACTTTTAGGTCTTGATGAAAAGATGTTGCACAATATGATGGAGTTGCATTTGACAACACAAAATATCAATGAATTTGGCCGATATGACGCATTGAAAAGCACCATAGACAAACAAAAAGCCAGATTATATTTTGAATCACTGGAAGGAAAGAGACTTATTCCTCCAAAAGTATTGGTAAAAGCTGATAATCTTCTTCGGGAATTTATCATCAGCGGCGGTTTTGATATTCAAAAGCCGAAAACTTACGATTAACCAAAGTGGAATGCTCATTTTGCATTCAAAGGGTCGGGGCTGCTGCTCAGGCCCTTTTCGCATGTTTGGGAACAGCGTTATGTCAATAAACTTCAATGAAATATTAGACGGTTGTGATAAAAAAAATACCATTTATTACTAGAAATATAAATTTTGAAAAAATAAAAAAATGCCCTTTTGAAAAACGGAAATATAGTGATTGTTGATGCTGTTGAAGATGAGAGTATATATAAATGTACAGAACTTTTCAATGTATCACAAGGCGAGCAAATTTTTAGCGGTCTACATACGATCCCGCGCAGGCCAAATATTCAATTTTCACAAGGATTTCTTGATTACTATATGAACTCAAATTTATATCATAGTCAACTTATCCCATTAATGCAAGGTATCAAAGTATTATCCTTATCAAAATCATCTTTGCAAGATGCATTAATTGTTTTTCCCTTGAATAGAAAAGAACAAGTCTGCATCGGTGTCTTCTTTCGCCACCACGCTCGCCTTATCATCCTTCATCAGCATAAGTATATTTTACAGACCTAAGAAGTAGAATTATGTTAAGCAAGGTAAAAGCAACAGAAATTTTTTTTGCCAATACTATGCGCACTGGATACGCGTACGCCTTGGGAAACTTTGTTTCCCAAGGCCGCGCTCCGCGAAACCTTCTTCCGTCTTCTATTCCTCGCCCCCCTCCCTGCCGCCTTCCAGGCGGCAGGGAGGGGGGCGTCGCTCCAAGCTCGCTACCGCTCGCCTCTCCGCAGGTTGAAGGCTGCCTTATCAAGGCGTTTCAGGCTTTCCTCCCGACCCAGGGCGGCGAGGATAAGGTGGACGGAGGGGCCGCCGGACTGCCCGATGAGAGCGGCGCGCAACGGGGGCCCCACCTGCTTGAACTTCAGGCCGCCCCGCTCCACGTACTCGTGGATGGTTTGTTCCAAAGTCTCGGGCTCAAAGTTCGACAGTTCGGCGAACACGCCACGCAGATCGGCCACCCGGGCCCTGCCTTCGTCGTTGAGGGATTTGGCGGCCTTTTCTTCGCACTCTAAGCTGTCCGCATCCTGAAAATAGACGGTCAGGGCGGCGGCCATGTCCTTCAGGTTGGCGGCGCGCTCGCGGTACAAGGGCACCAGGGCCTCCAAGCGTTCGACCGGCACGTCGAAACCGAGCTGAAGCACGAAGGGGCGCAGCATGGCGGCCAGTTCGGGCGTGGGGGTTTCCTTCAGGTAATGGGCGTTGAGCCACTGCAATTTTTCCGGGTCGAAGGCGGCCGCCGCGCTGTTCAGGTTAGTGCCGTCAAACAGCTTCACCAACTCGTCCAGGGCGAATATTTCCTGGTCGCCGTGGGACCAGCCGAGCCGCACCAGATAGTTGACCAGGGCCTGAGGCAGCAAACCGTCCTGCTCGTATTCGATGACGGCCCGCGCGCCGTGGCGCTTGGACAGCTTCTGCCTGTCCGGCCCCAGAATCATGGGCACATGGCCGAACACCGGCGTTTCCCATCCTAAGGCCTGATACAGCAGTATCTGCTTGGGGGTGTTCGACACGTGGTCGTCGCCGCGCAGCACGTGGGTCACCTCCATGTCATGGTCGTCCACCACCACGGCCATGTTATAGGTGGGCATGCCGTCGGCACGGCGCAACACCATGTCGTCCAGTTCGGCCACATCCACGGCGATGGGGCCTTTGACCATGTCGTGAAACACCACCCGACCGTCGGACGGCACCTTGAGGCGGACCACCCGGCCGGGACCGGGGCCCAGGCAGCGCTCGCGGCAACGGCCGTTGTAGCGCGGCTTTTCGCCCTTGGCGCGGGCCACCTCGCGCATGGCCTCCACTTCTTCGGGCGAACAGTCGCACCAGTAGGCGTGGCCGCTTTCGATCAGTTTGTCCACATAAGAGTTATACAGATCAAGACGTCGGCTCTGATAGGTAAGGTCGCCGTCCCAGTCCAGGCCCAGCCACTTCATGGAGGCCAGAATGGAATCGGTGTATTCCTGTTTGGAACGCTCGGCGTCGGTGTCTTCGATACGCAGGCGGAATTCGCCGCCGAAATGACGGGCCAGCAGCCAGCAGAAAATGGCCGTGCGGCCGCCGCCTATATGCAGATGCCCGGTGGGACTGGGGGCAAAACGCGTCACGACTTTCATGGCAATGGAATTCTCCCGAAAGGGTTGAGGACAGTGGCCAGGCGAAGAGCCGTTTCCGACGCGCGAGGCCGACCTTGTGTATCCTAATCCCCTTCCGGGGCTATGACAAGGCGACTTTTTTTCAGGAAACCTACGGGGTTATACGTTTCTTTCGCTTGCCGCAGCCCCTCTTCGCCCATGTCCTGTTCGCGGTTGATCACCGAAAAGCCCTGTCCGGCATGGACCACAAAGGCGTTGTTGATTGCCTGGTATACGCCGCGATAGTCGGGCTGCACCTTTTCAAAATGAACCACCAAAGTTTCGGGGTCCAGTGCTTCGCCGATGGCGAAAGCCACCATTTTGTCCTCGACGTACAGCGAGCCCCCGGTGAGATGGTGCAGGCGGCCCCAGTTACCCGCCACGCGGAAAATGACGTCGTTTTCGGCCTGAAGCGAGGGACTGTTCTCGCAGTCGCGCCAGCGGCACCACTCCTCCTGCAGGGCCAGCACATCTTCTATGCCGCGCGGATTGAGCCGGTTGTCGAGGGGACGGTAATCTTCACCGTACATTTTACGGAACCCATTGACATGGTTCTTTTTTTTGTGGAATTTATTGCCGCTGAGGGTAGCCAATTCCTCGCGGTCGTAAAGATATTCCCACTGTTCGCGGCTTTCGTCCGTGCGCACGCGGCCGTTCAGCCGTACCCTCAACAACTCGCCCAGTTCGTCCGGGGCGCGATGGAAGGTAACGCCGGCGCGGATTTCGGGATGTGATTCCCAGTCCGCCGCGTTCCAGTCGCCCACCGGAGCCCAGTACCGGGGCTCGGGCGCGCTCTGGTGGACCCACACCAGGTCGTCGCGAAAGCCGAGGGACAGACCGTAATACCCGGCCCAGCCCCAGAGATTGGTAAAAGTGTAGTCGGCGGAACGGCGCGGCGTACGCTGCCGGAACGCCTCGTAATCGTCGATGAGATCAAGGGTGACAGGCACAAAGCCTTCAGGAATGCTCACGGGAAACCTCCGTATAGGGTGCGGACGGATGATGCAGGGAGGATGAGCGCATGGCGTAACGGGTCCAGTCCCTGTGAAAAAATACCCAGAACATGGCGCAGGCCTGAACGGTCATGGATATCAGCATGGCCACGTATACGCCGCGCGCCTCGCCCCAAACCAGATGCGACAAAAACCAGCCCAGAGGCAGACGCACCAGCCAGATGCACGAGGTGTTGACGACCAGGGCGTAAACGGTGGCCCCGGCGCCGGTCATGACGCCGTTCAGAATCATGCTGCCCACGGTAAAGGGCGTGGAAAGAATATTATAGGTCAAGTACCCCACAATCTGGGCTTGGACGGCCGCGTCGGGGGAAAAGACGGCGGCCAGTTCGGGCATCCAGGGCCACATGGCCAATCCCACCAGCGTCATAAGCGCGGCTCCGGTGCCCACGGTGGCCAGGCCGATACGCCGGGCGGCGGCCTTGTCGCCCGCTCCCAGGGCGTTTCCCACCAGAATGGAGGCCGTGACGTTGAAGGCCATGGCGGGCATGAACAATATGGACTCCACCCGCATACCGGCGGTCATGCCGGCCAGAGCGATCACGCTGTTTTCCGGCAGGGACCCCATGATGGCGAACAGGGTGAGATACCCGGTCTGCCACAAAAAAGAGGTCAGCACGGCGGGCAGCGCCACCTTGAGGAGATAGGGCGCGGCGCGGCGCATCCAACGCAAGGGAGGCACCACCCCGGGCACGAACAGACGGCAGCGGCGCAGAAACCAAAAAGTCAACGCCCCTCCCACATACACCGCCGTGAACGTGGCCCAGGCGATCCCCGACACGCCCGCCTTGGGGAAACCGAACCAGCCCAGGCCGAAGCCCAGGTCGCCGACGACGTTGATCACGCAGGCGACCATAACCACCACCAGAGGCATCATGACGTTGCGCGTGGCGCGGAACAGCGTGCTGCCCACCCCCATGACATACTGCGCGGGCAGGGCCAGCAGGGTCAGCGTCAGAAAATAGGTGGTCAGCGGGCGCAACGATCCGGGCACCTGGAGCAGGGTCAGAATACCGCCCCGCGCGGCGTAACCGATCACGGCCAGGCCCAGGGCCATGCATACGGCCACGGAAATGACCAGACCGGCGTAGCGTTGTCCCCGCGCGCGTCGCCCCGCCCCCAAGGACTGGCTGACCGCGGCCATGGCCCCGGCTCCAAGCGCCATACCGAGCACCATAAGAAAGGCCTGAAGCTGAGTGGAAAGTCCGATGGCGGCCTGAACATCGGCATTAATCCGACCCGCCACCCAAATATCGGTCAACCCGATGACCATAGTGCACAGCATCATCACCGTCTGGGGCCAGACCAGCCCCCAGATGGTGCCGAAGGGCACGACGGCGGACAGACGTTGGATTAAACTCATGGCGCTCCCTTGGCCTTGGACACAATGCGGGGAAGGTCGCAAGACCTTCCCCGCATCATCATAACACCGAATTTGCGTTCGTCTATACCAAGGTGGCCGTCAAATCGTCGAAAGTTTCCCGACGGCGGATGAGGCGCGCCATGCCGTCCGCCCCGATAAGCACCTCGGCCGGGCGCGGGCGCTGATTATAATCCGAGGCCATGACAAAGCCGTACGCGCCGGCATCAAGCACGGCGAGCACGTCTCCTTCCCGCAGCAGAGGCAGAGGACGCTTTTTGGCCAGGATATCGCCGGACTCGCAAATATTGCCCACCACGGTCTGCTCCACCGCCACGGCGTCGGGCTTTCCGTTCTCACGAAAGATTTCGATATCGTGGTACGCGTCGTACAGCACGGGACGCATGAGCTGATTGAAGCCGATGTCGGTACCGGCGTAAAGATTATCCCCGTTGCTTTTGATCGCGTGCACCCGGCCCAGCAACACGCCGCATTCCGCCGCGATATACCGGCCCGGCTCAATGCAGAAACGGCCCTCGTAGCCATGCTCCGCCGTCCACTCCGTCAGGCGTGCATGCAACAATCGCCCCAACTCGGCCAAATCGAGGCGTTTTTCCCCCTCGTACTTGCGATAGGGAATGCCGAAGCCTCCGCCGAAATCGATGACTTCCAGCGGCGCGCCCCGCCGCAACGCTTCGGCCGCCAGATCGAGCAACACGTTCATGGCCGCCAGATAATCGGCGCCGTCCAGAAACAGCGAACCGATATGCTGATTGAGCCCCGCCAGACGCAGCCCGTATCGGGACGCAACCTCGAAAACATCGGACAGACGATCCGGCGTAACGCCGAATTTGGTCTCCTTGCCGGCGGTGACCACCTTGGCGCTGTGTCCGGCGCCTATGCCGGGATTGAAGCGCACCATGACCCGGCCGCCGGGATTGACCCGGCCGTACAGCTCCAACTGGGACAGGGAATCCACGCTGACCAGCAGACCGTGATCCACGGCGTTCTTCAACTCGTCCGCGCTCACGTTGTTGCATACATACATTATTTCCTCCGGCCGAAATCCGGCCAGAAGATTGAGCCGCAATTCACCGGGAGACATGGCGTCGACCAGGCATCCCTCTTCGCGGATAATGCGCAGCAGCGCGGGGTTGGTGTTGGCCTTGGCCGAATAGTCCACGTGAAAGCCCGGATGAGAAGACAGGCCCAGCAACTCGCGGCAGCGTTGCCGCAGGATGTTCTCGCTGTAGACATAAAGCGGCGTGCCGAAACGCGCCGCCAATTCCCGAGGGTCCTCCCGGCCGAAAAATCCCACGCTGTCAGTATACGCAGATCTGACGTTCGCCATACAACCCATTCACTTGTTAAAACTTTTGCCCATACGAGAGATTGTTTCCTACCACAGGCTACCGAACGGGGCAACTCCCTCCTTGGACGTTCCAGAGCCGAGCTTGCGGCGTCGTCCCCCGGCCGGCGGCTCGAAGGGCCGTGCCTGAAGCAGAAGGTCATACCCCGCAGTACATTGCGGCGATACCGGAAAAGGGGCGCGCCGGGCTCTCTTGCCCGTCAGAGCGAGGCGCTTTACGGATAAGGAAAGCGAAAGTCCCGCTTCGCCCGACTCCGTGAACAATTTTAAAGGTAACTTGCTCTAAACGAAGCGCCATACCCAGACGGATATGGCGCTTGCCCACGAAAAACGGGAGAAAGAGGCTTATTTCTTCTTCAGCCAGGGCATCATGGCGCGCAGCTTGGAACCGACCTGCTCCAACTGCTGCTCCGACTCCATGCGACGAATAGCCTTGAACTGGGGATAGCCGATGCGGGCTTCGAGCAGGAAATCACGGGCGAACGCGCCGTTCTGAATTTCCTTGAGCACCCGGCGCATTTCAGCCTTGGTCTGGTCGGTGATCAGACGGGGGCCGGTGCGATAATCGCCATATTCGGCGGTATTGCTGATGGAGTAACGCATGCGGGACAGGCCGCCCTCATACATGAGGTCCACGATGAGCTTCATTTCGTGCATGCACTCGAAATAAGCCATTTCAGGCTGGTATCCGGCTTCCACCAAGGTTTCGAACCCGGCCTTGATCAGGGCCGACACACCGCCGCACAACACGGCCTGTTCACCGAACAAGTCGGTTTCCGTCTCTTCACGGAAGCTGGTTTCGATAACGCCCGAACGAGTGCCGCCGATGCCTTTGGCATAGGCCAGCGCCTTTTTAAGAGCCTCACCCGAGGCATCCTGATGAATGGCCACCAGGCAGGGCACGCCACCGCCCTCGGTAAAGGTGCGCCGCACGAGATGGCCCGGCCCCTTGGGCGCGATCATAAACACGTCCACGTCCTTGGGGGGTTCGATCTGGCCGAAGTGGATATTGAAGCCGTGGGCGAACAGCAAGGACTTGTCGGCCCGCAGATGGGGCTTGATATCCCGTTCGTACACGGCAGCCTGATGTTCGTCAGGCAGCAGGATCATGATCATGTCGGCCTTTTCGGCGGCCTCGGCGGCGGAAAGGGGCTCGAAGCCGTGCTCCTTGGCAAGCTCGTAATTGGGACCGCCGGGGCGCTGGCCGACGATGACGTTGACGCCCGAATCGCGCAGATTTTGCGCATGGGCATGGCCCTGGCTGCCGTAACCGAGGATGGCCACGGTCTTGCCCTTGAGCACGTTGAGGTCGGCGTCCTGTTCGTAATAGGCTTTCATGAAGATCCTCCAAAAATGTAAAAACGCGGGGCGACGGCAAAAGATACAGTCACCTGTGGCTGCATACGTCCGCCCGACAATGTTTCTTTTTTGCCGTTTTTGTCAAGTGGGGGTTCGTCGCTCATACCGACAGGAACCGGAAACGTCAGGTTTCCGGTTCCTGTAGTCGCGTTCCGTGTTGTCCGGCCGGGATTATTCGGTGCTGACCTGCATGGAGCGGCGCATGGCCACTGTGCCGGTACGCGCGATTTCCTTGATGCCGAACCGGGTGAGCAAATTGATGATGGCGTCGAGCTTGTCGTGGGTGCCCGTAGCTTCGATAGTGAATTCGGTAGGGCTGAGGTCCACCACCTTGCAGCGGAAAATATCCACGATGCGCAAAATTTCGCTGCGCTTGCTCTCTTCGGCATTAAGTTTGAAAACCACCATTTCGCGTTCCACTGTGGCGGTATCCTCAAAGTCCACCACCTTGATCACCGTGACCAGCTTGCGCAGTTGCTTGATGATCTGTTCAATGATCTGGGCGTCGCCCCGGGTGGTGATGGTCATGTGCGACACCCCCTGCTCCAGGGTGGGCGCCACATTCAGCGATTCAATATTGAAGCCGCGACCGCTGAACAGCCCGGCCACCCGGGAAAGCACCCCCGGTTCGTTTTCCACAAGCACGGATAACACTCGGCGCATGAAATTCTCCTTGTCGCATTCCGGGGAGGCCTTATCTCCCCGCCCTTCTCCGGCTCCGGTCCGGCAATGGGGTCAGATAAGCAGCATCTCGTCCAAAGCTGCGCCGCCCGGCACCATAGGATAAACATTTTCCTCACGCTCGACGCGCACGTCGATGATGGCGGTGGCCGGAGAGGCCAAGGCCTTGGGCAACACGGTTTCCAGCTCCTCCTCGGTGGCGATGCGGTAGCCTTCGGCGCCATAAGCCTCGGCCAGCTTCACGAAATCGGGCTGGGCTTCCATGTTGGTCTGACTGTAGTTGTGATTGTAAAACAACTCCTGCCACTGGCGGACCATGCCAAGATAACCGTTGTTGAGAATAAGCGTCTTGACCGGCAGCTTGTTGGCCACGGCGGTCATGAATTCCTGACTGTTCATCTGGATGGAGCCGTCGCCCGCCACGTCGATGACCAGTTTGTCGGGCAGGCCGAGCTGCACGCCGATGGCCGCGGGCAATCCGTAGCCCATAGTTCCCAGACCGCCGGAAGTAAAGAAGGTGCGCGGCTTGCGCACGGACAGAAATTGCGCGGACCACATCTGATGCTGACCGACCTCGGTGACGATGATGGCCTCGCCTTTGGTGATGCGTTCCAGCGCTTCCAGCACCTGCTGGGGCTTGAGGTTGCTCCCCTTGGCGTAGGTAAGCGGCCGGGCCTTGCGCCATTCGGCCAGTTGATTCAGCCAAGGCGCGCGGTCGCCCGACCAGTCGCGAGGCGCGGCTTCCAGGCGGGCGCTCAGCACTTCCCGAATGCCCTCCAGCGCCATGCGGCAATCACCCACCACAGGCACATCCACCTGAATTGTTTTGCGGATGGACGTGGGGTCGATATCGATATGAATAATTTTGGCTTTGGGGGCAAAGGTGGACAGTTTACCGGTGACGCGGTCGTCGAAGCGGGCGCCCACACCGATGAGCAGATCGGCGCTGTTCATGGCCATATTGGCCACATACGTGCCGTGCATGCCGGGCATGCGCAGGCTGAGCGGATCGTCGGAAGGAAAAGCTCCCAGGCCCATCAGGGTGGTAGTGACGGGAATGCTGAGCTCGCGGGCCAGCGTGGCCAGGATTTCGGAAGCGTTGGACGAAATAACCCCACCCCCGGCAATGAACAGAGGGCGCTCCGCAGCCAGGATAAGATCGGCCGCGCGACGCAATTGATTGAGATTGGGGCGGTAAGTGGGGTTGTAGGAACGCATGCGCACTTCTTCGGGCCACACGAACTCGGTCCGGGCGATCTGCACGTCTTTGGGGATGTCCACCAACACCGGACCGGGGCGGCCCGAACGGGCCAGATGAAACGCCTGCCGCAGGACCGTGGCCAGTTGGGCGATATCCTTCACCAGGAAATTATGCTTGGTGCAAGGGCGGGTGATCCCCACGATATCGGCTTCCTGAAACGCGTCGTTGCCGATGAGATACGTGGGAACCTGGCCGGTGATGGCCACCACCGGAATGGAGTCGGCATAGGCGGTGGCCAGACCGGTGACCGTATTGGTAGCGCCCGGTCCCGAGGTGACCATACATACCCCCACCTTGCCCGTGGCCCGGGCGTATCCGTCGGCCGCATGAGCGGCGCCCTGTTCGTGCCGGACCAGAATGTGCCGCAGCTCGGGGTGATTGGTCAGCTCATGGTACAGGTCGATAGCCTGACCGCCGGGATAGCCGAACAACAATTCCACGCCTTCGCGCTTCAGACATTCCATAAGTATGCGGGCACCGGTCATTTCCATAACGGGTCATCCTTGAAACGAATTAACTTTAAAAAATGGTGTAAACTGAATGCCATGTTTCGTCGCTTAAAGCGCTTTGCCTTTGAAACTGTACCGGTCAGGGCGCGATGTTCCATCGCTTAAGTTTCATGCCTGAAGCCGTCGCCAACTTTGCGGCTGTCCGAGCCTGTATGCCCAAGGGCCGCAGGCGCGGCCTTCAGTTCGTCAGTCGGGCGGCTACGCCGTACAAAACATGGCAGAGAGGCGATCGGCAATTCAGTGACAAGCGTTGCCGAAAGCTTCGCCCTCCTCTCGGCGCATCCGACGGATTCGCCGGGCGATCCGCCGTGACGCGCCGACAGGCAGCGGTCAAAAACCATAAAAACCGGAAAGCCGGTTTACGGCCTTCCGTGGCTTACTTTTCGTAACGATCCAACATGACGTGCAGACGGGTCTTGCCGTCCAGCTTCTGTTTCTTTAGCGCTTTCAGTTCCTGATCTTCCGCAGGAGTAAGATACGGCTTGGATTCGAGCTTTTCGATCTGTTTTTCGTAGAGCATGTGCTCTTCCCACAGGGCCTTGAGTTCGGGATCGGTGGGCGCGTACTTCTCCAGCCGTTTGAGATCGTGTTCTTCCATAGCGCTGACTCCGATTAAGTTGGAGGTTGATTGAAAGTCAAAGAGCGGTGTTCACCCGGCGCGCGGGTTCGGCTGAGCGCCGCTCCGGCACTAAAAAAACATGGCTCCGCCTCTGCCCGGTCCCATCCCGGCCCCAAGCTGGAACAGGGACGCCACAACCACCCCGTTGAAAAGCTGCAGGGCGAGCAGGACGATAATAGGCGAAAGATCGAGCCCCCCGATGAAAACAAAGGGCAGCCATTTGCGTATCCGGTAATAGACCGGTTCGGTCAGGGCGCGCAGAGTCCGCACTATAGGGTTGTACGGATCGGGATTCACCCAGGAAAGGAGGGCCGCGACAATGATGACGAACGTATAGAGATTAATGACGATTTGCAGCAAACGTGCCACGGTCATCAGCAGGTTGCCTACAACAAACATGAAGCCTCCGGCGTCGGGTTGAACTTGATTCTGATTCTTGCCTGCTTGCGGCCGGGAATCAAGTAAAAAATGCGCCCGGAAAAGAGGAAATTCAACATTGGCAACGTAAGGCCTTGACTCCTTCGCGGAACAGAATTTCCATTTTATCCGGCGGCGTCAGGGCCAGAACCATCCCTACGCCGAACGTGGGGTGATCCACCAGCCCGCCCAAAGCGAAGGTGCCGTTCATGGAATACGGTACGGGTGTGGCCGGATTACGGGCCAGCGCATCCTGCCATTGGCGCTCCAACTCCGCCTGCAGCCGCGCCGTCTGCTGCTCGGCGCGGGAAGGAGCCTTGGGTTTGGGCGGCGCTTTCGGCTTCGGCTCTTTGCGGGCCTGGGCGAGCACGGCCTCTCCGCGCTCGCGGCCGGACTGCACACGCACGGCGCGGCTTTTTGCCTCCCGGGCCGGGGCTTCGGGCGGGTAATACTTGTGCACGCTGCCGCAGGCACAACATTCCACTTTGGCCACCTGCCCATCCACCAAAGCGACAATGACATGACCCGTCACATCACGGCAGCGGGTGCAACGAGCTTCTATCCTCTGACCGGGGGCAAGCGAACTCATGATGTTGTGTCTCCACAAAGCTGGGGTTAAGAAAAAACGGCGTCCCTTCACGGGACGACCCGCCGCTTCATAGCCGTGCGGAACATCGCGCGCGCCATAGCGCTTTGTCATATCGGGTTCCGCCGACGCTGTCCCTTGGTTCCGGCTGCCGGAAACGCAACAGTCAGTCACGGCGGCGTGCGGCGCATTATAAGTATAGGTGTACGCGTCCGGCCGCTTTCTGGCAAGGGGAAGGAGGCGTGCTTTCCCCTGATGTTCTTGGAGCGGCTTTTCGACAGTCCGCCGTTAGTTCCGATAATTTCAATCCTTATTCCATTGCCGGAGCCTCCGTCATGCACATCACCACTCTTCGTCTGACACGCCGCGAAGCGCAGCTTGTTCCGGAGCAGAACGTGTTCCATACACTCCACTCCCCCCACGTTCGCCCGGGCGACGATGCCCAATGGGCCGAACATTGGCTGGATGTGACGGACTGTCCGCCGGAAGATTGGGAACGCCTGCTGGAAACGCTGGGGATGTCTGAAGGCGACCGTGAGGTGGGCATGGAAACGCGCCGCTTTCCCCAGGCGGAAATTCTGACCGGCGGCGTAGCCCTGCGCCTGCCCGTGCGCGACCGTTGGCTCGACGACAGGGCGACCTACATCAACGTCATTCTGCTCAACAACATGCTGCTTACCCAGCACGACGGCGAACTTGCCCCCTTGGACAAGACGCGGCGGCGCCTGCTTGAAGGCGACCGGCCCGACATCGACACCATGCCCGGCCTCATGCTCTATGTGCTGGAAGGCATCATGGAGGCAGGCGTCAACGATTTCATTCTGGCCCGCGGACAAGTGGAAGAACAGGAAGATCACGTGGAAGCAGACGACGCGGACGACGAAGTCATCCGCCGCCTGAAGCACAGTGTGGAACATCTGACCAGCCAAAGCGAGGAACAGTTATTCTGCCTGACCCTGCTGCGCGGGCTCCTGGCGCACGACTCCGCCCTGACGGGCATTCATGATGCGACCGGGGAGCTGATGGACGCTCTTGGTCATCTGCAGCGCAGTTTGCAGCGTCTGGAAAGTCGTCTGAACGATCAACTCCAACAACTGGATTCGCGCATGCGCGACCGAACGGAACAACGCCTGCGCGTTCTGACCGTAATATCGTCGGTATTCATGCCCCTGACGTTCATCACCGGATTTTACGGCATGAACTTCGAAAATATGCCCGCCTTGCGGGAACCGTGGGGCTATTCTCTGGTGGTGGGGCTTATGCTGGCCGTGGGCATAGGCATGGCGCTGTTTTTTCGCTGGCGGGGCTGGTTTCGATAACACAGCGCAAGGCAGAAGCAAAAAAAAACGGTCTTGGCCATCCGAAATGCCGACTTAACTCTCCGGCCCCGTTTCCGCGAGCAGGGCCGCAATTTCTTCGCGAATGACGCGGGCGGCCGCCTCGGCCGCCGCCTTTTCGCCCGATGCTTCCATAGCGTCGACACGTTCTTCCAGGCGGGCCATATCCTCGGACATGCTTTCCGCATAGGGAGGCACGTGCTCTCCCTCTTGCAGTTCACGAACCACGACCTCTCGGATCAACGCCGCCAGCTCCGTCCGGAAGGCGCTGCCCTCGGGCGGCAGTTCCAGAGGCGTCACGGTCCGCGCGCCCTGGGCGGCCAGTTCGGCTTCCAGGGCCGAGATACGGGCCTCGGCCGCGGCCAGCCCGTCGGCGTGTCTCTCAGCCAGGTCACGAACCTCGGCCGTCAGGTCGTCCACGCGTTCCCGCACCGCATCAAAGGCAGACGAGTCCGGGCCGCCGTTGCCGTCGGCCACCTCATTGATTTTTTCCTGCATGGCCGCGATATCGGCGGCCAGGGCATCCAGACTGCTCAACACCAGCGCGCTCAGGTCCGGCTCGGGGCGTTCGGCCTCGCCCACCAGCAGAGGATCGTCCAGGTCCGAAGCCAACGGCAAGTCCGCCCCGGTGGCGGTTTCTTCCGACTCTGTGGCGGCGAACAGATCATCCAGTCCACTTAACGGATCTTCCCCCGCTTCGGCCTCCGTCCCGGCGTCAGAGCCGGAACCGGGCAATGGAGCTTCGGTCGCGGCGGGAGCGGCGGACTCGTCCGTCATTTCCGCACGAGCCGCGCCCAACAACGCGTCCAAATCAAAATCGTCTTCCATATCGACCGCCGGGGGTTCAACGTCGGAAGAAATTTCGGGCAATTCCGCCTCAACGGCGGATACCGGGCTCAAGACCGGTGCTTCGGGAGCGGGCGCGGCGGTTTTCAACGCGGATTCCGCGGCTTCACTCGATGTGACAGACAACTTCGCATGCGCATCATCAGCCTGCGCGGCGTTCAACAATGCGTCCAGGTCGGCGATCTCGGCGGTCTCTTCCATGTCCGACGCTCCAGCCTCGGAAGGAACGGTCGTCACCGTCCCGGGATTCATGATTGAATCAAGCAACGAATCCAGATCGTCCACATCGACTTCAGGCTCAGCGGCCGCTCCGCTTTCGTCGGTATCCTGCACGGTGTTCTCCCGCTCCGCGCTTGCCTGAAGCACGGCTTCAAAATCGGTCGTCGAAGCGGACGCGGCGTCGGGGACGGAGTCCGATGCCGGAACCTCGGGTTGCTCCGGAGCCACCAGATCGCGCAGCAAAGCGTCCACTTCGCCCATATCCGGCATGTCCGACTCCTCGTCGGAGGGAGCTTCACGCCCCGCAACTTCAGCAGAAGCAGCATCGGAGGAAACGCCCGCCGTTTTCGCTTCGGCAAGCTCTCCCCCGTCGTTCAATCCCGAGGCCTTGAGCAACGAATCCAGATCGAAGGCATCCTCGCCCGAGACAGGACCCTTGCCGGTTTCCGCCAACAAATCGGCCATTTGGGACTCCAACGGATTGTCCCCGGCCCCGGCATCTCCGGACGCGGCGGGCACGGCGCCTTTTTCGACGATATCGGTCAATTCAATGATGTCGTCATCGGCCTCGGAAGACGGGGGGGTACGGGAAGGGTCCATGCTATCCTCTGGCTGGCTCGGAGTAACGAAAAAATGGCGCTCTTTGTGTATGGTATACAAAAAAAGAGGGAGAACGCAAGGGCGGCCTTGTCGACTCAAGGCGTTCCGCCCCGTTCGCCGCGCACGCCGCAAGGCCCGCAACGGCATTCTGTTATTTTTATCAGCGGAGTTTTTCTCGAACGCAACGCAGCAAGGGCTTTGAAAACATCGTTTGAGGATACCGTCCGCACCGCCGACGCTGTACAATAAAACCCCCTTGCGGGGGTTTTATTGTACAGCGTATCCACAGAGCTTCAACTTTGAAATTATGCTAGGGCCACTCCGACATCTTCACCCGTCGGCTAAAATCACCTCGCGGATGACGGAAATGGGATATGTTCCGCTGCGTCCGACCCGGCCGAGCATTTCAAAATGAAACTACGCAAACTGCCGAACTAACTCTTGGGGTGGCAGGAGGAGCCCACGCAGGAGGTGAGAGCCTTCTTCTTGTCGGGCTGGGCCTGAGCCACTTCAAAATGGCACTTGAGGCACGACTGGAACTTTTCCACCTTGCGATCGTGGGCGATACGATAATAACTATGCACGGTCTTGTCCTTCTGACCGAGCACATCATGACAGCCGGCGGTGGAGCACTTCTGGAAATTGTCCTTGCCGTCCACCTGATGATGACATTCGGCGCACTGCCGATCCTTATGGACGGCGTGGTCAAACACCACCGGTTTCTTGGTGAGCGCCATCTTGATGGGCTCGGAAGGAACGGCGGGCTGATCGGCGAACGCCGGCAGCACCAGGGCGGTGGCCAGCAACGCGCCCGCGCCGAACATCAACAACTTTTTCATGGGTCGACCTCCTCCGGGTTGGTCATATCCGTAACCGGCTCGTTTTCTCCGCAGAACCGCACGGATGTATGGAGACGCTTTCCGTCGGCCGCGCGAGTCGGGTCGGCGGAGGCATTAAGCCCGTACTAGCTTTTGGGGTGGCAGGCCGATCCAACGCAGGCGGTCAGTTCCTGCTTCTTTTCAGGCCGGGTCTTGATCACTTCATAGTGACACTGCAGACAGGTTGTGGTGCCGTCCTGCACCTTGCGGGCATGCATGATGCCGAAGTAACTGCTTGACGACTTATCCTTGGGATCATAGGCATGACAGTCCGAACACAGGTAGGAAGCGGGTTCTTCGCCGTCCACGAGATGGTGACACACGACGCAACGCTGCTCGGCATTGACTTCCAGGGGAGGAAAGTGCTGGGGCATGGTCGGGTGACAGGTGACACACTGCTGAGCCGTGTGGATGCCGTGATCGAACATCACGGGCTTTTTGGTGAGCTCCATTTTGATGGGCCCATCGGGAACGGGCGGCTGTTCGGCAAACGCCGGCAGCGCCAAGGCAGTGACAAGCAGGGCACCGGCGCCGAACGTCAGCAGCTTTTTCATGGAACGACCTCCTCCATTGGTCAGTGCTTTCATGCGATCCCCGTATCGAAACGACAGGGATTCGAGTAGCGGTATGCTAGCTCCATCAATAAATCCATGTCAAGCGGGTTGGCCGGCGACCATGCCTTGCTTGACGAAAAAGACCTTATAATTGCGGCGCAGCCTTGGGTTGCACCAATTCGGGCATAAGAATGCGTGTTTTCGCGTTTTTGGACAGTTCCATGATATAAGCCTGGAACATCACCGCGGCTCGCTCGTTGAGCATCTGCTGTTCACGCAACGGCCCTTCGGCCACCCAGGCCGTGTCGTCCGGAGGCAACACCTCGGCCAAGCTGGCCAGCACGGCGCCGTCGTCCACGGTAAACGCTCCCTCAAGCCAAACGCCCTTGCCCGCATCTTTGAGGGGCGCGGCGAATACAGCCCGCACCAGGTCCATGCCCAGGCCCAGACCGGGCACGTATCCCTCGCGGCCGAAGGCTTCGGATTCCTTGACTTCGGGCAGCAGATCCGCACCCGGCTTACCGTCGGCAAATCCTTTACGCGCCTGCTCCGCTTCCTCGGCGGCCAGCTTGCGGGCCTTGTCGCGGGTCAAAGTGGCGACCAGCTCGTCCTTGACTTCATCCAACGGTCGGGTCATGGCGGGCAACGATTCCGCCACGCGAATGACCAGCAGGCCCGCATCGGTGGCAAGAGCCGCGTCCAGAGTTTCCCCGGCGGGCGTGCTCATAACGGACTGCACGTCGGAAGCGCGCAAGCCCAGGGTTTGGCCCAATTGATCGGCCGACACCAGGCCGGTGTCTTTCATCTCCAGGCCCTGAGCCCCGGCGGCGGCGGTCACGCTCTGTCCGCCCATGACGGCCGCCAGCACGGCGTCGGCCTTGTCCTGGAGTCCGGCGGCCGCCTGCTCCGCCGCCAGGGCGGCGCGCAGTTCGTCTTTCACTTCGTCCAGAGTGCGGGTGGTCGAGGCCTGATGGTCCTCCACTTTGATCAAATGGAAACCGAAAGGCGAACGCACCGGCCCGGAAAGTTCGCCCGGCGTAAGAGCAAAAGCGACATCGGCAAATTCCGGCACCATCTGACCGCGCTCAAACCAATCCAGATCGCCTCCCTTGGCGGCGCTGCCCGGGTCCTGGCTGGTTTCGCGCGCCACGGCGGCAAAATCCTCGCCGCTCCGGATGCGTTCTTCAATGGCTTTAATCCGGTCTTCGGCCTTCTTAAGCTCGTCGGCGGAGGCGTTTTCCGGCACGAGAATAAGAATATGAGCGGCGCGTACGCGCTCGGGCACGAAAAATGAATCCTTGCGGGCTTCATAGGCGGCGGCCACGGCCGCGTCGTCGATGCTTGAAGGGTCGCTGAGTTCGGCCGGATTGAGGGCCACGTACTCCAGACGCACGCGCGGAGGCATGGAGTACAACGGAGCGCGCTCCTTATAAGCCGCCTCAATGTCGGCCTGGTCGGGGGCCGCCTCGGCCATATGCTTTTCGGAAGGGAACAGCAGGTAATTCACCTTACGCTGCTCCTGCTGATAATCGTACATATTGCGCACGGATTGGGGCGACACATACGCTCCGGCCGAAAGCAGGGCCTGCATCTTTTCGGGCAGCAGGTCCTGACGCAGGCTGTCTTCGAACTGCGAGGCGGTCTGACCGGCATTCTTCAGGGTGGTCAAATAGATATCGGCGTCGAACTTGCCGTCCTCATCCAGAAAATAGGGCATGGACTCCACGGCGCGGCGCAGTTCGTAGGGGCTGATTTCCACTCCCACCCGCTCGGCCTCGGCTTCCAGCAGCTTGCGCATGACCAGGGTTTGCAGCGCGCTCTGTTCCAGACCGAAACTCTGCAGCATATCCGGCGTCACGCCGGGCATGGAGTTTTTCACGTTCTGTTCCAATTGGGCGTAGACCTGCCGAAACTCCAGTTCCGTGATGTTCCGGTCGTTCACCGTGGCCACGATGCCGCGGGGGCCGGGCTGTCCGCCGATGCCCCAGAACACGAATACGACGATGATGATGCCGAATGCCAGCTTGACGCCCCAGGACTGGGCGTTGGCACGGATGCCGTCGAGCATGGTTACTCCCTTTTGCTGCCTGTAAAAAATCCAGGAAAAATGCCTCTCTGCCGCTGTGAAACGTCCCTTCCGCGCGCGTATTCGCCGGCCCGGCCGTCAATGCCGTCCCGCGTTGCGGCCGCGAACGTCGTTGAGCAGGCCGCCCGCCCGGATGACGCGCCATTCCGCGGCGGACAAATCGTTACGCACGCGAACGCCGCCCGCGCCCTCGACATTCATGACCATTTCTCCGCCCGGCGTCAAATCGCCGGTGGAAAAAGACAGCCGGGCTTCGGCCCCTACCCGGCCGTAGTCGTCTGGGTCGACGAAAATAAGGGGCAGAATACCGAAATTGATCAGATTGGCGCGATGAATGCGCGCGAAGGACTGAGCGACCACGGCCCGCACGCCCAGATGACGCGGAGCCAGGGCCGCGTGCTCGCGGCTGGACCCCTGACCGTAGTTCTGCCCGGCCACAATGATCGCCGCCCGCCCCGAATTGCGGACGGTTTCGGCCCGATGGACAAATTCGGGATCCACCCGGCTGAACACGTGACGGGCGATGGCGGGCACATTGGAGCGCAATGAAGTAATTTCGGCTCCGGCGGGCATGATGTGATCGGTGGTGATGCCGTCGCCCACTTTGAGGACCACCTTGCCGTCGATATGGTCTTCAAGCGGGGGAAACTGCTCCAGCGCCACAATGTTGGGGCCGCGCACAACGGTCACGGCCGAAGCCTCGGTCGGGTCTTCGGGGGGGAAAAGAAAATGCCGCCGTCCGTCGGGCACGCGCTCGGGAAACTCGGGCCGGGCCGGAGCCTCGCCCCAGACGGCAGGATCGGTGAAGCGGCCGTTCAGGGCGCACTGGGCGGCCGTGACCGGGCTGACCAGATACACGCCCGCGTCGCGAGTACCGCTGCGGCCCTCGAAATTTCGGTTGAACGTGCGCACGGACACCCCGCCGGATACCGGTGAGCTGCCCATGCCGATACACGGACCGCACGCGCATTCCAGAACGCGCGCCCCGGCGTCAAGCAGGTCGGTCAACGCGCCGTCGGCCGCCAACATGGCCAACACCTGACGCGAGCCCGGCGACACGCATACGTCCGTGGCCGGATGGACCCGCTTGCCGCGCAGCACGGCGGCCACCTGTTCAAGATCGGCATAGGATGAGTTGGTGCACGAGCCGATGGCCACCTGATCGACGTGCATATCCGGTTCCTCGGCGCACAGCCGGGCCACGGAAATGACCCGATCCGGCATGTGGGGACGGGCCACAAGGGGAACAAGGGCCGACAAGTCCACGTCGATCACGTCGTCGTAGACGGCGTCGTCGTCCGGGGCCAGAGGTTCCCAATCCTCTTCACGGCCCATGCGGCGCAAAAATTCGCGGGTGCGTTCGTCGGACGGGAATACCGAGCCCGTGGCCCCCAGTTCGGCCCCCATATTGGCAATGGTAGCCCGTTCAGGCACGGACAGGGTATCGACTCCCGGGCCGCCGTATTCAAACACGCGCCCCACCCCGCCCTGGGTGGTCAACAGCCCGAGCAGATGCAAAATGACATCCTTGGCCTGAGCCCAGCCCGTCAGGCGGCCGGACAGGCGCACATGAGTCACGCGAGGCATGGGGATGGAATAAGGCTCGCCCGCCATGGCCAACGCCACGGACAGCCCCCCCGCGCCCATGGCCAGACTGCCCATGCCGCCCGCCATGGGCGTATGGCTGTCGGAACCGAGCAACACGCGGCCGGGCCGGGCGAAATTCTCCAAGTGGAGCTGATGACAGATGCCGGCCCCGGGAGGCGAATAAACCGCCCCGAACCGGGCCGCCGCCGTACGCAGAAAGCGGTGATCGTCAGGATTGCGGAATCCCATCTGCAAGGTGTTGTGGTCGACATAGCTGACCGAGAGTTCGGTGCGCACGCGGGGCAGCCCGAGGGCCTCGAACTGCAACCATGCCATAGTGCCCGTGGCGTCCTGAGTGAGAGTCTGGTCCACCCGCAGACTGATTTCCCGGCCGGGGATCATGTCCCCTTCCACCAGGTGGGCCCGCAAAATCTTGTGGGTCATATTCATGGACTTGTGCCTTGCCTGTCGAAAAACTCGGCGGGGACTCATTCCCCACCGGCCGGTGACTCCGGATGACGACGCCGCGCGCGGAATCGCGCCGCCGGATGCCCTCCATCCGCTTCATCGCCCGGAAACTGTGTTCCATACGATGAAAACGCCGCGAGGGCAAGAGAGGCGGAACACGGAAGCGGGGTTGATGCGGAGCCATACGGCCATACCGGGGCATGATCCCGGATGGCGGAACGACGGCATCAGTCGACGTTGAGGCCCATTCCCCGGTATTCGTTGAGCTTATTGCGCAAAGTACGCACGGATATGCCCAGCAGTTCGGCCGCCTGGGTACGGTTGCCCGAGGTGGCGGCCAGCCCCTTCATGATCATGATCCGCTCCATCTCATGCAAAGGGATAACCGCCCCGGCGAACAGCGCGCCGTCCTCTCCGGCTTCCGATTCAGCGACGGAAGCGGGCGCGTCCTGCGCGGCGCTTTCCTCCCATGTTCCAAGCGGAGCCGGGCTTGCCGCCCCGTCCCGTCCCGTTTCTCCGTCATCCTCCCCTTCGGCCGCGAATAACGGCCAGGCGTCGGGGTCCAACAAAAAGTGGCCGGGGACGATGGGCCTGCCGCCAGCCAGCAGTACGGCGCGCTCCATAAGATTCTGAAGTTCGCGCACGTTGCCGGGCCACTCATAGTTCTTCAACCAGGCTTCGGCCTCGGACGAAAGAGGCGCGGGGGCCAGCCTGTATTCACGCACGTACATGTCGATGAAAAAACGAGCCAGTTCCAGCACGTCGTCGCCCCGTTCCCGCAACGAGGGCAGACGCAGGGGGATGACGTTGAGACGAAAGAACAGATCCTGGCGAAACTTGCCTTCCCTGACCCAGGCGTCGAGGTCGCGGTTGGTGGTGGCCACCACGCGCACATCGACTTTAACGCTTTCGGTGCCGCCCACGCGGTCGATTTCGCTTTCCTGCAGAACTCGCAGAAGTTTGGCCTGAAGCCCCAGATCCATTTCGGAAATTTCGTCCAGCAGGATGGTGCCGCCGTCGGCCAGCTCAAATTTGCCCGGTTTGCGGGCAATGGCTCCGGTGAAGGCCCCTTTTTCATGGCCGAAGAGTTCGCTCTCCAAGAGGTGCTCGGGCAACGCCGCGCAGTTGACCGCCACAAAGGGGCCGTCCGCGCGGTCGCTCCAGGCATGCAGGGTACGGGCGAACATTTCCTTGCCCGTGCCGGACTCGCCGGAAATAAGCACCGTGGCCCGAGAGGGAGCCACCTGGCGGGCCAGGGCCAGCACCCGGCGGATGGCGGTGTCGCTGCCCACGATGCTGGGACCGCCGCTTGCGGGCATGGCGGGCCGCCGCCCGCCCAGCGTGCTGACCGACGGAGCCGTCGCAACGGGCCGGGGCGCGCGGGCCACGGCCGCCACCTTTTCAAACGAAAGCGGTTCCAGCCAGTAATCCTTGGCTCCCAACTCCATATAACGGCGGGCATCGTCCGCCGTGCCCCGGTCCGAAACCACCACCACCGGCGGAAAATCGGGGTCGTCGGCTCCCACGGCCAACAGGTCCTCCACCTGAAAACCGGGCAGGGAAGGCCGGGCAAAAATAATTCCCGGACCGGACTTGCGCACAAACGCCGAGGCACCTTTCAGGTTTTCGGCAATGGCCACTTCAAAACCCGCGTCGCGCAATTGAGGAAAAATGCGGGTAACGGCATGGGCGGGCGCAAGAAAAAGAATACGCTGGGTCGACATTCGTTTTCTCTTATCCGCAACCGTCAGCCAAGGCAAGTCCACGGCGCGCGACTCGTCGACGCTTCCTCTTCGCTTGCGGGACACGTCGAAATGAATTAAATTATAGCGCCCGTTGTGTTCCGACCCCGAAGAGGAGGGAACAGCGACGGAAAAGCGTTTATATTTATTTCGGTCCGTCCGACAACGGGACGGGGCAGGGCGCGAGGCGAACGCGCCGAACAGCGCAACGTTTTCCCTGAAGGCGGACGATATGTCGCAAAGCAAAATTTTACTGGAAGTGGGCACCAACGAACTGGAAATCGTCGAATTCTTCATCAATGAAGAGGGCGGATACCGGGGATATTACGGCATCAACGTTTCCAAAGTGGTGGAAATCATCCGCCAGCAGCCGGTGACGGCCATGCCGCAGATGCGTCATCCCTGCGTCAAGGGCGCCTTTCCCAATCGAGACGGCCGCATCGTGCCGCTTATCGATCTTTGCCGTTTTTTGGACAAAACCTGTATGCCCAGCGAGGACCCCAAGGTCATCATTACTGAATTCAACAAAGTTCAGAACGCCTTTCTGGTGTCGGGAGTGACGCGCATCCACCGGATCAGTTGGTCCCAGGTGGAGGCCCCCAGCGAGTTTCTGCTCCGGATGAGCCACAACTCCATTACCGGCGTGGTCCGTCTGGAGGAACGGGTAATCTTTCTTTTGGATATGGAAGCCATTGTGGGCACCTTGTGCCCCGCTTTGAGCATTCGTATGGATGAGGTTCCGGCCGATGCTCCCCGCCCGGATCGAACCTACCATATTCTGCATGCGGACGACTCGGTCAGCATCCGCCGTCTGGTGCTCGACAAGTTGCAGGCCGAAGGCCGCTTTGAGGTCACCCAGGTTCAGGACGGCGAACAGGCATGGCGCACCTTGCAAAAGATACGCGACGACGCCGTCGCGACCGGACGCCCCGTGACGGATTTCATCCAGGGCGTGATCAGCGATATAGAAATGCCCAATCTTGACGGCCTGACCCTATGCCGTTACCTCAAAGAGGACCCCATTCTGCGGCAGCTTCCCGTGGCTATGTTTTCCTCGCTGATTACTCCTGCCATGTCCCGCAAGTGCGAAAGCGTGCACGCCGACGTCCAATTCGCCAAGCCCGACCTGCAGGCCATCAGCGATCGGATGTATGAACTCATCCAAGCTTACAATCACGAACCGGCCCTTGCGGCGGGGTAATTCCAGGTAACGGAGCGGTTCATGCCCGAACATATCGGCATCATCGCCGGAGGCGGACAATTTCCCCGCCTTGTCGCCCAAGGGGCGCGCGAGGCGGGGCTTTCCGTCGTGGCCTGCGGCTTTCACGGTCATACCGATCCCGCCCTGGCCGGACATGTCGACGTCTTCCGCCTGCTGCATCTCGGGCAACTAAACAAGCTGTTGGCCTACTTTCACGACCAGGGAGTGCGCCGCCTGTGCCTGGCGGGCACCATCAACAAGCCCCGCGCCCTGGACTTCCGTCCCGACTGGCGAGCGGCCCGAGTGGTCTTTTCGCTACGGACCAAAGGCGACGACTCGCTGTTGCGGGCCGTGCTCGGCGAATTGGAAAAAGAAGGGTTTGAAATGCTGTCGGCCGCCGATCTGGTGCCCTCGCTGCGCTGCCCTCCGGGCACGCTGACCCGTCGCGAACCCGATCCCGAGGCCTGGGCCGACATTCGCTATGCCTGGCCCGTGGCGGCCGGCATGGGGCGCTTTGATATCGGCCAGTGCCTGGTGGTGCGCCAAGGCATGGTAATCGCCGTGGAGTGCCTGGAAGGCACGGACGCCACCCTGAAGCGAGGGGCCGAACTGGGCGGCAAAGGCTGCGTGGCCCTCAAAATCGCCAAACCCGGCCAGGACGAACGGGTCGACCTGCCGTCGGTGGGGCTGACCACCATCCGGAACCTGGTGGAGGGCGGTTATGCCGCCCTGGCCGTGCAGGCGGGCAAGACCCTGTTTTTCGACCGCGAAGCCAGTCTGACCCTTGCCGACAAGCATAAGTTGGCCATTGTGGCCCTGCCCGACGATTTCGCCTGACGCCGCCGTTTCCCGTCCCGGACTCTTCGTCCCTTCCTTCGGGGGGAGCTTTCGGCAGGGCGGCTTTAAATACGCTGACGCGCGTTTTCAGTCCGCTTCTGCAGCCAGGCATGGGCCCGCCGCCGGGCGTTTTCCTCCAGATTGCGGTAAAAAAACGAAATGTTGCGCCGGTGCAGATCTCCGGGCGGGAAATAATCGCCCGGAGCGGCCGAGCATACGCCGCCGTCCGTCAGTTCGGGCGCGGTCAGATCGCACACGCCCACCACCAGCGCGCCCAAGGCGGGATCGATCCAGGCGTCGGTGAAACGCGGGACCTCGCGTACGAAACGACCTTCGTCGTCGAACTCCACCATGCCCAGATGGAGCCCGGCCGGGGCGTAATCGGGCGTATTGACCCAATTGAGAGGGTTGACGCACAACGCGCCGGGCAACAGCGTCAGGCCCCGCGTTCCTCCTTTGGCCAGAGTATTGTACGTGACAATGACCCCCGTGTCGTCCGGGCCCGATGCCAACCTCATGCCGGGGTGCGCGGCCAGATCGGCGGCGGTCACCGAATAGCCTATAATATAGGCCGCCACCAGTCGGGAGCACAGTTCGGGATCGGCCAAAGTATTTTTCATGAGTTCCAGAAGCACAATGGCTCCCTGGCTGTGTCCGGCCAGGATGAAGGGCCGTCCTTGGTTCCAGCGCTCCAGATAATAATGAAAGGCGGCCTGGATGTCCGCGCAAGGCACGGCGTAGGCTTTCATCAGTTCGGGCGCGGGCAGCAGGTTCATCTCCATGGACACTTGGCGGCAGTGGGGCTGAAAAATGTTGCCCGCCGCCGCGAAGGCCGAGGCCTGAGTCAGACGGGGGCGGCGGGCCAGAGCCCGGTGGTCGGGGTCGGCCGGATCGAAATAGACCAAGCCCGCCCCGGACAGCAGAGTGCCCGGCGCGAAAAACACGTCCACGGCTTTTTCCGGATGATCCGGGTGTTCGGGCGTGAAGGCCCAGGCCATATCCGAAGCATAGTCCGGCGCGGCGGGAACGGCGATGTTCATAGAGCGTTTCTCCTATGGGCCACGCATTCGCCCACAATGCTGACGGCTATTTCCCCCGGCGTTTCCGCGCCGATGGGCAAACCTATAGGGCAATGCACCCGGGCCAGCGCGGCGTCGGACACTCCCTTGCGCCTCAGGGCGTCATACACGGCATCGCGTTTGCGACGGCTGCCGATCATGCCGATATAGCCCGCCCCGGTGGCCAGGGCCTGCTCCAGAGCCACGGCGTCGTGCGCGTGCCCGCGAGTCAGTATAACCGCGTAGGCATTTTCGTCCATGAGAATATCCCGGAAGCAGTCCGCAAACTCCGGCACCACGGACACCCTGGCCGCCCGGGGAAAGCGCTCGACCGACGCGAATTCGGGCCTGTCGTCCAGGACGACGACCTCAAACCCGGCCGCTTCGGCCACCGCCGCCGTAGCCAGCGCCACATGGCCGCCCCCGGCCAGGATCAGGCGGGGCGGAGTCGGCCACGGTTCCACAAACCACAGCCCGCCGTCCGGTCCGGTCAAAGCGCGGGCGCAGAGCAGGCCCCGGGCCGCATTTCCCAGCGCGGCGGACAGTTGGTCGCTTCCGCCCTCTTTCATCAGCAATACCCGCCGGGGCGACGTCTCCGTTCCGTCCGACGCCGTATTCAGACGCGTGGCAGTGCCCGTGACCCTGCCTTCGGCCAAAGCGGCGGCCAGAGCCTCAAAAAAAGGCCGGTCGGCGGGTCGCAAAAGTTCCACAAATACCTGAAGGCGGCCACCGCAGATCATGTCGGCCCCGGCGGCCAGATCGCCGCTTAAATCGAAATCCAGCACCTCGGCCGGGGCTCCGGCCAACACGCGGGCCGCCGCCTCCAGAGAGCGGGCCTCCAGCAGTCCGCCTCCCACGCTGCCGCCCGCCAGACCGCGCGCGTCGACCAGCATTTTGGCTCCGGCCGTGCGCGGGGACGACCCGGCCTGAGTCATGATGGTGGCCGCCGCCAGGCTTTCGCCCCGGCGCAAAATATCAAGAATAAGCGTCAGCATCTCGTTCATGGGCGTTTCCTTTTTCCGGCGTCGCCACGCGGCGGCCGCCGTTTTCATCCGACACCAGGCGGCCGACGACCCGGCCCAGGCGTCGCAAGGGGCTGCCGCAGCGGCAGGGGCCGGGCAGCACAGCCGCCACGTCGCCGGTACGGTACCGGACCAGGGGCAAAGCTTCACGGGTCAGGGTAGTGATCACAATTTCTCCGCATTCGCCCTCGGGCATAGGGCAACCGCTCGCCGGGTCCACGATTTCCAGCCACAGATCGGCTTCACGCCAGTGGAGGCCGTCGTGGGCCACGCACTCCACTCCGCCGCCGTAGGCGCTTTCGGTCAGGCCGTAGTGATCGAACACCTCGCAACGCCAGGCGAAGGTTACGGCGTCGCGCAGATCGGGCGGCAACGGTTCGGAACTGGCCAGCACGGCCCGCAGCCCCGTATAGCTTCCTTCCCCATACCCTGCCAGGCGGCTTACTTCGGCCGAATCCAGCAGGCGGCGTATCTGCGAGGGAGCCGCCACCAGGCAAGCGGGCCGCCAACGGCGCAATTCGGCCGAGAATCCCGCCGGGTCGGCCCGGGGCTCTCCCGCCACGCCCCGGCACACCGGCTCGCCTTGGGCCGGACCGCCCCCCAACCGGGCCAGAGCGCGAATGAGCAGATCGGCCACGCCGCCGGGCCGCTCCGCGCCGGGCAACAGAATCAGCACCGTATCGCCGGGCCGGGCCAATACGCCCATGCCCACGGCAAAAAACTCCCCGGTGCGGGCCAGGTCGTCTTCCGAAAATGCCAGCCGCTTGACCGCACTCCGACCTCCCGTGGTGCCCGAGGTGTGCAGCGTGACCATGCGGGCCACCTTGTCCTGCGACACGCACAACAGACGCCGCCAGCCCTCCCCGGCCAGCTCGGCGGGATCGGTGAAGGGGATCAGGGTCAAGTCCTCCGCAACGCGGGGCCATAGCCCCCGGCGCAGTCCTTCACGCACGAAAGCGGGCAATGTCGCAAAACGCTCGCGATACAGCGGACTGCGTTCCATGACCAGGCGCAAAGTCCGGCGCAGGGCATCCATCTGCCAGGCCCGCACCCCCGCCGGATCGGGCCGGGCGTCCGGCAGACCGCACAACCCCGCAATCCAGGGGTCCAGGGGACAGAAAGACGAAGGGCGGCCGCTCACGCCCGTTCCGCTCCGGCCACGCCCCGGTCCGCGCCGCGATATAGAGGCGTCCCGTCCAAGGCCGTCAAATTATAAAGGCAGAACGGCACCAACAGACCTTCCGGCGACACCACATGGATGCAGCAGCCGCGCACCCGCTCCAGGTCCAGCGTCAGAGCATCCTGAAAGGTCATGCCCGACACGGTGAATCGCCGGGCCAGTCCGGCCCGGGCCAGAAAACGATCAAAGTCGTCGCCTTGGTCCGTCCCCTCTCTCCCCTCCTCGGCGGCGGGCGGCGCGCTCCAATGGCGGGCGGTGAAGGCCCGGGACACCCGCGCGCCCTCCTCGGCCGCAATGGGCGAAGCAAGGGAAACGCCGCCGTCGGCGGCGACGGAAGCGGCGGCCTGCTTGACGACGGGCGCGGCCCGCAAGGCGCGGGATGACGGAGCGCAGCAGTCGCCGCCCCCCTCGATGAGGGCCAGCCCCTCCGGAGTACGTCGGTATACGGCGCTGAAAGAGCACAGGGCATGTTCACAGCCGGGCGGGTGAAAATCGGTGACGGACAGCAGACCTCCGCTCTGCCCGGCCAGGGCGCGCATGGTTTCGGGCAGGGTGACGCGCGGAGCGGCGGCCGCATCCCACGGAAAACGTCCGAACGAGGCGGCGGGCTGAAGATGCAGGCCGCGCACAGAGGGGCCCAACTCCAGGGCCAGGCGCAACAGATCGCCCAATTTGTCCAGATTGACGCCCCGGACCACGGTGGCCACCAGCACCACGCCCAGGCCCGCCCCGGCGCAGGCCTTCACAGCCCGCAGTTTGTCGTCCAGGCAGGGCCTACCGCGCAAAGCCCGGTACACGTCGTCATCCGCCCCGTCAAACTGCAGGTATACCGAATCAAGCCCGGCTTCGGCCAGGGCGCGCACGTAGCCCGGGTCGCGCCCCAGGCGCAGACCGTTGCTGTTGACCTGAATGAAGGCGAAACCCTTGCGCCGGGCCAAGCCGACAAGAGCGGGCAAATCGTCCCGCAGTGTGGGTTCGCCGCCGGAAAGCTGCACATTGCACGCGCCCGAGGCTTCCCACAGGCGGTCCAGCTGGAAGCCCAGCCGTTCCAAATCCGGATCGGGCATAGTCGCCTGGCCGGACCCGGCGTAACACACCGGGCACCCCAGATCGCAACGGGCCGTGACTTCGATCTGCCCGGTACAGGTGTGTTGGCCGTGTTCGGGGCACAGCCCGCAGTCGAAGGGGCAGCCACGCTCCGCTTCCACAAAGGGTCGCCGGGGGTAAGACGGGATTTTAGGCCGCCGCCAGCCCGACATAGCCGGTTCGCCCACCCAGGCCGCAACGCGGAACGGACCGTGGTCGGGACAGTTTTTAATCAACTCCATCCGGCCGGGGCCGGTTTCCTCGTAGCGCGCGTCCACCCGGCGCAGACAAACCGGGCATACGCTCCGGGTAAGATATTCCATGTCAACGGACCTGCTTGGGCTGGGTAATGTCGATATCGTAGGCGGCGGTCAGCTCCACAATCTTTTCCCAGCATTCGGCCAGTAGCCCGCCGCACAACATCATGTCCGGTTCGGCATCCGGACCGGCCGCGCCGCCCGCCACTCCCAGCGACACCTGGGGACAGGACGTGCCGCCATAGGCCGCCGTACGTTCCTGAAACCAATCCACGTAATCGGCTATCAGGGCCACGGCCATGGGATGCGCCGGATCATCCGCCCCTCCGTGCCCGGCAGCATGGCTCAGCACCGCCACGCCTCCGGTCAGAAAGCCGCAGGGTCCGCCCGTGTACAGGATGCCCCGGCAAAAGCCCCACAAGGCACGCACCAGGCCGGGATTTTCCTCGCCTGAAGTCTGGAGGGCCAGGCGCATCAACAACTGACTGCAACAATCCCCTTGCTTTACCCAGGGGAGCATTTCCAACAACAACGGATTCACGGCATTCATGGCAAGCTCACGTATGTTTGGCCGCGGCCGTCTTCCGGGCGGCCATCACAATATACCCGAAACGGCGGACAAGGTCACGACCGGAAGCGGGCGCGGCGCAATCCGCCCCCAGCCAGCGGGCCAGGCCGGACAGGCTGCCGCCGCCGAATACCAGGCGGGCGGACAGTTCGGCCAAAGCTCGACTGTGATCCTCCTCGGCCAGGACGGCAAAACCGTGGCGCTCCAGCAGCGCGCGCAAGGCGGGCGCGCTCATGGCCCCGGCCAGACAACTGCCGCCGCCGCAAGAGGCTCTCCGGGCGAAGCCGCCCCCGCGCTCATACACATCGGCCACCAGAAACGCCCCGTCCGGTCGCAGGACGCGGGCCGTTTCCGCCACGGCCGAGTCCGGGTCCGTTGTCAGAGACAGGACACATTCGCAGACTGCCAGGTCCTGGGAGGAGTCGTCCAACGGCAGACGTTCCGCCCGGCCGGACACAAAGCGGGGCGGCGGCGCGGACGCGGGCAGAGCGGCGGCTCCCCGGGCGGCTTCGCTCAGTAAATCCGATGAGGGATCGATGCCCGTCACCCGGACCCCCTGCGACGCCAGCCAAAGCGCCGTGGCCCCGGCGCCGCAACCTATGTCGAGAGCCTCCAGGTCGGCCGCTCCGTCCGGACGGAGCGTCAGGCCGCACAGGGCCAATCCCCGCCGGGTCATGGCCTCGCCGCCGGGGCGCAGAGTCAGACCCGACGCCGCCCGAAATTCAGGCTGTTCATAGAGACGAAAGGAGGAATCGACGTCATGCGGCATGCGTCCACCATGCCTCAGGAAGCCGATCAGGTCCAGCCCCGGCAACGCGGAACAAACGCCGCCGGATTGACGACAGGGGAGGCTCAAAGCCCTCGTCGAGACGGACGCATACGATGCGCCCGCCTTGAAGTTATCACGCACCTTTCTTGACAAAGTTCGGGGGCCCTTCTACAGCTTGATGTTCTTATTTGTGAGCAACCCGACGCAGGTTTTTATGGTTCGTTTCCGCCCCTCCCATCCCGCAGCGGCCCATTGGGCCTGCGCCTACTTTTTCGCCACCTGCGGCGTGGCCTATGGTACGGTCATGTCGCGCATCCCGGCTATCAAAGGCGAAGTGGGGCTGAACGAGGCGGAGTTGGGGTCCGCCCTGCTCTGCCTGGGGCTGGGCGCCCTGACGGCTTTTGCCGGGGCGGGCTGGGCCCAAACCCGCATCGGCAGCCGCCCGGTGCTTATTTTCGGCGGGTTGGCCCAATTGCTTGCCTTTCCTCTGGTGGGACTGGCCGAGAATCTGTGGAGTCTGGCCCTGGCTTTTTACGTGTTGGGCCTGTTCAACGGCACCACGGAGGCGGCCATGGGCACCCAGGCCATCTTGGTGGAGCGCGCGGCGGGCAGGCCGCGCCTGTCGTCCCTGCACGCCTTGTACAGTTTCGGCGGACTTATCGGGTCGCTGGGCGGGGCGCTGCTGGCCGGGTTCACCCCGTTGACGCATTTCTGTCTGGTCGCCGTGCCGGCTCTGTGTCCCCTGCCCTTTGCCGCGTTGCGCCTGCTGCCCGACACGCCCGAGCCGGCGCGGGAGAAACGGGGCTTCCGCGCTCCTCCGCTGCCGCTGTTGCTTCTCGGTTTCATGGCTTTGTGCTGTTACGCCGCCGAAGGCACCGTGGGGGACTGGGGAGCCCTGTTGCTCCATCAGTTTAAAGGCGCTTCCGACCGTACCGCCGCCCTGGCCTACGCCGCCTTTTCCGCCACCATGGCCGTATGCCGTCTGTTCGGAGATCGACTGCGGGCGACATACGGCGATTATGCGCTCATGCGCCGCCTGGCCGTGGTCGCCACCTCGGGCATTCTGCTGGCGCTTTTCTCGCCCTGGGCGGCCGCCAGCCTGGCCGGGTACGCCCTGATGGGCGCGGGCCAGTCGGTTATCGTGCCCATCGTGTTCAGCGCCGTGGGCCGCACATCGGGCATGTCCACCGGTTCCGCCGTGGCCGTGGCCTCGGCCATGGGCTTCGGGGGCCTGCTTCTGGCTCCCCCGCTGATCGGCATTCTGGCCCAAGCCGTGGGCTTGGACAAGGCCCTGTGGGTAGTGGTGGCGCTGTACGCCTGCCTGATAGGCGGCGCCCGTCTGGTCCGGAAAAATTAGGCCATGACTCCGGTATAACGCCCCACCGTCACATGGCGGTTTTGACCCCCGTACGGATCAAGGCCCAGTTCATGGGATAGGAGGTCATGAAACCACACAGCATGGACACCTGCATCATGAACCAGAACACGGGCGACGCGGGCGACAGGGGCAACCCGAGCACGAACATGCATACGGCCATCCAAGCGTACATGCCCACCTGCCATGCCGTCAACGACAGCACGTCCACCTTGAATGCCCGCCACCACAGGGCGGCCCCCCGCCGTCTGGTCATGGAAGCCAGCCCCGCGTACTGAAAGCCCACCCCGAACAGAAGCGCCAGCACGTATTCCAGCGCCCATTCGCCGTACATGGCGTGTCCCCACAGCGTAAAAGGCGCCAGCCGAAACAGCCAGGGCCCCACGAGATCGGCCAGGGTGCAGCCCGCCCCGCAATGCAGGGTGCCGGTGACCACGCTCTGCCAGAAGGGCTGGGCGTGCTTCCCGTTCATTCCCGGCATGTCCCTCCCCGACATATCCATCCTTGCCATGTCCATTGCGCGCGTCATGCCCGGCCCGGCCGACGCGGAACCGCGTTCCCCATTCCGGGGCAAACGGCCCGCGCCCAGGGAACGATAGGCCCATACGGCCAGCGGCCCGGCCCACAGGGCGTTGATGGGCCACACCCAGGTCATGACAGGCATGGCCGGGGCGGGTCTGCGACGCTGATCCCGGATAATATACAGACAGGACAGCACGCCCAGGCACAGCGTCACCACGCCGATGGCGGCCGGAACGGACAAGACGGATGAAGACGGCATGACGGACGCTCCCCACGGTGAAGTTCGGACGCGGAAGCCCGGTGGCCGGACGGAACGAAAAACTCCGTCCCACCTCCGCGCGCTCCTCCGAACCCTGCCACGCCGGGCGGAGCAGAGTCTTCTATTATCCTTTTATAATGTCCCGGTCAGGTGACGGTGAACATATCCAGGGCCCGCTTCTGGGATTTGACCGCCGTCAACGCCCTGCAACGGGTCCTGGACAAATTGAGCAGCGCGGGGAAAACGTGCTGCTGCTCGGCGGCGACACGGATACTCATCAGACTCAGGGCGGCGGGGCTTTGCGCGCCCTACTTGTCTTCCAGCAACGTCTCGACTTCGGCCATCTTGCCCAGGGCTAAAGACCTGGGCACCAGGGTCAGGCCGCATTGCGGGCATACCGGCAGGGATACGTCAAAAGCGCTGCCGAGGTAGGTCACGGCCAGGGTTTTCTGTTCCAGGGGACAGCCGCAACGGGCACAGGTCCAGTCGCCCTCGTCGGGAGTATAAGTGGGGTTGAGACTCATGACTTCACCTCCGCCCCGGAAGCCGGGCGAGCGGGCATGGCGCCGGAGCGCTCGGCCGCCGGGCGGAACGAAGCCTGAAAGCCGCGGCCGCCGGTATCGGTTCCGCCGGCCTTGTCGGCCGCCTCGTCCGCGTTGCCCGTACCCGGCACCACCATGCGGTGGCTGTAAGCGTCGTACACGCGAAAGCCGTCGCCCTCGGGGGCGTATTCCACCCAATAGGTGACGCGCGACGGCCGCCACGAAGTCAGGTAATGCCCGCTGCGCCGGTCGAGAAAACCGTTATCCGCCGCGTGACGCAGCACCGTGGTCACGTCCTCGGTCAGAATATGCCGACCTTCCAATCGGGCCAGCACCTCAGGTTCCATGAACAGGCGAGGCGCTTGCGGCGCGGGTTCGTCGACGCTTCGCCCCAGGATATCGTGCAGCACGCGCCGCCTGAGCGCGGCCCGGTTGGCGCGACGGGCGGACAGCCCGGGACCGGGCAGGGTGGGATCGGACACATCGTCCAAAGGAAAGAGCACGTCCAGGATATGCAGACAAGGTTTGCCCTGGGCCGCCAAACGATCGCGGCACATGATGCATGAGGCCACGGCGTCATGATCCAACTGGGCGGCCCGGTGAGCGGCCATAGCGTCCGCCACCTCGGGTTGGGCGCTCCAGGTCAGGCCGCCGTAGCCGCAGCAAGCCGTGGTTTCAGCCGTAAATTTCGGCTCATCCACCCGCACGCCATGCCGGACCAGCAGGTGGCGCACAGCCCCCAGCCAGGCTTTATCATAACGGGCGTTGCAAGGATCATGCACGCTGAGGGTGGCCGCAAACTCGCCCGCAGGTTCGGGACATTCCGTTTCCAGCACTTCCCACAGGGACACCGTCTCCATGTCCGGCTGACTCTCACGCAGGGTTTTCAGGCACGAGGCGCAGGCGGCCACCACGCGCGGTCGCCCCAAAGCTTCCCATTGCGCCCGGATGTTCGCCGCAGCAGCCTCGAATATATCTTCGCGTCCCGCCCAGCGGGCAGGCACGCCGCAGCAGCGCAACGCCAGCCCCACGCCGCCCCCGAGGTGGGAGCGCAAATGTCCGTATACCCGCAGCACCTGTTCGCCCCGCGAAGCCGCCAACTGACACCCCGGGAAGAAAAGATGGGCGCAGGACGCCGTTTCAGGGACGGCCGCGTCGGCATTGCCCACCACAAGCGCGCATTCCGGGCCGTCGGCCGCGGCCATATCTTCCAGAGCAAACTCGTGAGCCGAGGGCGGCATATATCCGCGTTCCACCATCTCCCGCCGGGCGGCCAGACAGAGATCGGCCATGGAAAAATCTTCGGGGCAGACGGCTTCGCACTGGCCGCACAGGCTGCACCCGTTGATCAGGCTGTTGGCCAGGTGCTGCCCCTTGACGATAGCCCCGTTGTTGTAAATCTGACGGGCGAAAACCTTGGGATAGCCTTTGTAATGCTGCATATAGGCGCATTCGCGCACGCAGGCCATGCACTCGCAGCGCAGACAGCGGGCGGCTTCGGACCGGCCGCTGTCGACGTCGTAATCGCCGTTTGCGGGTTCGATACGGGCCACGGGCTCCACTCCGTCCACGGGCGTCCACAGACGGGTGTCGGTGAGGCCTTCTTTCTCGCGGGCGGCGGTCAGAGACACGCCGGTGACGAAGCGCTCCAGCGTGGCGGCTGCCCGGCGGCCCTCGGCGGCGCGGTTTACCACCGAATCGCCCTCCAACCAGCCGCCGTAGCACAAGGCGGCCCGTCCTTCCGACAACGGTTCGGGCTCCAGAAGGGTCACGGGGTCCAGGTCGGCGCGGAGTCGGGCCAGATGGGGCGCGCTTTCGGCATCCACAAACACGGCGTCGAACGAAGCGCGGGCCTCATCCACCAAAGCGATATCCAGGGCTCGAGGCGTAAAAGTCACGGCCCCGCGCCGGATGACGGCCAGTTCATCTTCAAGCACGGAGGCATCGTCCACGCCCAGGCGGGACAGCAGCGCCGCACCCACGGCGGCTTCGGGATGGAATACGGCGACGGCGTAACCTTTGCGCCCCAGATCCCAGGCCACGGTCAGCCCCGCGAACCCGTCGCCCACCACGGCCACGCTTTTGTTTTTGCGCGGTATGGGCAGGGGACGGGTCTGGCGGGGGGTTCGGCTCACGCACAGGCGCTCCAGGGCGCCGATGGCCAAAGAGCCGCCGAACTCCCCGCGCAGGCAACGCGTTTCACAGGGATGATCGCATACCCGGCCGAGCAAGCCCGGCAAAGGCATGTGCCGTTCCAGAATTTTACGGCCACCGGGCAGATCGGCGGCGGCCATGCGTTCCATGAAGGCACGCGCGTCCACCTGCAACGGGCAGGCCGCCCGACAATAGGGCATTTCTTCCTGAATACAGCGGCGCTCCCAGGCGTAAAGTTCCTGCTGGTCCATATTTCCGCTCCTCGCTCGTCACCATGCGCACGCGGCAAAGCCGCAGTGCGCCCTCGCTGGGCCGTTCGCCGCTCAGCTTCATGCACAGGCGGCGAAGCCGCCATGTGCCTTCGCGGCTCGCTTCAAGCTCGCTACCGCTCGCAACTCCGTCGGTTAAGGTAGTCATGCTCCGTCTTCACGCATGTGATCAACCTCCCTCGTTTCCGCGCCGTTCCAACGTACCATGCGCGACGGGCCGCCGCAAGGCGACGAGACGGAAAAACCCGTCCGGAACATAACTCCGGACGGGTCGGCAAAGATAAACATCAGCAGACAATCAGAACAGGAAGGAGCCCATGACCACGGTCACCAGGGTCATAATCGCCCACGAGGCCAGGATGACGAGGGGCGAGGTTTTCCAGATGCTTCTGACGTCGGACCACTCGTTGCCGTGCAGCAAGGCCGCGCTGGAACTGGCCGCCGGAGTCAAAAAGGCCAGATGCACGCCCAGGACCACCAGCATGACGGCGATTTCCGGCGCGGCGCCCGTATTGGAGCAATAACTGTAGATGATGGGCATGAGCGCCACGCCAACGGCCCCGTTGTTGATGAACTGGGTCAGGATGGTGGCGAACAGGCCCATGAACACCGCGAACAGCAGGGCCGAATCGCTGCCGAAGAAGGGGGACAGCAGCTTCATGAGAAAATCGGTCACGCCGCTTTGCGGATCGGCCATAGCCCCGGACAGAGGCTGCACCATAGCCAGAATAAAGATGATACCCCAGGCCACGCCGTCGTCCACCATGGCCTTGAAGCGCAGCAGCGGCTTGCCGTCCACTTTGATGAAGCACATGACGCCCACCAGGAACATGCATATGCCCGTATTGCCGATGGCCTTGAGAAAGCGGGTCAGAAACAGCGACGCGGGCAGGAAATTGGGCAGAAGCAGCAGAGCCACCAGGGCGAACAGGAAGCCCAGCACCGTTTTCTGGACCCTGTTCAGGCTCAGACTGCCTTCGGTGTCCAGGGCGGTGGCGTCCAGGTTGCGCAGTTTGCTCACGTCGGGGCGGAACACGTACTTGCCGATGACGATGAACAGCAACGAACACAGGGCGCAGGCCACCAGGGCGATGAGCATGTAGGAGGCGTAATTCATGCCCACGCCCGACATTTTTTCATACGCGCCGATCACGGTCAGCGCGGCCTGTTTGAAGGGAATGAGGGCCATGCCCACCTGGGCGGCGTACACCACGCCGAACACCATCATGGTGGGATAGCCCTCGCCCCGCTTGTAGCCGCACACGTCGCAAATGCCGTACAAAATGCTCCAGCCGATGACCGCAGCAGGCGAGGCGCTGGTAAGCCCGCCCAGGATCATGATCGACCCCAGGAAGGTGTAGGTGAACAGCCAGGGCCTGCCCGCCACGGCCTTGCGGGTGATGAACCACAGCGAGATGAATTTGGACAGCCCGTAATGGTTGATGGTGGCGCAGAACACGAAAATGAAGAACATCATGACCACAATGGGGTCGCCGAAGCTTTTGTTGAGCAACAGCCCCGGATTCATGCCCCCGATCAGGGTCATGGCCAGCAAACCCGCGATGCTGGGCCAGATGATGTCGATGAATATCCAGCCGTAGAGCACCCCCAGAAAGATGCCGATGAGATTCATGCCCAGCGGGGTCAGCGGCTCGAAGGGAGCAAGACGGCCGAACCCGAACATGATGGCCAAGCAGATGACGCTGTGGACGTAGTACATGACGTCCTTTTTTTCGAACCAGATGGCGGTGCGCGCGCTCATGATCACTCCTCAGTGCCCGAGGGGGCGGAAGAAGGGCTGACAGGAAAGCGGAAATTGTCCTGATAATAGCGGGTGACGGGGTGGCGGTAGCGGTCCAGGGGCACGGGCGTCCAGGCGGTTTTCACCCCGCCGCGGCCGTCGTTTTCCAGGGTCTGCCAGGCCAGATAGCGGGTGTCGTCGCGCCGGGGATGGTCCTCGCGGTAATGCCCCGCCCGGCTTTCGCGCCGTTCCAGCGAGGCGCGCAGGTACAGTTCGCTGATAAAGGCCACGCCCCGCACTTCGCGCAGTTTGAGCAGGTAGTGGGGATCGGAGGCGCCCATGCGGGGCAGGTCGCGCTCCCTCAATTCCGTCAGGCGGTCCAGAGCGCGGCGCAACGCGCCTTCGGTTTTGAGGATGGACACGTCGTAGGGGAACATGATTTCCTGGATGCGGGTCAGCACGGCCTTGGGGGCCAGGCCCTCGCGTCCCAACGGAGCGTAGATGTTCCGGCGCAGGGCTTCCACCTGTTCCCTGAGACAGCCCGTCCGCGCGGCGGGGGCGCTTTGCAGGTATTCCGCCGCGCCCTCTCCCGCCAGCCAGCCGGTGACCGCCGTGGTCATCAGGGCGAAACCGCCGGCGTACACGCCGGGTTCGGTGCTGCGGGCCGTGCCCGCCGCGAACAGCCCTTCCACGCTGGTGCGGCCCTTGCCGTCCGCTTCCATGCCGCCGTAAGAGATGGTCATCTGGGGCACCCATTCCGTGTTGTCGCGGAACATATCCATGCCCAGGGCCTTCAGTTTGTCGTAATTCAGCTTCTGCCAGCCGTCCTGGGGCTTGAGCAGGACCAGATCGGCGGGGTCGATGCGGCTGATGTCGAAATAAATCGGCCCCCGGCCTTCCCGTATTTCCAGGGCCATGGCCATAGTGGTGTAATGCGGGTCGGTGTTGGCGCCCAGTACCGGCGAATAGCGCTCCATGAACGGTTCGCCCAGGGCGTTGACGAAGCGGCCGCCCAGGGGCATGAGCGTAGTCTGTCCTTCCCATCCGAAATAACGCGGCATGTTCCACACCCGGCCGAATTCGAAATCGCGCATGCGGGCCCCGGCCCGCCAAGCCATTTCCGCGCCCTCGCCGGTGGGGGTGTTCTTGCCGTAAGACGTCTTCCAGCCACCCACGCCGGTGGCGGCGATGACGGCCCCGGCACGGAAGCGATAAAAATCCCCCTCCAGGGCGTCAAAGCCCACGGCGCCGCCCGCCCGGCCGTCCCGATCCAGAAGATCGGTCACCAGGACCCGGCCCAGGCGCCTGACCCCGACCTCCTCCAGGCGGCGGGCCAGATTGCGCGCCATGAGTTCGCCGCCCCGGCCCTTCGTGCGGGCGGGATACAGCTTCACATGGTCCAGCCCGCGCTGGGGCACGCTTTTCAGCGTACCGTCTTCCTTATGAAAAAATTCGCATCCGAAGGCCTGATAATCCCGTAGTCTGTCCCCGGACAGACGCAAGACGCGCTCCATCTGCTCCTGGTCGCACAACCCATCGAAATAATAGATGAAATCCTGCAACCAGGCGTCCACGTCCTCACCCGGCAGCACGGCGTCGAAATCGCCGCCCGCCATGGCCATCAGGCCGCCCCAGTCGCGCGGCCCCTTGTCCACGACGACCACATCGCGCTCCGGCATGAGCTGCTTGAAACGAAGGGCGGCCCACATGCCGGCGGAACCGCCGCCGATGATCAACAGATCGCTTTCCACCGCATGTTCACGCATGTTCCATTCCTCCCCGCTCCCGCAGATCATTCCCTTCCACGGCCGCGAACGCCGGACCGGGGAACACGGGAGGCAGCTTTTCCCGGAAGGGGTGGACGTCGATCGCCCCGGCGGGACAGGCCCGCTCGCAGATGAAACAGGTCATGCAGTCGTCGGGATAGGCGATGAAGGCCCTGCCCCGTTCGTCCAGACGCAGGGCGTCCAGAGGACAGCGGGCCACGCACGCGCCGCAGCCGACGCATCGTTCCGCGTCAATACGTTGTATCATGTCATACTCCTGTGGAGCTGGAGCGGCGCGCCCCGGAAGGGGCGCGCGCTTGGCTGGCGGCTATGCCGGGGCGACCTTTTTCGCGTTCTCCGTCCCTGGGAAAGACGCCGGGCCGCCCGTTTCCCCAGACCGATCACACCTGCATACGCAGGGGAAAATGAAAAGCTATGGCCCCGGTGGGACAACTGGTCCGGCAGTTGGCGCAGTGCCAGCACTCGTCCCCGAAGGCCACCACGGGCCGGTCGCCCTGGTCGGTATGGCGCAATTCCAGAACATAGCCGGGGCAATCGTCCACACAGACGCCGCAGCCCTTGCAATGGCCGCAGTGGAAGCAGCGCGCGGCTTCGGTTCGGGCCTGGTCGGCGTCGTAACCCCGGTTGATCTCCTCAAACGACAACGCGTCGGACCGGGTCGGTACAGGCGGTTCGCTCTTTTCGTACCGGGCCACCCCGTAGATTTCCTCGAAGGGCACCACGTACGGCTCATCGCGGCCCGCCAGGTCCGGACGGGGCTCGATGCGTCCCTCATCGTCCACGGCGTAAACCGGCGCGTCCTCCCCTGTCAGAAAGGCATGCGCGGCAAAGGCGGCCCGGCGGCCGGACCCGATGGCCGCCGCCACGGAGGCAGGACCGGAGGCCACGTCGCCGGCGGCGAACAGCCCCGGAACGGAACTGGCCTGCCGCTCGTCCACCGCGATCCAGCAGCGGGGCGTCAGCTCGGGCGCGTCCGGCCCCAGAAAATCCAGGTCCGTCTTCAGGCCCACGGCAAAAATCACGGTATCGCAGGCCAGCGTGTGTTCGCCGCCGGGCACGGGTACCAGCTCAAGGCTGCCCCGCTCGTCAAAACGGCACTCTCGCACTTCGTAATAGTCCACGCCCTCGACGCGGCCGTCCCGCGCGCGGACGGAGGACAGGGTGCAGCCATTGTGGATACGGACGCCTTCGGCCCGGGCCTGGATCAGGTCTTCCTCCGGCGCGCGCATGGCGCCCGCCTGTTCCAGACAGATCACGTGCACTTCGGACGCGCCCAGACGGCGGGCGGTAAACGCGCAGTCAAAGCCGACGCCGCCTCCGCCCATGATCACCACCCTGTCGCCCATGGGAGGGCGTTCGCCCAGCGCCACGGCGCGCAGAAATTCCACGGCCTTTACGGCCGCTTCCGCGCCGGGGACGGGCAGGGAGTTCTCACGGGGCGTGCCGGTGGCAATGATGACAGCGTCGTGGGCAGAGCGCAGGTCCGCGAAGGAAACGTCCCGACCGATTACGGTATTGACGCGGGCGCGCACCCCGGTTTCCAGCACGCGGCCCACTTCGCGGTCCACCACGTCGCGGGGCAGCCGAAAGTCGGGCACGCCGTAGCGGGGCACGCCACCCAGCACCGGATGGGCCTCGTACACGGTGACATCGTGCCCCAACAGGGCCAGAAAATACGCGGCGGTCAGTCCGGCGGGGCCGCCGCCCGCCACGGCCACCCGTTTTCCCGTGGCCGGACGGCGTCGGAACGCCGGAGTTTCGGCGGCGAAATCGGCGGCGGCGCGTTCCAGGGCGCGGCTATTCACACAGGCGTCATAACGCCCCCGGTTGCACCGGTCCTGGCAAAAATGGGGGCATACCCGGCCCGTGATGCCGGGGAAGGGATTTTTGGCGTGCAGATAGCGCAGGGCCTCGGCAAAGTCGCCCTGTTCGATCAGGGCCTGCATCTTCTGGATGGGGTTGCCCGCCGGACAGGCATGTTCGCACGGCGAGGTGCGGAACTGGTCCTTCAAACTATCGCCCAGGGCTATGGGTCGTGTGATTTCCCGGCTATATTTCGGAGGCATGACAAACTCCTTTTCGAGAGAATTCCGGGGGCGGAAGACCGCCCGCGTGAACGAATTTTCTCCGCTCTACAGCAGCGGAGCCTTACCCCACTGGAAGCGGACGCCCTCGTCCCCCTTGAGCAGAAGCAGGGGCTTGGCCATGTCGGGGTTCAGGTCGGGATAGTCCGCCACGCGATAAACGCAGCGGCCGCTTTCTTTGCGCTCCAGGGTGGCCTGAATGGCCAGCTCGCATACGGTCAGCACTTCGCGCGCTTCGTGGCAGCGCATGAGTTCGCGCAGGGTGGCGGCGCGCAGCCGGGGAACTTGTCCGGCCAGGAAGCGGATTTTTTCCAGAGCGCGTTCCATACCCGCCACCGAGCGCCGGAACCCCATGTAGTACATCATGACGTTGCGGGCGGCTTCTTCCAGTTCCCGGTACGAAAGGGCTTCGTCGTCCTCCGGGCGGCTCAGGGGAGCGAAGACGGCGGCCTTGACTCCGGCGGCCTCGTCCTCGTCCACGCGTCCGGCCCCGGCCATGCCGGAGGCCTTCAGCGCCGCCTGGCGGCCCGCCTCGTACCCGCCGCACATGGCGCCGGAACAGTAGAGAAAGATGCTGCCGCAGAACAGGTTGGGCACCGAACTTTCAAAGCTGTCGTTGACGGCCAGGGTGCCGCCGAAAATGAGTTCGCCGATTTCCACTTCCAGCAGCTTGCGCTGAAAGTCCGTGCCGGTGCAGGCCGCCCAGTCGCCGAAGGTGGCCTTGTCGCCGGGCATGAGGATGTCCTGGAGTTCGCGCACCACGTCTTCGTCCACATGGCGCATGTCCATGTAAAAAGGCGGGCCCGAACCTTCCAGTTGTTCCTGAAAGGTGCCCTGTATCTGGTTGTTGCGCACGCCGTTTTCCCACATGGGGTCGTACTTGCCCATGAAGCGCTCGCCCAGGGCGTTGATTTCGTGCGCGCCGGAACTGTTGATGCCGTTCATGCCGGGGCAGCCGTAGCCCTTGGGCAGCATGGTGGCGCGCTGGTAGGTGTCCAGTTCGGTCACGGCCGCGCCCGCGTCATAGCCGAGCACCACGCCCGCCCCGGTATTGTAGGGATACATCCACACGTTGAAAGGATTGTGGGTGGAGTTGTTGAAGCCGCGCGTGGCCGAGCGGCCCTGGGCGGAGACCACGGTTTTGGCCCGCACCACCACAAATTCGCCGCTGGCCACGTTCCAGCCCAAAGCGCCGCAGGCCCGGCCGCCGTCGGTCAGAATTTTCACCGCCATGACGCGGTCCAGCACGTTGACGCCTTCGGCGCGCACCAGGCGGGCCATGACGCGTTTGATGGTCATGCCGTTGGCGATGTGGCACCACCAGGTGCCCGGCTGGCCGAAGCCCTGGGTGCGGTGATAGCGGCCGTCGGCCGTTTTGCCGAAATCCACCCCGCCCGCCTCCAGCCGATCCAGCAGAGGGCGCATGTGGCGATACCAGCCGTTTTCGAGCATAGAGGGCGTCCAGCCGTTGAGCGGTTTGGCGTAAAATTTGACGAGGTCCTCCACTCCGTCGAAGGGGGTGTCCTTTTCGTCCAGAATGGCCATGTAGTGGTCGTTGCCGCCGCCGATGCAGCCGGAGCTTTCCAGCTTGCCCTTGTCCATGAGCGTCACGTCCAGGCCCTGCCCGGATGCGCCTAGGGCGGCTCCGCAGCCGGACGCGCCGGAGCCGATGACCAGTACGTCGGTCTCGACCAGAGTGCCGAGCGGATGAGTCGCAGTGTTCATAACTCCTCCTGTCGCAGGAATAAGATCGGAGGGAACCGTGTCGCGCGGGACGGAGCACCGGGGACTTGTGACCGACGCTCCGTGGCGTGTTTCCCTTTTGTGAAAAAAACATCATCGAATGATTAAGTATTGTCAAATCGAAAAAAAATTTTTATTGTTCGATAAAATCATACAAGTTGAGGCAACGAAAATGCCCGCCCGCCCCCTGGGCGGACGAAACCGGAGCACCCTTTGCCTCCTCCCGGAGAAACGGCATGATCGAAGAATTGGGCGGCGACTTTTTTCAGCAGTTGCGCGGCTTCTACTACACCGCGCGCACGGGCAGCGTGCGCAAGGCGGCGCAGCTCATGAACCGCAATCCATCCACCATCAGTTGGCAGATACGGCAACTGGAACAGCAATTGGATACGGTGCTCTTCGACCGTTACATGCGCCGCCTGCGCATCACGCCTGAGGGCGAACGCCTGCTCGAATGGACCATTTCCACCTTCGAGCTTTTGCGCGGCATGAAATCCGACATCAGTTCGCCCGGCGGCACCCTGCGGGGCACGGCGAGCATTTCCAGCAATCTGCCGTTTTCGGTCATGGCCGTGGGCATCGTGTCGGCTTTCCGCAAGACGCACCCCGAAGTGCACATCAAAATCCGGCGCGCCCTGACCTACGAAGTGGTGGACGATGTGGCGAGTTCGCGGGTGGACTTCGGCCTGACGGGCATGACCACGGACGCGCCCCACTGCCGCCTGGAGGAACTGTTCACCGCGCGTCCCCTGCTTATCGCGCCCAGAGACAACGCTTTCGGCCTGCCCGAGCGCCCCGGCCCGGACGATCTGACCGGGCTGCCCTTCATTTCCTTTCTGGCCGAAAACATGGAGGAAAGCGGCGACCCGTATTTCGACACGTCGTTGCGCTCGCTGCCCCACCCGCTGGACATCGTACTCAGCGTCAACAATTACCACCTGATGTTGCGCTACGTGAAACAGGGCATGGGAGTGGCCGTCATGGACGAGATGTGTCTGACGGCCAGTTCTTTCGGCTCGGACTGGAGCGACCTGACGGCCTACCCTCTGGACGGCTTTCTGCCCACCGTGCGGTACGGCATCCTGCTGCGCGAGCACAAGCACCTGAGCCCCCAGGCTGCGGCGCTCATCGCCAAACTGCGCGCCGAACTGCCGCACGGGCCGCATAATCCCTCCTCAAGTCCGGCGCAGCGGATCCCCGGCAGCGAGTAGGACCTGCCCCCCACACCGCCCGCCGTGGATACAAACCACCCCGCCTTACAACCCTGCGGCGAAATGAGCGAGCAGGTATTCCCACAGCAGACGCTCCGCCGGAGAAAGTTCCGGCGCGCGTATGGCCGCTATAGGCGCGCTGTGGTCGATATCCGGAAGGGGAATTTGCTTTTCCACCATCATCCCTTTCGCCACCCGGTAGTCGTGCCGGAACATGCGCCCCGCCTGAATGAACACCGCCTCGTTCCGCAGCACCAAATCCAGAATATCCTCACGATTCGCCAACCGATATTCCCCGGCGAAGTGCGGCGCGTACAGCCCGGATACGCAATCCGCCCCATGAGAATAATAAGCAATGCGCAAGGTTCCCAGGTCTTCCGGCGTCAATCGCTCCTTCCTTGCCAGAGGATGCCCGGCGCCGATAAAAAGCCGCCGCTCGTCGGTATACAGGGGCACGATTTCGCAACCCAGGTTCCGGGCCTGTTCCTGTATCTTCAGTCCCAGCGCCACCAGCGTGACGGCGATATTGGAACGGCCGCTCGCCAGCTCCGCCACAATACCCGTATTGGGCACATTGCGCATAAAGACGTTGATGTTGGGGTATAGCGCCTTGAAGGGCAGAACAATCGTGCCGGTCAGGTGAAACGACAAGAGCGGCTGAGCGCACACCCGCGCCACGCCCTCGGTTCCGGCTTCCGCTCCTCTGGCGCGTATTCCGCTCACCAGGCCCAGAATCTTGCGGGCATCCTCATAGGTCAGACGGCCCAGCGGCGTCAACCGGATGCCCTGATTCCCTCTGCGGAACAACTGTCCGCCCACTTCCTCCTCCAGGCTTCTGAGCGCCGCCGACACCGCCGGCTGGGAAAGCTCCAACCGTTGCGCCGCCGCGCTGATGGAACCGGCATCCGCCGCGGCCACAAAATAGGCAAGCTGTTCCAGACGCATGACACCCCCTACCGTTTTGTCGGACAGGACGTTTCGGACCGATTCCTTCATCGGTCTAATTTCGCCGTTTCCCACACGCGCAACTCGGGTACTCTTTCCGGGCATAAGTCCGGCTGATATCCAGCCATTGATAATTAATATTTTTCTTTTCTCTCATATCACTCTATGAATGGTTATACACGAAAATAAAACCGCATTGATCATTCATATATTTCTTTAATGTTGATTTAAAATAGAATATACATCCAAAATTTTCCTTGCAATATAGATACATTTTTATATTTAAAACACAATTTATATCCATATATAATTCATTAATAAACTCAGATAAAAAAAAACACAAGTTCATTTTTAATGAAAAAATCCGTCAAAAGGACTCTGTACCAGGTTTATCATGATATTGTGCCCACAGTTTACCATGGAAAACTGGAACCTCGTTTTAACAGATGTATCTTGTCAACCATGCGGAGGAAGAACATGAGTTTTGCCATCAGCAAAAACGGACCAAAGTTCTATGTAAACCTGGCCGTCATGGCCTTGATCATGGTTGTGTTCCGCTTTGTCACTCCACCGGACGGTCTTACCAGCGCGGGCCTTGCCGTTATCGGCGTCTTTTTCGGCGTACTGTATGGCTGGATGTTCATCGACATGGTCTGGCCCTCGCTCATCGGACTGGTCGTGCTGGGTATGACGCTTTCGCAGCCCATGGATACAGTGCTGGGCGGAGCCTTCGGCAACAACACCTTCCTCCTGCTGCTCTTTTTCTGTATGGTGGCCAGCATCATCAACGCGGCGGGCATTGCCGAGTACATAGCGCGGCGCATCATATGCGTGCCCTTTGTCACCGGCAGGCCCTACGTGCTCATTTTTATGCTCTGTCTCGCCATGTGCGCTCTGGCCACCATGCTGACCATGACCGCCGCCGTGTTGGTGGCCTTCCCCCTGATCAAGGAGGTATGCAAACAATACGGCTACAAGCCCGGCGACGTGTTCCCCATGATCATACTCCTGGCCATGCTCTACGTGGCCGACATCGCCTATATGATGCTGCCCTTCAAAAGTCTGCCCGCCATCGTGTTCGGCGTGTACGGACAGTTGAGCGGCGGCGGGGAAATCAATCTGGCGGTCTATGTCGGCATTACCGCCATCCTGCTCCTGATCTCCATCTTTTTCGTTCTCTTCATGTGCAAATATGTTCTGAAGGCGGACGTGACGCCCATCCTGAACACCCGCGAGTGCATGCATTTTGACGAGCTGCTTTCCCCCTACCAAAAGACTATCCTGTGGTCTTTCGTCGGCCTCATCATCCTGCTGCTCCTGCCCAACATTCTTCCCGGAGGCTGGGCCATCACCAGGTTCCTTAAAGCCATGGGCAACAACGGCATTCTGCTCACCTTCATCGGCGTCTATCTGATGTTGAGCTTCAAGGAAGGCATCGGCCTCAAAGAAATTATGAACAAGTCCGTGGCCTGGCCCGCCCTTTTCCTGGTGGCCGCCGTGCTCCGGACGGTCGAAGCGTTTGAGGCCACCGGCGTGACCGCCTGGATCGGCGCGGTCTGCCAGCCCCTGCTGGCCGGGTTCAGCGGACAACTTCTGGTCTTTATCGTCGTGTGCACCACCACACTGGTTACCCAGCTCACCAACAACAACGCCTGCGCGGCCACCTTTGCGCCCATAGCCTACACCCTGGCCGTGGCCAACGGCACCGTGAACCCGCAGGCGCTTCTGGCCTGCGTCATCCTGTCCTGCACGCTGGGCATCGCCACTCCGGCGGCGGCCACCACCTCGGCTATTCTGTATGGCGATACGGAATGGATTCATCAGGGAACCGTCATCAGGTACGCGTGCTTCTTCTGGATATTCAACATACTGCTGATTTCCTTCGTCGGTTACCCGCTCATGCGCGTCGCGTTCTGACGGCATGCCGCGCCCTGTCACGCATGGCTCATCCTTTCATCGCAAGCCGCTTCGAGGAGAACCTATGAAACCCGTCTACAAAGAAAAGTATCCCCATCTGTTCGAGCCCCTGTACGCCGGAAAACGCAGAATTCGCTTCAACAACCGCATCAACGTCGCGCCCATCGGTTCCGGCGCCACCGGCGGCGGCGAGGACAGCGACGGCCGCATCAATACCTTCGGCATCGACTACTGGATGCGTTACATCCAGGGCGGCTTCTCGCGCGTGACTTTGCCCATGGAAGTTCCCATCGACGGCAGTCACGAGCACATGTTCAACCTCAACCCCAAGACCTGCAACCAGATGAACTTCCAGCGCCTGCAGCGCGCCGTGCACGCCTTCAACGGCAAAACCTTTGTGGAATACATTCACGGAGGCCCCTATATGCGCGCGGGCTTCAAGAAAATATCCGCCGACGACGAACCGCATCTCGGCTCCAGGGCCGCCACGCGCGAAGACCTGGAGGACATCGCCGCGCTGTTCGGTGAATACGCCCAGTGGGCGAGGATAGCCAATTTCGACGGCATTCTTCTGCATTACGGCCACGGCTGGCTGTTCAACTACTTTCTTTCCCCGCTTACCAACCACCGAACCGACGAATTCGGCGGTTCCATCGAAAATCGCTGCCGTTTTCCCCTCATGGTCATCAAGGCCATCCGCGAAACCGTGGGCGACGATCTACTCATCGAACTGCGCATCAACGGCAGCGACGCGGTGGAAGGCGGCATCACCCCCGAGGAATGCGCCGAACAGTTGAAGATATTCGAACCCTATATCGATATGGCCCACATCACCTGCGGGCACCGCATCGACGCGCTCACCCGGCCCAAGATGCACCCCACCGGCTTCCAGCCCGTGGCGCACAACGCCTGGGCCAGTGAAATCGTCAAGAAGTCCGGCGTAAAAATTCCCATCGGGCTGGTGGGCGGCGTTTACGATCCCGCCGTGGCCGAAGACGTGCTGGCCAAAGGCCAGGCGGACTATGTGCTCATGGCCCGGTCCGCCATGGCCGATCCCGAACTTGTCAAAAAAGCGCGGGAAGGCCGCGAGGACGACATTCGTCCCTGCCTGCGTTGCAACTATTGCATGGATCACGGCCGCCGCATGGCCCTCACCAAAGACCTGCATCTGCTCGCCTACCCCAGCTACGACCGCCAGTGCATGACCAACCCTGTGCAGTTCCAGAGCGCTCAGAAACTGCGCATTCCTCCGGCCGAACGCTCCAAAAAGGTCGCCGTGGTCGGCGGCGGCGTAGCCGGCATGAACGCCGCCCTCAGTTGCGCCGACCGGGGGCATTCCGTGGTCCTTTATGAAAAGACCGGCAGGCTCGGCGGCCAGGCCCTTCTTTCCGACGTGATGTGGTTCAAGAAGGAAATGAAGCTGTACCATGAATATCTGGAGCACCAGGTCAAAAAACGTCCGGCCATCACCGTGATCCTCCATACGGAGGCCACCCCCCAAATCATCGCGCAGAACGACTTTGACGCCGTCGTCGTGGCCGTGGGCGCGGAACAGATAGTTCCGCCCATCCCCGGTGTGGAAAACGCCCTGATGTCCTTCGACGTGTTCGGCCATGAGGACAGGGTGGGGAAAAAGGTCGTAATCATCGGCGGCGGTGCCATCGGCGTGGAGCTGGGCATTCACCTCAACAGCCTGGGCCGTGCATCCACCATCGTGGAAATGGGCGAACACATCGCCGCCAAAGCTCAGCTCACGGAACGCACCGACTATCTGACCAACCTCGAAAAATTCGGCGTAACGACCATGGAAAACACCACCTGCACGGAAATCACCGGCCAGGGGGTCCGGGTCGAAAACTCCGGCGGCGCCCGGTTCCTTGAGGCGGACACCGTGATCATCGCCGCAGGCACCAGGTCCAGAACGAAAGAACGCGACCTGTTTATCGACAGCGCGTTCGACGTCATCAGCGTGGGCGACTGCGTGAACGCCTCCAGCATCGTGCACGCCACGCACAGCGGTTTCGACGCCGGACTCGCCCTGTAGAGGCGCCTCGCTCCGGCGCGCGGCATGGCCTACCAACCGGACGCGGCCCGTCCCATGCGGCGAATGCGTCCCAACTTCAGGAGTTTTTCTATGAAACCCGTCTATAAAGAAAAATATCCCCATCTGTTCGAGCCGATGTATGTCGGCAGGAACAAGGTCCGCTTCAACAATCGTGTCCGCGTGGCGCCCATCGGCACCGGGGCGACCGGCGGCGGCGAGGACAGCGACGGCCGCATCAACACCTTCGGCATCGATTTCTGGATGCGCTTCATTCAAGGCGGCTTTTCTTCCGTGGCTCTGCCCATGGAAGTCCCTATCGACGGCAGCCATGAGCATTGCTTCAACCTGAACCCAAAAACCTGCAATCAGATGAATTTCCAGCGTTTCCAGCGCGCCGTACATGCTTTTAACGGTCGAACCTTTGCGGAATTTATCCACGGCGGCCCCTACATGCGCGCAGGCTTCAAGAAAATATCCGCCGACGACGAACCGCACCTCGGCTCCCGAGCCGCCACCAGAGAAGACCTGGAAGAGGTGGCCCGTCTGTTCGGCGAATATGCCCACTGGGCGCAGATCGCCAATTTCGACGGCCTGATGCTACATTTTGCCCACGGCTGGCTGATCAATTATTTCCTTTCCCCGCTCACCAACCATCGTACCGACGAATTCGGCGGTTCCGTCGAGAATCGCTGCCGTTTCCCCCTGATGATTCTCAAAGAAATACGTCGGGTCGTCGGCGACAGTTTGCTCATCGAACTGCGTCTGAACGGCACTGACGGCGTGGAGGGCGGCATCACTCCGGAAGAGGCCGCCGAACAGGTGAAACTCTTCGAGCCCTATGTCGACATGGTGCATATTACCTGCGGGCACCGCATCGACGCCCTGACCCGTCCCAAACAGCACCCCTCCGGCTTCGACCCCGTGGCGCACAACGCCTGGGCCAGTGAAATCGTGAAGAAATCCGGCGTCACCATTCCCATCGGGGTTGTCGGCGGCATTTACAGCCCCGAAATCGCGGAAGCCGTACTGGCCAGAGGCCAGGCGGACTACGTGCTTATGGGCCGCTCGGCCATGGCCGATCCCGAGCTTGTCAAAAAAGCCCGGGAAGGACGCGAGGACGACATCCGCCCCTGTCTGCGCTGCAATTACTGCCTTGACCACGGACGTCGCGTCGCCATCTCCAAGGACCTCCATCTTTTGGACTATCCCAGCTATGACCGCACCTGCATGGTTAATCCCCTTCAGTTCCAGAGCGCCCAGAAACTGCGCATTCCTCCGGCCGAACGCGCTAAAAAGGTCGCCGTTATCGGCGGGGGCGTGGCCGGCATGAACGCGGCTTTAAGCTGTGCCGACCGAGGGCACAGCGTCGTCCTGTACGAAAAGACGGGCAGACTCGGCGGTCAGGCCCTTCTGTCCGACCCCATGTGGTTCAAAAAAGAAATGAAGCTGTTCCACGAATACCTGGAACGCCAGGTCAAAAAACATCCGGCCATCACCGTGGTGTACCATACGACGGCCACGCGCGATATTGTGGAGGAAAACGACTTCGATGCCGTCATCGTGGCCGTGGGCGCGGCACAGATAGTGCCTCCCATTCCCGGCGTGGAAAAAGCCCTGATGTCCTTCGACGTGTTCGGCCATGAGGACAGGGTGGGCGGCAAGGTCGTCATTATCGGCGGCGGTGCCATCGGCGTGGAGCTGGGCATCCATCTGAACGGCCTGGGCCATGAGTCCACCATTGTGGAAATGGCCGGGAACCTTGCCGCCAAGACGGAACTCACCGAGCGCACGGCCTACATGATCCACCTTGAAAAAAACAAGGTGAAGACCATGGTCGATACCACCTGCACGGAGATCACCGACAAGGGAGTGTGGGTGGAAAACGCCGACGGCCGGCGCTTTCTGGAAGCGGATACCGTAATCATCGCCGTGGGCACCAAGCCTCTGGCAGAGGAACGCGATCAATTCATCGACGCCGCCTTCGACGTCATCAATGTGGGTGACTGCGTCAACGCCTCCAGCATCGTCCATGCCGTGCATACCGGCTTCGACGCCGGTCTGACCCTGTAATCCCTTTCCCGCTTCCTCGGGGCAGACGCATAGTATGCGTCTGCCCCGGCTCGCTTGACGGCGGATGCCCTATCGGTCGCAACAGCGTGGCGCGGAAAGGCGGCGCCCCATCGCATCCGGACTTCGCGGCGGATTTGGCGGGCGCTCACAAATGACAGGAAAAACGCGCCAGCAGATATTCCCAGAACAGACGTTCGATTTCGGAAAGCCCCGGCGCGTGCAACGCGAAGATGTCCGCCCGGGGGTCCACGTCCGGCAGCGGAATGGCGCGCTCCACAACAAGCTTTTCCAACACCCGGTAATCATGGCGAAACAGATGGCAGGGCTGGATGAAGACGGCCTCGTTCCTGATCACCAGGTCAAGGATGTCCTCTTTGTTCGCCAGCCGGAAAGAAGAGGCGAAATACGGCGCGTAGCGGCGCGATATCTGATCCCGCGCATCGGAATACCAGGCCAGATGCAGCAGCCTGAGATCGGCGGCCGTCAGTTCAAGCTTTGCCGTCAGCGCGTGGTTCGCCCCCAGAAACAGGCGGCGCTCGTCGGTGAACAGGTGCACGGCTTCCCAGCCCAGGGCGCAAGCCCGCTCGATCAGCTTTGAGCGGGGGGAGAGCGTGGTCAGGGCGATATTCGCACTGGAGGTCTTCAGCCGGTCGATGATGTCGTAATGCTGCGCGCCGTGGACGAAAATGGTGATCCTGGGGTGCAGCTTCTGGAAGGGGACAATGATGTTCGGCGTCAGATAACAGCTGATGATCGGCGTACAGGCAAGGTGGATTTCCCCTTCCGGCTCCGGCGCGGGGCCGCTTGCGTACCAGCCGCCGATCACCTCCAGAACGGCTTCGGCTTCGTGACGAATCCTTTCTCCCTCCGCCGTCAGGGATATTCCCCGGTTGGTGCGCTTGAACAGGGGCTTGCCCAGCTCCGTTTCCAGACTTTTCATCGCGGCGGACAGCGCGGGCTGCGAAATATGCAGGGTTTCCGCCGCTCTGCTGATGGAGCGCAGCCGGGAAATTTCGATGAGGCAGTTCAACTGTTCCAGGCGCATGGCGATAGCCCCGCTCCCCGGGCATTCCCTCCGGGGGAAGAACTTCCGGTGAAACAATATACCCTATCATAACCGCCACCCGCCTGTCATGGCAAGGCACCGCAACACTTAAGCCGGGACAGGCGCATCGCCCTGCCGCAACTCAAGCAGGATAACCGATGAAAAGGACCGCTCCGGCCTTTTCCCGCGCGGCATGTCCCCAAGGCCCGTGCGAACCTGGCAGGGCGGGCGCGTTGCGCACGCCATGTTTTTCTTCCGGCAAGCGTGAAAAAACGGGCGGTTTCGGAAAACTTCCGATACCGCCCGCACTGGAAAGTTTGGGAAATGCCGGAGGTCGGGGAGAAAGGCTCTTGAAAAGGGCTTCCCTCCCCGCCCTCTGTTGCAAGTTTATTTCTTCATGGCCGCCAGGACCTTTTCGGGCCGGGCGGGCAGATGCTTCACCCGGGCGCCGCAAGCGTTGTAGATGGCGTTGATGATGGCCGGGTGCGGACCGCACAGGGGCATTTCGCCCACGCCCGCCGCCCCGAAGGGACCGTTGGCGCGCGGCGTCTCCACAAACACCAGTTCGATGTCGTCGGGAATCTGCTTGATATACGGAATGCCCGCGCCCGCCAGGGTGCTGTGCTTCTTGATGTCCTCGTAGTCCTCGGTGAGGGCGAGGCCGATGCCCTGGGCCAGGCCGCCGTAGATCTGACCTTCCACGATGGTGCGGTTGTTGATCTTGCCGATGTCGGCGATCAGGGTCATCTTTTCCACCTGGACCTTGCCGGTGGCCGTGCCCACGGCCACTTCGGCCATGAACAGGCCGTACATATACACGCTGAACGGTTCGCCCAGGCCCTTTTCGTCGTTGTTGGTGGCCGGAGCGGTCCAGATGCCCTGCTGACGCAGTTCCACGCCCGCCGCCTTGGCTTCGTCATAAGTATAGAAGCCGCCGCCCGGCTTGGCCAGAGCCTGCACCAAACGTTCGCAGCCCACGCGGATGGAGTTGCCCACCACCACCTGCGAACGCGAACCGCCCGCCGGACCGGCGTTGGGGGTGACGGCCGTATCGTTCATGACCAGGCGGATTTTGGAGGCCGGGATGCCCAGGGGCCTGAGGCTCTCATGGGCGGTGCCCAGCACGCCCGCGTCGGCTCCCTGACCATGCTCTTCCCAGCAGGCGCCCACAGTCACGCCGCCGTCAGGATCGAGCTGCACCCAGGTTTCGGCCGAGTCGGGGCCGTCCAGGCCGCAGCCGTAGATGCCGATGGCCACGCCCACGCCGTGCTTGACTTCCGGCGTGGATTCCTTGGCGGCTTTGGCCTTGGCGGCTTCATACTTGGGCCGCAGGATGTCGATCATCTCGGGCAGGCTGAAGGCGTCGGGCACCTGGCCGGAAGGATTGGTGCTGCCTTCGCGGTACACGTTCTTATAGCGCAGTTCCAGCGGGTCCATGCCCAGCTTTTCGGCCAGTTCATCCATGAGCACTTCGGAGGCGAACTCGCTTTCGGGACCACCGTAACCGCGGAAGGCCGAACCCCAGGCATGGTTGGTGCACACCGTGCGGCCGTTGCCCCGGATGGCCGGAATGTCGTAGCCCGCACCGATGAACTGGGCGCCGCGCAGGGTAAGCAGATCGCCGAACTCCGAGTAGGGGCCGTGGTCCACGGACCAGTCGGACTCCATGGCCAGCAGCTTGCCGGACTTGTCGGCCGCCAGTTTGAGGTGGGTCCAGAAGGGCGAACGCTTGCCGGTGTAAGTCTGCTGCTCCTCGTAGTTGTAGTGGAGATGGCAGGGACGGCCGGTAGCCAGAGCGGCCACCCCGAGCAGAGATTCCATTGTGGGACTGAACTTGTAGCCGAAGGTGCCGCCGGCCACGGTCTGCACCATAATCATATCCTTGGCGAAGTCGAGGCCCAGGCCGTCCGCGATCATCAGGCCGTGCAAGTGCAGGCCGATGGATTTGGAGTGGATGACCAGCTTGCCTTCTTCGTTCACGTAGGCATAGCCGACATCGGGTTCGATGGGCAAATGGGGTTGACGGCTGGTGTAGAAGTCGTCCTCGGCCACCACCACGTCGCCGCGCGCAAAAATAGGCGCGGTATCCGGCCCCTTTTCAAGAAGCTGGTCATAGTACACGTTGGGCGTGCCGGGATGGATTTCGATGGCGTCGGGGGCCATGGCCTCAGGCGCGCTCATGTAAGCGGGCAGTTCCTCCAGGTCGACCTTGACCTTTTCGGCGGCCGCGCGGGCGTGACATTCGGTGTCGGCGCACACGATGGCCAGGGCGTCGCCGTACTGGAAGACCTTTTTGTCGCACAGGATGGGCCGATCATTGCCGTCGCCCTTGTTGGTCGGGAAGGTGATGAGACCGCTGATGCGGTTGTTGCCCTTCACGTCCTTATAGGTGAGCACACGGTACACGCCGGGCATGGCTTCGGCTTCGGAGGTGTCGATACCCTTGATATTGGCGTGGGATACCTTGGCGTGGGTCAGGGCCAGATGCAACGTGCCCTCGGGCAGTTTGTCGGCCATGTCGTCGCCGTAAAGGGCCGTGCCGGTCACGCGGGCCACGGTACTGGGGCGCGGACGGCGAGTGCCCCACACGCTGCCGTCGGCGGGTTCCTTATAAATGATGTCGTCCACGCTCTTGTCGCCGCGCATGACGGCCGCGGCGTCCATGACGGCGTCCACCAGGGGCTTGTAGCCCGTGCAGCGGCAGGCGTTGCGGTGGTCCTGGAACCAGTCGCGCACCTCCTCGCGCGAGGGGTTGGGATTGACGTCCAGAAGCGCCTTGGCGGACACGATGAAGCCGGGCGTACAGAAGCCGCACTGGGCGCCGCCGTGGTAAATCCAGGCCTGCTGAAGCGGGTGCAGATGCTCGGGGGTGCCGATGCCTTCCAGAGTGGTGACGCTGGAGCCGTCTTCCACGCGTTTCATCTTAGTTATGCAGGTGCGCACCAGCTTGCCGTTGAGAATGACGTTGCAGGCGCCGCACTGGCCCGCGCCGCAGCCCACCTTGACGCTGGTCAAGGAAAGCTGTTTGCGCAGCACGTCGGCCAGGCTGTCCTCGGGATTGACCAGCAGGCGCCGGTTCATACCGTTCACCACCAGATTCTTTTCAACCATGAAGTCCTCCTTGCATGGCGGGCGTCCGGCACCCGCGGTCTGAAACGGTCGGGCTTCCGCCCCGCCGCCGGGCGGGACGAAAGCAAAGGCTCAGTTTTTACCGAAGGGACAGACGGGGTAACGGCACTCGCCGCACCCCGCGCAGTAGCCTCCGTGCCCCAGGGCGGCGATGTCCGCCGCGCCGACCTTAACCCCGGCCAGAAGCCGAGGAACAATAAGGTCGAAAATGCTGGCCTTGTGGTACATGACACAGCCGGGCAGGCCGAGTACCGGCACCTCGCCCACATGGGCCAGCATGAACATGGCCCCCGGAAAGGTGGGCGCGCCGTAGCATTCCACCACGCCGCCCGCCGCCCGGATGGAAGCCGGGGTGCGGTCGTCCGGGTCCACGGACATGCCGCCCGTCACCACCACCATGTCCGCGCCGCCCCGGATGAAGTCCAGAATGGCGTCGCGAGTCAGGTCGCCGTCGTCGGGGGTCAGTGTCTGGCCCATGACACGGCTGCCCAGGTCGGTGAACTTCTTGTGCAACACCGGGCCGAATTTGTCTTCGATACGGCCGTGATAAATTTCACTGCCCGTGGTGACCAGGCCCACGGAAGCGCAACGGAAGGGCCGCACGGCAACGACAGGCCGGGGCGCTCCGTCGGGCTCGTCCGCGGCCGGGGCGCAGATGCGCTCCACCGCTTCCACCTGCCGTTCGTCGGCCAGCAGAGGAATAACCCTGGTCCCCGCCACGGCCTGCCCTTCCTTCACCTCCTGCATGGTGTGCAAGGTAGCCAGAGACACCTCGCCCAGGCTGTTGATGCGCAGCAGGCGTTCCACATCCACGGTCAGCAGGCCGTGGATCGCGGCCACGGCGTTGATGCGGCCCTCTTTGGGGTCGGTCAGGGCAAGGCCGCTCCCCATGACGGCGGCCGCGATGCGCCTTGCCGCGTCGTCCTCATGAACCAGGCCGGGCTGAGGTTCGTACACATACAGATGTTCCTTGCCCACGGCCAAAAGCACGGGCACATCTTCGGGCCGGACCACGTGGCCCTTGCGAAACACCGGCCCCTTGGACTCGCCGGGCACGATGCGCGTGATGTCGTGGCACAGCACTGTGCCCACGGCGTCCTCGGTGCGGATGGTGGCAAGCTGGGGACGATGCTCGGACGAAACTGGCATGAAGCGCTCCTCGAACAAAAATCACTTTTCCGGCCCCGACGGACACGTTTTTACCCAAAAGCGTGTCTATGCCGTTTGGTTTAGCAATAGCGCCAACAAAGGCCTCCGTCAACACGGTCGAACATTTTTGGGTCAGAATCCTGTAGTGCTGATTTTTCTGAACTGCCCGGCTGCCGTTCCACTTTAAAAAAAAGCGGCTTGCCGTTGAAAACGGCAACCGCTCCGGCGGCGGGAGCGGACGCCCGCGCCGAATGAGCCTGAAAAACACGCTTTTCAGGCGAAATGACGGCAGCGCCGCTTTTGAAATTAGAAAATTTCAAAGGCAAAACATTCCAGATGCGGCATCCTCTTTCGAATGTGGAATCCGGCCCGACCCCGCCGGTCGATAGTTCCGGCTATCCGTCCGCGCGCCGTTCCTTCCGGCCGCCGCCTGTTTACTCCGGTGGCGTTCTGCCGTATCACAACCCCAGTTCGTTCCGATTTTCGTGTAAGGAGTTGCCCGTGTCCGAACTGCTCGAAACACCCCTGGCCGCCTGGCACCGCGCCCACGGCGCGAAAATGGCCCCCTTCGCCGGATGGGACATGCCCATCCAGTACGAGGGAATTCTGGTCGAACACAACCACACCCGCGCCGTCGCCTCGGTGTTCGACATCTGTCACATGGGGCAGTTCGTCGTGCGCGGGGAGGGCGCGGCCCGACTGTTGGCGCTGGCCGTCACCCACAATCTCGACAGCCTCAAACCCGGCAAATGCCGCTACGGCTTTCTGCTCAATCCGCAAAGCGGCGTGCTCGACGATCTTATCATCTATCGCATGGGCGACGATCACTTTTTCCTGGTGGTCAACGCGGCTTGCGCCGAGGGTGATTTCGCCGTGTTGTCCGAACGCCTGCCCGGCCTGGTGGAAAACATTTCCGCCCGTTCGGGCAAAATCGACCTGCAGGGACCGGCCTCGGTGGAGGTTCTGGAAAAGTTGCTTGGCGAGAATTTCCACGATCTCGGCTATTTTTCCTTTCGCGAAACCAATTTCGGCGGCCGTCCCCTGCTGGTGAGCCGCACCGGCTACACCGGTGAACTGGGTTACGAGTTGTACCCCTCCCGCGAAATGACGCTTCCGCTGTGGGAAGCCCTTGTGGCCGACGAGCGCGTCAAGCCCGCCGGGTTGGGCGCGCGCGACACGCTGCGACTGGAAGTGGGGCTGGCCCTGTACGGTCACGAACTGGATACGGAGCATACCCCGGCCGAGTCCGGCATGGGCGGCATGCTCGCCAGCGCGGCCCCCTATGTGGGGCACGAGCACGCTAAAGATATCCGACATCAGATACTGCTGCCCCTGGTGTTGGACGGACGCCGCACGGCCCGCAACGGCGACGCCGTAACCCTGCCCGGCGAAGGAGGTCAAAGCGGCGAGATCGTGGGCCGCGTCACCAGCGGGTCCTTCGCTCCCTCTTTGGGGCACGCCGTGGCCCTGGCTTTCGTGGACAAGGCCCACGCCGCCCGTGAGGATTTCGCCCTGGTGGTCGGCAAGTCCGTTCTGTCCGCCCGGCGCGCGACTCTGCCCTTCTATACCAAGGGCACGGCCCGCGCGAAGCTGCAATAGTCCGCTCTCTTTTCACATAACCTGATAAAATGGAGTCCCGCATGAACACTCCCGCCGATCTGTCCTACACCGACACCCACGAATGGGTCCGCATCGAAAACGACGAAGCCGTGCTCGGTATCACCGAATACGCCCAGCACACCCTGGGCGACATTACCTATGTGGAACTGCCCTCCGTGGGCGACACGCTGACCGAAGGCGCGGAAATGGGCACGGTGGAATCCGTCAAGGCCGCCAGCGATCTGTTCTCGCCGGTATCCGGCACGGTGACGGCCGTCAATGAAGAACTGGCCGACCACCCCGATCTCGTCAACCAGGCCCCCTACGGAGGGGGGTGGATGGTGCGGGTCGCCCTGTCCGGCCGGCCTTCCGGCCTGCTGAACGCCGCCGACTACGAAAAGCTCTGCCAGGAGTAGATCATGCCCTACATTCCCCACACGGAGGAAGAAACCCGGGCCATGCTGGACGTCGTGGGCGTCCGCACCCTGGATGATCTGTTCGCCGATATCGAGCCGTCCATGCGTCCGCGCCGTTTCGACGTGCCGGAAGGCCAGAGCGAAATGGACGTGTGCGCCCGCCTGGAAGCCCTGGCAGCCCGCAACCACACGGGAGTGGTCGGCTTTCTGGGCGCGGGCTTTTATGACCATCACATTCCCAAGGCCGTGGACGCCCTGGCCGGGCGCGGCGAGTTTCTCACCGCCTATACGCCGTACCAGCCCGAAGTGTCGCAGGGCACGCTTCAGGCTATTTTCGAGTTCCAGACCTCGATGTGCCGCCTGTTGGACATGGACTGCGCCAATGCTTCGGTCTATGACGGCGGTTCGGCCCTGTTCGAGGCGGGCATGATGGCCATTCGTCTGACCAAGCGGCGCAAGCTGGTGGTGGACGAGGCCGTCAACCCCATCTGGCGTACCATGCTGACCTCATACACCCGCAATCTCAATCTGAATCTGGTCACCGTGCCGCATAAGAACGGCGTCAGCGATCAGGCCGCCCTCAAGGCGGCCGCAGGAGACGGCGAGTGCGCGGCGGTCATGGTCCAGAACCCCAACTTTTTCGGAGTGGCGGACGACTATACGGACCTGTTCGCCCACGCCCGGAGTCAGGGGGCGCTCGGCGTTCTGTCCGTGTATCCGGTCATGCAGTCGGTGCTCAAGACTCCGGGGGAAATGGGCGCGGACATCGCCGTGGCCGACGGCCAGGCCCTGGGCATGCCCCTCAGCTTCGGCGGTCCCTACCTCGGCATCATGACCTGCAAAAAATCCCTGATCCGCCAGATGCCCGGCCGCATCGTGGGCCGCACCAAAGACGTGGACGGCAACACAGGCTACGTGCTGACCCTGCAGGCACGCGAACAGCATATCCGAAGGGCCAAAGCCACGTCCAACATCTGCTCCAATCAGGCTTTGTGCGCGCTGCGCAGTCTCATTCATCTGTCGCTGCTGGGTCCCGAGGGACTGATCCGCACTGCCGAACTGGGCATGGCCAACGCCCGCTATGCCGTGGAACGTCTGACCGCTCTGCCCGGCGTGCGCCTGCTGAACGACGCTCCCTTCGGCAATGAAGTGGCGCTGGAACTGCCCGTGGACGCCTACGGGCTGGCCGACGCCCTCACCCGCCAGGGTTATGTGCCCGGCTTCCCGGTCGGGCGCTACTACCCCGGCATGGACAAGGTGCTTCTGGTGGCCTGCACCGAAAAGCACAGCCGCGAACAAATCGGCGTCCTGGCCGAACTGATGGGAGCCGCTCTGCGCGCCCAGACCACGAAGGGAGGACTGTTGTGAACACGCTCTTCGCCGATTCCCGTCCCGGCCGCACCGGCGTGCTGCCCAAACAGCCGGAGCGGCGCGCCGCCGACATGCTGCCCGCCTCCCTGCTGCGCGCATCCCGGCCCCGGCTGCCCGAACTGTCCGAATTGGATGTGATACGCCATTTCACGCGGCTGTCTCATCTCAATTATTCGGTGGACGCCAATCTCTATCCCCTCGGCTCGTGCACCATGAAGTACAATGCCAAATTCATGGAATACGCGGCCGCCCTGCCCGGCTTTACCGGGCTGCACCCCCTCATGGCCCAACTGCGCGGAGCCGGGCACTACACCCAGGGCGCCCTCCAACTGCTGTGGGAAATGGAACGTCTGCTGTGCGAAATCACGGGCATGACGGCCTTTACCCTTCAGCCCATGGCCGGCGCCCACGGCGAGTTTACCGGAGCCATGCTTATCGCGGCCTACCACCGCGACAAAGGCAATAAAAAAACCAAGATCATCATCCCCGATTCGGCCCACGGCACCAACCCCGCCTCGGCCACTCTGGCCGGATTCGAGGTGGTCAACATCCCGTCCAAAGACGGCATTATCGACCCCGACACTCTGGAAGCGGCCCTGACCGACGACGTGGCGGCCCTGATGATGACCTGCCCCAACACCCTGGGCCTGTTTGAAAACAAGTTGCCCGCCCTGGTGGAGAAATTGCGGCGGGTGGACGCCCTGCTCTACTACGACGGCGCCAACATGAACGCCATTATGGGCAAGATGCGCGTGGGTGATGTGGGCTTCGACGTGGTGCACCTCAACCTGCACAAGACCTTCGGCACGCCCCACGGCGGCGGCGGCCCCGGCGCGGGGCCGGTGGGCGTCAGCGCCCGCCTCGAGCCCTTCCTGCCCGTTTCGCGGGTGGCCCGGCAACAGGACGGAACTTTCTACCTGGACTACGACCGGCCCAAAAGCATCGGCTATATCGCGCCCTTTTACGGCAACTTCGGCGTAGTGCTCAAAGCTTACGCCTACATCCTGCGCCTGGGCCGCGAAGGGTTGCGGCGGGCCTCGGAATACGCGGTGCTCAACGCCAATTATCTGCACAAGCGCCTTCGGGACATCCTTGATATGCCCTATGAACGCCTGTGCATGCATGAGTTCGTGGCCTCGGCGCCCGAGGGTCTGCGCGCCCTGGATATCGCCAAGGCCATGCTTGACGGCGGCGTGCACGCTCCAACCGTTTATTTTCCGCTTATCGTGCCCGAATGCCTCATGTTCGAGCCCACCGAAACGGAAAGCAAGGAAACCCTCGACAAGCTCGTCGACCTGCTTGACGACATCGTCAAGCGCGGCCGGGCCGACCCCGACGATCCGGCTCACGCCCCCTACCGCACCCCGGTGCGACGACTCGACGAAACCCTTGCCGCCCGCGGCATGGTGCTGACGGAAGATATGGAATAAAAGACAGGACGGCGCCTAACCGCCGGAGGCGTTCGCGTCTCCGGCGGTTGCCTGTTTTTTCGGAGTATCCATGCTTGCCCTGCGCATCGACTCGCTTGATCCCTGCTTCAATCTGGCGTTGGAGGAAACGCTGTTCAACGCTCTCGAACCCGGCCGCCCCGGCTGGTTCCTTATCTGGCGCAACGGTCCTTCCATCATTGTGGGCAGGCACCAGAACACTCTGGAGGAAATCAACGAGGACTTTGTCCGCGCGGCCGGGTTGTCCGTGGTACGACGACCCACCGGTGGGGGGGCGGTTTACCACGATGAGGGCAATATCAACTTTTCCTTTCTGACCGTAGTGGATAAAAACCGCCCGCCAAGCTTTGCGGATTTTCTCTCCCCCATTGTCGGCGCCCTGGCCGATCTGGGGGTGACGGCCCGTTTTTCCAGCCGCAACGACATCACAGTGGAAGGCCGCAAGATTTCCGGCAGCGCCCAGCGCCGTTCGGGCTCGCGCATGCTGCACCACGGGACTATGATGGTGGACCTCGACGCCGGCATATTGGGCAAGGCGCTGACGGGCAACCCGGACAAGTACCGCTCCAAGGGAGTGGCTTCGCACAAAAGCCGGGTGGCCAACCTGCGGGAATTTTTGCCCCCGGACTGGAGTCGGGATACATGCATGACCCGCGTCATCGACGCCATGGCGCGCCGTTGCGCCACCGGGGAAACCGCGTTGCCCCCCCGGCTGAAGGCCGAGGCCGAGGCTCTGGCCGACGCCAAATACCGATCCTGGGACTGGAACTACGGCAAATCGCCCGAATTCACCGAACGTCGCCGCCGCCGTTTTCCGTGGGGCGCTCTGGAATGCCGGTTCAACGTCAAAAACGGCGTCATCACCCGCTGCTCCCTGTACGGCGATTTTTTCACGTTGGGCGATATCGCCGATCTGGAAAAACAATTTGAAGGCGTGCCCCGCACGCCGGAAGCGCTGACCTCGGCGCTGGCTCATGTGCCTGTGGAGCAATGGTTTGTGGGCGGCGAACGCGGCCCCCTGTTGGACTTTCTATGCCGGGGCGATGACGACGAACGGGATTCGGCCTAAGGACGCCGGGAGAGGCGGGAAAAACGCGCCGGACGCCCTGTCTCGCCGCTCGTCGCCGGTTTGAGAAAAGCGGCCGTCGGCTCAGAGCGCGGCCTTCAATTCGTCCCGAAAGCGCTCCAGATTGTTGGGTTCGCCGGGCTTGGCTTCGTCCGGATACAGCAGAGCCGACATATAGAACACCGAATCAATGGACAGCGCGTTGGCCGCGCCGGACGCGAAATTCCGGAGCCCTGCGCGGGCCCGCTCACGCAGGGCCGCGGGCAATGCGGCCAGATGGACGCCTCCTTCCTTGTCCAGCGAAGCCAGCAGTTCGGCCTTTTTCCGCATGATCGCCCGATATCCCGCAGTGTCGCCGCTTTCGATAAGGGTCTTGCCCTGCTCTTCCTGATCGGCAATCCGGTCGCATACCGTCTGTAACCAGTCGATAAAGCCATTGCTCATGGTGCACCTCACGTACTTTCCGGAACGGTCCGTGGAGCCGCGGCAAGCCATGCTTCCGGCGCGCCAGGGACGGGCCTCGGCCGAAGCTCCTTATTCCGCATATTCGTTGTAAGGATAATCTTCCGACTCACACCGTCAATCCTTGCCGAACAGAGCGGCGATCTTACTCTTTCGGCATGAACCTCTTTTCCGGCGCGCGCGTTCTTATTTTTTTTCTGGTCGCGTTCGGTCCGGGCACGGCATCGGCCGTGTCCGCCGACACGGTTCACGACGCCGCGCCGATTCCCCTCAAGGCGACAATCATGAGCACCACCCCCATGCCCCCCCTGACGCCGGAAGAAAATCGCGTCATCAGGGACAAAGGTACGGAAAGGCCCTTTTCGGGCCGATACTGGAACCTGGACGAAACGGGCACCTATGTATGCCGCCGGTGCGGCGCGCCCCTGTATCGGTCCTCGGACAAATTCGACGCGGGTTGCGGCTGGCCCAGCTTTGACGACGAAATTCCGGGCGCGGTGGAACGTCGTCCCGATCCCGACGGCGCGCGCATCGAAATCGTCTGCGCCTCGTGCGGCGGCCATCTGGGACATGTTTTTGAAGGCGAACATTTTACGCCTAAAAACACGCGGCATTGCGTCAATTCCCTCTCGCTGGCCTTTCGTCCCGGCGAGTCGGCAACCGACGCCGACGTCCCGAATCCGGCGGGTCCGGCCACGCCGGCCGCCGACCGCTGCTCGGGCGTGGCCCTGTTCGCCGGAGGCTGTTTCTGGGGTGTGGAGGATGCCTTCCGCAAAACGCCCGGCGTGTGCGAAGCGGTGTCCGGCTACTCGGGCGGCAGCACTCCGGACCCCGACTACGAACAGGTATGCGGCGGCCGTACCGGCCATGCCGAAACCGTGCGCGTCACATTCGATCCGTCCAGGGTTTCCTATGAACAGCTCGCCCGCCTGTTCTTCGAAATCCATGACCCTACCCAACTGGATCGACAGGGCCCGGATGTGGGCAGCCAATACCGTTCAGCGGTTTTCTACCTGGACGAAACCCAGAAGGCCGTGGCCGAAAAACTTGTGGCCAAGTTGAAAATGCTGGGCTACCCCGTGGTTACCCGCATCGAAAAAGCGGGAGAATTCTACCCGGCCGAAGACTATCATCAGCGCTTCGCCGAGCGCACCGGACGTGGAGCCTGCCATCTGCGCGTGCCGCGCTTTGAGCGGCCCGCCGCCAATCGTTGAGGCGGCGCTCAGCGCGCGAACAGGGCCTGGACGCCCCGTGCGTCCAATCCGTGCTGAAGCCCCAACATGAGGAGCACGCGGGCGTGCTGCGGCGACAGATTGTCGGCGTACGCCGCCCCGGCCTCGGCCAGACTGCGCCCGCCGCCGGGGTAGCCGTACAGGGGGAAAACCCGGCCGTTGGGCACGCGGGTGGCGATGACAATCGCCACGCCCCGCGTTACCAGCTCGCGCAAAGTTTCGTACTGCCCCAGAGGTACGTTGCCGCAGCCCAGAGCCGCCAGCACCACGCCCCGCGCCCCGGCTTCCGCGGCGGCCCGCAGCAGGACGCCGTCGGCCCCGGCATAGGAAGGCACGATATCCACCCTGGGCAGGGGGTCGTCCAGCAGGGGCACATGCTGCCGTCGCGCCGGACTGCGATAAAAGCGTACGGCGTCGGGGTCCACCTGGCCGAGAAATCCGAAGTCGCCCGACTTGAAGGTGGCCACTTCCGAAGTGCTGGTCTTGGAGGCTTCACGCGCGGCATTAATCTGATCGTTCAGACAGATGACCACGCCCTTGCCCGATGCTTCGGGCGAAAGACAAATGCGTACGGCGTTGAACAGGTTGCGCGGACCGTCGAAGTCGACCTCCGAGGCGTTGCGCTGCGCGCCCACCAATACCACGGGCTTGTCCGTATCCAGCGTGAGATCGAGGAACCAGGCCGTTTCCTCCATGGTATCCGTGCCGTGGGACACGATGACCCCGGCCACCTCGGGCCGCGCCACGGCGACGGTCACGGCGGCGTGCAGAGCGCGCCAGCGATCCGGGTCCATATATTCGGACGGAATATTGAACAGATTGATCACGTCCAGCCGGGCCAATCCGGCGATATCGGGCCGCAGAGCCAACAGTTCATCCCCGTCGAACACCGGGCGGGGAGCCTGCAGATCGGGATCCACTTTCATGGCTATGGTGCCTCCGGTGGCCACCAGCACCACGATCGGCCGATTTGCGTCCATCATGTCGCTCATGCCTTCACTCCCGAACCTGGGGTCAACTCCCTCATGACGAATCTCACGCATGTGGAGCCATGTTCCGTACCCGGAAAAGGAGTTTTTCGCCCCGGGCGTCCCCTTTGTCAACAGCGACCGTCTTTTCCGTCCCGGGACTTCTCCGGGCACGGAGACTTCTCATTGCCCGCTCACGCCAAGGGTCGTACATCCTGAAAAGGAGGTACCATCCATGCGTCAACTTACCCTTTGCGCCACCTTGCGCCAGCTATCCGGCAACGCGGCCATGCTCGGCCTGTTGCTGGTTATGCCTTTTGCCGTTCCCCAGGCCCACGCCGCGCCGAATCAGGTGCACATGGGCCGCCAACCCCAGGCCCAGAGCCAGGCACAGAATCCGTCGCAAACCGCTCCTGCGCCCGCCATGTCCGCCATGAATCACGCGGGCATGAGCCACGGCATGAATCAGGCCCGGGACTATTCCGATCGCGCTTTTCTGTCGGGCATGATAGCTCACCACGAAGGCGCCGTGAATATGGCCGATCAGTTGTTGCAATCGCCCCGTGGTTCCGTCGAGCCTCAGGTTGCCCGCTGGGCTCAGGAAATCCGCAAGGCCCAGACCGAGGAGATCATGGACATGCAGGCCCTGCTGCGCACCGAGGGCGGTCTGGACAAGGCCGCTTACCAGGATATGCAGCGGCAGATGGATGAAATGATGGACCAGGGCCAGGGCCTTGACCCCAACGTGCGCTTTGTGGCCCTCATGATTCCGCACCACGCCGGCGCCGTGGAAATGGCTCTGCCCGCTTTGCTGTATTCCGACAGCCGCCGAATCGCCAATCTGGCCCAGGACATCATTGAGGAACAAAGCGAGGAAATCGCCGCTTTTCGCGACTGGCTGAGCCAGCAGCGCCATTCTCTCTAGAACTCATTTCATAATTCAGCCCAAGGGCTGAATTATGAAGATCATTCGCCAAAAAACGCGGTTTTTGGCTCATTCACGGCGCTTTTCGCGCCGCACCGGACTTCCAACCGGCGTTTCCCTTTCCGGTTCCCTTCGCCGCCGCCCGGTTCCGAACCGGACGGCGGCGAGTTGTTCATCTCGGCGGCCCGCCACGACGCTTACGGCCTCGCGCGAACGACTTGAGGTCCGCCGTGCCTTGTACTAGGTTGAACCCTCGCGGCGCGCTTTCGACCGGAAGAGACGGGATAAACGCCGCCGCGCCGGAGGTGGTGTTCGTGTTCGCGTTGTGTTGTCTGTGGTTGCTGCTTCTGTCCGGCGGCTGCGCACCCTCTCCCGTCGCGCCTGCTCCGACCGTTCCGGGCCTTTCCGGTGCGCCCCCGCCCGCGTGCGATCGCGCGGTGCGTCTGGTATTCACCGGCGACATCATGACCCACGCGGAGCAGTTGAACATCGCCCGCCAGGCGGACGGAAGCTACGATTTTTCCGGTCAGTTCGCGCCGGTGCTTCCCCTGTTGCAGGGCGATCTGCTCGTAGGCAACTTCGAAACCGTGCTCGCCGGTCCCCGGCGTCCCTACACCGGCTATCCCAGTTTCAACACCCCCGATTCTCTGGCCGATGCGTTGCGGAAAGCAGGGTTCGACGTTCTGTTGCTGGCCAACAACCATATCCTCGATCTGGGCGCTCAGGCGGCCCTGCGCACAAAACAGGTCCTGACGGACAAGGGGTTCGCCGTCACGGGCCTGGGGCCGGGGCAGGCCGGACACACGCCGCCCCTGTTGTGCGAGGTAAACGGCCTGCGCCTGGGCATCCTCAATTACACCTATGGCAGCAACCGCCCGGTGACCCCGGCGCTGGAACGGGAAATCGCTCTCAACGGCATGGATCTGCTTCTTATAACCTGGGATGTGCTGGCCCTGCGCGCGGCGGGGGCGCAGTATATCGTGGCCGCCATGCACTGGGGCATCGAGTACCGGCCCGAACCTTCACCCGCCCAGCGGGCTGTGGCGGCCCATTGCCTGGCCTTGGGCGTGGACGCGATAATCGGGGCGCATCCCCATATTCTTCAACCTGTGGAACTGCACGCGGGATACGGAAAACCTCAACTCGTCGCATGGTCTCTGGGCAACTTCATCTCCGCGCAGCGGACCGTCCCGCGCGAACGCGCCATGATCCTGGCTTTGGATCTCACCTGTTCGCCCGGCGGCGTGCCGAGACTGCGCCGGGTCTCCCTCAGTCCCACCTGGGTGGAATTGAGCCCCGCCCGCAAGCGGGCGCGCATTCTGCCCACGGCGCCCGGCCTGCTGCCGGACGACGCGAGCGAGGAAATTCGAACCACGGTGCGCCGCGTTCACGCCGACTGCCTGAATTTCCTGGGAGTGCTGCCTGTGCCGGACGCCCGTGGGTTTTACACCATATACGAAGCCCCTCCCCCGGTGACGGACTGGCTTCCCGGACGTTCCGCACGTCTGATGCGTTTTTTTCTGCCGGACGCATGGCTGCGCCAAGCAGTCATGCGCTCGCGGTTGAGACCGCCCTCTGTTGCCGGAAAAATCACGGCTCCGGCTGTGCCCCTGAGCGACAAAAAGCGGCCACGGCCCGACTCGACCGCAAACGCCTCTTGACCGACAAATAAAGGTGCTCTAAGAGAAGTAAGCCGCGCTAGTAGCTCAGTCGGATAGAGCAGCTGCCTTCTAAGCAGCCGGCCGGGGGTTCGAATCCCTCCTGGCGCACCAAAAAATTTAAGGGTTTATGGAATTTTATCCATAAGCCCTTATTTTCAACCCGGCGGGGTTATTTTAATAAATCAGCGCCTAGCATCCGTGCCGTCATTTATCCGAAGAAGCAGCGGCATCGCCGTCACATCAAACGCCGTCGACATGCCATCCCCAGGCGACACGACCGCTTCCTCGGCGCCTATCAAGGAACTCCATGACAAATCCTTACCTGGAGGCGTTTACCACCTCGTGGCACGATGACAACTTCGCGGAACAGATCCGGCAAATCCCCTTCACTCTCTCCTTACTTTTCGGGAAGGGGACTGATATCGCTGTGACAATTGACGCAACCATTCGTAGCAGGTTCGTCGCCGCAGGTCAGATCATGACAATTCTGGCAGCTTGTGGGCAAAGTCGCCCGGATAGGAAGAGACGGAGGCGTTGCGTCGGGTTTTGCGGCATGGCAGGTCGTGCAGGCAAGAGCGGTGTGCCGGTTATGAAAAAAAATAACAGACTTGTCGGCGGGCTGAACATCAAGGGTTATTCGGGCAAACGCAACGGCCGGAACGGTCAAACCCACAGCCAGCAGGGCGGCGGCGCCCAGTTTAAGCACTCGGTTCATCAACAACTCTCCTTTGATGACGCCAACCCGATTGTGAGATTAGGGCTTAGCTTTGATCCGCCTACCTCGATTTAGAAGTTTATGTCAAGAGGGATTGTCCTTTTTTTCCTGAGGGCAATTTTTCACCCGAACTACTCACCGGGCGGCCCAGCCGCCACAGTCCTGCACGACTCGCCTCCGTCCGCCGGACGCGGGACAGACGCATTTTATAACTATAAAATTTAATAAGATAAATTACTCGTAAATAAAGCTTGGAACCGATCCGGCGATACCGCCCGCCCCTTTGTGACTTCGGCTTCAGGTTTTGCCCACAGTTTCGGGCGCTGCTGTCGCAGCGTCGCCAAGGCAGACGTACGGCTGCCCCAGCGGCGTGCGGATGCTCCATCGTTTTTTAAGTCCATTTAAGGAACATTACGCGCAACCAGTTTTTTTTATACGAGATTATATAGAACAACATATTATCGCCGCATACTCTTATTGCCTCTTTTCACAAGTTATTCTAAGTATCGAGAGTCGGGAATAATTCAAGGGCATTCAGGGAAGCCGGGGTTCGCCTCATCAGACCGGAATGCCCGAATACAACGACGCTTGGTTAAAGTTTTTAAGGTTGATTCGAGCCTTGCCGTGACTTTTCACGCCCTGGACGGCGGAGAAACACCGGCAAACTCGAACCGGGGGTTACGGGGCGACGCCGGAGAGCGGGTCCCCGCCCGCGCCGTTGCCCCTCGCCCGTATCCAAGTTCCGCGGATCAACTTCATAAAGGAGAGCGTTATGCGTAAAGTGAGAGCTGTCGTGGCGGCGTTGTGCGTCACCCTGCCCATTGTCGGCGCAGCGGGTGTCGGCAAGGCCCAGGAAGGGCCTAAGGCGAGCGAACTGCCGACCTATACCAACAGCATCGGCATGGAGCTCGTCCGGATTCCCGCCGGTACGGCTCTGGTGGAAACCGGAAAAAATATGTTTGACGAACCCGTGTTTGGCGCGAAAGCTCTTGTCAGCCAGCCTTTTTATCTGGGGAAATATGAGGTGACTCAGGAGCAATGGGCCAAGGTGATGGGAAGCAATCCGGCAAAGTTCAAAGGCCGCAACAATCCGGTGGAAAGCGTTTCCTGGGATGACGTGCAGGAGTTCATCAAGCGCCTGAATGCTCTGGAAGGACACGATCGTTATCGCCTGCCCACGGAAATGGAATGGGGGCTGGCCGCCAGGGGCGGCGCGGATACCGTATATTTCTTTGGCGAAACGGAGGAAGCGCTGAGCGACTATGCATGGTTTGCGGACAACACCACCGATCGTACGAAGCCCGTGGGCCGGAAGCAGCCGAACCCCTATGGCCTGTACGATGTCTACGGCAATGTTCGGGAATGGGTGCAGGATCGGTACGGAGCCTACCCGAAGGACACGGAACTCAAAGATTACAGCGGTCCCGCTTCGGGGTCCGAACGTGTGGTGCTTGGCGGAGCATGGTCAAACAGCGCCGATGATTTCCACTATGCCTTCCGGACCGAGTCCGCTCCCGGCGCCCGCTCCGACAGCCTGGGCTTCCGCCTGGCCCTGTCTCCTTTCGATCTGCCGACCTACACCGACAGCCTCGGCATGGAGTTTGTGCTCATCCCGGCAAATTCATTCATGATCACTCCCGATACAAAAGCCACCGTCAGCAAGCCTTTTTATCTGGGCAAGTACGAGGTGACTCAGGCCCAATGGAAAGAAGTCATGGGGAGCAACCCGTCCTATTATACGGGCGATACGCTTCCGGTGGACAGTGTTTCCTGGGATGACGTGCAGGAATTCATCAAACGTCTGAACGCCAGAGAGGGGCACAACCGCTATCGCCTGCCGACGGAAGTGGAATGGGAACTGGCCGCCAGGGGTGGTACGACGGACCGGTACTTCTTCGGAAAAACGGCGGACCTTCTGGGCGACTACGCCTGGTTCACGGAAAATGCCCGGCTCGTGACGCATCCGGTGGGCTCGAAACTGCCGAATCCCTATGGCCTGTATGATATATACGGCAACGTCTGGGAATGGACGCAGGATTGGTACGCTCCCTATCCGGAAACTCCGGAACTAAAAGACTACAGCGGCCCCGAATCGGGTGTCAGGCGCGTGATCCGCGGCGGCAGCTGGAACAATGCCGCCGTCTTCTGCCGTTCGAACGCCCGCAGTAGTTACCTGGACAGCAACCGGCTCACCGGCGTGGGCTTCCGGCTGGCCCTCAACCCGGAATAATCGTCAAAAGAGTCGTAAAAGCCTTCCGCTTCCCACCGCCTCGGGCGATTGGGGAAAACGATTTTCGGCGAACGAGCCGGATCGGCCGGAAAAAAGCGGAAAAGGCTCATAGATAAAGGCCCCGGAGAGGTGCGCTCCCGGGGCCTTTATCGTTTTCCAAGCGCACGATGTACGTTTGCTTTTTAAGTACGGATTACTCTGTGCCTCGGATGCGGGCATGGTCCCATTCTCTGCCGTTCACAGATTCATCAGGAGATGTCGGCGCAGCGCGTGTCGGCGATTCCCGAAAAAAACTTTTCGACGGGAACGGCCCCACAAGCAAGTGCGCTCTCAGTGCGTATTTCTCTTGTTTTTTCAAGCAAGCGCGCTACGATGAGACCACATCATTAAATTATGGAGCGGCACCTATGACGACCTATTTCCCCAAGCCGGGGCCGAACAATACGGCCCGCACTCTGGAACTGGCGCTGCAAGCGGCCCGCGAGGATCATATTTCCACCCTGGTGGTGGCGAGCACCCGAGGGACCACACCATTACTGCTCAAAAAAGCCGCCCGTGAATTCCATATCGTCGTGGTCACCCACGCCAACGGCTACAAGGAACCCGGAGGGCAAGAAATGCCCGTCGAGGTGCGGCGCGAACTGGAGGCGACCGGCATGACCGTCGTCACCGCCTCCCACGTGCTCAGCGGTGCCGAACGCGGTCTGTCTCACGCGTTCAATGGGGTGTATCCGGTGGAGATTATGGCCAACACACTGCGTATGATGGGACAGGGCACCAAAGTCTGCGTGGAATGCGCCGTGATGGCCTTGGACGGCGGCGCCATACAACCCGGTCCGGTGGTCTGCGTGGGCGGATCGGGGCTGGGGGCGGACACAGCCTGGGTATTGCGCCCGGCCCATGCCATGAATATTTTGGATACTCGGCTCGACAAGCTTATCTGCAAACCAGGTTTACCATCCTGAAATCACGGCAGCCCCTTTACGACGAACGGCTTTAGCATCTCCATAACAGAGAGGCTTTAGCTATTGATATATTCAAACAAAAACATTTCACATGTATCATCAGTTGCAACTTTTTTTTGGAAAGAAGAATAGGTCACAATTTTTTGAAATCCTATTTCTTTTAAGTATTGCTCCATTTCTCCAAATGCATACAGATGTGTTTGAAAATTCATTGCCTCACTTTGCAATAAATCTACGCCGCTATATAACTCATATATTCCAGGTGAAAATTGAGTATGACTTTGAACATCATAATAGTTTTTATTTTTAAGTATTAAATCCAGTCCATTCTTTGTCTTTACAGAAATAGAAACTTTATAATCACTGTCATCGGAACACCTATTAGCGACTGTATCAACAGCAAAAACCAACTTACCTTTTGAAGACAATAGATCTTTTAATTTTTTCAATATTTTTTTTAATAAATTTATATCTGTAAATAAGGAAATTGATCCAGAAGAAATAAAAATATAATCAAATTTTTCCTTGGAAGAATACTCTATGATATCAGAACAAATAACTTTTGCATTTGGTTCTTTTTGCTTTAACTTTTTTAACATTTCCTCTGATAAATCTATTCCACTGATATCAAAGCCCCGTTTCATGAATGGAATGAGAAAACGACCGCTGCCACATAAAGGCTCTAAAATTTTATTTCCTTTTTCAGCATAGGAAAGATAAAAATTCAGTTCGTCTTGGGGAGCCTCTTCGTGCAAAATTTCGTACATTTCAACACATAACTTACCATAATAGTTTTGCTTGGGATCATTCATTCCTTTACCTCAAATTTTTAAGCACGTTTCCTAACGCCAGGCGCAGCCCTCATCAAAGCTCAGACCAAAAAATTTTAGTTTTTTCACATAGCAAAGAGCGTAACAGGAGTTGACCAAAACTATCGGCACCCAGCAAGGCCAATTTCGCTTGGCAACACCATTGTATGGAAAACGGCAGTCTTGCGCCAGGTCCGGCAATGAGGTCTGGGCCCGAGATGCCCTCAAAAAACCTAAGCCGACCTCCCCTGCTTTCCCATTTTTATTGTTTATAAAATTCATTATATAGCTGCATTAAAAAACATATAATAAATGTGGAGTAGTATTTTTATAAACGTATTTTTATTTTGGTCAAAATTTACTTAATACGCTCTGAAGCAATCTATCGTTTTTCAAAATTCTTTATAAGAATACAGCAAGCCAATCTCCTTCATTACACAACCGCAACAGAAATTGCATCTCTCGTAGGGTCGCATGGCTGCCTTCTTGACGCAAGTTGCCTGCGCCCCTTTCAGGTATTAAATGTGGTATCACCCGGCAGGCCGCCACCGGCCAAGCAAAAAAGAGAGCTTTGACAGAGCCCGCTTTTCGCCCTCGGCAACCGGCCGCCATTTCCGGCAGGTCGCCTTGTTACATGCCGGATAGATTACCCGGGGTCGTGCCGCGCCCTATATGCCGGCTCAGTCGGTGAAGGGCCGCCAGCGCGTCGTCCGGAAGTTCCGCCAGATCCCTCAACACCTCGTTTCGCCCCGGCAAATCCCCGCAATCCAGCAAGACGAAAAGCGGTACGCCGAGCGCCTCGGCAATCTTGTCCAGGTTGGCGACGCTGATGTTCACCTTGCCCCGCTCCACCTCGCTCAGGTAACTTTTCGTGAGGCAGGCGGCGCGCGCCAGCTCCCCTTGCGACAGGTTTGCCGCCAACCGAAAACGGCGCATACGCCAGCCGAGCTTTTCCGCCAAATTCTCCATATATCCACGCACCCTCCATCACGGAAATTCTTCCCGGCGCGCCGTCGCCCCTTTCGTTTTTCCAACCGCTCCCGGCAATCCCCGGTTTGAGACGACACATCGGGCAAAGCCAAGGTACCTTTTTTGTTTCTCAATAGAAACATAAAAATTAAATAAAATTTTCGGCGCGAAAATATCCCGTTTACATTTTTCGTTTGACGTAGACCACGGGAACCAGGCGCAGAATATTGCTCACCTCCGTCCTCGCGGTGTACAGGAGTTGCTCTCCTTTTCCGTCGGGCGGCGTCCAAGCTTCCAGGATAACGTCCTCCCCGTCCATCCCCCGGTATATTTTGAGGGAAATGGTATTGTTGTTCCGCTCCACAAAGACCACATCATTAATGTCGAGCCTGCTGTGCGGATCACAATACACAATAAAACCAGGCTCGATCCCGGCCGGGCGCATGCTGTCGCCCACAGCCAATACAGCGAACAAATCCCGGTTGAGGGCATGATCGCCGGGCCGGGGCGCAGTGGCGTTCAGACGTTCACGGGTACACCAGTCATAACCGCAGGCGGCCAGGGCGATGATGGGCACGCCGCCCAGATTGGCCCACGGAGCGTCGCCAAAGTAGCGACGCGGATCAAGCTCCAGGCGCTCCATGAGAAAAAGCATCTTGTCATAGGGCACGCGCTCCCCTTTGAGTGTGCCCTGCATCCAGCGGGTCAGCGTACCCCGCTCCACGCCCAGTTGTCGGGCCAGAGCGGCATGCGTGCCGCGAGCCCCTTTTTCGATGCGGCGCCTGATTTCCGAGATGATGGCGTCCCACGCCTCTGCTTGTTTGCTCATAGGGGAAGCAATGCCCTCAATTGACGTTTCCGTCTCGCTTCATTTGAAGCCTGTTCACCTCGAACCGGCTTTAAACTCGCTTCCCCGTCTCGCCTATGATTTTTCCGAGTTGAACAACCACCAAAGAAACAAGGCTCCGGACGAGGTTTCCCTTCGGCCGGAGCGGCTTGCCCGGCCCCGTTCTCACGCCTCTTCCTCATCGGCGGAAAAAGCGGAAAACGGGGTCCTTGTTGTTAACGACGCCGAGATCGAATGTGATCGTAAATCTGGTACACGTCGTTTACGGCGTCGTCAGGACTGAGGTGAGGGTCGGCCGCCATCAGGATGCAAACGGCGTGCGTCAGCTCCATACACTCACGCGCATTGTCCTTGGCGTCGTCCCGTTCCTCACGAGACTCGCAGAAACTCTTGACATGCTCCATACCGATCCTCCTTTAAATGGTATAATATATTTTAATTTTATCACGATATATCAAATTTTCCAGTCTGTAACTATTTTTGTCCGGATCGATTTATATGGTATTCGTCTCTTTTTCGGAAAAAGAAGAATGTCCCGACCGTGTTTTGCAACGACGCGAGCTTGCGCTTTCTTTTTCCCCCGCTATACTTTGGCGGAGGAGGATATCATGGCAGAAGACAAAACCAAGTGTCCGCACGGCGAACCGGATGGAAAACTGGTGTACTGTTCCAGACCGGCGGAGGAAACCGGCGCGCTGGCTGTATGGAAACGGGCCGTTTGCGGGCGGATCATCGTCACGCCGGGCTGGTGCCGCGACCGTTGCAAACTGCATGGAGGTCCGGGCCACCTGTAAACGCCGGAAGCTTGAGCGAACAAAAACACGTTTGTCATGATCGCTCCGTCTCTTCCGGCGCTGTCGGGAGACGGAGAGAGAAAGATCGGCGCTTTCGCCAAGACTTCATCATCGTCTAAAACGGTTTAACTTTGAAATTATACCGGCTCAGGGCGACGATGTTCCAGTGGCTTAAGTTTCGCGCTTGAAGTCGTCGCGCTTCTTCAGCCGCCGACGTGAAACGCCTTGCGGATGAGAAGAGCATAGCGGAGCTCCACTCCGTTCGACTCCGGAAGCATGTTCAAAGTGAAAATGCTCCAACGTCTGTCGTCCGTCAGGCTGCAATTCCGTCCACCTTTCCGGCAACTCATTGCCGCTGGTCCCTGAAAATAAAACGCATTCCGGCCGGGGCGTCCGTCTCCGGCCGCAATGTCGCCTTTGGAAATGTCTTTCCCGTCCCGCAAAAGATAATGGCATTGAGTCACGGGAGGGGGCTATCCCATATGCAGTTACACGGAGATTGCCTATGGAAGCCCCCTGTTCTTTTTCCCCGCCCGTGGCCCTGATTCCCGCCTACAAGCCTGAACCCGCCGTACTGGACATAGCGCGCGCCCTGCTGGCTTCGGAAGAGATAAGCGACGTAGTGGTGGTCAATGACGGCAGCGGCGCGGAATACGACACCCTGTTTCAGGAACTGGCCGACATGGGCGCAACGGTGCTGCGCCATTATACCAATCTGGGCAAGGGCATGGCCCTGCGCACCGGTCTCAATCATATCGCCTGCGCCTTCCCGCACAGCGTGGGGGTAGTCACTCTGGACGCCGACGGACAGCATCTGGCCAAAGACGTGCTGGCCGTGGCGGCCCGCCTGCTCAAAATCCCGCGCGCCCTGATCATGGGGTGCCGCCGCTTCGGCGTGAATACGCCCCTGCGCAGCCGGGTGGGCAACAATACCACCCGCCGGGTCATGCGTCTTCTGGCCGGGCTGAACGTCAGCGACACGCAGACCGGCTTGCGGGGAATTCCCCTCTTCTTCGTGCCGCGTCTGCTCCGTCTGCGGACCACTGGATATGATTTTGAACTGGACATGCTCATCCAGGCCAAAAAAGATCACGTACCGTTGGTGGAGCTGCCCATCGAGACCGTCTATATCGACGGCAACCGCAGTTCCCATTTTCATCCGCTGCTGGACTCCATGAAAATCTACCTGGTGTTCCTGCGCTATAATCTGTCGTCCCTGCTGACGGCCGGGGTGGATTATGCGGTCTTCATGATCTGCGCAATGCTGGGTCTTTCCCTAGCCTCGGCCATGGCCCTGGGTCGAGTGTGCTCGTGGGTCGTCAATTACGGGATCAACCGCACCTTCGTGTTCAAATCGGAAAAAGGCTACTGGCAATCGCTGGTACCGTATCTGCTGTTTGAAATCAGCATGGCCCTGGTATCGTACATCGCCATCGACTCCCTGTACCGGTCTTTGGCCTTCAACGTGTACGGAGCCAAAGTGCTGGTGGAGACGTCGCTGTACCTGCTCACGTTCACCGTACAGCGGGAAATCGTGTTCGGTCCTTCATCCCGCCCGGATACGGCGTACGACCTGACGGAAGCCCCGGCTCTGAGCCGTGAGAAAGACGAATGATCCGCAACCTGCTTTCCATAGATCTGGAAGACTATTTCCACTTTATCGGCTCGGCCTATTCCTTCCCGCCACCGGCCTGGGACGGATTGGAGTCGCACGTGTGCCGCATGACCGAAAATCTGCTGGAGACGCTGGGCGACCACAAGGCCACTTTCTTCTGCCTGGGCTGGGTAGCCCAAAAATTTCCCCACCTTATCCGCGACGTGGCCGCCGCCGGACACGAAATCGCCAGTCACGGCATGTACCACGAACCGGTGTTCAGGCTCGGTCCTCGCGCCTTCCGCCAGGACGCCGAGCGTTCCCGCAAGCTGCTGGAAGACTGCTGCGGCCTGTCCGTACGGGCCTATCGCGCGCCGGGCTTTTCGGTCCGCCCGCAGGATACCTGGTTTTTCCGCGCCGTGTTGCTGGCCGGGTACGATGTGGATTCCAGCCTGTTCCCCGGAGTGCGCTCTCTGGGCGGCATTCCGAACGCGTCTCCCTATCCCCGCTCTATGGATTTTCCCGAAGGGCGCCTGCACGAAATTCCTGTGTCTACCTCGGCCCCGTTCGGCGTCCGCACGGCCTTCTGCGGGGGCGGCTTTTTCCGTGTGTTCCCCTATTGGTACATACGTCGGGAAATCCGGCGACTTAACGCCCAGGGGCAACCGGCCGTAGTTTATCTGCATCCGCGCGATATCGACGCGGAACAGCCTCGTCTCAAACTCGAACCCGTCAACGGCTTCCTCTACCACTACGGACTGACTGCGGCAGCGGGCAAATGGCGACGATTGATGAGCGAGTTCACGTGGATGCCCTTCGGCGGCTGGCTGGAGGACGCCGCCGCGTAGAAGCTCTGCGACCTTATCCATCCGAACCGGTTGCGACCCTCGCAGCGGATTCTTTCGCCGTAGACAGAAACCGGGCAAAGGACTATATCCTTAGAGCGATAGACCGACCTTTTCGCCGGACAGCCCGCGTGAAACGGAACCGGTCTCCTTCGGCGCGGCCACAGCGGTCCCCGCGTCTTTTATGTCCGATCTCAAACGACTTTTCAGGGAGGATAACGTCATGTCTTCATGCTCCGGCGGAGCCCCGAACGGGTCGGCCTCCATTCCCATGACGATGGCTTTACAGAAAAAGGTCATTGCCGAAACATTAAGCGCCATCAAGCATAAGCTGTTCATCATGAGCGGCAAAGGCGGGGTGGGCAAAAGCTCGGTCACGGTCAACCTGGCCGCCGCCCTGGCCAACCAGGGGTACAAGGTGGGCATTTTGGACGTGGACCTGCACGGCCCCAGCGTGCCGCACCTGCTCGGCATGTCCTCCCGCGCGGACAGCGACGGCGCGGGCAAAATCCTGCCCGTGCCCTGTGGGGACAATCTGTGGGTCATTTCCGTGGAGTCCTTTTTGCCCGACCGCGACGCCGCCGTCATCTGGCGCGGCCCGCTAAAAACCCAGGCCATCATGCAGTTTTTGTCCGAAGTGAAGTGGGGCGCGCTGGATTACCTGCTCATCGACTCCCCTCCCGGCACCGGCGACGAACACATGACCGTGCTTGACGCCATACCCGACGCCCAGTGTCTGGTGGTCACCACCCCGCAAGAAATTTCCCTGGCCGACGTGCGCAAGGCCCTGGACTTCCTGGTCCAGATCAAAGCCCGGGTGCTGGGCGTGGTGGAAAATATGAGCGGCCTCGTCTGTCCGCACTGCGGCGGCGAAATCGACCTGTTCAAAAAGGGCGGCGGCGAAGCATTGGCCAAGGTCCACAATCTCCCCTTCCTGGGAGCCATTCCCCTGGACCCGGCCACAGTGATCGCCGCCGACAGGGGCGAACCCATCGTGCGCATGGTCGAGGACACGGCGGCCAAACGGGCCTTCCTCAAGCTGGCCGAAACCGTGCGCGAAAAAATCGGAGACTGACGCCGGCCCTCCGGCATGGCGTTCCCTTCAGAAAAAACGCTCCTGCCCCACGGACTTCCTGACGAAAACGGGCGTCCTGGGACGCAGGAGCATAAACCCAAAACATTCGCAAGAGTTTAGGCTTAGAATAGCCAAGTCGGTTTTCGCCTTCAAAAAGTCGATTAAAATCATTTCGCCTTTTGATCAAAATCATCTCGGGCGTTACACTGACTCTATCAAACTTTAAGGAAACACTGATTAAAACTGTTTTTCCGCGATTTACCTCTCTCAGATTCACTATTTATGCGGGTTACTCACTGCGAAAGTGGAGCTATTCAGTGTTTCCTTAAGGCTTTCTTCCTTGCGGGGGATTCTCTGCTATATTGTGTTGCGGTTCTGTTTTAAGCTCCAGAAGAATGTCGAGATGACACAGCTCCCTGCTCTGCCACCTGATAGCTCGATTCTAGACACTCCCCCGCACTTGGGGCAAGGCTGCTGACTTTTTTCTACCAGTAATACTGATTTTTTTCTACTAGTGCAAAGTTTTAAGGGCTGCCCGTTGGGTAAAAGAAGCTAAACACTAGCTTTATAGGACAGCCCCGAGAAATATGCTCCCTTGCCCCCTGGAGGCGCGAGCGTCAGTGAGCTTTGAGCCCGCTCTCCACTTGGAAGGCGGCAGGGAGGGGGCGTTTTCCACGCAAAACGCAAGCAAGAGCGCGTATCGACAAGGCTGGTCGAGCCTCATCCGGAGGGCGTAGTCGAATGTCTCGCGAAGCGCAGTTGAGAGCGACGAAGCCGCGCGGGATGAAGCGCAGCCCTTGTCGAAGGGGCCTTTCACCGCACTGAAAGGGCGGTTGCCTTCACGGCAGCGAATGCTGCCGCTGAAACCGGCCAGGTACGACCTTCGATTGCTGTATCAGCAGGAATTTTAACACAGCCATTTTTTGTCCCCCGTTGTTGACGGTTGATTTGATAGTTTTCGGCATTTTCAGGATGTTATATTCGCCCTGTAAAAAGGTTTATTTGTTGTCAGATGGAGACAGCAATGAGAGCACCAGTTCATTCAGTCTGACCTCGTCGGCTTCCGTTGGCGTTTCGCCTTTTTTAAATTTTTTAGCCATGCCCGCCATTTCTTTCATAGTGGGATTTTTGGCGTCATACTTGGGAATATTGAGATAGTCGGTAACACTGGTTCCCAGACTTAAAGCGGCGGCATACGCGCTTATCGCGGTTGAAACCACGCGGGCATTAAGGAAAGCTGTCAGATATGCCGCTTCGTTTTCCGTTTGTAGCGGCACGAAATAAACCTTGTGATCGGGCACGATTACTTTATTTTCGCCACAAAAATCAGCTGATCCGATATAAGCCGCGACAAAGGAACTGCCTGACATTTCCTTCCATACAACTTTGAACGACGCGAAAGTGTATTCTCCTGTTGACCAGATTGACCAGAATGGTTTTCCCTTTTGAAAACGACAGTAGCTGGAGCGCACTTCAAGCACACTTTTGAATGCGCTCAAAAACTGGAACAGGCGCGGGCTGGCCGTAGGAAGATTTGGGTCGCCGAACATGCCGCGCTGGGGGACTATCACGCATTGCGCTTGCTGCGGCGCGGCGTTGAATCGTTTCACATCCCTGCCCCGAAGCAGCGGAAACACATTTTCCTTCTCCACAATGGCAGATTTTGTGGGGATGTTTTGGCGTCCGTTACGCGGATCATTGGCAATCTGAATGAAATCTGGATTTTTTGTTGGCGTTGTCTTGACAAAAAACAATCCGTTTAAGTCAGTAGTAACGCCTTTTCTGGCCTGATACGCAGAGCGTTTGTCGGCGTTGAAAATTTTTGGCCAGAACTGGATTTCTGATTCAGAGCCGATAAGCCAAGGGCCGTCTATGCTTCCGGGAATTGGGATCGCGCACAAATCTTGATATTTCAATCTGGTTGAGTAGCGGCGATACTGAATCGGGTATTCTGTTGCCTGGCCGTTCCGTTTAACAATTAATAGAGCAGGCCAGTTTGAAACTCCTTCAAATGGCTTTATCGCGCCGTAGTCTTCCACAACTTCAACGGTCATTGGCTCTTCTCCTTGCTTGTTATGGAGCTTCCAGCGCCGGAATCCCTGACTGGATTCATTTTTGAAAACTGTCGCAGTTATCAGGAAAGCCAAGGAGCCGCCGCGCTTAACGAATCTCTCCAACGCGTGATAGGCCACAACAGTTGACACGTCAGATTGGATGCCGCCCACCCAGTTGTCTTCGCTGAAAATATCCATGCGGTCACAAATGGGTTTTACGAATTCCGCGTACTGACCCGGCAAGTTGCTCCATTTTACCCAAGGCGGATTGCCTGCCACAAGATCGATGTTTTTGACACAGCCTGCGCGAATGCGGTCAAACAGGATCAAACACCATATTCCGTTCCAATGGTTGTCATGCAGGGCGAGCAGGTCGCGCACGGTTTGCGCCATGATGTCAGAGCTTTCTTTGTCCAATGAGTTGATTAGCGGCGATATTGAACGCAGGGACATTATTATGTCAGTTTCATTCAGATCAGCGTCTATGCAGGTTCTCAAGTGGTTCATAACAGAAAAAAAATCGGGGGATTCAGCCAGCGGCGTAGGTATTGCGAAAGTCTGCGGACCTTTTTCCGTCAGTATGGTATGAGTGAAGATATCGTTTTTGGGTTCGGTGGTGTTGATTGCGTCCGCTAAAAAAATGGGAAGCAGGACGGGATCTGACGGATTGAATTTCCCTGAAAGGAAAACAACTATTGACGCTTTCGCTGTAAGCACAGCCAGCGGATTCAGATCAAAGCCGTACAATCCTTTTAAAAGCTCCTGTGCTGTTTCGCTGGGAGCGTTGCCAAGCCTACGCTTCAATCCTTCTAGAATGAATGTTCCGGACCCGCAGGTGGGGTCAAGCAGAGTTTGATCTGTCGTCCATTTCGCTGTGTCTATGACGTGGGATGCCAGCCAGTCTGGAGTGTAATATTCTCCCAGCGCATGCCGCATGGAAGCTGGGGTGAATCCCATATACAAACCTTTGAACAAGTCGCGGATTGACTGTGGATTTTTCAAGGACACGTTAAAATCAATGGCCCGCAGACGTTCCAGCAACAGGCCAAGCGGATTGGTCAAGTCAATTTCGATGTCGTTTCCTAGGTACCATGAGAAAAAATCGCTGTTCAGCATGTTTTCAATACCGAACATTTGAAAGTATTCGCCGCCTTCAATCTTTGCCAGAGCCTGTTTAGGGTCTGCATCAAAAAATATCGCGTCTGATTGCGAAGCCAGCGCGTAAATAGCGCAGATTTTCGATACGATTGCTATATATGTATTCAACGCGAATACATACGCTTGCGGATTTTTATTATATTCTGTTCCATGAAGATAGCTGATATCTTCCATGTAGCGAACAAGCCTCTCAGTGGCTGTACCGTTGATTTGTCCGAACAGGCGACTCCATTCCGTATAAATGAGCTTTGTTCTCGTTGTCTGCCGTAATTTTTGCGCGTGGCAGACAGCTTTGAACAATTCGGGGAGGAGTTTTTTTCCAATTTCCGTTTGCGGCCCAACGAAGTGCCGAAGCAGCATGGGGCTAACAAGCGGGCGACCGCCGTCGGCTATTTGTGTGAGAAGCCGCGTCAGGCAGAGAGCGTCAAACTGACGCGGAGGTTCCCATTCAAAAAAGTTTTCCGCAAAATGTCCGAATGAGATTGTTTCTCCGTCCCATGCCGCCATTGAATAGCTGCTTAGGTCGCGCCCCTCTTCCAGCGAAAGAAAATTTGCATATTCTTCCGCTTGGGCGCGGGCGTGCCGCAGCTGCGCATTTTCGCTCCGGTTAAATGAGCGTGGGAATTCGTATTCAATAATGGTGGAGCCGTGAATGGCGTCTACCCGCCGTTTTCCCTTACCGGAACGGAAGGCGCGTTCATAGGAGTATGGGTTCCAGAAAATTCCCTGCGCCCTGCAAAGACTTTCCAGAATGCCTTCGGTGCTGATTTTAAACTGCTCTTCATTGGCGGAATGAGCCGCCACTTCCAGCAATTTCGCGGTGTAATGGATAGCTTGTTCTTTAGAAAGCATGGCTTGTCTGGCTGTTTTGGTGATTTTCAGGCGTGGCCTTATCCGGTGCTTGGTCTGCTGTGGTTTTTCTCTTACTTATCGGAAATTTCTAGAAATTGGAAATGGTAACGTTAGACTTGAGCTTTCCACATACGGACTTTTTATCTTCAATATAACATACTGAAATAAATAATAAAAATATTACACCCTTACTCTTGATACCTCTCGGAATACCCATAATTCTGAAAGATTCAGAAAAATTTTGGGGCTGTCCTAGTTATACAGTCCCACCGTGAGGAGGGTTGGATCGGCATGAAACAGCTCGGGTTTTTCAGCCCATGTCCGCACAATAACTCGTAGGGAGTCAGTCCTTGTAATACCTTGAGTCACTTGGCAAAATTGTAGGTATTTACAAATGTACTCAGGGTTCCCCAAGGTGGGCGTGGGTCTGATAAAAATAACGATTGACCGTGACCTCTTTCAATGTCCTGTTCATCCGTTCCACTTGGCCATTCGTCCACAGATGATTCGGCTTGGTCAAGCGATGTTCCATACCTTATCGGCGACATACCCGGTCAAAGGTAGTCCCCAAAACACCGGGAGTTCTTCTTTACAGGATGGTAGCTGTCTGACAACAGCTACTCTCCTGCCAAAGGCTTCACCTCTGGACTCCAAAAGAGCGTTCGGCGCTGCGCTTCTCACGCTTTCAGAAATGCGGAAAAAATGGCATGAAGAAGGCGCGAAGCCACATGCCCCACGCCACCCTATGAAGAAAGCGCCACCCCATCAACACGAGGAGCGTGCAAAAGTTGTCTTTGCGGATGAAAAAGAGGCGGTCAACCCCGCCACGTACCCGCCAGTGCCTCAAGCTGCGAAACGGCCTCCGCACTGGTTTGAACTATTCCGGCCACACTCCCCTCAATCATAGCGTTCACGGAACTGTGACCGGTGTCGCCCGCATTGCGGAAGTTGGTACGGATGCCGATGACGGGGATGTCCCTTGCGTAGGCAAAGCCGATTTCCCATGCCGTGCCGCCTGATGTGTTCCCCGGGCCAGACGACAACAAACCCCGCCTCCTCAAGCCGCTGCTTGCCCCCCTGTACCACACCCTTTCCCCCTCGCTGAAAAGCGGGCCAACCTTGATAGACGTTGTCCCCCTGCTTTCCACCTGCTTCCTGAAAGGTCAGCTGGGGCAATTCCCTGACCAGCCGTAGCGTTTCCAGACTCACCGAGATAATGCTCAACAACAAGTCCAGAATATACCTGGGCTTGCCCTGTTCCGGTGCCCAGTCGTTGGGGTCGTTGGTGATGCCGTTGGGCTTGTCGGTTCTGACCTGATAGCGCTCCATAATCCATTCAATGGCGGGATGTCCGTTGACGACGTACTCGTAGGCTTCCTGCGGAATGCCAGTAAGCCGTATCCACGGGTTGTATTCAATGATGCTTTTATCCACCGTGCCTGCGTCTGTTTTGCCGAAGCGTATTTTCTCCACGCGAAATTTGCCGCTTTCCGCGCCTTCCACCTTCACTTCCAGGCAGGCTGGCCGCATTTCATAGTTCAGATGCAGTTCCGCCAGCGGTTCCCGCCATGCCGGACTCCGCCGCTCCGGCCATGATGCCCATCCCGGAACCAGCCCTGCTGGCACGTGAGGCAAGCGCGGATACGCGGCCCCGCGTGGCGGAAACGGGCGGAACTTCCGGGGGAAATACCACCATCAGCATTACCATCCATGAGCTTTCCCTGCCGGGCGTCACGGACAAGGATACGTTCTTGTCTTCCCTGCGGGGGCTTATGGCTGAAATGGGAGCATAGACGGCATGGAAGTTTTGACCTTTGAACACGGGGAGGTCCGGCTGGACAACGAGCTTGTGCCGGGCATCCTCCAGAATCTGCGGGTATCCGGCAAAGTCCGGTTCGACGAGCAGAAGGTGGACGGCGGCAGCGGCAAAAAGAAAGCCCCGCAGGGCTGGGAAGACTGCGATATCACTTTCTCGCTCATTCTCACCAACGACGAGGATTCCTCGTGCTACGACAAGCTGCGAAAACTGAGCGAGATGTTCAACGCACCGGACGACAAAGCCAACCCCAAGGTCATGGCCGTTACCAACCGTCATCTGCTGGCGCGGGGCGTGAGGCGGGTGGTGTTTTCGCGCTTCGACTCCACCGAGGCGGATCGCACGGACGAGATCACGGTTTCGCTCGGTTTTGCCGAGCATAACCCGCCCATCGTGCGCGCCGAGCAGGCGCAGGCCAAAAGCCGTGGTTTCCCGCGCGGAAATCGACCTACCCGATCCGGACGGAAGCATCCGGGCGGGGCTGGCCGTGGTGTAGGCCGTGCGCGTGAGGTTCGGGCACAGGGGCGAGGACGGAACGTGGCAGGATTGGAGCGGGACGATCAGGGAGATCGAGCAGGCCAGGCCGGATGTCGTGCGCGTCACGGCGCTGGGGCGGGGCTTGATATTCCCGTCGCCCCCCCTGCCGCACATCGTGTTTTTCGGCTGTACCGTGGCGCGGGCCATCAAACAGCTTGCCGTCACGCTGGAGCGGAGCTTCGGGCATGACCTTTCCCGGCATGCCGTGTGGCTCAGCGCGGCTGGTCTATATTGGTCGGACGGGGCCGAGCCGGGCGACGTGTATGTCGTCCAGAGCGCGGACAACCTGCTCACGCACAGCCCCGACCCGGCGGGCATGAGCTATGTGTGGGCCACGCTGCTGCCGGGGCTAACGGCGAGCCGCATGATCCTCATCCGTGACGCCCGGCGGGGGGAGGGCCGCTCTGGTCATGGCCCAGAGCGTCTACCACGAGCTTGGTTCCGGCGGCAACAAGACGATGATCGGCTATGGGAAAGACGAGGGCTGGGGATAACGATGGCTGATGCCAATATCCTTGACGTTCTTCGCAAGGCCATAGAACTGGCCATGCCCGACTTTCGGCATTACTACCGCATGGTTCGCAAGGCTGGCGTGGTCAACGCCTACGCCAACGACGGCAGGTATTACGCCGACGTGCGGCCGCTCCGCAACGACGAGACGGACGACCCCAAAGAGCCGCTCATCCCCCGCGTGGAAATCCCCATTATCTGGGGCGGGCCGCAACGGGGCGTCGTCTGCCCGCCCGCGCCCGGCACGCTCTGCGATCTATCCTACTACGACGGCGATCCGAACTATCCGCGCATCAGCGACTTTCGCTGGCAGGGCAACGTCGCGCCGGAGTGCGGGCTGAACGAGCTTGTCATCCGGCCGGGGGAGAGCCTCAAGATAGAAAAGGACGGCTCGTTTCTGACAGTTTCCCCCAAGGACTGGACGGTGGAAATCGGCGGCACCGCCGCCATCAAGGCAGACGGCGAGTCACGGTGGAAGCAGCGGGTAGCCTGACCCTCAAAGCCCCACAAATCACGGAATAGGGCAATAAAACGTCCACCGGCTATAGCGGGAGGACCGGGGAATCAACCGAAACCGGAAAACGCCGCCAAATCGGAAATCTGACCATAGAGGGGAACCTGTCCGTATCAGGAAACGCCTCCATCTCCGGCAACGTCTACGCGGGGACACGGAACGGAGGAACTTGTCCGCATTAACTTATGATATTTTATCATAAGAAAAAAAGTATTCCAGCCCTTTTTCTGTAAGGATCGGGATTTCCGGCATAGATACTTCTTCCCTTACATAGCCTTGGCGCTCTAATTCTCCAAAAGCTATTTCTGTTTCCCTCTTGACTTGAGCTATATCATATCCTTGTTGGATTAATTGACTCATAAAATCTGTTACAAAAAAATTCAACATTCTTTCACCGGGGGCTAATCTTGGGTCATGGTATAGTTTTTGGCAAATACAAGCTTCATGAAGTTGTGTTATAAGAAGATCAATAAACTTTATGGCCATGATTTTTCTCCTTTTTTATAAATTAATGGATATATTTTTTAAGTCAAGCTTTATTTATGCTAAAAAATTATTCGTATAGCCCGCGCCCTTTCCGGGCACCCCCTCCGCTTTTGGGTCATAGTATCCGGAAAGCGGAGGCTTTTCATGAACAGGATGAACACTGGGGAACGGGCCGCCAGGGAAGGTGGCCAGCCGCGCAGCGGGAACGAAGCGATTGCCGCGCCAACCGCACGCGATAGCCCGTCCCCCACAGGACGTGGGGGTGGGCGGCATGTCGGTTGACTTGTGGGGGCAGGATATCGCCCTTGATTTTTCCGGGCAAGCCCGCGTGGCCGCCAACGACGAACTGACGCTGACCGAGAGCGTGGACACAGTCACAGGGGGCCAGGGTCGCTCCAGCGCTCATGGCGCTCTGGCGATCATGCAGCCACAGATCATACTCACACATGGCCCTCAGCGCCCAGCCGGGATTGTACGGGGCGGGACTTTGCCCCCGCAGGGCCGGAGCTATGTCCGGCAGCCAGCGGGCGGTGGACGGCATGATCTGCGCAATACCCATCGCTCCTGCGGGAGAGACGGCATCGGCCTTCCAGAGGCTCTCGGTATGTACCTGCGCGGCCAGTACCGCCACGGGAGCGTCAAGCCCCCATACGGCATGGACCGCGCGGATCAGTGTGTCGCGGTGCTGATACGCCGCACGGGGTATCCTTTCGGCGGCGTGGACGGAAATGGGGGCCGGCGCGGCGCAGCATGCCAGCAAGATACAGGTCATGAAGGCCCGGATTTTTCCGCCAGACAAGGAAAGCAAGCCCCGCTCAAGGGAGCGCGCTCTTGCTGTACTCGACCGCGGAGCGGGGCGCGGCTTGACGCCGTATGGCGGAAAAAGACGCACCTTCATATATGGCTTTAGCCAATTGAGGAAGCATAGCTTCCGAAACAGAAATCCACCCGCTATGCGGGTGGAGGCAA